>Ga0209172_10002006_pt1 | contig 38709 bp, 34 predicted proteins | sample LarsenN4metaG_FD_184113 | JGI IMG/M metagenome (GOLD analysis project Ga0209172, IMG submission 184113) | Hot spring sediment bacterial and archeal communities from British Columbia, Canada, to study Microbial Dark Matter (Phase II) - Larsen... ... | reverse complement strand
TTTTTTCAAAAAAGCACCCTGCCATGCAAGTTGACTGGACCGGCGTTTATCCCGCCCTCACGACCAAATTTACCCCCAACGACGAACTCGACCTGCCGATGTTCGGCCTCAATCTCGACGCCCAAATTGCCGCAGGCGTGCACGGCCTCATTCTCGGCGGCACGCTCGGCGAGTCCAGTACTTTGACGGACAAGGAGAAAGACCGCTTGCTCGAATTTGCTTTGGAAAAATCCGCCGGGCGCGTCCCCGTCATTATGAACATCGCCGAAGGCTCAGCCCGCGATGCAGTTGAATCTGCCAAACGCGCCGAAAAACTCGGCGCTGACGGCCTCATGGTGCTGCCGCCTATGCGCTACAAAACCGACCACCGCGAGACGGTCGCGTGGTTCCGTGCCATTGCCGATGCCACACCGTTGCCGATTATGATCTATAACAACCCGGTGGACTACAAGACGGAAGTGACCTTACCGATGTTCGAAGAATTGCTCCGTCACCCTCATATTCAGGCAGTTAAAGAATCCACGCGCGACATTTCCAACGTGACGCGGCTGCGCAACGCTTTTGGCGAGCGCCTGAAAATTCTCTGCGGCGTGGACACGCTGGCGATGGAAGAACTGCTCATGGGCGCCGATGGCTGGGTGGCCGGCCTCGTGTGCGCTTTCCCGGCAGAGACGGTCGCCATTTACGACCTCGTGAAAGCCGAATGGCTGGAACAGGCGCTGCCGATTTATCGCTGGTTTTTGCCCTTGCTGGAGTTGGACATTCACCCGAAACTCGTGCAATACATCAAATTGGCCGAACAAATGACAGGCATCGGTACCGAGTATGTGCGTGCGCCGCGCCTGCCGTTGGAAGGCGAAGAACGCGAGCGGGTGTTCCGCATCATTGACGAAGGTATCCGAACAAGGCCTGAATTGCCGGTTTTGGTAATTTAACAGTTAGAAGTGACACCTTTTGGGAGGAAAGACTGTCTCTTATGATTGAACCAGTCAAACTAATTTCCGACAACCGATGACAAATCCTCCTCCTGTAAAAGAATTCGGGTATCTTCCGCTTTACAATTTTTACGAAGTCGTCCGCGCCAATGAGTTAAAACACAAACAACTGGCGTGCGAAGAATTGTTGCTGACGGAATTCACCTGTCCGCTTGAAGGCCGGATTCAAGCCATGTGGTCGCACCACAATTACTTCGTGTATGTGTTGGAAGGCAAAAAAATCTGGCATACACCTTTTGGTTCGCACGAGTTGACAAGAGGCCGCTGCGTGTTTGTGCGCAAAGGTGCGAACATCGTGGAGCAGTTTTTCGATGCCGAATTTTGTATTATACTTTTCTTCGTATCCGACGAATTTATCTGCGAAACACTGCGTCCGCTCGCCTCCAAAACATTGAAAAACAATGATAAGCACTCGCCGGTGATATCCGTGCAAAACGACGCGACCATTTCGGCTTTCATGCACGCCATGCTTCCCTATTTCACCCAAAACCCGCCGCCCAACAAGGCTTTGCTCGAACTCAAATTCCGCGAGCTGCTCCTCAACGTCGCCCACAACCCGCACAACCGCGAGGCGCTTTCCTACTTCTGCTCGCTCTTGCACGAACCCGCCGCCGTTTCGCTGCGAAAAATCATGGAGGATAATTTTTCCTACAACCTCAAACTCGAAGAATACGCCCAACTCTGCAACCGAAGCCTCTCTGCGTTCAAACGCGATTTTCAAAAAACTTACGGCCAGTCGCCCGGCAAATGGCTCCTCGAACGCCGACTCGCCCACGCAAAAATGCTGTTGTCAAATTCAAATTTGCCTGTTAGTGAAATCGCCTACGACTGCGGTTTTGAAAATCTCTCGCATTTCAGCCGGGCGTTCCGGGAGCATTTTGGCGCGCCGCCTATATCTTTTCGGCAAACGGTGCACGGTTGACGGTTCACGGAAAAAAATCTACTCAATCTACGCCGTGTACCGTCAACCGTGTGCCGTTAACCGTCTTTGACCTTCCCAGCACAAAACCTGAACTTTTAAGAAAAACGTCTTCCCTCGCGTCTCCCCCACCTTTGTGTCATCATTTATCCAAACAATTTTTCAAACCATGATGACGACACAAAATCAAGTCCCCATCGCCTTTTCCGGCAGCATCCCGCCGAACTACGACACCTTTCTCGGCCCGCTTTTCTTCGAGCCTTTCGCGCTCGATATAGCTGAACGCATCCGCCACCTCCAGCCCAAAGCCCTACTTGAAGTGGCCGCCGGCACAGGCCGCGTGACCAAACACCTGCCCGAAGTGCTTCCCAATGGCGCGCTCATCGTCGCCACCGACCTGAACCCGGCAATGGTGAATTTTGCCAAAGAACGCTTTGCAGAACACACTTCCATCAACTGGGAAGTCGTGGACGCCGTCTCCCTGCCCTACCAGAACAAGCAGTTCGACTGCGTGGTGAGCCAGTTCGGCGTGATGTTTTACAGTGACCGCCGCAAGGCCTACGCCGAAGCGTTCCGCGTGCTGCGCCCCGGCGGCGTTTTCCTGTTCAACGCCTGGGACAACCTCAGCCGAAACCCGGCAGCGCGCCTGACCGACGAAACGCTGACGCATTTTTTCCCGACCGACACGCCCGCGTTTTACAAAGTCCCGTTCTCGTATCACGATGCCAACGAAATCCGCGAAGACCTCACGTCTGTTGGCTTTGAAATCGCTTCCATGCAGGTGCTGAAACTCACGGGCTATGCCGATTCAGCGGAAAACGCAGCCACGGGTTTGCTGGAAGGAACGCCCGTCCACACGGCTATTTTGGAGCGCGACGCGGCTCTTTTGCCCATGATGAAAAAGGCTCTGGCGGAGGATTTGGCGGCGATTTTTGGCGAAAAAGACCTTCAAGTGCCGTTGCAGGCAAGGGTAGTGATGGCGGTTAAAAAGTAGCCAATATTTGCCACAAAGGCGCGAAAACACAAAGTGGGCGAGCCAAAACTTTGAGCCTTAGCGCCTTTGTGGCTACTCCAAAAAAGTTAAACTTTCTCAAAATTCATTGAAATTCAAATTTTTGTAAAAACAGCCCTTACCTTTGTCGCGGCGAAAGCCGGAACATCACAATTTTTTTTCTTTTCAATTTTTTTTCAATGAATACTGGAACAGTAAAGTTCTTCAATGAGTCCAAAGGTTTTGGCTTCATCGTTGACAACTCCTCTAAAGAGGAAATTTTCGTACACGCCACTGGCCTCATCGACAACATTCGCGAAGGCGATGTCGTCAACTATGACACCGCTCGCGGCAAAAAAGGCATGAACGCAGTCAACGTCAAAATTGCCTAATCGCAATCCGACACTAAGATTCATACTTGCAAAACCTCCGGCAGTTCGCTGCCGGGGGTTTTTATTTGCCCGTCGCTTGCTACCTTTGCGCCTTCAAACAGGTTTGGTTTTGACAGGATTTACATGAATTACATGGTAAGACCTGTTTGGAAGAAATTTATCCTGCAAATCATGTGAATCCTGTCAATATCTCGACTTAAAAACTACCCTGTCACCCTCTCACACATGGACGTCACCGTAGAAACCGCAAAAAATCTCGGCCTCACTGCCGACGAGTTTGAAAAAATAAAAGAGATTTTGGGCCGAACGCCCAATTTCACCGAACTCAGCATCTACTCGGTGATGTGGAGCGAGCACTGCTCTTACAAAAATTCCATTTTACAGTTAAAAACCCTCCCGCGCAGCGGAAAACGTCTGCTCGTGGCCGCTGGCGAAGAAAACGCCGGGCTTGTAGACATCGGCGACGGTCTCGGCTGCGTGTTCAAAATCGAAAGCCACAACCACCCCTCCGCTATCGAGCCGTATCAGGGCGCGGCGACGGGCGTGGGCGGCATCCACCGCGACATTTTCACGATGGGCGCGCGACCAATCGCTGCACTGAACAGCCTCCGCTTCGGCCCACCCGACAACCCGCGCATGAAACGCCTTATCGCTGGCGTGGTGAAAGGCATCGGCGACTACGGCAACTGTTTCGGTGTGCCGACGGTCGGCGGCGAGGTGTATTTTATGGACTGCTACCACCACGATATTCTCGTGAATGCCATGTCAGCAGGCATCGTGAAAGCGGGCGAAACTGTGAGCGCGACAGCCGGCGGCCCCGGCAATCCGGTGTTCATCGTTGGTTCGGCGACGGGCAAAGACGGCATTCACGGCGCCACTTTCGCCAGCGCGGATTTGTCGGCTGACTCACATGAAGATTTGCCAGCCGTTCAGGTCGGCGACCCTTTTCAGGAAAAACTCTTGCTCGAAGCCACGCTCGAAGCCATCCAAACCGGAGCCATCGTCGGGATGCAGGACATGGGCGCGGCGGGCATAACTTGCTCTACCTCAGAGATGTCGGCCAAAGCAGAATGCGGGATGCGCATTGACCTCAGCAAAGTCCCGACCCGCCAGGCGAACATGAAAGATTGGGAAATCCTGCTTTCCGAAAGTCAGGAACGGATGCTCATCGTCTGCAAACCCGGTCAGGAGGCGAAAATCAAAGCCGTTTTTGACAAATGGGATTTGCCCTGCGAACAAATCGGCGAAACGACGGCAGGCGGGCGACTCGAATATTTTTATGAAGGAAAATTAGTTGCCGACGTGCCGGCAGAAACGCTTGTGCTGGGCGGCGGCGCGCCCGTTTATGTTCGGGAGCAAAAAGAGCCGACATATTTCAAGGAAATCAGATCCTTTCAGGATGACAAAATATCGCAGCCCAGCGATTACAAATCTGCCGCTAAAAAACTCTGGGACTCGCCCAATCTCGCTTCCAAAAACTGGATTACACAACAATACGACTCGATGGTGCGCACCGGCACCATGACGACCAATCGCCCCAGCGACGCAGCCATCGTGTATGTGAAAGGAACACGCAAAGCATTGGCGCTCACGACTGACTGCAACTCGGCTTATGTCTATGCCGACCCGCACAAAGGCGGCATGATTGCCGTAGCGGAAGCGGCGCGAAACATCGTGTGCGCGGGCGGCGAGCCGGTGGCGATTACCAACTGTCTGAACTTCGGAAATCCTTACAACCCGGAGGTTTATTACCAGTTCGCGCAAGCCATTCGGGGCATGGGCGACGCTTGCCGCAAGTTTGAAACGCCGGTGACGGGCGGTAATGTGAGTTTTTACAACCAATACTCGCACGACGGTCAGACGATTCCCGTCTATCCCACGCCGACGATTGGGATGCTCGGCATCCTCGACGATTACGAGCAAATGATGACCCTCGATTTTAAAAATGAGGGCGACAAAATTTACCTCGTCGGCACCAGCCGTAACGATTTGGGCAGCAGCGAATACCTGCGTTTTGTACTTGGGGAAGAGTACAGCCCCTGCCCGCATTTCGACCTCGAAGAGGAATTTGAAATTCAAAAAGTCATTCAGAAAGTCATTAAAAATCAGTTGGTTGAATCTGCGCATGACATTTCTGACGGCGGGCTTTTTACGGCTTTATTGGAAAAAGCGATGCCGCGTGGGCTGGGTTTTGAAGTAAAATCAAACCCGAACGTTCGCAAAGACGCATGGCTTTTCGGCGAGGCGCAAAGTCGCATCATTGTCACGGTGCGGACAGAACAAGTCGCCGCGTTCGAGCGTTTTTTGCAGGCGGAAAAAACGCTATTCGAGGCACTTGGCACAGTCACAGGTCGAAATGTCAAAGTGGATGGCGAAGACTGGGGCAACGTTTCGGACTGGAAACGTACCTATGACACAGTTTTAGAGAAAATGATGAATGATGAATGATGAATCGTTTTTCATTCTTACAATTGCTTTTTTCGCATAAAATTGAAATTCAAAAGTTTATGAAAAAAATAAAATCACTTTTCCTCTTCGTGCTACCCGCAGTTGCAATCTTTTACGCCTGCAACGGCCAAAGCGGGTATGCCATCAAAGGTAACATCGCGGGAGCCGCCAACCTGCAGGTAATGCTCGAACAAGCCCACTTCGACCGTTCGAGTACCGCCATCGGAAAGGCTACTTGCGATGGCAGTGGCAATTTTGAAATCAAGTCCGAAAAACCGTTCGAGCAGGGACTCTATCGCATGACTATCGGCGCCAAGCGGGTTTTTCTCGTACTCGATGGCAAAGAAAAAGCAGTGGAACTCAAAGGAAGTCTGGAGAAAATTGATCGCTTCGAGGGCCTCGAAATTTCGGGTTCGGAAACATTTTCCTGCTACGCCGGCATTTTAAAAGAACTTTTTGCTGCGCAGATAAAGTCGGCTGACGAGGCCCGCACTTATATCAAACGCGGATGCAACCCATTCATGCAGGCAATTCTTACCTCTTCGTTGCTCGGTAGCAATGCGGCAGAAGCCCTCGAAGATTTCAAATCGTCGGCCAAAGTGCTGAACGACTATATGCCCGGCTCGAAATACGCGACCGATTACAGCAACATGGTCAACTCGCTACAGGCTCAACTCGCCCAACAGCAAGCCGCCGAGACGATAAAAGTCGGGATGCCAGCGCCCGAAATCAGCTTGCCAGGACCTGACGGCAAAGTGCGCTCGCTCTCTGCCATGAAAGGTAAAATCGTGTTGCTCGACTTTTGGGCGTCCTGGTGCGGCCCCTGCCGTCGCGCCAATCCGCACGTCGTCGAGATTTATAACAAATACAAAAACAAAGGCTTCGATGTGTTCAGTGTTTCGCTCGACAAGCAGGACGGAAAAGAAAAATGGATCCAAGCCATCAAACAGGACGGCCTGGTGTGGGACAACCACGTGAGCGATCTGCAATACTGGAACAGCGCTCCGGCAGCCGTTTATGGCGTGCGCGGCATTCCTAAAACATTCCTTATCGGTCGCGATGGCAAAATTGTAGCGATTGACCCGCGCAACACATTGGAGCAAGAACTCCTGAAAGTGCTGTAAATCAGTCGTTTTTTAGCAATTAAAAACCCGCCCCGGAGGTACCGGAGCGGGTTTTATCTTTCAGTCGGGAAATTAACCGCGTTTTGAAAACGCGTTGGTGAGCGAAATGAGCCCGCCGCCTACGACAAAGAGACCGAGGGCAATTCCAAGGATTAGCATACGTTTACTTGGTGTTTATTGAGAAAAATGGTTGAAAAAATAGTCGCGTAGCGATATTTTAAGCACTTTTGCCAAGAACAATGCCAAACCCCGAACATTAAGAATCCGTTTGAAATACTGTGCTCTTATCTCTGCGGAAGTTCTCTATTTTTGTTCCGTCTTTTTCTAAAAACCGCCTCAACCATGCTCCAACACTGGCTGAAAGATTTGGTCGAACGCCACGCCTTCGGCGTATGTCAATATCTCGGTGAAAAAATGCGTATCGCCCCTGGCGAAGTACGTAAATACTTCATTTACACGTCGTTTATCGGTATGGGCTCGCCGCTCATCGTTTACCTTTTCGTCGCTTTTTGGGTCAATATCCGGCGCTACATCCGGCGCGGCAAAAACGTAATCTGGGAATAACCATCGGATTCGCAATGCCCCGAAATAAGAAAATGGGGTAGCAACTCGAGTTGCTACCCCATTTTAATTTACTGTGGCCGCTCATACTGACAACATCCGTGCAACTGCGCGTACACTTCATCGCTCGCCCGTTCTTTCTCCGTGTCGTGACCGACGGCAGCAACGGCTTTGTGCACCTGACCGGGTTTTACCTTCGTGGAGTCGAAAGTAACGGTCAGCATTTTAGAGTCTTCGTCCCAGTCGGCGAAGGTCACGCCTTCGATTTTGGCTGCTTTTTCGATGCGCTTTTCGCACATGCCGCAGTTGCCGTACACTTTGAATTTGGTCGTCATGCCATTGGCTGTGCTGGCTTCGGCAGTACTTTGGCTTTGGCCATTGCAGGCATTGAGGAGAAATATGATGCTGAAAAGAATTCCGAATTTCATGTTTTAAGTTTTTGAAAATGAAAAATTTAGGAAAGTTGAAAAAAGTTGAAAGGGTTGAGCGTAAATTTTTCTCAACTACCTAAACCTTCCTCAACCCTTCTCAACTTTGCCATCAAAGTCCCGACGGCGAAAAACGCACGCCGAGATAAGCCACTTGCCCCATGATAGGCGCCCAAATTTGGGAGCCGTTGAAATAGGGGCTGTTCGGCTCGTTCGCCGCGATGATGGCATTGTGCTGCTGGAAGCCATTGAGGTTTTCACCGCCTGCATAGACTTCGATTTTTTTCCCGAAACGCCGCGTCACCTGCGCGTTCCAAATTGCGTAGGTTGGGCTGTTTTCAGGGAAATCATGTCTGTATTTGTGCGGGATTTGCGAATTGTCGGGCAAGCGCTGCGAGCCTACAATTTGCACGCGGGTGTTAAACATCCAGACTTCGTTGGGCGTCGTGTAGTCCAGCGTCACCAAGCCGCGATGTTTCGCCACCAACGGGATTGTCCGCAGCACGCCGTCTGCAAAAGTCGCGCGCACATCGTTCCATTTGTAGGCCAGTTTTATGTCAAATCCTTTGACCGGCGAATATTGCAAAGTGGCTAGCAGGCTGTTGGAGAACGACTTACCAGGCACGTTGTAAAATGAAAATTTCAAAATCGTATCCAGCCCGACTATTTCCGGCGCTTGTTCCATGTCCACCAAAATCTGCTGCGCAAAATCCGTGCGGTACAAGTCGAGGCTAAAACTCGCGTTGCGATTGGCGACTTTAAAGTTTTGAGTAAAATTTACGCCGTAGTTCCAGGCTTCTTCCAGGCCGAGGTCGTCGGCAAATTCAAAAACCCGATTGCTCGCCAGCAAACTGATGTTTTCGGCCATCAGGTTAGGCGAACGATACCCTCGCCCAGCCGAGAGCCGCACAATGCTGTTTTGCGAAAAATTGTACTTCGCACTCACACGCGGCGTAAAAAGCCATTGGTCGAAACGGCTGTTCCAATCCGCCCGCGCACCGACGACAATGACGAGGTCGGGAATTTCGAGTTTTAAATTTGGGCGACTGAAGGTGTATTCCAGCATGGCGCCAGGCACGGCTTCGCGGCGATCGAGGCTACCTTCATTCACAGTTTCCTGAATATCATCGTATTGGAACGACGGCGCCACCACAATTTTATGATCCGTTGTACCGATAATCGTTTGATACAACGACTGCCAGTACAGAGATTTTTGCGTGGCAGAATAAGTATTGGGGCCAAAAACTGAATTTGTGCGATGCCAGGAAGCCGACACCATGTTGCCGATTTGGTTGTAAGGTTTACCGCCGACACCTTCGTAACCCATTTTCCCCCATACCTCCACGCGGTCGTTGTTTTGGTCAATCAAAAACAAACTCGGCGCCCCCTCTGCACTCGGGATGTGTCCACCCTGGCGCTGGTCGGTCAATGCTTGCACGTTAAATTGAGCACACATCTTTGGGCTTTCATAAAAAACCCGGTAAAGTCCGTTCAATTGCTGGCGACTGGGCGAGTCGTAGAAATTGTCGTCGTTCATATCCCACTTGTTTTCTACAAAACTGCCGTGCATCAGCAAGCCATGCGAAATATTCCCCTGGCCCTTATTATTAAGGTGTACGTTCAGTTCGCCGCGACCTTCAGTGGAAGTAAAAGCGTTGACAAAGACAGGCTTATCGAGATGAGGCTTCACGAGCTCGGCATTTATTTGACCTGAAATGCCGGCGTTGCCATTTTTCACTGTGCTCGCGCCTTTAGCCAACTGAATACCTTCAAGCCAGGTACCAGGGATGTACTCGAACGCGAAAGGCGTGGCGATGCCATTCATAGTCGGGCGATTTTCTACCATGAACTGGCTGTAAACACCCCGCAAACCGAGCATCTGGATTTCTTTCACGCCGGTAAGTGCGTTGGAATAAGTCACGTCCACCGCGCCGTTGGTCTCGAAACTTTCCGAAAGGTTGCAGCAGGGCGCTTTGCGCAACTCTTTACTCGTGATACTTTCCACGTTGCGCGTTTCGAGTGTAGACACTTTGTTGTCGAAGCCATGATCGGAGACGGTCACTTCCTGCAATTGGGCGATGCCCGAGACTTCGACCCACAGATTGTTTTCAGCGGGAAAAACTTGCACTTCGGCGGGGGTGTGACCCACATATTGAACCACCAGCGTGGCTTCTGCGTCACGGGCAGGCAGACTGAAGCGGCCAGCCGTATCGGTTACGGTGCCGATTTTGGTATCTTTCCAAAAAACAGACGCGCCAATAAGCAGCTCTTCGTGTTCATTTGTCACTATCCCTTTCAGGGTTTTGGGATTTTGAGCCGAAAGAAGGTTTATACAAAATAATAGCCCTGCCAGGAGGGTGAACGTTTTTTTCATTGCCAGTCAAATTGTTTGAAAATGAACATCATCCGACGAGTGACGAAACTCGTCGTTTAGTACAAAATCTGACGAAGCATGCGGCTCGCCGGGCGCAGACTGGCAAAAACTAACAGCGGAAAAGTTGGTGGCGCAGGCAAATGTCGCGTCCGGACAGCGGTGGCGGACGTTGTGCCTGGGAAGGAAGCACCGCACACATGGCCGGGCGCAGATAACGCTTGAACAGCGGCATTTCCCGGAGCCAAAGCGGGCAGTCAAACGTTTTTTCGAGCGGTTTATCCACCAAAAACTCGGTTTTCAACTGGAAAACCTTGGTGGATTTTTCCATGCATCCGTCGTGTTCGAGGGCGTTGCAGGTCTCGCTGTTTTGTGTACAACAGGCAGAGGTCCGGGAAATCTCCGGCTTGGCGCAGCAATCAGGCTCGCCCGTTCGTTGCTCGGAAAGACAGGGATCGTCGGCCAACACGAAAAGAGAAGTCGTCGCCTCGCCTATGCAGTAGCAGTAAATTCGCTGCATGCTCACTCCCACCGTTGCGGTCGAGAGCGCGGCTATCCAAAGCCAGGCAAATGTTTTTTTTGTGCGAGACGACATTGATATGGAAAGGGTGAAGGCCCTGTACTTGGGACGTTTTGCAAAAGTAACGCCGGATTTTTAAAACGGCAAAATCAGAGATGTAGTTTGAACTGTATTTGCAAATAAGCAGTGGAGAGAGGCTTGTAAAAATAAATTGTTGGTCGGAAAGGATGGTTTAATACCCCGTCGAAGTTTAAATTTATTTCAATATTTGCACGAGAGTGACGATTTCAAAGCAAAAATTGCCCTAAAACAGGCCAAACGAAATGAATTTCTAAAAGCCTTTGTTGGAAATTGTAAAGCTCACACTATTTTTACCGCCACGAAAAAACCTCCTCTTTACAGGAAAGCAGTTTTTCCACCTCCGGCAAATTTTTTTTGTTAGCCGACACACCAATTTTTCTGTCGCCCGCATCTATGCATGGGTGACGGATTCAGAACAAGACGAAAAAGTCCGGCGTCCGGTGGAAAAACGCGTTGTCCTGCGAGGAGTTTTAGTTAAACTAAATCATTCATCAACTTAAACTTACAACGCAGCATGACAGCAGCAAAACCCACTCAAGCGAAACAACAGCAAGGCGGCGGATTCTCGGCCATTTTTCCGTTTATCATTATCCCGCTTTTGTATGTAGTAGCCTTTCTTATCTGGAAGTATGTATTCGGTGCGCCGGGTAACTTCGTAGATGGCGACAACAACAAAGACCCATTGCCCGGAAACTACGCAGGTACCATCTACAAAGGTGGATTTGTGGTTCCGATGCTTTTGACCTTGTTCTTTACGGTAATTGTGTTTGTGATCGAACGTTTCATCACGCTTCGCCAGGCTCGTGGTGCAGGTAACGTGGATGCCTTCGTCCGTGGCATCAAAGGTTTCCTCGACCGTGGCGACATCAATGGCGCGCTGGCAGCTTGCGATAAGCAAAAAGGCGCAGTAGCCAACGTGGTACGTGCAGGCCTGACCAAGTACGATGAAATGACCAAAATCACCGGCATGGAAAAGGACGAGAAAGTGATTGCTATCCAAAAAGAAGTGGAAGAAGCAACCACACTCGAACTGCCGATGCTGGAAAAAAACCTGAACATCCTGGCGACCATCGCTTCCATCGCGACGCTGTTGGGTCTGTTCGGAACGGTATTGGGGATGATTCGCTCGTTCGCCGCTCTTGCTACGGCAGGTGCGCCGGACTCCACCGCCCTTGCTACTGGTATCTCTGAGGCGCTTATCAACACGGCACTCGGTATCGGTACTTCGGCGCTGGCAATCATTTTCTATAACTTCTTTACCAGCCGCATTGATGGCATGACGTACCGGATTGACGAAGCAGGTTACAGCCTCACGCAGACGTTTGCAGCAAAAGGACACTAAAAATTTCGTTGTTAGTTGAAAGTTGTTAGTTGTTCGTTTTTGATTCAACTAACTGAAAATCAACAAATCAACATTCAACAAATCAACAACGCAAGATATGCCGAAGCATAAACCTAAACGGGGCACACCGTTGATTGACATGACCGCCATGACCGACGTGGCGTTTCTGTTGCTTACCTTCTTCATGCTCACCGCAAAGATGAAGCCGCAGGAAAATCTTGTCATTGATACGCCAGCCTCTATTTCCCAGACTAAACTGCCCGAATCCGGCACACTGACGATTTTGGTTGGAAAAAAAGGAGAAATTTTTCTGGATATGACCGGTCAACATACTCGTTTGGAACTCATCAACAGCATGAACGAGCAATACCAAATGGGTTTGACCGAGCAGGAAAAACTGCTTTTCACCAACGTCGGCAGTTTCGGAGTACCGCGCAGCCAACTCAAAAAGTACCTGAATACCATGCCGTCAGAACGCACCAAGTTCCCCGCAACAGGTATTCCGGTAGATACCGTTGACGTCAACCAAAGCGAATTGGCCAACTGGATTCACAATGCCCGCCTCGCCCAATTTAAAATGAAGCAGGAAGGCAAAGTGAAAGAGGAATACGTCATGGTGGTGAAAGCCGACAAAGACACTCCTTATCCGGCTGTTCAGAAAGTAATCAATACGCTTGTTGACATCAACATCAATAAATTCAACCTCATCACTGGCCTCGAGGCCGACCCGAACAAACTCGAAGGAGTCAAAAAAGAAGGTGGAGGTTGATAAAACCAGATTGTTGATTTTTGTTGAAAACGAAAACCAACAGATCATTTTTTCATCACTAAAAAAGCAACAGCGATATGGCTGAAATAGCACAAGAAGGTGGTGGTGGTCATAAGAAAGGTGGTAAGGTTCGCTCGAAAAAAATGTCCACGCGGATTGACTTCACGCCGATGGTGGACTTGGGCTTCCTGCTCATCACGTTCTTCATGCTCACAACTACCTTAGCCAAACCACAGGTGATGGCCCTCGTGATGCCAGAAAAAGATATCAAAAAAGAAGATATCGAACCAGTCAAAGAATCGAAAGTGCTCACACTTCTGTTAGGCGCCAACGATAAAGTGTATTGGTACGAAGGCATTACCGATGCAAAACTTGATTCGACTGATTATTCCGCCGAAGGCTTGCGCAAAGTCATTTTGAATAAAATGGACAAAGTCAAAGGCCAATTCGGTTTGGAGGATTATGAAGACTTTAAAACAAAAGAGCCTAAAAAAGGCTCTTTCATCAACGTCATCATAAAACCCACGGCAGAATCCCGTTACAAAAATCTCGTGGATGCGCTCGACGAAATGGCAATTTGCAAAGTGCGCTACTACGTGATTCTGGACGTATCGGATCTCGAAAAAGAGTTTATCAAAAATCCTGCAGGCGGCCTGAAATTCAACGTCGAAGAGCAAATACAAGCCGCTACTCAGTAAATTGTTCGAGAAAAGATTGCCGGATGATTTATGCAAAAATTCATCTGACGAGCATCTTACACCCGAACATGGGTTCAAAAAATTGCTACCATTCAAAAACTTAAATTTTTTAAAAAATGGCAGAAGAAAAAGGCACGGTCGCGTATCGGGATATGCTGGACATCATCTTCGCCAATCGTAACAAAGCCTACGGAGCATACCAACTCCGCCGCGACTACACGAAATATCTCGGTCGGGCTTTTGTTTTCGGTTTGCTGTTGATTGGAGTCGCTTTCGCGCTCCCGACGATTCTGAGTGCTGTGAAGGGGCTTGTCCCGGACGAGAAGCCCATTGATGTAGTGGCCGAACTCGGCCCGCCACCGGACATTGACCCGAATCAACCACCGCCGCCACCACCGCCGCCACCGCCGACACCGCCGCCGCCGACTCGTTCGACGGTAAAATTCGTGCCCCCCGTCATTAAAAAAGACGAAGAGGTGCAGGAAGAAAAGCCGCCGGCCATCGAGGAGTTGGTGGAGAAAAAAGAAGATATCGGTACTGAAAACAAAGAAGGCAACGATGAAGCACCGCCGGCAATTGACGAAAACCCGTCGGAACTTCAGGTCGTGGAAGAGCCTAAAGTGGTGGAAGATAAAACGTACGAGATGTTCGACATCCAGAAGCCGCCGAGTTTCCCCGGCGGTGAGAAGGAACTGCTCAAATATCTCAGCGAAAACATCAAATACCCTCCACTTGCCCGCGAAAACAACATCCAGGGTACCGTAGCACTTACTTTCGTGGTGGGTAAAAACGGCCAGGTAAGCGATGTTCAGATTTTGAAAGACATCGGCGGCGGCTGTGGCAAAGAAGCTGTACGCGTCGTACAGTCCATGCCGAAATGGATTCCCGGCGAAGCCAACGGCAACGCTGTGAAAGTTCGTTTCACGCTGCCCGTACGCTTCCGTCTGGAATGATGTTTTCCGTATAGATACTCGGAATAAATTTTAAAAAGCGGCCTTGTTTCTTCGGAGCAAGGCCGCTTTTATTTTTTTGAAAAAAGTGCAGGCAGGCACACCAAAGTCCTCAAAACCAGCATCTTACATTCAAAGACCAAAACAGTCTTTGCATTTTTTCACCCATTATTTCATGTATGGTAACGTACGCATGCGTGTCCGCCTAGGGCATGCCCTGACTGTTTTTTCTACTAAAAATTGGCAATCAATTTTTCCTCTCATCTTACAACCTGAGCATCATGGCTGAAATACAATCCTCTTCCGGCTATCAAAAACAACCCGACAAAATCCGTTCGAAGAAAATGTCCACCCGTATTGATTTTACGCCAATGGTGGACCTGGGCTTCCTGCTCATCACATTTTTCATGCTCACCACCACCCTCGCCAAACCGCAGGTGATGACTCTGGTGATGCCCGAAAAAGAATCCGATGACCCACCTGCAATTATTGATCGGAAGGTTCTGACTTTGCTTCTCGGCGCCAATGACAAAATCTATTGGTATGAAGGCCTCACTGATGCCCGACTTGACTCGACTAACTTTTCCGCAGAAGGTTTGCGCCGTGTCATTTTGGAAAAAATGAAAGATGTAGAAAGTCAATACGGTTTGGAAAACTACCACGCCCCGAAAACGAAACAATTGAAAAAAGGCTCACACCTCAATGTTCTCATCAAACCGACCGCTGAATCTCGTTTTCAAAACCTCGTGGATGCGCTCGACGAAATGGCTGTTTGCCAGGTGCGCTATTATATGATTCTCGACATCGCTCAAGCGGAAAAAGAGTTTATCAAAAACCCCGATAAGGGTCTGAATTTCAGACCTGAACAGCATACGGAGCCTCTCTGAACCCGTAACAGCATTTTTTCACAACCTTAAATTTTAGATTATGAACTCTCACGAATTCGTGTCCCCCCGGGACGCGCTGGACATTGTTTTCTCCAATCGCAACCGCGCTTATGGCGCCTACCAACTGCGCCGTGCTTACTCGCGCTATCTCGGTCGGGCGCTCGGTATTAGTTTGCTGCTAATTGGGCTTGGCATCGTGTTACCGCAAATCCTCAACGCACTGAGCGACAAATTTGCCGAACACGCTTACGTTGATATGATACGAGAAATAGGCCCGCCGCCTGTAATCGAAAATACCCCTCCCCCGCCACCGCCACCGCCGCTTCCAACTCCGCCGCCGCCTGTACGCGCCACCGTCCGATTTGTCCCCCCAGCGCCTACTCCCGACGAACTCGTCCGCGACGAGCAACCGCCCGCGCAGGAAGACGTGTTGAACACGGACGCAGATGTAGGCGCGAAAAACATCGAGTCCGACAACGAGGCCCCGCCCACACTCGATGAGGCCGATTTTCCGAGAGAAGTGGAAACGGTAATCGCGAAACCTGATGAGGGCGAGTACGACCTCGTCACTGTGCAGAAGCCGCCAACTTTTCCCGGTGGCGAGCGTGATTTGTTGAAATATCTCGCGGAAAACATCAAATACCCGCCGCTTGCTCGCGAAAACAATATTCAGGGAACAGTGGCGCTGACTTTCGTTGTCGGCAAAGACGGCTCTGTGAGCGATGTAAATATTCTGAGAGATATCGGCGGTGGCTGTGGAAAAGAAGCCGTGCGCGTGGTACAAACCATGCCACGCTGGATTCCCGGCGAAGCCAATGGTCACGCAGTAAAAGTACGTTTCACGCTTCCGGTGAAATTCAGGCTGCAATAGAAAAAAAACGACGGGATGGAGACCGTACCATCCCGTCGTCAGCGTATCGAAAATCAGGTTAACTTACGCTGCGCCGCGCTTGACAATCCAGATAATAAGGCAAATAATTGCAAGAAACGCGATAATACCGCCAAGCCCAACTTGAATAAAAGAGAAAAAGATTGCGATGCCCAAACCAAAAACGCCAAACCACAGCCACCTGTCCACAGGGTCGTTGAAATCAACCTGCGTACCGGCTTTTTCCGCCATGCGATCCAGGCGCTTTGCGAGCCGTTTGAGGCGTTTTTCAGTTTTTTTGTCAGATATTTTCGAAAAATCTTCCGGCTGAGTACGCAATCTCTCCACAAAGCCCGCCTGCATTTCTTCTTTAGAAATTGCGACCGTAGCGTTCAGCGGCGCGAAGTTGGAAGCCAGGAAAATCAGGCACGTGCAAATGAAGGCTAATTGTTTTTTCATACAAATGGCGTTTTAAACTCGGCAAAAATAAGCGATGCCCGGCAGAGATTTTCTGTCGGGCATCGCATTAAATCGTCGAGAGTGCCTGACGCCTAATTATTTGATTGAGCCAAATCGCTATCCAGCATTTCAGAAGATTCGAGACGCTCCTTCCGGCGGTTGCTCCACCACCAAAAGCCGATGCCAAACACCAACAGGTAAGGCATCACCAGCATGTAGAGAATTCCGGCATTCAATCCGCGCGGGTCACCGCCACCTGCTTTGAGATTGGCTTCCGAAGAAGCTTTACACATGGCGCATTGAGCGGCAGAAGGCTCGACAAAAATGAAGAGTGCAAGTGCCAAAACGGCCGCCAAAGCAATTATTTTAAGAGCATTTTTTTTCATAAACGCTTGTTTTTCAGATTATTCAACTTGGATAATATGGCCGCAACATCAGGTAACAAATAGGTCCTGTGACAGCCACATAAAGCCACAATGGGAAAACCCAACGCGCCATTTTTTTGTGGCGCTCGAACTGATTGGTGTAAGCCCGGGTAAAAGTAAGCAGAATGAAAGGCAAAATCACTGCCGCCAACACGACATGCGTGATGAGCAAAAAGAAGTAAATCGTGCGCATCGCCCCCTGTCCTCCATAGCGTGTTTCCGGCGTGGTGAAGTGGTATAAAACGTAGGAAACGAGGAACAAAGCGGAACATGCCATCGCGGCATAAATCGCCCGGCGATGATTTTCAACCTGCTTGTTTTTGATAAAATACAAGGCGGACACCAGAATTACCGCAGCCAGAGCGTTCAAGGAGGCATGAATGGGCGGCAGAAAACTGAAATCAATACCGAGGTCAATTTTGTAACGCCGCATCGCGCCGACCAAAAGCAAAACGACTGCCGACACAATGTATGCGAGCGTGTTGAGACGTTTTTCGAGTTCAATGTTAGGTTGAAGCGTTGCCATTTTGCGAAAATTATTGCGCCGGTGGAAGCACAATAGCAGTATGCTGCACCAGCCGGTCTATTTGTTTTTGATCAAGTGCATCGTAAAAACGGCGTATCGTGCCAGCCGTATCCGCGAGTGCAAAATAGTCGGAAGCGGGTTTATTTTTTTCAGCACGACAGAAAGCTTCATAACCATTTTCCGTGACAGCACGCCAAGAACCTATTGCACCCGACCAAATCCAGGCCGGATGCTCGGCAGTTGGGAGCGTTTGCGCGTGCGAAAGGAAGGCTGCTGTGCCACCGCTGGCAATCATCGCTAACCGGAAATCGAAACTTTGGCCGAATTGCTCACACAGTTTATTGGCCGTATCGAGGATTTGTTTGTTTGCGTCCGTAAGGTCAGGGTTTTCTCCAAAGACATGCACGATGACAACTTTCCCCTTGAGTTGATCTTCGGAAGTACCGTCAGGCCAAATCACCATCGCTTTCGGAATCTTGCCATAACTCGCCAATTCGGCCACTGCAGTCTTGCGCCAGTTGAGCCCATCCCGCAAATAAATCCAGGACACCGCAGGCAAGCCAACAAGGATAAGAAACAAGGCCGCCGCGATATAGATCTTCCGCCCGAGCGAAGGCTTTTTTTCAGCGTTTTCCATGTGTTAAAATTCTGATTATCAACAAAAAGGGCAAGGTTTTGTTCCTCGCCCGGTTTTTATTTTTTGTCAAATTCAAGTCATTGGAAATAACTGCACTTACGAAATTAAGAGCGTGCGTGGAATCAACAAACCGACCCGATTTTATCCCTTCATCGTGCCGGGCAACATGTAACCTTGCGGTTTTCCGGCAGGAGTCGGATTGACAATTTCTTCATTTTTTTCCTTAATCTGCTCACGACGCGCGCCCCAGGAACTGCCTTCCTGGAAGAAAGCGATGATTGCCCAAATGAGAAGAGTCGTTGGGAGGAGCACGCTCAACACCAAACCACGCACTTCGTAAGCCATGTGCATGAAATAAAAAATGATGAAGTAGGCCTTAAAAAGGGAAAAGCCAACCATCAAAAGCATGTACAGATAGTGTCCGAAACCTTCCGTGAATCTGATGCTGGGGATGACATGACCTTTAGCAAACAGGGCGATGATAACCTCTACGATTGTCACCAAGCCAAGTATCATCAGCCCGCGAAATACGAGGGCTTTTTGCTCTTCATAAGTTTGATGTCCAGCCATTTGCGAAAAAATAAGAGTTGTGAAAAAGTTAGAAACAGGGGTTTAAAGCAGGTAGAATACGAGAAACACGAACACCCAGACCAAGTCCACGAAGTGCCAGTAAAGGCCGATTTTTTCCACCATCTCATAGCCGTTGCGACGGGCAGCGTAAATACCGCTCATGGCATTGATCATGATAATGGCGAGGAAAACAACGCCGGAAAACACGTGGAAACCGTGGAAGCCCGTGATAAAAAAGAATAAGGCGCCAAAAGCCTTCGGTCCCAACTCCTGTACCCCCATCTGCCCTGCATAGGCGCCAGTGGTATACTTCAGTTTGCGTTGGTCAAATTCTTCTTTCATCGTACCGTCCGGTTGGCGCACTTCGTGCATGTGCAACAGATAGGAATCACCCTTCTTGAAGGTGTCCGGCGTACCGTCCGGTTTTTTGGCCTCACTCCCGTCTTCATTCAAATAAATACCGTCGGCGATGTGCCGGCCAAACGGATTTTGCTTGACAGTCATATTTTCTTTGGCAATCAGCGTCGTCCATTCGTAGGCTTGGCACCCCAGGAAGGTAGCGCCGCCAAGGATAGTCAGAAACATCCAGAACACGACTCCGCGCTGGTTTTCCCGATGGCCCTCTTGCACGGCACGCACCATTGTGACCGAACTAAAGATGAGGACGAAAGTCATGAATGTCACGAAGACAAGTGGCCAATGCGCTTTCACGAAGGGGAATGATGCGAACACAAAATCCGGCTCTGGCCAAGTTGGCATGCTAAAGCGCAATGCGCCGTAAGCAATCAAAAAGCCCGCAAATGTGAAAGCATCAGATACCAGAAAATACCACATCATCAGCTTGCCGTAGCTCGCTTTAAGAGGTTCCTGTGCGCCTTCCCAAAGTTGTTCGTCAGAACCGTGTTCGTGCGTGTCGTGTGCGTGTGACACAGAAGTTTCTGCCATGATAATCAGTCAGTTAATATTCAAAGTTTAGAGCGGCTTAGAAGGGCTGAGAAGGTTTAGAAAAGTTGAGAAAAGTTAATCTGAATTCTTTTCAACCACTCTGAACCTTCAGGATTGGGCTACAAAAAACATAACCAGGTACACCCAAAGCACATCCACAAAATGCCAGTATTGGCACACAATTTCGAAGCGTTCACGGCGGCGAATCGTGGGGCGAAATGGCAATACGAAAGCATGTACCATTGCCACTACCAGCGCCGCAATCCCTCCTAAAACGTGTGCGGCATGTAATCCCGAAATGACGTAAACGAATGAACTCGACGGATTTACAGTGAACGTAGCCCCGATGGAGTTCAGCGCCTGCCATCCCTGATATTGAAGAATCACGAACAAAATCCCTAAAAGGAAAGTCGTGATCAACAAGCCTTTATACAGTTTTTCATTGCCTTTTTTGAAGGAAACGTACGAGTAATGAAGCGTCAGACTACTCAGCACAATCACCACCGTATTCAAAAAGAAAATGTCGGGAAGTTTGAATTCCAGCCAGTTACCTGCCGAACGACGTACCACGTACGCACTCGTAAACGCAGCAAACATCATCACAATGCCCCCGATAGCCACCCAAAGGGCGAACTTCTGAGGAGGAATTTTATTCCGGCTGTATTCAGGAGATGAAATAGCTCCCATATTTTTTAGTTTGAGTGGTTTGAGGAGTTTGAAATTGTTTGAGTTGTATTTGAAAATACATCTACACTACTCAAACAACTAAATTTTATCAATCAAAATGACAATAAGCGAAACCGGCAAATGCAAAAATGACATGAACATTTGCTTACGAGCCGCTTCGCGTGAACAATCTTTGTACAACCGCCAGCAAAGCCAGGCCCAGTACATGTTCAGCAACATCAACACTGCCGTCGCAACAATTCCAACGTAGCCGAGCGCCCAACCTAAAGCCGCATTGACCATCATCAGCAGGCAAAAAACGAAAGACAGAAACCCGGTCGTCGCATCTTTTTCTCCGTTTTTTGAAGGCAAAAGATAAAATCCGGCTTTTTTGTAATCGTCATCGGCCAACCATGCCACTGCCCAGAAGTGCGGAAATTGCCACAAAAACTGGAGCGAAAACAACATGAGCGCCGTCTGAGAGATAGTTCCTTCGTGCACCACGCAGCCAATTACAAGTGGTAGCGCACCCGGGATAGCTCCTACCAACACCGACAACGGTGTGGAACGCTTGAGCGGAGTGTAAACAAAGGCATAACTCATCAACGACAATGTTCCGAGAAAACCCGCTATCGAATTGAAAAACGACAGCACCGTAATTCCCGTCATCGCCATCAGCCCTGCCCACAAAACCGCCTTTGATACGCTCATGCGCCCCGTCGCAACAGGCCGATTGGCAGTCCTCGGCATCAAAAGGTCATATTCTCGCTCCAACACCTGATTGAGTGCATTAGCGGCTCCCGTGACCATAAAACCTCCAAATGCCAGCAATGCCATCGTCGTCCAATCCACGTTGCCGCCACACACTATCGCATAGGACATTACCGCAGAAAAAAGAACTAACAAGGTCAATTTGAATTTCACCAGTAAGCCGAAATCGGTCACCGCCTGACTCAAACCTTCCCAAATTGATATTTGCTTTACTGAGTTGCGCTCCATTTTTTAACGTGCTAATTTGTCAATGTGCTAATGTGCTAACTTGCACATTCACTAATTAGCACATTAGCATATCGTTCATCAATGCCCGTGATCGTGTTCTCCCGCTTTTAAAGGCACATACTGCGGCATAAACTCTTCACCACCTTTGCCGTAGTCATAAGACCAACGCTGTACGGTCGGGATATTGCCCGGCCAGTTGCCGTGCCCCGGCTCAACGGGCGTCGTCCATTCCAGGGTATTGGCGCCCCAGGGATTTTTCACCGTCAACTTACGTCCACTGAAGATTGAGTAGAAAAAGTTGACAATAAATATTATTTGCAAAAAGAAAACTACAATAGCAGCAACCGTGATGAATTTGTTCAAATCAACGAAGTGCTTAAATGAATCGAAGTTTTCGATGCTGTAATAACGACGCGGCACACCAGCCATACCCGTGTAATGCATAGGCCAGAAAATGGCATAAGCGCCGATGATTGTTCCCCAGAAGTGAATCTTGCCCAAAGTTTCGTTCATGTAGCGACTGAACATCTTCGGGAACCAGTGATACACCCCCGCAAACATCCCGAAAAATGCCGCGATACCCATCACGATATGGAAGTGTGCTACGACGAAATAGGTGTCGTGCAACTGAATATCAATAGCCGAGTTGCCGAGGAAAATCCCCGTAAGACCACCGGAAATGAACATGGAAACAAAGCCGAGTGCGAACAAACTTGCCGAATTGAAGCGGAAGTTAGAGCCGTACACAGTTGAAATCCAGTTGAAAACCTTGATGGCAGATGGCACTGCGATAATCAGCGTAAACACCACAAAAAAGTTGCTGATAAATGGATTTACCCCTGACATGAACATGTGGTGCGCCCACACAATAAACGAAAGGAAGCCAATGGCCAGAATGGAGTACACCATCGCACGGTAGCCAAAAATCGGTTTGCGGGCATGTACGGACAACACTTCCGACACAATACCCATCGCAGGAAGGATGATGATATATACCTCGGGGTGACCGAGGAACCAGAACAAGTGTTGGAACAAAATCGGACTACCGCCGATGCGGTCGAGAATTTGCCCCCCTACCACAATCTCGCTCAGGTAAAACGACGTGCCCATACTGCGGTCGAACATCAGCAGCAAAAGACCAGAGAACAATACCGGGAACGACAAAACGCCAAGAATGGCTGTGATGAGAATAGCCCAGATTGGCAGCGGCAAACGCCACATGTTCATGCCTTTCGTGCGAAGGTTCAGGATGGTTGTAATATAGTTAATACCACCCAGCAACGACGACACGACGAAAAGCGACATCGCTACAATCCACATGGTCATACCTGCCTTCGAACCATCGGAAGCCTGTCCGAGTGCACTCAATGGCGGGTAAGCCGTCCAGCCACCTGAAAATGGGCCGGTGCTGAGGAACAAAGACAAAAACATCACGACCCCGGCCAGGAAGAAAAACCAGTACGACATCGCATTGAGAAGCGGCGAAGCCATATCGCGCGCACCGATTTGCAACGGAATGAGCAGGTTCGCAAACGTACCGCTCAGACCTGCTGTGAGTACGAAAAACACGAGGATTGTACCGTGCATCGTCACGAGCGAATAATAGAATTCGGGGTCAAGTTTACCGATACCGGCGTCATTGACTTGAATCCATTTGCCCAACAAAGGTTTCAACCACGCAAGGTCAGCTTCCGGGAAACCCAATTGCAGGCGAAAGACGATTGACATTGCAGCACCCACGAAAGCCCAGAAAATCCCGGTAATGAGGAATTGACGGGCAATCATCTTGTGATCGGTGCTGAAAATGTAGGTTGTCAAAAAATTTGACTGGAATTTGTCGCCATGATGATGCTCGTGGAAATGATCGTCATAGCCCAACTCTTGAGTGAGTTGTTCTTCCAAAGTTTCAGCGGCGGTAACTACGTTAGCCATAGCCAGAGTCTTGAAATTTATTTTATGAAAAAACGCCGGGTTCGGTGTTTAAACTTCTTATATATCAGGATGCAGGAGTCAGAATTGTAAATTCAGTCCTTCTGTTTTTTGCACGATTTTCATCCGAATCGTTCGGGACGAGGGGTTTGGTGTCGCCATAACCGCGCGCCCGCAAACGGCCTTCGGAAATTCCCCTGTCGGTGAGGTACTTTACTACCGAAGCCGCGCGCAATTGAGAGAGCGACAAATTAGCCGACGCTTCCCCTACGTTGTCAGTGTGTCCAGCCACTTCAATCACCAGATTGGGATAAGTGTTCATAGCAGTCACAAAATTATCAAGTTCGTAGCGGCTGTCAGCAGTTAGCGTAGCGGAGCCAGTCTCAAAATTGATGTATTTCAGCGAAAGCGTTTTATCCGCCACATTGGTGGACTCAACGGCTTTTTTCATGTTCTCACTAAATTCCTGAGCACGCTGACGGACTTCGACGTCAAGGACCTTGCCCTTGTTGGGGTCCTCCTCTTTACCACGAATTTGCGTGAGATAAAAGGACTCCTGCTTTTTATACCATGCATCGAATTCTTCCTGCGTCACCACTTTGAAGATACGCTTCATGGAGTAGTGTCCTTTCCCACAAAGTTCGGCGCATGCGAGTTCGTACTCGAATTTTTCCCAACGCTTCGGCCCTGTCGGGTCGGTGGGATCGTTTGGAAGATTATATTCGTCGTATTTGCGAAGTTCGTCGCGGTATTCTGCGGTCGTTTTTACAGGCGTAAAAATGAAATATGTTGGCATACCCGGCACCGCATCCATTTTTACACGGAAATGCGGCAAGTAAAAGTTGTGTAAAACATCTTTGGCGATGATGCGAACACGCACTTTTTTACCAACTGGCAACAATAATTCCTGACCAGGAACAACATCGTCCCAGGATTTTGGGTCTTTGAAATCAACACCGATTTGGTTGTTGGCGGTCGTCAGTTTGTAATCACGTGTACCAAGTTTGCCGTCAGTACCCGGATAGCGGACGATCCAGTTGAATTGCTGACCGGTAGCTTCGATTTCGATATAATCTTCATCGGGCTTTACGTCGGCCATTACAGTGTTCCAGGCGTTCAAGCCACGTACAACGAGAATAGTCATCACCACTGCGGGTACTGCCGTCCAGATCAATTCGAGGCGATTGTCGTGGGCAATAAATTGCGCCTTGCGACCTTCCTGCCAGCGATACTTATAGGCAAACCAGAACAATGCAATGTGACAAATAACGAACACGATACCTGTCAACACAAGCGTAATATTGAACATTGCATCCAACATTCCACCATGCGCAGAGGCAGATTCATGCGGGCCGTAGCCCAACATTTCATTTTTGTATTCCCAGGCAGAAACAAATACGCCGGTAAGAAACACAATCATGAAGCCGACGGACAACCAGCCATTCCACTTGCTGTTGTCGCGCAACACTTCCCGCTCACCTTTGATTTGTGCGGTAAGTTCAGTGACTTTTCCAATTTGAACCAATACGATGGTAATCAGGAAAACACAGAGAATTATGATAAGCCCTGTCATCGAAAAGTTTTTTTTCTTTAACCCAAAGGTAAAAAGGTTGTTCGGAGTAATTCCGGATACCGTTTCTGATTAGAACGGCTATAAATTCCGGAGAAGCATCAACTTTCTGATATTTCAAATAAACTCAATGATGGTCATGCCCTTTACCGGCCAATTCGCTCTCGATGAGTGCGCCCGTTTCATGGTGAAGACTTTCTTCGAGGAAAGGATCTTTCCAGGGAACGAGAGAGGCGCGTTCAAGTTGGCCAAACAAAAAGAACAGGAACAAGCTCAGAAAACCAATCAACACGCCAATTTCTTCCAAACCCGGAATGGTGAATCCCAGTCGGAATGAGTGCGGTTCGGCAGCAGCATGACTATCACCGTGTGCGCCCCCATGATCGTCTCCATGGTCGCTCGTCGGAGCTGCGCTTGCTTCGGCAGCAGGAGTGTCATGAGAAGCGTCCCCTTCACTGTGAGCAGAAGTTTCAGTAGAGTGAGTCGTATCGCCAGCTGCGACATGGTCAGTCGTGGCAACGTGTGATTCAGGTTTTGCTGTTTCTTGCGCCGCATTCGACAGTGGCGCGGCTTCGTGCGCTTTGCTATGGCCGCCTTCGCTCAATTCTTTCGCTTCAAATGCCGCGATGCGCGCACCGGGCTTTATCATGTAAAAATAGTCCCACCAGTGTCCGAAAAACACGATAAGAGCAACAAAAAACATGGTACCGAACTTGCGTTTTGTGTCGTTGCGCATCAAAATCAGAAACGGCGCAACGAAGTTCATCAACAAATTACCCCAAAACAGAACAGGGTAATTGTTCATGCGCTCCTTGAAGTAAATCGTTTCTTCACCGTTGTTCGCGTACCAGATAAGCATGAATTGGTCGAACCACAAATACGTCCAAAATACGCTGATGCCAAAAAGGAACTTGCCTACGTCGTGCAAGTGATCTTGCGTAACGTATTCGAGGTATCCTTTCGACTTTAGGTAAATGATGATCATCACCGTAAAGGCAATGGAGCCAAGCCAAACCGATACCGTAGAGTACCACGCAAACATGGTGCTATACCAGTGCGGGTCAATGGACATCAAAACCAGCCAAAGGAATACCGGGCTAAGGAAACCTGCAATAGGCAGGAAAGAAGCCGCCCATTTGCGAATTTTCTTGTAGTAGTCGAGCGTAGGCGTTTCTTCCGTATCCTGTGCGATGGACAATTGACGCACCTTGAGCGCCCAGAAATACCAAATCGCAATAAAACCTACAGTGGCAATTGTGTAAAAAACGGGGTTTAAAAACCCTTTTTTACCGGCAATAATGCGATCGTAATGTGGCGCCGACGGGTCGGTGAGATTGACGTGAGCGTCGTTCCAGTGGTACAAATGATGGAGATGCCCCCAAACACCCGCAGCAATGATGCCCATGAGGATAATACCGACCCACATGAATTGGCTCATGGCCTCCCAAATACGGCGGATGACCGAATTCCAGCCGGCGAAAGCTGTGATTTGGGCGCTCATAAAGAACATTGCCATCAGTGCAATTCCGGTAAAAAATACCGAATTGTGGAGGATGTTGGTCCAAAAACGCGTGTGATATTCGTCATCGTTAAAAAACGTGATGGCAAGGCATAACACGCCCAGAGCCATACCGCCATAGAGTACGGTTTTGGTTCTGCCTTCAAATTTGAACTGCGTATTGGTCAGATTCATATCGCAAATCAGGTCTCCCCGATGATTTGATGTTTAGTTATGCAGGTTTCAGAGTGGTAGTTTTATTGAACGGGAGCTGCTGGCGCTGAACGTCCCGGCCCCGAAGCCTCGCCTTTAGCCGGTTTTTCAATATTGCTCAACGTGTTGGCAGTCTCGCTATATTCCAGATTTTTAGCCTTCGCCTGCAGCGAGCGGATGTAGTGAATCACTTGCCAGCGTTCTTCGAAGGAAAGTTTATCCGGGTAACCTCCCATCACGTTTTTGCCATACATGATGCCGAAATAATAGCGTCCGTTTCCGGCAGCAATCATATCGTCGGCAATGAGATTTTTTGGCTGGGCAGGGTACTTCGAATCAGGCATTGTCACAAGCCAGCCCTGGCCGTCACCTTTTTCGCCATGGCAAATGCCACAATAAACGTTGTAGAGCGGCTTGGCCTTTTCAAGACCTTCTTTCGTGATGGGGAAAGGATTGTTTACCATTTCCTGCTCACAACGAATACGGTCTTCCTCGGTATTTTCATAATAAAACGGGGCTTGTCCGTTGACCGGGGCTGCGATGGCATTGGAAGCGTTTTTGCCACGCACTATGTCAATCGCGGATGCGTCATTATAATAGACCGCAGTATAGCCACGCGGAACCGTACCTTCTACTTTGCCATTGGGCTGCGAAAGCGCAGCCTTGGAGAATGTGTTTTTTTCGTCGCTCCAATGGTTCCAGTAATAGGCATTGTATTGATTGGCTTCATAACCAATGGAATGGAACATGTCGGGCATGTACTCATGGCCGGTTTTATTTTTTCCGGCAGGAGAGCAAAGCGAAAACAGCCAGGCAAACAATGCAACTCCGAGAATTGCGCCAAGTGCGTATTTCATAATTATTTTTTAGACTTTAGATTTTGGACACCGGACTCCGGGATTGCACGAGTCTTTTTTTCAAGGAGTCTGCAATCCAACGTACAGCGTCAAATTTTACATCGTTTTCACGTTCACTTCAGCCGCGCCTGTTTTGGTGAAAAAACCTTGCAGTTCTTTCACTTCGCTGTCATTCGAATCTGTCACATCAAATGCGAGGCAAAATTTATCGTCCGTAATGCGGTTGTCCAGCGTTTTGGCTTTCACGCCCGGCCACATGCCACAAATGGTGTAGAAAGTGATGGTCATGCCCCATGCAGAATACAAAACGGTATTTTCAAAAACGATGGGGATGAAAGCCGGCACCGACCAGTAAGGCTTGCCGCCAAACACGATAGGCCAATCGCTGGTAAAAATCCAGGTCATCGCCAGGAAAGCGAACAAAGCGCCAATGGAACCGTAAATAAAGCCCATGATATGCAGACGGCTCTCCTTCAAACCCAGAATCGGGTCGAGGCCGTGCACCGGAAACGGCGTGAACACATCCATAATGTTCAGATGCTGCGCATTCGCCGTTTTGATGGCGCCTTTCAGTTCTTCTTCGTCGTTGTAAAGTCCGTACAGGACCTTTTTGCTTTGAGCAGCCATTTATTCAGAGATAAAGTTTGAAGTTTGAAGTCGGAATTCAGGGTAAGAATATTTAAAGTTTTTCTTCCTCCTGCTTCGGAGCAGGTTCGCTTTGAGCATGTCCGTGCGCCTTTTTGGCTTTAGGGCCTATATATTGGTCGCCTGCTACTTTCAGAATGGCTTTCACCTCGGCAACAGCAACTACTGGCGCAACACGAGTAAACACCAGATAGCAGAAGAAGAATACCCCCATTGTGCCGAGGAACATCGAAATCTCGACCCAAGTCGGACTGTAAAGGCTCCAGGAAGAAGGTAAAAAGTCGCGTGCCAGCGTGGTTGGAATGATAACGAAGCGCTCGAACCACATACCGATGTTGATAATGATGGACATGAAAAACGTCCACGCCACACTGCGGCGAATACTGCGAGACCAGAACAACTGAGGGCTAACGACGTTGCAGAACATCATACCAAAATATGACCACCAGTAGGGACCAAATACGCGATTGTAAAAGGCAAATTGCTCATAAATGTAGCCTGAGTACCAGGCCACAAACAATTCGGTCAGATAAGCCACCCCTACTATCGTACCCGTCAACACAATCACCTTATTCATAGATTCGATGTGGTTGATCGTGATGTATTCTTGCAAATTAAGCACTTTGCGGGTGATAATCATGAGTGTCTGCACCATAGCGAAACCCGAAAACACGGCACCCGCTACAAAGTAGGGCGGAAAAATCGTCGTGTGCCAGCCAGGTATAACAGAGGTAGCAAAGTCAAAAGATACGATTGTGTGTACCGAAAGTACGAGCGGCGTAGAAAGACCAGCCAGCACAAGGGAGAGAGATTCGTGGCGCTGCCAGTGTTTCGCACTTCCTGTCCAGCCAAAGGAAAAGAGATCGTACATTTTTCTGCGGAAACCAGTGGCGCGGTCGCGGATGGTCGCCAAATCGGGAACAAGACCCGTATACCAGAACAGAACTGACACCGAGAAGTAGGTCGAGATAGCGAAAATATCCCAGAGAAGAGGACTGTTGAAGTTCGTCCAAAGAGGACCGCGAGTGTTCGGGAACGGGATGGTGAACATCGCCATCCAGACGCGCCCCATGTGAAATATCGGAAACTGCCCGGCACAAATCACCGCGAAGATGGTCATAGCCTCCGCAGCACGGTTCACACCTGTGCGCCAACGCTGACGGAAAAGCAACAAAATGGCCGAGATAAGTGTACCTGCGTGGCCAATACCGATCCACCATACGAAGTTGGTGATGTCCCACCCCCAGTTGATAGTGCGGTTCAGGTTCCAGGAGCCGATGCCTTTCCAAACTGTCCAGACAATAGCGAAAACATAAAGCCCAACAAACGCCGTCGAAAGAGCAAAGACGACGATCCACTCTCGCGAGGGCGCTTTTTCAGTGGGTGAGCACAAATCCTCCGTGATATTATGGTAGGACTTATTGCCTTCAATCAAAACGTGCCGAACAGGCGCAACTGGTTGAGACATAGTTATTTGACTTTGGATATTGGACTTTAGATGTTGGACTTCTCGACAATTATGCTCGTCAAATGTCTAACGTCAAATGTCCGGTATCTTTTAAGAATAAAGTTCTTCGTTGCTGTTATTGACTTTCGCCGAGTAACTGACGCCCGGACGAACGTTGATTTCTTCCAAAACTTTGTAAGCCAGCGGAGCTGTGCCTTTGGTAAGTTTACTTACTTCGCTGTCCGGGTTGTTCAGGTTGCCAAATACGATGGCGCCAGTGGGACAAGCCGTTTGGCAAGCCGTACGCACGTCATTGTCCATGATAGCCCGGCTCTCGCGTTTGGCGGTCAGTTTGCCTTCCTGAATGCGTTGAACGCAGAATGTGCATTTTTCAATCACACCGCGTGTGCGCACCGTCACGTCAGGGTTAATCACCATGCGAACGAGGTTGTCAGCGTAGAAGGGCTTATCTTCACCTTCTGCATGGAACACGGCTTCTTCGTTAGCAGGCCATAGATCCGCCGTCGTGTAGTCGAGCCAGTTGAAACGACGCACTTTATAGGGGCAGTTATTGGCGCAATAACGTGTACCGATACAACGGTTGTAGGCCATTTGGTTGATACCTTCCATCGAGTGGTTGGTAGCGTTCACCGGGCAAACGTTTTCGCAGGGAGCGTTGTCGCAGTGCTGGCACATCATCGGCTGATACACCACTTTCGGATTTTCAAAATCGCCGTAGAAGTAGCGGTCAATACGGAGCCAGGTCATTTCGTGATGGCGATGCACCTCCTTTTTACCGACGACCGGAACGTTGTTTTCCGAAACACAGGCCACCTGGCATGCGCCGCATCCGACGCAGGCATTCATGTCCACGTACATTCCCCATTTCACACCGGTTCCGAAAAAGGTGTCGCGTTCGGGATAAAGCGTTTGAACGTTCAGATGCGAGGCTTCTTCGTGGAACTCCTCCATCTCTCCGGCAAACTTGGATAATTCGTTGACGTGTGTATGGAAAATGATGGAGCGATCGGTCAGGGCGCCCTGGAAGCCTTTCCAGCCGAGCGTTTTTTCGTCCACATTAATGACTTTACCCTCTTCTTTCCCCATTGCCTGAACGCCCATCGTGTGGTGATACTGAACTGAAGCGAAATGCTTGTCAACACCGACTTTGTCCGATACTTTTACGTCTGCTCCAAAATACTGAACCAAGCCGCCATCTGCTTTTAAAGCGGGGTTGACATTGACGCCATAACCGACGCCGCAGCCGCCTGTTTCGCGGCCTCCACCGAGTGCAATAGCCACAGTACCAGCCGGTTGACCAAAAGTGCGAACAACTGTGCAAGTCAATTTCTGACCATTGACTTCGACTTCGACATTGTCGCCATCTGTCAGGCCTTTCCAACCGTTGATGTTGTTGACGCCATCCCATTCGACAGGAATGCTGAGGTAATTACCCCAAACAGTGCGATGCACCGGGTCGGGCATTTCCTGGAGCCAGGGATTGTGTGCGTACTGGCCGCCACCGATATTGGCCGTTTCGTAAAAAGATATTTCGAGTTCGCTACCCGACGGTTTTGTCACGGCATCCGGGTTGAGCGCCACATCATTCATAACTGCTGCTGCCTCGGGAGCTGGCATTTCAAATACGCCGTCGTGCAGGCTCATGTCCCAGAATGCAGTGGGGGTACTGTATTTGGTTTGGCGACCAAAAATATCGCCCGCCCAGTGAGACTTGAGATACTGATAATAGGGCTGTTCGTCCTGACGATTCAGATTCGGGCTGTCGGCCCATTCGAGCAGGCTGTGCTCTGCCTGACGTGTATTGAACAGCGGAGAAATGGTCGGTTGAATCAGACTGAGGTGTCCTGCTTTCGGTTCAGCATCTCCCCAGGATTCGAGGAAATGATGCGCAGGAGCGGAATGTGTACAGAGCGCGGTAGTTTCGTCAACAATGCCGTTGAATGAAATGCGTGTACCGACTTTAGCAAATGCCTCTTTGAATTGATTGGCAAAAGGCAATTCCCAGGCGGGGTTCGCACCCCAAACAATCGCTACGGCGACTTGTCCTGCATTCATTTCGCCAATCAGTCGGGCCATATCGCGTTCGTCGCCCTGACGTTGGTACGACACCGCGTTGAAATCAATTGTCGTGTTCAGGTTTTCCAGCAACTGATTGATTTTGTTGACATACAGTTGCTCCATGATGTTGTTGGAGCCTGACACTACAAGGGATTTGCCTTTGTGACTGGCGAGATCCTGCGCCATTTTCTTAATGGCGGCGGCAGATTTTTCATTGCTCAATTTCGGGCCGCCACTACCACCGGTCAACTCGTTGTAGAGCGCTACGATGGCAGCGCCCATCTCGCTCGGCTTGATGAGAATGCGATTGTCAGCATTCGATCCGGTGAGCGACATGTGGCTTTCTATCTGGTAATGGCGCGACATTTTCGCACCTTTTACATTCCGAACTTTGCGATTTTTCGCATATTCACGAGCATATTCTACCGGACTAATCCATGTGCCGAGGAAGTCAGCGCCGAAAGAAACGATAACTTCAGCTTCGCCAAATTTGTAATTCGGAATGACGCGCGCGCCGAACGACTGCTCATTAGCCGCTAAAAGTGCGGCACTGGAGACAGGGTCGTAAGTGACGACGCGGGCGTTCGGATATTTTGCTGTAAATTCCGCAAGGGCTTTTTTGGCGGTCGGGCTGATAATGGTATTGGTAATCAGGCGAATATTTCCACCGGCAGCGAGTTTGGCCTTCACTTCGCGATCGAGGGCATTCCATTCCATTTTGGAAACATTACCGTCTTTCACCGTCCCGGGATACTGAATGCGACGCGTATCGTAAAGGCTCAGGACGGATGCCTGCGCACGGGCGCTGGTGCCGCCTTTCGTAACACTGCTCAACGTATTGCCTTCTATCTTGATCGGGCGGCCTTCGCGGGTTTTCACCAAAACAGCGCAATAATCGCCGCCGTTGACGAAAGAGGAGGCGAAATAATTGGCTACGCCCGGTACGATTTCATCAGGCTTCGTAACGTAAGGGATCGCTTTTTTGACCGGAATCTCGCATGAAGCAGCAATCGTTGCTGCGCCAAGGCCGAATCCCAGCAATTTCAGGAAGTCGCGGCGATTGGTTTCCCATTTGCCGTCGGTTTGGTCAATGTTTTCAATAGAAAACTCTTTTTCAGCCGATTGCAGGAAGGACTCCTCCCGCATCAAATCTTCTGTGTTGACCCAAATACCGTTATCGTGGTGCATATACTCAATGAGTGAATGTGCGAATGAGTGAATAAGTGTTCAGAGGGGTTTGAAGGTTGATGAGTGTGGCTAAATGAAAAAATGAAGTGTAAAATCACTCATTTGCTCATTCGCACATTCACTCATTATTAATAGTGGCATTTTTGGCATTCCAAACCGCCGATGTCTTCCACCGTGACTTTTTCGCGCTTGCCTTCTTTAAGTTCATTGTGATAGCGTTCGTATTGATCGTAGTAGGCGTTGTCTTTGAACTTGACCTCCGTTTCGCGGTGGCAGTTGATGCACCAGCCCATGCCAAGGGTGGAATATTGATAAACAACTTCCATCTCCTCTACCGGGCCATGGCATTTTTGACAAGCGACCTGACCGACAGCGACGTGCTGGGCATGGTTGAAGTAAGCGTGGTCGGGCAAATTGTGGATACGAACCCATTCGATAGGGCCTTGAATTTTGCCATTCGAGTCATTTTTCAGCGCTTTCACAATGCCTTCCCATTGATTCTCGACAGTCATGCGACCGTTTTCATCGAGGGTCGTGAGACTGTTGGAAGCCATGTATTCCTGACCGATCCATTTTTTGTAAAGGTCTTCGATTTGCTTTTCACTCCAGTATTCGTAATCAGGAATATACTTATTCTGAAGCGGGTCGAAGCCGATGGATGCGTAGATTTTCGTGATTTCAGAAGTGCCCGACTTGCTGCCCTTTTTCACTGCGGCGTGGCAATTCATGCAGGTGTTGGTACCCGGAATAGAAGAGTGCTTGGAACGGCGAGCCGAGTCGTGGCAATACTGACAATCAATTTTATTGGTACCGGCGTGCAATTTATGGCTGAACGCGATGGGCTGGTCAGGCTCGTAAGATTGCTGACGCCCCATGTTGGTGGCATTGTCCACCGTTTTATAGCCAAAAATAAGGGTAAGCGCAAACACAAGAAAAGCGACTGCGCCTTTGCTGGTAAGGGTTTGTGCCAACGTTTTATTAATCGGCGTTTGCCCGGCTTGCACACGTGTGATGTTCGCCAGATTGTTGATAATGCGCATGAGCGCAAATGCCAACAAGCCGAGAATAACAGCAAGGCTCACAAACAACCAGGGTGTGCCACCCGTTTTTTTCGTCGTTTCAGTGCCTCCTGCGACCGCACCGGTATCAGGCTTTTTCGTGTATTCCTGATTGACGTACAAAATAATGCCCTCGATCTGGTCGTCGGTGAGGCCAGGGAAGTTGTTCATCAGCACCGGCTTCCACTTGCCCCACAGTTCGTTGGCGTAGGGATGACCAGTAGCGATGAGCGCCTGCGAGTTGCGAATCCAGGCATAAAGGTCCTTGCGCGGATAAGCGCTCCAACGCTCCTCCATGCCGCCGAGAGCGGGGCCGGTGAGGTTGTCCTTCATGTTTTTGTTGTGGCAGGAGGCGCAGTTGGCGATAAAAAGGTTTTTACCTTCCTCGACGTTGGGGGCTGCATGGAGCGAAATCGTAGCAGCAAAAGCGAATGTAATGACCCAACAAATGCGTTTCAGCAACATATCGTGTATAGTTGTATTTCTCAAATCAGGGCAAAAAGTTTTGTTTTTCGTTGTTTTTCGGGGCGAAGGCTTCGTCAGCGTTTTGCCAGCGCAAAGGTATAAACCGTCTTTTTTTTACCAAACGAAGCGTTGAGAAACACTTTTATTTAGATGCGCTATAAATCTTGGGGCGTGTTCAGGCGGTTAACAAAGCGTTAAAACGAAGTGGCGCAAAGGTAGAAAAGGAAGTTACGTTTGCAAGAAGAGAAAAAATAATTTGCTTACAAGGCTGTGACAATTTTCAAAATGCCGCATAAAACAAACTGGCCGGCCCGGAATATTCCGGGCCGGCCAGTTTGTTTTATGCGAGACGGAAAGTTTTAGTGCCAGCCCAAAATGACTTGCTCGATAATGCCACAGCATTCTTCGAGTTGTTCGCGTGTCATCACAAGCGGCGGCGCAAAACGAATGATATTGCCGTGTGTCGGTTTGGCCAACAGGCCGTTTTCAGCAAGCGCGAGGCAAATGTTCCAGGCGGTTTCGCTGTCCTCCGAGTCATTGACAACGATGGCGTTGAGCAGGCCTTTGCCGCGCACCACCGTTATGAGGTCGGGGCGTTTGTTTTTCAAAGCCCCCATGCGCGCACGGAAAATTTTTCCCAAAGCCTCGGCATTTTCGGCCAGTTTTTCGTCTGCTACAACTTTCAAAGCCTCCATTGCGACAGCACAGGCGAGCGGATTGCCGCCAAAGGTAGAGCCGTGTTCGCCGGGTTTGATGGTCAGCATGACTTCGTCGCTGCTCAAAACGGCGCTCACCGGAAGCACGCCACCCGAAAGGGCTTTCCCCAATACAAGAATATCGGGCTTGAAACCGAAATGGTCGCAGCAAAGTAAACGGCCTGTGCGGGCAATGCCGGTTTGCACCTCGTCGGCGATAAAAAGAACATTGTGCGCGCGACACATTTCAAATGCTTTGGGCAAATAATCTTCGTCCGGCACAAATACGCCCGCTTCACCCTGAATGGGTTCGACGAGGAAACCTGCTACGGTGGGATCCTGCAAAGCCGTTTGTAGAGCGGCGAGGTCGTTGTACGGAATCACTACGTAGCCCGGCACATAGGGCCCAAAACCTTTGCGGCTGCCGGGGTCGGTGCTGGCAGAGATGGCGCCCAGTGTCCGTCCATGAAAATTACCTTCCACAAAAATGATCTTCGCCTGACCGTCGGGCACACCTTTAATATTATATGCCCATTTGCGGGCGAGTTTGATGGCTGTTTCCACGCCCTCTACACCAGTGTTCATGGGCAACACACGGTCGTAGCCAAAAAAGTGCGTGATGAATTCGGCGTATTCGCCCAGCAGGTTATTGTAAAAAGCCCGCGAAGTCAGGGTCAGTTTTTGAGCCTGTTCGGTGAGTGCCCGAATAATACGCGGGTGGCAATGCCCCTGATTAACAGCACTGTAAGCGGAGAGAAAATCGTAGTAACGTTTGCCTTCTACGTCCCAGACGTGTACGCCGCGTCCGCGCTCCAACACCACCGGGATGGGGTGATAGTTGTGCGCGTTGTAGCGATCTTCAAGTTCCATGAGGTCGGCGGAGACGGTGGCAGTATTGGTCAGGACTTCCATGCGTGATTGTGGTGATTTTAAAATTGACTGCAAAATTAAAGGTTTTTCCCGGAAGCATGTGAGACGAAAAACAAAACCGGCGGCTCCGGGTTGACCCGTAACCGCCGGTTTCAAGGTTTTTGATTTTTCAATTCCGGGAAACATGCACGCCCTCCAAAACCAAATGTCCGACATTCAATGTCTATTTTTCATAATTCCGGCTGTAATCAGGCCGTTTGTGATAGCGCCCCCAGGAAAAACCGAATTTGAGCGTCGCTCTGCCAAATACACCCGACAAGTCCTGATCACTCAGGCTGACGTAGTCCACATTGCGCACGAAACGGTAGCCACCTTCCAGCCCGACGCGAAACCACCGGAACACATTGATTTCGACACCAGCCGAAGGCTGAATGGTGAATGTTTTGTCGTTGCCTTCGATGCTGTGGCGGACGCGGCCCTGACCCAATTCCAGATTCAGCGTGGGGTGAATGGCCTTGTAAGGCATAAAGTTGTAGCCGATAAAACCGCCGTTGTAATTGAAGTCGAGGCGGGCCGTCTCGCCCGGCAGCGCGATATCGTCAATCATGCGAAAATGCGACCAGCCGACATTAAGCGATTTGCCGAATTCGAAGCCGAAAAATCCTCTACGGTTGAAGGCTTCGACGCCATTGTACGGCGTGTAATCCCAGGAAACCCCACCCCAAAGACCGGAAAATCCCCAGCCGCGTTCGCCAAGTACGGTTTCTTCGCGTTGGCTAAAAAGAGAAACAGAGGTCAAGAGAAGGGCAAAAGCGAGCAAGCAAGATTTGGTACGCATAAGAAGAATGGATTTGTTATTCGTTGAATGTTTGATGCACGACGTTCAAACTGACAGCAAGGTTACAGGCACGGTTGCAGGGTTGCAAGCAAAAAAGGCGAATGCGGGCAACATTCACCTTTTTCTAACGGGTTTTAACCTGTTTTAACTAAAAAGCCACCTTTCAGACGGGCTTGCGCCGCAACACAAACGACGACACCAGCGACACCAAAAGCCCCACCGGGAACGGCTCCAGAAATGTGATGGCCGCCCGAAACAACGGGTTTCGGTACATGACCTTCATCTCTTCCATTTTGGCGGCTTCCTGACTGATTTGCGTTTCCGAAGCGCCGGATTCTTTCAGTTTTGCCAGCGTTTGCTCGATGAATTTATCCATAAAGTCGGGCATCAACGTTTGGTACACGATGAGCCACGCGACGACGTAGCAAATGCAGGAAATCACCGTGATTAAAATCGCCACTTTGAATGCTTCTCCAAAACTCAGCCCTGCGGGTGTTTTTTGGTCACGGTAAGCGCGCGTGCCGAAATAGACGAACAGCATACTCAGCAAGATGCCCGCGTAGCCGAACAAAGTGCCGTTCGAGGTGTCCATCGAGTTTTTGAAATAAATGGCAGTGCCGGTCATCAACACGGCGGCCACCGCGCCGGAAAGGAGGCCGTAAGTAAGAATCGTCTTGTTCATCTTGCAGATATTTTTTTGTGAAAAACTGCTGCAAATGAAGGTGCAGCGCCCAGTTTGGGCCTCATCCGTTCGGGTGATTTTGGTAAAATCATACTTTCGGGGGAAAGAAAAAAATTTCAAAAATGGCCCTCAAAACGCTCATCCAGTCATCGCCAGCAGCCACTCTTTCTCAATCACCGCCTTGTTTCCCTCCACTTCGGCTTGAAAAGATTGGACGGCTTTTTTATCGTTAAAATTCAGGCGAGTCAGTTTTTGGATGTAGCGCAAGGTGTTCAGGTAGTGCGCCGAGTGGTAGCCGATGACCTTTTTTTTGCGGAGCAACAAGATTTTGAAACTCGAAAGCAAGGCGTCGAGTGCGTCCTGCTCGCCGGTTTCGTAGTACATTTTGAGGAGCATCACCCGGCTGTCGAGGTTGAGGAGCAAATCGCTTTCGTCCACGCGGGCGAGCAAGGGCATGGCGCGGCGGTAGTCTTTTTGGGCAAAAAACAACTTGGCGAGGTTGTAGTCGCGGTGGGCGCTACGGTATTTTTCCTCCAAAAACGGCTCGTATTGCCCGATAAATTGCTCCGTCCATTCAAATTCTTCCAATTTCAGCCCCAACGCGACGATATTTTTAAAGGCAAAACGACCGAGATGACCGTTTTCCAGCAACGCATTTGATTCCAGACCAATGCGGTACAAGTCGAAGGTTTCGCGGACGTAACGCGCCTCGCCCGTGTTGAGCCGCCGAATGCAATAGTTGATGGCGAGCAGGAGCAAAGTACGGCTTTCGTCCAAAGGCAAGGTCTGACCTTGGGCTTCCAGTTCGCGGCGAAAGGCTCGAAAATCTGCCTCGCCACCGTCGGTCAGCGATTTGTAACAGTAAAAATACAATGCTACGAGCGGAACCTGGAGCAAGTCGCTTTTCTCCGTAAAACGCAGTAAATCAGGTAAAAACGAAGTGTCGTACTCCGCCTGAAACACCGCCCGATGCGATTCCATCAGACAAGCGAGGCGGAGTTTGTTCGCCACCACATAAATGTCGAAAGCCCGACTGACGGCTGCCAGATTGTTCTCCTTCGTGCGCACCTGCGACTCGGTGGCGGCGTAGCGTTCCCACTCCAA
>Ga0209172_10002005_pt1 | contig 38723 bp, 28 predicted proteins | sample LarsenN4metaG_FD_184113 | JGI IMG/M metagenome (GOLD analysis project Ga0209172, IMG submission 184113) | Hot spring sediment bacterial and archeal communities from British Columbia, Canada, to study Microbial Dark Matter (Phase II) - Larsen... ... | reverse complement strand
GCCATTTTTTTTTGTTTCCAATCATATAACCCGTGTCATAGTCTTTTCCCATGAAATGATACTCTCGGTTCAATCGCTCTATCGCTTCACGCATCGAGTAGCGGTTGTGTTTGTCCGTCCACCAGCCCAGGTGGTTCAAGTTGTGGTCCACCATGTCGTGCGTCAGCATCAGGGTCCGTCCGTGCTTCAACTTCGTGTGTTCGTCCATCCATTTTTGCTGGATATACCCCACGCCATTGCGCCAAATACGCAGCAATATCATCGGATAAAATCCTCGTTTTATCCATTTGTCCATAAAATAGACACGCAATTTCACCAAAAGGCCGGTCACGTCGGGCGGCAAGGCGGGCAGTTTTTCATGCAACTCTTCAATCAATTCAGGAAGAAGATACTCGTCGGCGTCCATGCGCATCACCCACTCGGAAGCGATGGGGATATTATCCAACGCCCATTGGAACTGCTGCGCCTGGTGGACAAAGGGATTTTGAAATATTTCTGCACCAAGCGTTTGTGCGATTTCCAGCGTCCGGTCGGTGGAGTAGGAATCAACGATAACAATTCGCTCGGCCACTGACTGAATACTCCGGATGCAACGTTCCAGATGCAGCTCCTCGTTGTAGGTTAGGATGATGACGGTTAGGGAGGTAATTTGCAAAATTGTCAGGCAGATAAAGCGAGCAGATTTTCAACTGGGGCTTTCGCTTCAACCATCTCCGGTAATCGGCCAGCATCGAAAATTCTGTAGCCATTTGCGAGTAAATTAGTGGAAATATTGTCCCAATTGGCTTTGAATACTTCGCACAAAATGATGGGGTGGGCTTCCTGCAAAACGCGTTTCATTCCTTCAAATACCAGATTTTCAGCACCTTCCACGTCAATTTTTACAAAATCAGGAGGAGGAATTTGACCAAGCAACGAGTCGAGTGGTACGGTAGGTACCAAAATTGTCCTACGCACACCGCCTGTCTGAGTAGAGCCACTGACATTAGCCAAAAAGTTGGTAGAACGGGCGCGTTCGGCAATGTTGAATTGGGCTATTCCTTGTCGGTTGGAAGCGGCGAGCGCCAACACATCAACGTTCAAATCTGGATTAGCATCTGCTGTTTTGCGCAGAATATGCGTCAAAAATAAGTCCGGTTCAAAAACGATGACTCGCCCCTTTGCCCCTGCTTTGACAGCAGCAGGGAAAGCGAAAAACCCGAGATTGCCGCCTATATCCCACACTGTGTCACCGGGCTTGACGAATTGGCGAACGGTCTGAATCAGCATGGGATCTATCATGTCAAGACTTGGCTTCCAATAGCGCAATCCGCCGCCTTCGGGCGAGACGAAAATCGGGCGGCTTCCAAATTCGGCTGGGAGATTTTTCTTCAAAACGATTCCCCGACTCCATTTTTCCAGTAATCTGCGAAACATGTTCAACCGTTTGATTTATTGTTAATCAACTCTTGATAGGTTTCTATCCAAGCCCCTATGTTTGCCTTGATGTCAAAATGTTGATGCGCTAATGCGAGGGCATTCCTTCGAAGACTCTGATAGATATCTTGGGAGGAGTTCAGGGCTTTATCTATTGTCGTTGCCAATAAAGAAGGAGTGTTTTCACTCCAAAATCCTGCTTTTTCAACTTCCAGGATATGCCAGGGAGTACCTTTCGAGGCGATGACGGGTGTGCCTTGCGCGAGCGACTCAATGACGACATTTCCAAAATTCTCCGTGTGTGAGGGTAAAATGGAAAAATACGCACCTGCGTAGAGTTCTTGTTTTGCTTCTCCTTCCACCAGCCCCAAAAATTCGACTTTTTCACTCAAACCCAGTTCTGCAGCTTGTTTTTTCAATTGTTCGCCATAGGCGTTTTTATGGTCGCCTGCAATTTTCAATGAGAAATCGGATTGTATGAAATGCGTGGAAAGCGAAAGGGCCGCGATAAGATTTTCAAGGGCTTTTTTAGGGTGAATTCTGCCTACGCAGAGCAAATACGGCTTGCTTGCCATAGGTGTCACGAGCGGCGGCAACTCCATAAAATTCGGAATTTCCACCACACGCACATTTTGTCCGAAGATGGTTCGTACGCGGCGCGTTTCTTCCGGGCTGGTGCTGTGAAAGGTTATTTTTTCTTTCAAAAAAGACCTGATCAGCCACAAAAAGGGCTTCTTTTTCCAAAAACTGTACACTAAAGCCTTTTCGTCCAATTCACCGCGCGGCGACCAAATGACTGGTTTTTTATGCCACTTTGCCATGAAGGCCGACAACAAAGATGGCGGATAAAACAAGGATGTCAGATGGACGAGATCGCAAACGGACATTTCTTTCCAAACAGAGCGCAGCATCTTGCCGGGCAACAAATGAATGCGGTCGGCGTGGTAAATCACTCGTCCGTAATTTGTTTCCAACCACATGTCGGCAGGCACTTTGTCTTCAGCCTGCAAGTTGGTTGTGACCAGTGTCACTTCGACGCCTGCGTTTGCCAATGCTTTTGCCATCCAGTAAATCGTATTGCTGGGGCCGCCTTGTTGGGAAGGGTAGAGGGTTCCGATGGGGTAGAGGATTTTCACGCGGAAATGTCGTTGCGTTCGAGCCAGTCCTCCAAAACAGCCATTTGGAAGATCTGCATCCAGGTATTGCTATTTGATTTTTGAAAGAACTGCCGGCTAAGTTCTTGCACCTTATCAGCTTGAAAAGCGGGGCGTTCGCACAAGTTATTCAGATTTGACGTACACCAATCGCGCAATTCATTGCGAAGCCAATATTTCCACGGCAGCGAAAATCCTTTTTTGGGCCGATGTACGACCTCATCGGGCAGAAGCGGCGACAACGATTCCACCAAAAGACTTTTCGGATAGCGCGGATATTTCAAGTCGTCGGGGATTTGAAGCACATATTCCACCAGTTTATAGTCGAAAAATGGCTCTCGCACTTCGAGTGCAGATGCCATGCTCATTTGGTCGGTGTCTTTGAGCAGCACATTGAGGGTATAGCCGAGCAACTCAGCGGCAGAATATTGGCTGAGCAGAGGCAACTGTTGGAGCACTTCCCGACACGCCTGCAAGTTTTTTTGCAAAGGATCCTCCACTTGCTCGACACCTCTCAACAACTTCAAGGCTTGGCGCGGCGCCAACACTTGTCGCATGGACGGGTAAATATGCTCGATGTCGGGCGATTGGGCAGCAGCAATATCGCTCAGGCGCATCATACGCGCTGTGCGGCTGAAATGATGAAGCGTTCGCCCCACCAGCATACGTAGCCCGGCGGGCAGTTGCCACCACCACTGCCGACGAATACGTAGCCAATAGAGGAAAGTAGGGTAACCTGCGAACAACTCGTCGCCACCGATACCGGAAAGTGCCACCGTGATGCCCGCTTGTTTTGTAATTTTAGAGACCAAATAAGCATTAAAACCATCGCCGCTGGGACTGTCCATTGCTGCCAACGCTTCGGGCAAAGACTCTAAAAAATCGTTGGCACGTAGCAAAAGCGGGGTATGGTGTGTGTTGAAGCGTTTGGCGACCAGGTTAGAATACTTCGATTCGTCAAACTCCGATTCTTCAAAATTGATGGAAAAAGTATTGATCGGTTGATCCGAACATTCGGCCATCAAACCCACTACTGCACTCGAATCAATACCCCCCGACAAGAAAGCCCCGAGCGGCACATCGCTCACCATGCGGCATTCCACCGACTCGGTAAGCAAACGCCGCACTTGCTTTTTTACCTCGGCAGCATTTCCGATTTCTATATTTTCTTTTTGATTTCCTATTTTCCAATAAAAACGCTGCTCAAATTGCCCGTTTTTGAAAATGCCATATTCGCCCGGCATCAGCCTGAAAATGCCTTCCAAAATAGTCAACGGAGCGCATACTGATTGGTACATCAGGTAGTTGCAAACCGCAGTCGGGTCGAGGCGAGCGGGTAAAAGATCGGAAGCCAGTAACGACCGGATTTCGGAGGAAAAAATAAACGTTTCGCCTTGCTGGAAGTAGTAGAAAGGCTTCACGCCAAGTCTGTCCCGGGCGACAAAAAGTTCGTGTTCTTCCTTGTCCCAAATGGCGAAAGCAAACATCCCGTTGAAATGCTGCAAACACCCGACGCCCCAATGGGCGTAAGCTGCAAGTATAATTTCCGAATCCGAGTTTGTGCGAAAAGGGTAATCAGGCAAAAGAGATTTTACTTCCCTGTAATTATAAATTTCACCATTGAAAACCAGAATATACCGCCCGCTGACATCCTGCATAGGCTGATTGGCATCGTTGGAAAGGTCAATAATGGATAGGCGGCGATGACCGAGAGCGACCTCATTTTCGACAAAAAAACCTTCTGCATCAGGGCCACGATGCGCAAGTCTTCGGGTCATGCGCTGGATACGTTGTTGTTTGTCAGGGGTTGGTTTTGGGCCAACTATCCCGGTTATGCCGCACATTTTGCGGGGATGGGAACTAAGTAATTGGGTGGGTTTCTTTAATGGCGGGTTGGGCGTTGGGATAAAGACTGTTGTAAACTTCGTTGTATTTTCGGGCTATGCGCTCCACAGAAAATCGCTGCACATTCACTTGTCCCTCTCTAACCAACTGCTCCCTAAAATCTGTGTCATGGATCACTCTGAGTATCCCGCTGCGAATGGATTGCACGTCAGTGGGATTCACGAAACAGGCGCCTTCTTCTCCTGCTACCCAGGGCATTGGCTCTATATTGCTAGTGACGACAGGTCGTCCGGTAGCTTGCGCTTCGATGATCGGCATTCCAAAACCTTCGTAAAGCGAAGCGAACACAACTACATCGGCGGCACGGTATCGCCCGGCCAATTCCTCCAAACTAAGGTGCGCGCGGTTTTCATATTGGATACCCGAAGCATCGAGCATCGTGCGCTGCTCATGGTTTAGTTCGCCTACAATTTCCAAGACGCATCGAATTCCTTGTAAAGCCGCTACTATCCGATGCAGATTTTTGTGCGGTGCGACACCAATCTGCAAAATACGCGGGTATTCGGTCCGAAAAGGTTGTGGGTCGTAGTGATAAACTGGGTTCACGCAGTTGGGGACAACCTTGATTTTTTCCGGCGGACAACCCGTGTGATGCACAATTTCGGCCTTTGATTTTTCTGAAATAGCCGTCACGATGTCAGCCTTCCGAATTGGCCATTTGTACCAAAGCCATTTATACAAGTGGTATTTAAAGCGGCTTGAAGGAGTGCGTGCCAATAAAACGCAGTCATGTATAGTCAGTACTACACGACCCCGATTGACACCCAATACGACGTAGTGTGCATCCCCTGTGACGTGGTTCACACCAAAAACCGCATTATTTCGGGTAGCAAGAATGTTACGTAGCAGGTTGAAAACACTGTTACTGGGGCGCGGAAGTTCGTGTTGTATTATCGGGCGATATCGGGCGACGGCTGCCGCAACGATTTCAAAAATTTGGCCGATGCTGTAGGCGCCTGTGGTTTTTTTGCGGGAAAAAAAGGCGAGTTCGGTCATGGTGACAAAGGCAGGAAAGATTAAGAGAAAGGATTAAAGGGATACTTTGAAAAACAGTTTTGCCAACTTGAATATGACAAAGGTAAAAAACGCACTTTTTACAAATGAGTTTAAAAAGCTAAGTATGTCGTTTTCCATCGTGAAAAAACTCAAAAACAACAATGGAAACCACAAGATCAGAGACGGGGTATGTCGGGAAATAAGCAACGCGCTTTTGAAAAGGAAATTGAAGAGCAGGCCGTAAAAAAACATAAAAATACATCCGCCTGATTTTCCAAAATTAATGTAAGCCTCACCCACAGGGCCGACGTTGTAACTCAAACCTCGCAGTGCTGACTGACAATCACCAATATAACGGCAAACCATATCTGCACCACCAGACTTGGGTTTGTCGGGCCACAAAAAACGTGGCGCCAAAGAGGCTGCAAAGGCTTCGAGAATTGTGCGGCCATGTGCAAAAGGTTCAAACTTGGGCACATAATTCATTACCTTCGAAACGATATTGCCCTGATTAGCTCGGACAGCCATATTAAAGACTCGTTCCGCCTGAAACATCTCGGAAGGATTGGTGATTCGTTCCCAGATCAATCTGCCGAATAGCGCCGGGTCAGATCTTCTTTCTAAGCCATTCCAGGTCTCGGCTCTGTATTCAAACTTGATGGATTGAATAAGAAAGATCAAGAGTATACCACCTGCCAGGATAATCAGTTTTTTGCTTAAACTTATTTTTTTTCCCGCCAACAGGATGAGCGCGCTAATAACAGACATAAAAACTAGTTGGCCATACATGCCAGATGCTATGGACTGGGATATAGTAAGCCCGGCGCACAACAATATTACTCTGCTTTTATGCTCGAACGGAGAATAAATTACATAAAACATCCCAACATAAGTCAGAAGGGCAAAATTTTGAAAGATATTTCTTATAGACTCAGGTGTTATTTTCACTAAGAAAGTAGATATAACACCGATAACAACCAAGTAAACGCCTGTGTAAGATTTATTAACCAGATATTTTTTTAAAGACTCATTGTAGTATGACATCTTCCATGTTCCAGCCAGTAAAGGTGTTTTTAACCCCAATCCAAACAGCAGGGTAGCAGGAAGCGCATACGAAAAATATTCGGGAGCCGGTGTAGGCATAAATGTAACCCAAAGAGCGGCTAATTCATTGTACTCGTTAAAGACTTCATAGGTTACCACAGGCACTGAGAGCCAAGTAAGAAAGGCAATGACGGCCACAACTTCTAAAAAGGGCATCTTTTTACCAATGGAGTCTATCAAATCGAGTAGAAAAAATAGTGTTAGTGCCAAAGAGATCGCCTCATACCATACGATATAATTGACTGCAAAAGCCGCAGTAATAAACGGTGCAATGAATTTAAAGGTCATCTTTCGATGAGTTTCAACCGAGGTAATGCAAACGTTTGCCTTATAAATTCAGGCATCGGTTGTTGCAACAGTTCAAGAGTTTTTCGCAACACGACCAACGAAAACACACTGTCAGATAACATCAAAACCAGCGGCACAGCGCTCAGCCCGAATATCCTGACACCGAAATACACCAGAAACGGCACAGCAAAACTTGTCAGCAGGTAAGTGCGCGTAATATCCCGATGGCGATTGCAACCCAGTAACATATTCCAACTGCCGAGCCACAGGCTATTGACAAAAATATAACCCAAATACAACGAGAAAAATGGTTCCTCGGCAACCACACGGCCTTTTGTCCAAAAATCGAGCACAAACGGTCCCAAAAGTTTCAAGCCAATGACGGACACAAGTGTCAGGCCGACAACTGCTTGCACGGCGCGCGTGTGCAAACGTCGCAAGGCTTTAAAGTCCTGTTTACCCAGACTGATGGAGTATTCGGAAAACACGGAAAGATTGATGACGCCGATGACTTGTTTGGCAAAGTTGCAGAGCGTCCGCACAGTAGAAAACATGACTACGCTTGTTGCCCCAAGCATAATCCCCAAAATAGTCACCAAACCTTGCGTCATAAAATTTTGCCCCAAATAAACGGTCATCATGGAAAGCGAAGCAGGCAATAAAGGGCGTACGGTTGGCCATTCAAAACTGAATTTTTCCAAACGCAGCCACTCGGCACGATGGCGAATGTCGAGCCACACAAAACCTGCATACAGCACACGAACCGACAAAAAGGCCGCCGCTGCCGCTACTACACCGCCACCAAATATTACCGCTGCCAACAATGCTGCAAACTCCAACAGTCTGAACAAATTAGAAATGACCTGGCCGTGTGCGTATCGCCCGATAGTCCGGTATGCGCCTAACAACAGGGTGAGAAAAATTGCGAAGAAAACGTACCAGGTCAGTAGCGTCATTGCTGTGCTGAGTTCGGCCGCAGTGATTTCTTGCAAGTTCAGCCAATCGTGCCAGGGCAGTGCCCACGCCAATACTGAAAACAATGAACAGGTGGCAAAGCCAACGGCTATCACGCAAAAAAATGACCCTCGAAAAATCCGTTTCGCCTGTTCGTAATCCTGTCGCGCGAGACACATGGACATTTCCGTAGTTGCCACCGTGCCAAGCCCCAGATCGCTCAAACCGAGATAAGCAGGCAGGGAAAACAGCAAAAGCCATTCGCCATAGTATTGAACTCCCCAATAATTCAACAACAACGGCACACCCGCCAACTGCACCGCTACCGTCACCAACTGGCCAAATACATTGGCCGAGATGCCAGAGATAATCCTGCTTTTCCGGCTGCCGTGAATCATGCGAGATTTTTCAAAAAAGAAACGTAGCGTTCACCGTAGTCGTCCCAGGTGAAGCCGTTTTGTACCGAAACAGCAGATTGAGACTTCATTTTTGTCAAAATATCAGGATTTTGATACAAAAACATGATTTTCTCCGCAATCGCCTCCGGCGAACGAACCGGAACGATGAAACCTGTTTCTCCTTCCCGGATAATATCCATCCCTCCTGTATTGGTCGAGGCAATCACAGGCACACCGCAACCGAGCATTTGCGGGATCACCATGCCAAAACCATCTTGCAGGGAAGGGAAAACTCCAACATCGCATCGAGTGATTTTTTCCGGCAATTCGTGTTGAGGAATATGTCCCCAGAATTCCCAGTTCGGTTGTTTATACCGTTCAATTTCCGCCTTGAGTTCGTCGGAGATGCTACCCACAAACCAGATTTCCAAATCGTCAGCCGGGATTTCGAGTTTTTTTATAGCCTCAAAAAAATACTTCAATCCCTTTTGAACAGTCAATCCTCCAAGGTACAGCACTCGAAATTTGCCACCTTTTTGCAACGCTGTTTCAGGCTGGAAGATTCGACTTGCACCGTAGGGGTTCATTATCAACTTTTCCGACGCGAAGCCTTTTTCGAGAAAAGAGTTTCGGACAAAAGAGGACGGAATGGAAAGGTAGTCGCACATTTCATATTCCTGCAACTCTTTCTCGATTACTCGCTCGTCAATCGAAAAGTCAATTCCAAATTTGGCATATTCCTCTTTCAAAATCTCATTTTGATAAAGAATATGCGACGATCCGCGTTCTAAAATGGTGATTTTTCCTGCCTGTTTAGCGACGCGAATGGCTCGAAGCGACATTCCGCTCCAGCCAATAAAAACATCATAGTCCTTTCTTCGGGCAATATCCTGTGCCACCCAGCGATCGTACAGATCATTGCAAAAAAACTCCCGGCGCGTAGTTTTCATCAGAACAGCCAATGGGATATTCGTGCGAATCAACCGGGGGGCAATGCTCTCCTTGTCCGTTCTTTTGGCAAAACGGCGCATCGAGCGGTTTTTTTGCCAGGCATAAGAAGTGTAAAGTCCCGCCAATATTCCGTGTTTTTGCAACTGTTCGGCCAAAGCGAAGGCGTGGAATTTGCCGGAGCAGGAGACGAGGGTTTTCATGGGAAGATTAGAGATAAAACCCATTCACTTTTTTTAATTCCCAAGGAAGTCCCTCTTTAATGAGCACAAGGCACTCGGAGCAAACATAGCTTCTGTACTTGAAACCATTCCGGGTTATTTGATTGTAAATTTGCTGCGTTGTGAAAGGAACATCTGAATCTGGGACTTCAAAGACGAGGCAATTGACTAGTTGCAGCCATTCTAAGTTTTCAGAAAAGATTTCCTTTTCAGCACCCTCTACGTCTAATTTCAAAATATCAATTTCATCAATCTCCTGGCTTTGTAATATCTCGTTTAAGCTAATGGCTTCTATCTTTCCCACAATTACGCCCTTGTTGTCAGCATCATTTACATAAAAAGACTGACTTCCTCCGCCATCATACAAATAAAGTTCACCAGAAGACTTCCAAACGGCTTTATTTATCAATTTTGTGTTGGGGTCGTCCGAAAAATTTTTCTTCAATATTTTGAAATTTTCTGAAGACGCTTCTATTGCAAGAATTTTAGCATTTGGGTAGTGAATTCTGAATCTGAAAGTTTCACTTCCAATGTTTGCTCCAGCATCAATAATTGTCCGAATGCTTCTTCCATTTTCTTTGATGTAGTACCCTATGTTATAGAAGTGAGATACTACCCCATCTGTTTTTCCTCTGAAATAGAAGTACTTGCCTTTAAAATTAATGCTCCTGATTTGCCTTGAAAAATGAAAAAGAACAAGTATCTTAAAGGAGTTTGAAAAGCCAATTATCTGAGTTGATAAGACGAAGCGATAGTACCAATTAACCAACCTTGTGAGCATATTAGGGCTTACGTAGTTTTTGGATTTCTTTTAAAAACAACTCCGCCCGCTCTAGGTAATCATACCCGCTCTCGAGGCTCCGTCGCCGCGCCTTTTCCCGAATCTCGCCTACATCTTCCCTCGCCAGTAAATCACGGCAATACCGCTCGATTTCTTCTTCTGACCGGTAAAAAAACGCCTCCTCGCCATGCGAAAAAAAAGCCCGGTGTTCCGGGCTGTCGGGTGCGAGCATGATACCCCCGGCGGCGGGGATTTCAAACGTGCGCATGTTGTGCGAACCGACATTGTGCGGTCGGAAAATGTTGAGTTGCACACGGTATTGGCGGATTTTCTGCCAGAAGTCGTCGCCATACACAGCATCGAAAATATTGATATTCTGATGTTTGCCCAAAAATCGCTGCCAATGATGACCATACACGTTCACTGGCAACCCCGCTGCCGCCAACTGCCGAATAATGCGAGCACGTGTTTTATCTGGATTCCCCACAAAGGCGATACGCAGGATTTCTTCTGCCTTTGAAATTTTTTCAAAAACAGGCTCCTCCAGTTCAAAACCGAACGGCAACCAGGTCGTCGGAATGCCAAATTCGTTTTCAATTTTATTTGTCAAATCGCGGCTGTAGCAAAAGTGCAAGTCGTAAAGCGGGACACAAGTCTCCACGTTTTTACCACCATGACTAACCGAGGTGCGGATAAAAGGATGATCAGGGTTGTAGTTGACCAATTTGGCGCCTCGACTTTTGATTTGTTTCAAGGTTTCTGCCTGAAACTCGACGCCTTTGAAAATCCAAACTACATCAGGTTGAAAGGCCTCAACTTTATTCAATAAACATTCGTTGGCGCAGCGATAAGGGGAGTTATTTCCAAGTCTTATCAAAGCCCGGTCGAGGATCGTATAGTTGACAAAACTCGCCACATCAAAAACTTCCAGGGTGACGCCCAATGGCGCTAAGTGCTTGATATAGTGATGTTCCAAAGCCCAGGGAGCGGCAGAACCGGCAATGAGGAGTTTCACAAGGTCAGATTTTTTGGAGTCCGGCGATGATGGCAGAGAAGCTGTATTCGCTGATTTTTTTCAGAGAGGTTTCTCCCATACGGCTTCGTTCGACTTCGTGCATTGTAGCCAGGCGTTCTATTTTTTCGGCCAGGGCCGAGACGTTACCACAAGGATATGTAAAACCGTTTTTCCCTGCTTCCACCAAATCATCGGCGCAGCCTACCTGGTCCGACAGGATAACTGGAAGGCTAAAATTCATCGCCTCATTGGTGGAAAGTCCCCAGGTTTCGCCCTTTTCCGAACACATGATAAAAGCATCGGCAGCGGCGTAATAATGCGGGATAACTGACTGATTAACAAAGCCCGCGATCACAGCCTGATGTTCCAAATTATTCTTTCGGATAAAATCTTCCATGTCTTGACGTAACCCTCCATCACCCACAAAAAGAGCAATAACCTTGGGGTTTTGGATTTTTGCCAATGCTTGCAAAAGGTCGAACGGTCTTTTTTTGGCGATGAATTTTCCTGAAAAAAGTACCAAAAAAGAATCAACCGGAAGACCAAGTTCTACTCGAAGTTTTTTCTTCGCAGGTAACAATTTCTGGGCCTCGCTTTGAAATCTGTTGTTGTCAACGCTATAAGGAGTGAAAATAAGATTCTCCTCTTTAGCCCCGAAATGCTTGAAAAACAGGCGATTTTGAAAGCCGATATAGAGAAAACGGTCAGTCAATTTGAAGAGGATGCTTCGGAGCGCAAAGTTTCGCAGCGATTTGCGCCAATCGGGTTTGGCCGACTCTTGCGATAGTGGCGACTCGGCCCGCAAACAAAGGGTGTGGCCAAAAATCGGGATAAAAAAAAAGCCAGCCAATGTGTGAAATATGCCCAGCCATGCACGACTATGGTACTTCGACGCGGCAAATGCCACAACTGACTGATAATGCCAAAGTTGGCAAGGCCGAAGAATCTGTAAATAGAAGGTTTTGGAGAAAAATTGCGCAAGAAACGATGGCGATAGCCTTCCAAAACCGGAATATCCCATTTCACCGAAGTGCCAAATTGCCGGTCAATTTCGCCACCCAACCCGTGTTTGTTGCAATACCAAACTTCCAGATCGAACGCATCGCTTTTTTCAATTTCCCGGTACAAAGGCGCGAAATATTGAATCGGATGACTGTTGAGAAAAACAAACTTTCGTTTCATGCCGGGTTTTGCTCTACAAGATTGCTGCGAATAAATTTTCGGATAAAAATCCACAACGCAGCTACTAAAACTCCAAGCCCTGCTCCCAATACCAGCGCCATTTTTTTCGACGCTCCCACCGGCTTTATTGGCCCCAGGGGTTTGTCTATTTCCATAAAAACAGGCGTGGTATTTTTTAACAAAAAAGATGCTGTCTCGAGGTTTTTGATAGCCTCCGCGTACATGAGGTTGAGAATCTGTATATCTGTGTTGAGGCGTTTTTGCGGTACCCTGTCCTCTTGGAGCAAAAGCCCTAATGTGCGGTCTTCAGTGCGGGCAAACGTACGCTCGGATGCTGTGAGGATGGAGCGGATGGAGTCAGTGCGGATTTCCAAGTTTCGCACGGTTTGGCGCGATTGGGCGGTACTTTGCTCGATGTAAAATCGGCTTAAATGCCGATAAATCGCTTCTGTGAGCGCAATGGAAAGTTCTTCGTTTTGCGCTGCCACTTTGAGGTTAAGAATACTGGTTTGTTTGGAATATCCGGCGGTCACGAAGGCATCTTTGTCAGTTACCATTTTTTGGTGCAACACAATAAGAGCCATGTTTTCGCGACGACTGAACTGTTGTAAATCGCTGTGTTTGAATCTAAAATCCTGCAATAGCGTGTCTTCGCTCCACTTTTTTCGCAAGTTATGAATGTCAATAATGTGATTGGCCAGGTAGTCATTTTTGCCCCTGATGATGGCAGAATCAAAAATGGCTTCCTGCACGATGTGTCGGGAACGCGCCAACTCTGCAATTTTATCCAGATTAAATTCTCCTGAATTCCCACTGCCAAAACCGAATTGCCCCAGAAGACTTGCCACGCCGCCCAGTCCGTTTTTAGAATCCTCGCGTACCATAAAAGTCAACTGCGCCGGGAATCTTTTAGGGGTTAAAAATGCATTTAAAAGTAAAGCGATGGAAGAAACAATGACACAAGCGGCGACAATTTTCCAATTTGCTCTGAGTTCCAGATAAAAATCCCGGATTTTCAGAAACAAATCTTTCAATGTCATTTCCTGCTCCTCAACGTCGGGCTGTCTGTTTTCCGGCAAATGTTCCTTCATGTTTATTTCAATGCAGACACTGCAACCACGACGGTCGCCAGCGTGGCTGTGAGGGATAAAATCTGGGTGAAAGCCTTGTCCCAATCGAACGGTTTTTTCTCGGCAACAGCTTTTTTCTCCTTGACTGGTTTGCTGCCGACGGTGACGATGGAGCCTGGCGTGACCTTCGGGTAGGATTTGAACAAGAGGAAATTGCGGGTGTGGTTGATTTTCCCGTTTGGTTGCTCTACGGTGACGCGATTGCGTTTGGCGTTTTGTCCAAATCCTGCCGCGTAGCGGAAAATATACCAGTCGGCACGTTTGCCAGGTGTGTAGGCGGCATTGATCAGGCCGTTGGCGATGCGCGGCGCCGTAATGATTTCGAAGGCTTTGGTGTTGGTTGTTCGGATAGTCACGAGGTCTTCGCGCTTGGGCACATTGATAAGATCGCCTTCTTTCAAAATGTGATTATAAGGAGAGCGCGGGCGATAAAGCGCTTCGTTGTAATTGGTAACAACAAATCCTTTTTGACCTTCCGAACGGAAAAGCGAGATGCCTTCGGCAAAGGCTTCGGCGGTCAATCCGCCAGCGCGGTTAATAACATCTACCAGGGTTTCGTTGTCGCTGATGAGCGCATAACGGCCCGGGTAACGCACTTCGCCTCGTAATTCGATAAAGCGTTGAAATTCAAATTCCGGCACGGTACGTACCACAATCTCGTCGTAAGGAAGAATGGAATAACCGCCAGGCGTGACAAGATTGCTGTCTACCTGCACAGTTGCGACAATGGCGCGGGTCGGCTGATTTTCACGGATTTGTACCCTGAAAATATCTACCCGGTTGCGCGCTGCTTCGAGTTTCAGTCCGCCGGCAAGCAAGAGGGCATCGCGCAGGCTCATATTTTTGCCATAAACAAATTCGCCCGGACGCCGGACAGCCCCGCTCACGCGCACAGTAGCGGTATCGGCAAAAGTAGAACGCGACATTGCCTCCAGCACATCGTAGGGTTGCAGCACGATATTCGCAGGCGAATTGGGATTGCCGAAAGCGGCTGTGAGGTCCACTTCGATGTATTCCAGTTCTTTCACGTTGCTGGGGTTATTTCGTGTAATCAGGCCCATGCCATTCGCGTCGGGACGGAGACCACCTGCGAGTAAGATAGCGCGCTGGAGGGTCAGCGAGGAGTCGTGGGTATAGGGGTAATTCATCACCGTATCGCGCACGGCGCCGGTGATGCTGATGCTCCCAAAGTCCGTGTAGCGACCTTTTGCATACACGGTCAGAACGTCTTTGGGTTGCAATTCGAGATCGGTGGCGCTACCAGGTGCAGAGCGAATTTCGTCGAGGTTCAGTTGAAGCAGTCGCGTTGTATTGTCTGAATTGGTTCGCAACAGAAAGGCCGCATCGGTGCGCGCTTCGCGACGCAACACGCCTCTTTTGAGCAGGTCGCTTACCCGTTTTGTGTCGTCGAGCGCGTATTTGCCGGGCAATTCTACCGCGCCTTCGACGATTGCCGTATTTTCAATGGGAGAGGGGATGGCGCGTACGATGACTTCGTCGCCGTTCAGCAGGGTAAAATCCTGTTTTTGCGATGATAATTCTTTTAAATTGACATCAATCAACACTTGCCGGTCGTCCACAAAGCGTTTCACCTGAATGACTTCGCGATAGGCGTTCGCACTTAGGCCGCCTGCAAATTCGATCAATTTGTTCAGATGCTCGTTGCCCGTCAATTCGTAGCGGAAAGGTCTGCGAATGGCACCGCTGACAGCAACCACGCGTTCGGCCACCGGCACGTGGATGATGTCGTTGTCTTCCAGGAAAAAGTCGTATTGCACGGCTGGATTGTTCATGAACTCGTAAATGTCGAGTCGTTTGGACGTAGCGCCGCGAATCACCTTGATGTTGCGCACGGAGCCTAATTCCGTCGGTCCGCCGGCCGCCACCAACGCGTTGAAAGCCGTATTTATCGCTGACAATGAGAAACTTCCATAATTGGAGGTCTCGCCGAAAATATTCACCGTGATACTGCGAGGCGTTGTGAGGCTCACGGCAAATTGTTCGGGCGCGAACCGGTAAAACTGTGCAAAACGACTGCGCAAGAGTTCTTTCGCCTGACCCCAGCGAATTCCTTTGAGGAATATTTTGGGCATGTTGGAAGGCTGAATGCTGCCCTCTTTGCTGATTTCAAACTGGCTGTCGAACTGGGAAGCGCCGAAAATGCTGATCGTGACCACATCGCCGGTGCTGAGCAGGTAACTGTCGGGCGGCCTCACATCGCCGCTTGCGTTGAATGCCGAAAGGGATTTATCCCGGAAGAGGTGTTGACCGTACACGGGCGGCAGCGTGTCTGTTGCAACCGGTTCTTCAGCGAGGGCATCCTCGATACTGACACCTTGCTTTAATTTTTGCTGGATCCGCTCGGCGCGCTCGCGGGCGGCTTTTTCCGCAGGCGATTCGGCCGGGAGCGGCTTTTCTTCGGGTGTTGGCTGAAGCGGAGGAGTGGGTTGCGCCGGTTTGCGTTGCGTTTGCTGTGCTTTTTCCGCCTCCAACTCACTGATTACCTGCAAAATAGTATCCTGTAGTTGTGGCAGTTGTTCCGGCGTCACTTTGTCCATGTCGATGCCGCGCTGGAGCAACCGGGCGCGTACTTCGGCTTCATCCAGGCCCCGGCGCTGGATTTCCTGCCGCGCCTGTTCCTGCATGGCGGAAGGCGTAGAGCCAGGATTTTGGGAAAAAATATGCAGCGAAAACGATAAAAAAAGGCCGATGAAGAACATACGAGACTTGACAACTTTGTTCAAGTTGCTTAAAGGGGGCAAATCTGTCATCGGGAATCGGTCAATGTGCATGGTTGGGAGGATTAAGGCTTAGTCTTGACGGGGCAGTATTTCTGAACGCCCGTCAGTTGTTTCGTTTTTCCGTAAAAAACGTTTTTACTGCCGTTGTAATTTTTTCCAAAACCTGTTCCGTCAACTCCGTGTGCATTGGAAGCGAAAACACGGAGGCGCAGAGTTGCTCCGTCACCGGCAAGGTCCCGCCTTGCCAATATTCGCGGAAAGCGATTTGCTCATAAAGCGGAACGGGGTAGTAAATCATCATTGGGATACCCTGATCTGCCAGGTAAGTTCTCAATGCTTCGCGGGTAACGCGCGGTTCAGGAGTCGTGATTTGCAGGGTATATTGGTGAAAAACGTGGGTCGAATTCGGGTGGCGTGCCGGAATTTTCAACGCAGAAATTTCGGAAAAAACGCGGTCGTAATAGTCGGCGGCTTTTTGCCGGGCAGCGCAGTACGCATCCAAATGCTTGAGTTTCACATCCAAAATAGCCGCCTGAATGGCATCGAGGCGGGAGTTTACGCCGATTTTGTCGTGGTAGTATTGTTTCGATTGGCCGTGATTGGCAATCATGCGGGCTGCTGCTGCGAGTTCATCGTCGTTGGTCATCAAAGCGCCGCCGTCGCCGTAGCAGCCGAGATTTTTGGATGGAAAAAATGAGGTGCAGCCAAAATGTCCTATCGTTCCTGTTTTTTTCGCGCCGTTATGGTTCGATGCCACGCCATGGCTGTTGTAGTCGCCTCCAATCGCCTGCGCATTGTCCTCGATAACAAAGAGATTGTGTTTTTTCGCCAGCGCCATAATCGGTTCCATGTCGGCGCTTTGACCGAATAAATGTACCGGCACGATGGCTTTCGTACGTGGCGTAATGGCGGCCTCTATATGGTCGGGGCGTATGTTGAAAGTATCGGGGTCAACGTCGGTCATCACGGGCGTAAGTCCCAGCAAACCAATCACTTCGGCTGTGGCGACATACGTGAAAGCAGGAACGATGACTTCGTCGCCGGGCTTCAGGCCAAGTGCCATCATCGCAATTTGCAGGGCGTCGGTGCCGTTGGCGCAGGGGATGACGTGTTTTACGCCGAGATATTTTTCCAGGTTTTCGCGAAAAGCCGTGACTTTAGGTCCGCCGATAAACTGACTCGATTCGATCACTCCCAGCACTTCGCGGTCTATTTCTTCCTTGATGTGGTGATACTGGGTTTTGAGGTCAACCATTTGAATGCTCATGCCTTCGATCGTTTATTTGTTGAATTGTCCGTAGGTAGGTTATTTGTAAAAATGCCATGTCGTATCCGCCGTTAAAAATGGCTTCGCCTTTCATAAGTTGCGGGGGGACTTATGGCACTTGATTGGCAAGAAATTGATTTACAAAACACTATTCTAATGATGAGTTATGAATTACGAATGATAAACACTGAGAGCAGTAATTCATCATTTATCATTCATAACTCATCGCTTTCAAAGTCTCCAGTAGTGAATGTCCGAATTCACGTTGTCGTAGAGCGCTTTCAGGTCCATCAGAATTGGATTTTCACGCATGATGGATTTGAAAAAAGCGGTGTCGTACTTTCTATATTGCTCATGTGCAACGGCCACTACAACGGCGTCGTAATCATCCGATATTTTGTCCACCAGCGTCAGTTTGTACTCGTGAGCCACTTCGTTGGGCGAAGCGTGCGGGTCGGCGACGTGAACATTGATGGAAAAATCCTGCAGTTCGTGCACCAGGGCAGCCACTTTGGAGTTGCGAATGTCGGCCACGTCCTCCTTAAAAGTAATACCGAGCACCAACACTTTGGCTTTGCCGGGGCTTTTGTCTTTTTGGATGAGCAATTGTACCAACTTTTTGGCTATCCAGGCAGGCATACCGTCGTTGATACGCCGTCCGCTCAGGATGACCTGGGGTTCGTAGCCGAGTTCGACGGATTTATGCAACAGGTAGTAGGGGTCTACGCCAATGCAGTGGCCGCCGACAAGGCCGGGGAAGAGTTTGATAAAATTCCACTTGGTGCTGGCGGCTTTGATGACTTCGTAGGTATCTATGCCCATGCGGTCGAAAATCATCGAAAGTTCGTTCATCAGCGAAATATTCAGGTCGCGCTGGGTATTTTCAATGACTTTAGCCGCTTCTGCCACTTTGATACTGCTGGCTTTGTACACACCTGCTTCGATGATATGGCCGTAGGTCTGGGCGATTTCTTCCAGCGCTTCGTCGTCGGAGCCGCTCACAATTTTGAGGATTTTGGTCAAGGGCCGCGATTTGTCGCCGGGGTTGATGCGTTCGGGCGAATAACCGAGTTTGAAGTCTTTGCCCATCTTCAGGCCGGAGATTTCTTCCAAAATGGGCAGGCAATCTTCTTCCGTGCAACCGGGATAAACTGTTGATTCATAGACGACATAGTCTCCTTTTTTCAAGGCTTTGCCAACGCTGGCAGAGGCTTTTTTCAAAGGATTCAAATCAGGGACCTTGTGTTCATCTATGTCTGTCGGGACGGCGATGACGAAAAAATTCGCTTTGCGAAGTTCCTCAATTTCATCGGTAAAAGTGATGTCCGTGCCGTGAAAAGCCTCCGGTTCGAGTTCTTTGGAAGGGTCTTCGCCGCGCCGCATCATCTCGAGGCGCGCTTTGTTGATGTCGAAACCGATGACGCGAAAATGCCGTGCAAACTCCAGCGCTATCGGGAGACCGACGTAGCCGAGACCGACGACGGCGATGGTTTTCTTTTTGCTCTTAAGTGCCTGGTACATGTTTAAGATTCAGTCAGATTGCATTTAGTTATTAAAAATGAGGGGATTAAGATTCCGTGTTCTGATTCCAAAGCAGCAGCGGTGCGGGATCATACTGTTTCCAGTCAATCGTCGCGGCTTCTTCGTTGTCGTAAATGAGGTAGCGAATTTTTCGGCCAATGATTTTTTCAGCCTTTTCGACAAGCGTCGTCAGGTAAGTTTTGTCAAAATCGCCTATCAAAATCAGGTCAATCACCCGGCTGTCCATTCCTTTTGAAAAATCGCCAACCAAATAGACGCGCCGCACATCGCCCAGCCGTTGAATTACATTTTCAACCACCTGGTCGAGACCGATGTGTTTCATCACAATGTTGTGAATCTCGTTGAAAAGGGGATGGGAAGTATTGGCCCTGAAGATTTTTTTGTTGCCCTCGCTTTCCGAGCTGAGCAAGCCGGCATTTTCCAAACGATTCAGTTCCAGTCGAATACCGTTCGATGACTCGCCGAATTCACTCTCCAAACTACGTAAATACGCGGTCGCATTGCTGTTGAGAAAAAACTTCAACAACAACTTGATGCGGGTTTTAGATGAAATCAGTGCGTCAATCATGCTCAAAATTGAGCAGCAAAATTACTCAAAGTCTTAAGGCTGCAAGCAATGTTGGCAAATTTAATGCCGACTTCACTTTTGTTGGAAGTTTGATCGCCGGCGGATCAAGATGCCAGTCATTTCAAATATTCGAGCACAGCAATTGCTGTGGTTTTCATCTATTACACTGAAAATGAGTTTGTTGGTGATTCAGGAATTTACCCAAACAAGGAATGCTAAAGTGTTTTGGAGGAATAAATATGATAAAAAACGGGTTGCCCACATTTGCGAACAACCCGTTTTGATCAAAACTTCCCTTTATAAAAACAGTTGGGATTTTCGGACTCTCCCTAATTCCGTCTTTGTTGCTGTGCAGGCCTTGAAGTAGTAGCACGTGGCGCTGTTTTGTTTTGCTGCCCTCTGTTAAAATTCGTTTCGCGCGCGGCCCCCCGGTCGCGTTGTTGCTGCGTTTTGTTCAACTGTTCTTTGGAATTGTTCGGTGCTGGCTTCCAGGATTTGTCTTGTCTCTGATTCCAGTTGCCGTTCGGGTCGCGCTGGTAAACATTTCCTTTTTTATCTGTTACCACGTTGTTGGGTTCTCCGCTCGGCCTCGTAGGTCTTGGTTTGGTTTCAGGTTGCGCAGGCCTCGTAGTGGGAGTTGGTTGGCGCCCGTCGGACGGCTTCGTTGGGCGAGTTTCGGGTTGTGTCGGCTTGGTCGTACCGGGGCGAGTATTTGGCTGGCGCCCGTCGGACGGGTTTGTAGGTTTGGCACCGGGTCTTGCGCCCGGTTGGTTGGGGCGATAACTGGGACGAGGTTCTTTCGTAATCACGCCGGGCCGTTTGTTGTAAATATTGTTGTTCGGTCGCGGGCGACCCACGTTTGTGCCGCCGGGGCGAGGGCCGTAGTAACCAGGTCGGTTGTTGCCATAGTAGCCGCCGTGCCATCCCCACGGGCGATAAGGAGGCCGATACATGGGCGGACCAAACCATCCGCCTCCCCAGTAATACCAGCCCGGCCAATTTGGCCCCCAATGGACGTGATACCAACTGAAATTCCAGTGATACCCCCAGCCAAAACTCCAACCGTACCATGGGTTGTAATGAATGTTCCAGCCCCAAGTCCACGGGCGGGGATAGTATCGCCGCTTCCACCACGGGCGGTAGTAAAAACCAGTTCCGTACACGATGGTCGGCCCATAAACGTAACTGCCGAGATAGCCGGGCGTGTAGCCAACATACACATATTCAGGCGTGTGGTCGTAGATATAGACGTATTTGGTGTTGTAGGCGGGATTGTTGGCGGGTATCTTCTCCACTTCGCTGGGTCGTTCATCGGAGACTCCCCAAGGACCTTCCGCATTGTTTGAAACGTACCAAATCCCGTTGTCTACGGCGTAGTATCTGTTGTTGGAGCGCAATACAGTGATAGACGAATTTTCAGCCAAATAAAGGTTCGTGCCTTGGATGGGTTGAAATTCCGGTTGGCCGTCGTATTGCACTTCGACGCTGGTCGTGCGGCGGTCCACTTTGGCGGTTTGTGGTATTTGCGCATCCATTACGGCTTCTTTGGCGGCTTGTGTGCCGGCGACACTGGCAAGCACGATGTCTTTTTCCGAACCTTCGGGGATTTTGCTGAAATCCGCCGGAAGTTGGTCGGCTGCCACATACGTCCAAGGCCCGTCCAGGGAACCACTCCGATACCAGCGACCCGACAGCAGCACATAGTTTTGCTGCGAATTGATGTCTTTAAATATCTGATTTTCAGTATTGGAAACGTACAAAAGGCTTGTGCCATCTACAGCGTTAAAATTCGCCTCGCCGGTAGTTTGCAACAATTCGGCCTGTTCCGTGCTGACCAAAATATCGTTGGGAGATTTGGACAGGTCTTTCGGTTGCTCGTCTTTCATTTCCTCCTTTTCTTGCTTTTTTATCTGTTTGTCCATCTCCTTTATCTTCTTCGGCAGGCTTGTGATATTCGCCCAACCCGATGTCAGACTGGCGGATTTGTACCAAAAGCCGGAAGCGTAGAGGTAAAAACTACCGCCCTCTTTGACAATTAAAAACGGCGTGTTCATTACCCTTTCCAACTTCATGTTCTCATCTTGTTGCACAACCGGCTCTCCGTCAATGAGAACCAAGGTAGTAGGTTTAGTTCTGTACAGAATTTTGGGCGGGCTTGTGTTCAAGTCGTCTGAGCGGTTGAGATTGTTGGTTTCCAATTGGGCGAGCAGCCGGTCGAGTGAAATCTCGAGGTTCCACTTCGGCACTTCGGTTTCCAGCAAGGTCTTCAGTTGTTCGGTCTGCACACCTTCTTCGTCGGGGAATCGGACATTGGTGACTTTGATGGTCTCTAAATCGAGCATACGGGTGTCGCGGTTGGTGTGGGTGATGGCATCCACCCAAACTGCGCCGAACACGGGTTCGTCTTTGGCCGTTTTGCGGACCTGTACAGCGGCCCGCGCTTGGATTTTGTTGCCGACGTAATTTTCTGGCGTGGGTTCGTAGATGACTACTTTGCCGCCGTTGGCGAGCGGGATTTCGCGGGGCCACTGGTTTTGCGCCTGCAAAAGCTGCGAGACGCACAAGAGGAGTGCAATCAGGTGTAAGAATCGCATAGTTTCAGTTTTGTTAAGTAATGAACAAAAATAGGAAACTGTGAGATTCGAGAATAAGATTAATTGGATTTTTGAAAATGTAACACAGGCAAATCGGCTAAAACCATCATCATCGGTAAGCAAAATCACCCCGTTTACACGTCGTAATTCAACACCGGCGCCAGCCAGCGCTCAGCTTCCGCGACACTCATACCTTTGCGCCGCGCGTAGTCCTCCACCTGGTCTTTGCCGATTTGTCCCAAACCAAAATATTTTGCCTCCGGGTGGCTGAAATACCAACCGCTGACAGCAGCGGTAGGGTACATGGCGCAACTCTCCGTCAACTGTATCCCCGAACGCTGTTCGGGGTCAAGCAACTTCCAAAGCGTCCGTTTTTCCGTGTGTTCCGGGCAAGCAGGGTAGCCGGGCGCGGGGCGGATGCCTTGATATTTTTCCGAGATAAGCGCCTCGTTGTCAAGAGTTTCGTCGGCAGCGTAGCTCCAAAATTCTTTGCGCACCCGTTCGTGCATCCGCTCGGCGAAGGCTTCGGCGAGGCGGTCGGCGAGGGCTTTGAGCATAATGGCAGAGTAGTCGTCGTGGACTTGCTCGAAGCGTTTGACGTGTTCCTCGATGCCGATGCCGGCTGTGACGGCGAAGGCGCCGATGTAGTCAGCCCCCCTCGGCCCCCCCATGAGGGGGGGAGTCGTGCTTCGGAGCGATTTCTCAATGGTGCCAAGGACATTTACTGTGTCGTTCAACACCTCTTCATTTGTAAAGCGAATGACCGAGAAACCCAACTCATTCAAGATTCTAGTTCTTTCTTGGTCGCTAATTTGATTTTCAGGCAATTGATGTATCGCACCGTCTATTTCGATGACAAGATTTTTCTCAAGACATACAAAATCAGCGATGTATTGCTCGATGATATGCTGTCTGCGAAATTTAAAGCCATGCAGTTTTTCTCCTTTCAATTGTTTCCACAAATATTCTTCAGCCATTGTCGGTTGGCTTCTGTGGCTACGAGCAAAATCCTTCAACCTTTCATAAGTTATCTTACTTGCGGTCTGAAACGCGGAGCGTCCTCCCCCCCTCATGGGGGGGCTGGGGGGGGCAATAAAATCCGACAAACAAAAATTGGGCTGCCCAGCCGCCTTGATATTTTGCTGCCGCAAATTCCGAAGCGTCGCCAAAATGCCTGTCCGGTTTTCGTCGGTGTAAATTTCGATGTCGTCGTCGCCGACGGAATTGGCCGGAAAAATCCCGATGACTGCACGCGCCGTAAGCCACTGCCCGTCAATGATTTGCCGAAGCATGGACTGCGCGTCGCGGTACAATTTTTTTGCTTCCGCGCCGACGATTTCATCTTCCAAAATGGCGGGAAACTTGCCTGCGAGTTGCCAACTTTGGAAAAACGGCGTCCAATCTATGTACTCCGAAAGTTCTTCGAGCGGGTAGTTGTCGAAAGTTTTGATGCCCAAAAAGTTCGGCTTCGGCGGCGTGTAATTTTCCCAATCTAATTTCAACTTGTTCGCCCGCGCCTGTTCCAAAGTCAGGTATTGTTTCGACGACTGGCGGCTGGCGCGCTGGACGCGGATTTGCTCGTACTCGGTTTTTATATTTTTTACAAAAGCCTCGTTTTCAGTCTCGTTTTTTGTCAAAAGCGAACTCACGACAGCCACCGAACGGCTCGCGTCGAGGACGTGGACAACCGGCGCGTTGGAATATTGCGGCTCCACTTTCACGGCGGTGTGGGTTTTGGAAGTCGTCGCGCCGCCGATGAGCAGCGGGATTTTCAGGCCGAGCCGCTGCATTTCTTTGGCGACGTGCACCATCTCGTCGAGCGAGGGCGTGATGAGGCCGGAAAGCCCGATGACGTCCACTTTTTCCTCGATGGCGGTTTTCAAAATTTTATCCGCCGGAACCATCACGCCTAAATCCACGACCTCATAGTTGTTGCAACCGAGCACCACGCCGACGATGTTTTTGCCAATATCGTGGACATCGCCTTTGACCGTCGCCATCAGAATTTTGCCTTTCGCCGAGAAAGTTTCGCCTTTTTCAGCCTGAATAAACGGCTCCAAATAAGCGACGGCTTTTTTCATAACCCGCGCACTTTTAACGACTTGCGGCAAAAACATTTTGCCGGAGCCGAACAAATCGCCCACCACGTTCATGCCGTCCATGAGCGGGCCTTCGATGACCTGAAGCGGGGCCGGGAACATTTTCCGAGCCTCTTCCGTGTCTTCTTCGATGAACTTGTCAATGCCTTTCACGAGGGCGTGAGTGATGCGTTCCTGCACCGTGCCTTTTCTCCAGGCAAGGTCTTCTTCGAGGATTTTTCCGCCGGACGATTTGAAAGACTCGGCAAGTTTAACGAGTTCCTCCGTCGCATCGGGGTGACGGTTAAAGAGCACATCTTCAATGCGTTGGAGGAGTTCTTTCGGGATTTCTTCATAAACTTCAATCATGCCCGCGTTCACGATGCCCATATCCATGCCCGCCTGAATGGCGTGGTAGAGGAAGGCCGCGTGCATGGCTTCGCGCACCACGTTGTTGCCCCTGAACGAGAAAGACAAATTGCTCACGCCGCCTGAAATTTTGGCGCCGGGGCAAGTTTGTTTGATAAGGCGCGTGGCTTCTATGAAGTTGATTGCGTATTCGTTATGCTCCTCGATGCCTGTGGCGACGGCGAAAATGTTGGGGTCGAAAATGATGTCCGTCGGGTCGAAACCAACTTGCTCGGTCAGGATTTTGTAGGCGCGTTGGCAAATTTCCACTTTGCGCTCGATGGTGTCGGCCTGACCTTTTTCGTCGAAGGCCATGACGACGACGGCAGCTCCGTAGCGGCGGCAAATGTTGGCCTGCCGAATAAACTCCGCCTCGCCTTCTTTCATCGAAATCGAGTTGACGATGCTTTTGCCCTGCAAACATTTCAAACCCGCCTCGATGACGTGGAATTTTGAAGAATCCACCATCACAGGCAGTTTGGCGATGTCGGGTTCGGCAGCCAAAAGTTGAAGGAATTTGACCATCGCCGCCTCCGAATCGAGCAAGCCCTCGTCCATGTTTACGTCAATGATTTGCGCGCCACCTTCCACCTGCTGGCGGGCGACAGAGAGGGCTTCCGAATAATTGCCCGACTTGATGAGTTGGGCAAATTTGGCTGAGCCGGTCACGTTGGTGCGCTCGCCGATGTTGACAAAATTCGTGTCCTCGCGCACGATGAGCGGTTCCATGCCGCTGTACATGCTGTAATTCGAGTGCTTGACGGGTTTGCGCGGCGGGACTGACTTAACGTGCTCGGCGATGTGGCGAATGTGTTCCGGTCTTGTGCCGCAGCAGCCGCCGACGATGTTGACAAAACCCGAACGGGCAAAATCTTCCATAAAAACGCACATTTCGTGCGCGGTTTGGTCGTATTCGCCAAATTCGTTGGGCAAACCCGCGTTCGGGTAGGCGCTGACGTAGCAATCGGCGATTTCTGCCAAAGCCTCCAGGTGCGGGCGCATTTCTTCCGCGCCGAGCGCGCAGTTGAGACCGACGGCGAAGGGTTTGGCGTGTTTTATCGAAATCCAGAATGCCTCGACGGTTTGGCCGCTCAAGGTCCGCCCGGAAGCGTCGGTGATGGTGCCGGAGATGATGACCGGGATTTTCGCACCTTTTTCTTCAAAAACTTCATCAATGGCGAACAGCGCGGCCTTCGCGTTCAAAGTGTCGAAAATGGTTTCGACCAAGAGAATATCCGCGCCGCCGTCCATGAGGCCGCGCACTTGTTCGGCGTAGGCATCTTTGGCCTCATCGAAAGTCAGGGCGCGAAAGCCGGGGTCGTTCACGTCGGGCGAGAGCGAGAGGGTTTTGTTCAATGGCCCCATCGCCCCTGCTACCCAGCGCGGTTTGGATGGATTTTGAGCCGAAAACTCGTCGGCGCAGCGACGGGCGATTTGCGCAGCGGCGAGGTTGATGTCGTAACAAACCCCTGCCGGCATATCGAACTCGGCCTGCGAAATAGCCGTCGCGTTGAAGGTATTGGTTTCGATAATGTCGGCCCCGGCCTCGAGGTATGCGCGGTGGATGCCTTCGATGATGTCGGGCCGGGTGAGGCACAACAGGTCGAAATTACCTTTGAGGTCGCGGTGGTGATGTGGGAAGCGGTCGCCGCGAAAGTCGTTTTCCTGCAAGTTGTAGGATTGCAGAAAAACGCCCATAGAGCCATCAATGATGAGGATGCGCTCGCGGGCTGCAGCATCGAGTGCGGAAAAAATGTCTTTCGTCACGGGTAGAGGCACCTCGGAGTTACGGCTCCGGGCAGATTTTTAAATTGTTCGAGTTATTCGAGAGGTTTGAAGCGTTTGAAAAAAAAGCGGTTGGGACTCCCTCTTTCCAATCAAATGCTTCATTCGGGAGACAAAGTTAAACGCAAACTTGCGTTCAGTGTTTCCGGTTTAAATCGAAATCCGTGTCTTCTCCAAAAAAGCCGCATCCACCGTGATAAGAAGGCTGTGAAACAGGTAGTCGAGTTCGACCTGAAATTTTCGTTTGCCTTCTACTTTTACAATTCGACCTTTCAGCCCCGCGAGGTTGCCGGCGGCAATTTCCACCGGGTCGCCTTCCGAAAAAACGCCTTTCACGGCTTCTACATCGAGACCATCTTCGAGGGTAATTTTTTTCAACAATTCTATTTCTCCTTCCGGGATGGAAACAAGGTTTTTGCTGAATTTGACAAATCCCGCCACGTTCTCGGTTTCCAGCACAGGCACGTACTGGTCTTTCACGATTTTGACAAAAACGTATGAATTGATGAGGGGTTTTTCCACCCAGCGGGTACTCCGGGTGTAGCGCCGCATGAGTTTTTGCAATGGCAACCAGGCTTGAATACCTTTTTTGGTCAACATTCGCTGCACAAATTTTTCACTTTTGGAACGGGTATTCACAGCGAACCAGCGTGGTTCGCTCTCGTGCAGATGATTGACAGTGAGCGGTTGGCGATGCTGGGAAGACGACATGGGGCAAATTTGGGGAAATTCGCCGACATCAAGGAGCGTTCAGGAGGGCTTCTACGTCGTTTCCTGTCAAAAGGGAGAGATTACGTGTGATTTTTTCCAAATCCCAGTCCCACCATTTCAAAGCCAGCAAAGCCCGGATGCGCTCGTCTGGAAACCTTTTGCGGATTTCGCGGGCGGGGTTGCCGCTGACGATGGCATAAGGCTCCACGTCTTTCGTAACGACTGAGCAAGAGGCGATTATGGCTCCATCGCCGATGGTGACACCGGGCAAAATGACCGAGTTGTAGCCAATCCACACATCGTTGCCGACGGTGGTGTTGCCTTTGGTAGGAAATGTTTTGCCCTCCATCGCGCCTTCCCAGCCATTGCCGAAAATCGAAAACGGAAAGGTGGAAATTGCTTCTACGAGGTGGTTGCCGCCGTTCATCAGGAAAGTGACGCCGGACGCGATGGCGCAAAATTTCCCGATGACAAGCCGGTCGCCTGTGAAGTCGAAAAGGTATTTCACGTTTTTTTCAAAATTGGCAACATCCTCAAAATCATCGTAATAGGTGAAGTCGCCGACTTCGATGTTGGGGTTTTTGACAACATTTTTCAAAAAACAAAGTCGCTCGTAGTTGGCGAGCGGAAAAACGGTGTTCGGATTCGGACTTGCCATACAATGTGTTTTTAAAACCTCTTGACAGGGGCGGATTTTAAAAGGTGGCAGCGTCCGAATATTTCTCAATCAGGTTACAACTGCCGGACGCGCCCGGCCTCCAATTTGTATCGCTCGCCGCTTTCGGCACACACAGCCTCGCCTTTTGCATCGAAATGCAGGCGGATGCCGTAGCGGCTCACCCATCCCAGGTGCCGGGCCGGATTGCCGACCACAAGCGCGAAAGCCGGAACGTCTTTCGTCACTACCGCGCCGGCGCCGATGAGGCAATATTCGCCGAGCGTGACGCCGCAAATGACCGTGGCGTTGGCGCCAATGCTCGCGCCTTTTTTCACCAGAGTGGTGCGAAATTCATTTTTCCGCTCCAGGAAACTGCGCGGGTTGATGACGTTGGTGAATACCATGCTCGGCCCGAGGAAAGTGTCGTCCTCGCAAATGACGCCCGTGTAAATCGAGACGTTGTTTTGGACTTTCACGTTGTTGCCGAGTCTCACACGGGGCGAGACGAGCACATTTTGTCCCAAAATGCAATTTTGTCCCATTTCGGAATTGGGCATCACGTGGCTGAAATGCCAGATTTTGGAGCCGTCGCCGATGATGCAGCCTTCGTCAATGATGGCAGTTTCGTGCGCGTAGTATGGTTGGTTGTTCATTTTTTTGTAGATTCGTTAGGAACACCGAAACCACCGAATGCACCGACACCACTGAAAAAAGCGGATGAACAAGTTTGAAAATTCGGCGGTGTCGGTGCACTCGGTGGTTTCGGTGTTCTATTTGTCAAGGTTTAAAAATCAAGATTTTCGTTCCAAATATTCATCCGCAAGCCAAGACCGAACAGGTTTATGTTCAAATCTTTGTCGTCATCCGCACTGTTTTTCCTGCGCAACAAAAATTTTACATCCACGAACAGGTTGTGAAAAAGCATCCATGACGCATCCACCCCGAAAATATCAATCGTAGCCGCCACACCTTGCCCGGTTTCGTTGCCATAATCCTGCACGCGGTTTTGATAACTGAGCAGAGGGTTGGCCCCCCAATTTTCCGTCGCAGTGTTTTCTCCCACGTTCGCGTGCATGTAGCGGGCGGTCAGGAATAATTTTGGCAACGGCTGATAACGCAGGATACTCACAACCTCCTTAAAATTAGACAACAAAGGATGCGCCAAAGGCTGATTGTAGTGCGTGTAAGCATTCAGCGAATCGTAGTGCGAGTAAGTGTAGGGGCGCACGAGATTGTACTCCACTTGCAGGTCGAGATGATCCACCCCGAAGGCGTTGATGTATTTCAAACCCGCCTGAACGCCATATTTGTTACCCCACCAGCCTTTTTCTTCCGGTTTTATGATGGCTGAAGAAAGAAACTCATCGAGCAGGAACTGGCCGTACACCTGGAAGCGGTCAAGAAAATTCCAGCGCGCATCAAAACCGATCAAAACATTGTCCGGACTGCCAATCATGCCTTCCACCGTGCGGTAGAGGATGAGCGGGTTAAGATATTGTAATTCAAACTGCTGGCTTCGATTGAACACCGTCGCCTCGAACAATCCGACGGCCAATTTCGGCGTGATTCGGTAGTTCAAATAGTGCGCGGCGATGTATTTTTTCGGAATGCGCACGTTGCTGCCGCCAGAGTTGTTGGCCCCCACCGGGCTAAGTTCCATGAACAGGTTTTGATAGTGAAATTTCCAGACGCGCGTGTTCAGTTTGAGGTAAAAAGCGTAGTTGTTCGCATCGGAAAGAAACAACGAACGATAGCCATTGCCGATAAAATGCTTGCCGTGACCCAACTGAATTCCGACATGTTTGGTGGCTTTGAACGAGAGATAAGCCGTCGCCTGGTTGAAGTCGTAGGCGTTCGTGATGTCGAGGATACGCGGGGTGTAGCGTTTGAAATTGCCAGCGTAAGGAATCGCCTCGAAGGCCTCCACCCGCTCCGTCACGTAGTCGGCAAAACGCGCTTGCGATTCTATTAAGTTTGTGTAAAAGAACAACTTATCATCTACGGAGCCGCGTACTTCGAGCCCGCGCTGATTCATAAAAACGAGTTCAGGGTCGTCTTTTTGTTGCCCAATGTAAAAATTGAACATCGGGTTGACGCGCATTTTAAAGTCGGGTGTATTGACCTCAAAAAAGTTTGCCGGCGTCTTGTAAAATACCTTGAAAAGTTTTTTCCGGCTACTTCGGCAAAGATTGGAGTCGGTCACACAGTCGTTGTTGTCATCAAAAATGTATTGCAAATCAGCCTTGTCGCGCCAGGTCAGCCTGTTTTGCACGGTATCCAGCAGCAACGCAAAATCCGCCGCATCCTGCCGCGGAAAAAACTTGAGCTCCGGGTGAATCGGACTCTGCAAATCGCTCAAAATATCGAGCCGGTCGAGGATGTGGTAAGCCGGCGCATGAAGCGGGATTCCGCTCGATTGGGCAGAAAGTAAAAATGGCAAAAAAGTGGAAATCAGGGCGCTCAACATTCCGAAAGTTTCAAACTTTCGGAATGTTTTCAGATGAGTTAAATATTTGAGCATGAATATTTTACTGTGAAATAAAGGCGCGAAACACCTCGCGCCACTCGGCCCAAAAGTAGGAGTTCCACGAGGAATTGTGCCACAGCAGCATAAACTCGCCGCCGTGCTGCTCCGTTTGTCGCCGCAGATTTTGCAGTTTTTCAAACGCCGTTTCGGGCGAATATTTCCGGTAAAGCGCCAGCGTCACATCCATCGCCGTGAGCGGTTTTTCCCTCAAATTCAACATTTTACGGGTCAAAAAATTGAACACCGGAAAATCCTGACAAATGCCGCAGCGAAAACCCTCCGCCTCCGGGTAGCCGAGCGTGGAGTCCCAGGTCATGCCGGAGTCTTCCCACAGTTGCCAGGTTTTCGGCGCTGCAAAACGCAGGTAATGTTGCCGTCCGGTCGTCACAGGGGTAGGGGAGAGGGCTTGCAGTGAAGCCAGTTCTTGTTTGAAAACTGCCTGATTTTCAAAGGTTTCGTAGGAAGGATGAAAGCCGACGACGTGGCTGCGCCCGGCAATTTCCCGAATCAGATTTTTGACAAAGGGATGCTCCAAGGGATACCAGCAATCGCTCGAAGGCGGGCGTTTGCCGAGAAAATTGAAATGTCCTGTGAGGCTGTTTTTTTCAAAAAAATCCAGCCACTCGTCGAACACGTCGTAGGGGTCGCGCTTTTGAAAAAAATGATTTTTGAGCCAAAAATCCGCCTCGCCCAAGTCGCCGCGTTTGAAAATACTACCCGCCAAAGTCTTCACCCGGTCGCTTGCCGACCACCAAAGTCGCGGATGGTCCACGTCGCAAGTCACGGTCAATTTGAATTGACGGGGTTTTCGCGGCGGCGACCAACTCCGTTGGGCGAACATCTGCCAAAGCAATTCGGCGTACTCGTTTACCACCGGACGGTCGAGAAATCCGGCCTTAAATGCCAGCGATTGTTCAGCCGGAAAGCGGTCATGTAGGTCGCGTTTTTTTGAAACAAACTCCTCCCAGCGCGTCAGCATGAAAAAGGTGGAGGCAAAAACATCGAGGTCGCAATGGATTTCTTTTTCCTTGAAAATGAATTGGTTGGCTCCAAAAATGGAAGTCAGCGGGCTGCCGTCGAAAGGCGAGGAAAAAGTGACTGCATTGCCGGGCATTAAACTTTCCGAAAGTTGGGAACTTTCGGAAAGTTGGCTCCAAAAATGGTCTTCGACGATAACTTCCGCTCCGTTCGGCATCTGCAAGCAGTAGTTTTTTTCTTTTTCTGAAAAAACGACTCGATACTCCAATCCCAGCAACTCACGCAAGAGAACGTGGAAGCAGTATTCTTTTTCAGGCTGAAAATTCGCCGAAGTCTTGATTGTCAACACCTCTCTCATAACTCATCATCCATCTTTAGCACTTTTTGAGCCACCGTTTCGCCCACGGCCAGCGAAGCGGTGGCCGCCGGACTGGGCGCGTTGCACACGTTGACGATGCGTGGCCGGGTGAGGATGAGAAAATCGTCGAGTAAGTTGCCCGCGCGGTCGCAGGCCATGGCTCGCACGCCGCTTCTTCCGGGAATCACATCCTCAGCCGAAATTTCCGGCACAAGACGCTGCAAAGCAAGGACAAAATGACGCTTCGAGTAAGATCGCTTCATCTCTGCCCAGCCGTTGCGCCAATATTTTCGGGCGATTTTTCGGAAGCCGGGAAAGGCGAGCGTTTCGGCTAATTCCTTGATATTCAAATCCCAGCGCGAGTAACCTTCGCGACGAAAGGCCAAAACTGCATTTGGCCCGGCCTCGATGCCGCCCTGAATCATGCGGGTAAAATGTACGCCGAGAAAAGGAAAGTTCGGGTTTGGCACGGGGTAAATGAGATTGCGGACAAGGTGTTCGCGTTCGGTTTTGAGTTCGTAGTATTCGCCGCGAAAGGGGAGGATTTGCAGGTCAGGTTTTTCGCCAGTGAGTTGAGCGATTTTATCGGAATAAAGGCCGCCGCAATTGACGAAAATTTTCGTTTTAAATTCCTGATTTTCAGTTTGAACAACGACTTCGTCATCAGTATGGCGGAATGATATTTCGCCTGTGTTTTCTGCCGGAATGACATTCCGGCGTACGTCGGAAACGGCTGTTACCTTTTGTTCAGTGAAAATCTCGCCGCCGTTTTTCTGAAAAATCTCCGCGTATTTGCGTGCCACTTCGCCGTAGTCAACGATGCCTGTCTGCGGCACCCAAACGGCCTCGACGGCTCGCACATGAGGTTCTATTTCGCGGGCTTCCTCCGGGCTGATTTTTCGGATGCCCGCCAAGCCGTTTTCGAGGCCGCGTTGGTAAATTTTGTCCAATTGCCCGCGCTCGTCTTCTTCGACGGCGACGATGATTTTGCCACAAATTTCAAACAGAACGCCATTTTCCTTACAGAATTCGATCAAAAGGTCGTAGCCGCGTTTGCAATTCGTGGCTCGCAGACTGCCGGGTTTGTAATAAATGCCGCTGTGGATGACGCCGCTGTTGTGGCTGCTTTGGTGGGCGGCTACCCGGTTTTCTTTTTCCAAAACGGCGATGCGAAGTCGGGGATTGCGGCGCTGTAGTTGCAAGGCGGTAGCGAGGCCAATAATGCCACCTCCGCCAATGAGGATGTCATATTTTTGCATAAAACACGGCAAAAGTAATTCGCCCTGGCTTTTTCTTCTTTCTTTGGAATCAGGTAGAAAACGAGGATTGTCCAGTACAATCTTTTTCAACCCTGTCGAAATTGGAAGGTACAGCTATCTTTGCCGCCGCCAAACACATAATTTTCAATGAGAAACCTCCTCTGTTGCTTTGTTTTAATCCTTCTAACCGGTTCACTTTCAGCGCAAAAAGTCGAAAAAGGAGTCGTTCGCGGCAATATTTTCGACAAAGAAACAGCTCAGCCTGTGGGCTTCGCAACCGTCCGCGTTGATGGCGCCAACGCGGGAGCCATTACCGATATAAACGGATTTTTCTCTATTTCCGACGTGCCTGTAGGCCAGTACAAGCTGATTGTCTCGCTCACCGGCTACGACACCTGGTCGGGCGATATCGAGATCAAGCGAAACGAGATTCTGTACAAGGATATTTACATTTCCGAGAGCGGCCAAAAATTGGACGAGATCACGATTAGTGGTAAAAAAGAACAGGCCAAATCCGATGTTCAAATTTCCAAATTGCAGGTGACGCCGAAACAAATCCGGGCGCTGCCGTCGGCGGGTGGCCAGGCGGATATCGCGCAATACCTCACGGTGCTTCCGGGCGTGATTTTTACGGGCGACCAGGGCGGGCAATTGTACATCCGGGGTGGCTCTCCGGTGCAAAACCGCATCTTGCTCGACGGGATGACAATTTACAATCCCTTTCACAGCATCGGCTTCTTCTCTGTTTTTGAAACCGAACTCATCCGCAATGTGGACGTACTCACGGGTGGTTTCAATTCCGATTATGGCGGTCGTATTTCGGCCATCGTGGACGTAAAAACCCGCGAAGGCAACCGCAAACGCCTGTCAGGTCTGGCCTCAGTGAGCCCTTACCAGGCGCGGGCAATTATCGAAGGTCCCATCTCGCCGCTAAAAGAAGACGGCGGCAGCAGCGTTTCTTTTGTCCTCGCAGGCAAACAGGCGCTTATCAACCAACTTGACAAGACGTTTTATCCGAATGTGAATGACTCGACGGGCATCCCGTTCGATTATCGCGACTTTTATGGCAAACTTTCTCTGCTGACCGGCAACGGCACCAAGATTAACTTCTTCGGCTTCAGTTACGACGACGGCGTGGACTTTCCGATCGCCGATTTTAGTTGGGAAAGTGGTGGCGGTGGCCTGGATTTTACCCTCGTTCCGAACAATTCGAGCACGATTATCAACGGTGTTTTCACATACTCCAAATATGATTCGCGTATCGAAGAAGCCGACCGCCGTCCGCGCCAAAGCGGTATCGCCGGCTATCATGCGGGTTTGAATTTTACCAATTTCAGTCGGAATACGGAACTGGAATATGGTATCGAACTTACGGGGTTTCGCACCGAGTTCGAGTTTACCAACTTCCGCGGGTTTTTGATTGACCAAAATGAAAACACGACGGAAATAAACAGTTTTGTCCGTTGGAAACGCAAAATCGGACGACTTGTCATCGAGCCGGGCTTCCGTTTGCAATATTACCAGTCGCTCAACGAAATATCGCCGGAGCCGCGTTTGGGCTTGAAATTCAACATCAATGACAATCTTCGCTTCAAAGCGGCAGGCGGGCTTTATTCTCAAAACCTGCTCTCGACTATCAACGAACGCGACGTCGTCAACCTTTTCGTTGGTTTTCTCTCCGGGCCGGGCGAGACGTTTTATAAACCCGGCTCCACCACAGAAGAGGCGGAAAGCCAGTTGCAAAAATCTGTACATGGCGTGGCCGGTTTCGAGGTGGATGTAACAAAAAACTTTGAACTCAACATAGAGGGTTATTACAAGAAATTTACCCAGTTAATTGCCGTAAACCGCAACAAACTGGAGGCGCAAGACCCTGATTATACTACAGAAACAGGCGACGCTTACGGGATTGATTTGTCTATGAAATTAGAGTGGCGTCGCGCTTATCTTTGGGGGGCTTACTCGCTCGGGTTCGTCACGCGCAACGACGGCGAGCAGGAATATCCGCCGGTATTCGACCGCCGCCACAACCTCAACCTTGTAGCAACTTACCAGGCTGGGAAAAAGAACGAGTGGGAGTTCGGTGCGCGCTGGAATTTCGGTTCCGGTTTCCCTTTCACACTTACGCAGGGTTTTTACACTTCTTTCGATTTCAACGACGGCGTAGGCACCGACGTGCTGACCGGCAATCCTGACATCGGTATTGTGTATGCCGACAAACGCAATGGCGGACGCCTGCCTTACTACCATCGCCTCGATCTTTCGGCGAAACGTATTTTCCGTTTTTCAAAACACTCCAACCTCGAAGTGACGGCCTCATGCACAAACGTGTATGACCGTCCCAACATCTTTTATTTCGACCGGGTGCGATATGACCGGGTGGACCAACTGCCAATCATGCCGGCATTAAGTCTTACTTTTCAGTTTTAAAACGGTTGGCTTTACTTTAAAAAATATGGGCTGCTCCCAATGTGAGAGGCAGCCCATATTTTTTATTGTTGTTCCAAATTTTTTATCGTCCGCCTGCTGGTCGGGAGTTTGCCTTCTTCCTGGCCTTGGTGGGCGCTGAAGTTGGCTTGGCAGTTGGCGTAGGCCGGGTTTTGACTTTAGCGGTCGAAGTCTTTTGGCCAGCGCGGGTTTGCGAATTACTGCCGGGATTGCGGTCGCGGCGATTTTGCTCGTATCGGCGATCGTTGTCGTCGCGGTCGCGGCCACTCCAGTCGTACCCGCGATGGTCATTGTCGCGGCCACAGCGTTGGTCGTCGTCATCGTCACAGTCGCGCTTTTTGCGGTTTTCGCAGCAGCAGGAGTGGTTGTTGTGATGATTTTTGTGTTTGCCGTAATGGTTGCCTCTTTGATTGCAGCCTTGATGTTTTTTCGATTTTTTGCCTTTTTGGCATTTTTTGCAATCGCAGTTTTCCGGACCTCTGTCGTAGTCGCGGTTGTTAAAAACGTCGAGATGTTGTTCTGCCATTTGGCGGACTTGCTGAAGGGTCTCTAATCCTGCATCGGACTGTGCCTGTGTGGTGGCGCTGGCGACAAATGCCAGAAAAATAGCGAAAACAGTGTGCTTTTTCATGGGAAAGAAGTTTTGATGAACATACATTTTCCCATTTGTGCAGGAAGCCGGAGGAAGGGAACCTCGCCCGGGAAATTTTAACACGGCCTTAAAAAACAAACCCCGCATCCCGACGAATCGGGAGCGGGGTATTGTTCTCATGGTATGCTCGGATTTGTGAGCGTGGTTAATTTTCGCTGGTGCCAGTGCGCTGTTTGGGTGTTTCCGTCTGCTTTTTTTGCGGCTCCACTTTTTTAGGCTGAGGCGCCTTTTTATCGTTGGCGGGTTGAGGCGTGTCAGTTCCACCACCGGGTCTCGTTTTTTCGGTTTGAGGCGCTTCTTCCTGAACATCGCCGGCTTTTTCTTTTTTCGCTTTTTTGACCTTTTTCGCCTTTTTGGCTTTTTTGGTTTTCTTTTTTTCCACCATGTCTTTGTCGCTGCCTTTGCCTTTGCCACTGAAAGCAGCGCCGTCTGACTTTTCTTCCGCTTTTTTCATTTGCTCGGTTTTATCTTTCGGTGCGGGTGTGGGTTTGGTGGTGGGTTGTTCTGTCTGCGACCATACTTTTACAAAAGAAATGAGTGCAAACACGAAGGTGAGAATGAGCGTTTTTTTCATAGATAGAAAGTGTTTTGTGTAAAAATCAGATTTTAAACGTGAGAACGATGAAAGGTCACGGACGATTGTCACTCCGGGGTTTTTGATTTGTCCCAAAATGACGTTCTTTGGCGGCAAACAATCTAACCGAATTTTTTTTCAAATATGAAATCGCCTGACCGCCGCAGTTTTATCCGCCAAACTGCCACTTTGCTGGGTTCTTTCGCCTTGCATCAAAATTTTGCCTCCGCTTTCCCTTCTGTTTCATCTGATCTGTCCGACCTCGATGAAGACGATTTTTGGCGACAAATCCGCCTGGCTTTTGCTGCCAGCCCTAACATTATTAACCTGAACAACGGCGGCGTTTGTCCTTCTCCACGCGCTACGATGGACGCGCTCGATTACTATAACCGGATGTGTGGCGAAGCGCCGTCATTTTATATGTGGCGTACGCTCGACGATGGTCGCGAGCCGTTGCGCTACAACCTGGCCGAGGCGGCTGGCGTAAGTCCCGACGAAATTGCCATCAACCGGAACGCGACCGAGTCGCTCAATTCGATTATTTTCGGATTAAATTTGAAAGCGGGCGACGAGGTCGTTTTGTCGAAATACGATTACCCCAACATGATAAATGCCTGGAGACAACGCGAAAAACGGGACGGCATCAAACTTGTCTGGGTGGATTTGGATTTGCCTTCAGAAAATGAAGATTATCTTATAAATGCCTATGTATCAAAGTTTTCGGGCAAGACAAAAGTTGTCCATCTGACTCATGTCATCAACTGGAACGGCCAGATTTTGCCCGTCCGCAAAATCGCCGATCGTGCCCACGCGCAAGGTGTCGAAGTGCTGGTGGATGCGGCGCACTCGTTCGCAGTGCTGGATTACAAAATACCTGATCTCGGTTGCGATTACTGGGGCACGAGTCTCCACAAATTTCTCTGTGGGCCTTTTGGTAGCGGCATGATGTGGGTTCGGAAGGAGAAAATTCCAGGCGTATGGCCGCTTTTGTCGAGTCCCGAACCGGCGAGCGACAACATTCGGAAATTCGAATCACTCGGCACACGGAGTTTCCCGATCGAGATGGCAATCGGTTATTCGCTTGATTTACACAATCTTATCGGCGCTGCCCGCAAACAACAGCGTCTTCATTTTCTTAAAAATTACTGGATGCAACAGGTGCGTGATGTGCCGGGTATCAAATTTTACACCTCCCCCAAACCCGAATGGAGTTGCGCTATCGGCAATTTTGGCATCGAGGGTAAAAAGGCTGTCGAAATCACCACTGAACTTTTTAACAAGTGGAAAATTCACACCGTCGCCATCGAATGGGAAAAAATCAACGGCGTACGGGTGACGCCTAATGTGTACACCACGACCGAGGAATTGGACAAATTGGTGATGGCGATAAAAAAGTTGCAGGGTTGACTCGCGCTTCAGTGTTTCAGTGACATGTGGCTATCTTTGCCTCCCTTAATCACGTTGCAACCACATAATCTTTTATGGAACACATTCTTTTCTCCATCGAAAACGCCGTCGCGCGCATCACGTTCAACCGGCCACAGGTGTTCAATTCGATGAATCACGCCATGCGGCAGGAGATTCTGGCAGCCCTGGCAACCTGTGAAAGCGACGCGAGCATTCGCGCTGTTTATATCACAGGATCGGGCAAAGCCTTTTGTGCCGGTGAAGATTTGCAGGAAGTCGTGGACCCGAACGGGCCTTCGCTCACGGAGATAATTTCTACGGGTTACAACCCTATTGTTTTGAAAATCAGAAATTTGGAAAAACCGGTCGTGGCTGCGGTGAACGGCGTAGCAGCCGGTGCAGGAGCGAATATCGCATTGGCTTGCGATATTACGGTGGCGACACAATCGGCTTCGTTCACACAGGCATTTTCCAAAATCGGCCTTATCCCGGATTCCGGCGGCACCTGGACCTTGCCGCGTCTGGTAGGCTTGCAAAGAGCGACGGCGTTGATGATGTTGTCTGATAAAATTTCCGCGTCGGAAGCCGCAGCGATGGGCATGATTTGGAAAGTTTTTCCCGATGAAAGTTTTGCCAACGACAGTCTGAAACTTGCTGAAACATTGGCACAAATGCC
>Ga0209172_10002004_pt1 | contig 38733 bp, 35 predicted proteins | sample LarsenN4metaG_FD_184113 | JGI IMG/M metagenome (GOLD analysis project Ga0209172, IMG submission 184113) | Hot spring sediment bacterial and archeal communities from British Columbia, Canada, to study Microbial Dark Matter (Phase II) - Larsen... ... | reverse complement strand
CCGATCCCGCTCGCCCGACCAGGACCGGCTCGACCGTGGCGTCGCCGCCCGATCCGTGCCGGACGAGGAACGGGACCTCCCAACGGTTGTCGTCCTCCGCTCCGTCGAACCGGAACCGACGCTGGTCCAGCCGGAGCGCGCCGTCCTCGACCGACGCGGAGACCAGCGGGAATCCCCCCTGCCAGATCCAGCCGTCCATGATCCTGCGGACGGGCTCTCCCGTCGCCGCCTCGATCGCGTCCCACAGATCCGAGGTCTCGGTGTTGGCGTACGCGTGGTCGGCCAGGTACCGGCGGATGCCATCTCGGAACCGCTCGGCGCCCAGGTACTGCTCCAGCATCCTGAGCACGGAGGCGCCCTTCGTGTACGTGAGGGTGTCGAACATCCCGCTCGCCTCGTCCGGCGATCGCACCGGGTACTCGATCGAGCGCGTCGTGGACAGCGCGTCGATCTCGAACGCCTGCGAGCGCGAGCGCGCGTGCAGGGCCCAGCGGTCCCACTCGGGGCGGAACGCGTCGACGCACAGGAGCTCCATGAAGGTCGCGAAGGCCTCGTTCAGCCAGATCCCGTTCCACCAACGCATCGTGACCAGGTCGCCGAACCACATGTGCGCGATCTCGTGCGCGATGGTGTCGGCGACGCCCTGGAGCTCCTGCTGCGTGGCCTTGTCAGGGTCCACGAGCAGCGCGACCTCCCGGTAGGTGATGCACCCGAGGTTCTCCATCGCGCCCTGCGCGAAGTCCGGCAGCGCGACCATGTCCAGCTTGCGATCCGGATACGGGATGCCGTAGTAGTCGGCGAAGAACCGGAGCGAGAAGGCGCCGACCTCCAGCGCGAACCGGGCGAGTTCGCCCTTGCCCGGGACGTGAACGATCCGGAGCGGGACACCGTCCACGTCGATCGGCTCCGTCGCTTCGAGCGGACCCACGACGAACGCCGCGAGGTAGGTGGACATCGGCATCGTGTCGGCGAACCGGACGCGCACCCGACCGCCGTCCGCCGGCGTCCGCTCCACCTCCGGGCCGTTCGAGATGGCGAGCAGGCCGTCCGGCACGACCAGGGTGACCCCGAACACCGCCTTGAGGTCGGGCTCGTCCCAGCACGGGAACGCCCGGCGCGCGTCCGTGGACTCGAACTGCGTGGTCGCGATCACGTGCTCGACACCGTCGTGATCCCGGTACGTGGAGCGGTAGAAGCCCGCCATCTTGTCGTTCAAGATCCCTCGGAACCCGAGGTGCAGGACCCACGACCCGGGCCCGATCGTCTCGGCGAGGCCGAGGTGGGCGCGCTCGGTGGGCGCGTCGAGGCGGATCTCCTCCACGTCGACCCGCCGGCCGTCCGCGTCCGTGAGCCAGCCTCGGTCGATGTCCAGCTCGGCCGCGTTCAGCGCGATCTCCTGCAGCGGCTCCCGGACGTCGAGCGTGACCTCCTGCGACCCGGCGAAGGTCCCTCGCTCGAGGTCGGGCTCGAGCACGAGGTCGTACCGGAGGGGGATCGCGGTCCGAGGCAGTCGGTAGAGGGCGTCGGGGGCGCTCGAGGCCTCCACGACGCTCATGGGTTCACCTGGGTCAGCCAGTCCGCGTACGCCTCGACCTCGCCCCTGGTGGCTGCGAAGAACACCCCCTGGAGCTCCTTGGTGACGGGCCCGCGCTGACCCTCGCCGACCACCCGATCGTCGACCTCGCGGATCGGCGTGATCTCGGCCGCCGTGCCGGTGAAGAAGGCCTCGTCCGCGTTGTACAGATCCGTGCGGACGAGGAACTCCTCGCGGACCGGGTACCCGAGGTCGCGGGCGATCGTGATGACGCTGCTCCGCGTGATGCCGTCGAGGCACCCGGCCTGCGTGGGTGGGGTCACGAGCGCACCGTCGCGCACCACGAAGACGTTCTCTCCCGAGCCGTCGGTGAGCTGGCCGGTCTCGTTCAGCATGATGGCCTCGTCGTAGCCCGCCTTCAGGCTCTCGACCTTCGCGAGCACCCCGTTGATGTACTGACCGGTCGCCTTGGCCGAGGCCGGGAGCGCGTTCTGCGAGTTCCGGCGCCAGCTCGAGATCTTCACCCTGACGCCGCGCTCGAGCGCGTCCTCGCCGAGGTACGCGCCCCAGGGCCAGACCGCGATGATGACGTTCACCGGGGCGTTGAGGGGGTTCACCCCCATCTCGCCGTAGCCGCGGATCGCGAGCGGCCGGATGTAGCAGGCGTTCAGGCCGTTCGCGCGGATCACGTCCTTCACGCCGTCGGTGATCGCCTCGATCGAGAACGGGATGTCCAGGTGGTAGAGCTTCGCGGAGCGGAACAGTCGCTTCAGGTGCTCCTCGAGGTGCCACACGGCCGGGCCCCGCGGTGTCTCGTACGCCCGGATGCCCTCGAACACCCCGCTGCCGTAGTGGAGCGCGTGGGACAGGACGTGGATCTTCGCCTCGTGCCAGTCCACGAGCTCCCCGTCGAACCAGATCTTCTCGACCTCGGTGATCGGCATCGGGCCTCCTCGGCGTGCTCGGGGCCCGGTCGCCCGGGCCGAACCGTAAGGATAGCGGCTGGTCAGACGCTCGATGGAACCGTCATCCGGCGTGGTCGTCGACGCGCCGGACGATCGACGCCTCGCACGCGACCCACAGCGCCATCGCGTCCCCTCGCGCCAGTCGGAACCGGGCGTCGGTCAGTTCTGCGTGGGATCGACGGGCATGGTCCGCAGGATGGCGAACTCGCCCCCCTTGCGGCGCAGGACCCGATCCCAGAGCCCGTCGGGATCGGAGAAGACGTCGTCGGGGAGGGCGGGCTCGACGATCCACGAGCCCTCCTCCAGCTCAGCCTCGAGCTGCCCGGCACCCCAGCCGGAGTAGCCGGAGAAGACGCGGGCGCGGCGGATCCCCTCGACCTGGTCGGCGTCGACCTCCTCGGGGAGGAACCCGATCGAGTCCAGGGCGAGGATCCCCGCGACCGAGGGGTCCTCGAACTCGGCGAGCACGACCGCGGCCTCGGGCTGCACCGGGCCTCCGATGAACAGCGGCTCATCGGGGGGGACCAGGCCCGCGAGCGAGGGGACCGCTTCCGCGACCGACACGTCGGTCGAGCGGTTCAGGACGACGCCGACCGCCCCCTCCTCGTCGTGGTGACCGATCAGCACGATCGTCTTGCGGAAGTTGGGATCCCAGAGGCCGGCGGCCGCGAGCAGCAGCTGTCCCCGGAGGCTCTCCATGCCCTCATGATGTCAAGCCGCCGGTGGGTCGCCACCCTAGCCTTTCGGGACCTCCTTGTCCGGGTCCCAGAACGGCAGGGCCGCGGTGACCGCGGGCACGGGGCCGTCGGGCGAGTCCAGGACGAGCTCGTTCCCCGGCTCGGCGAGCCCGATCGGCACCCACGCGTAGCCGATGTTCCTCCCGAGCCGGAACGAGTGGGAAGCGCTCGTCAACCGACCGACGACCTCGCCGTCGCTGCGGACCGGCCAGAAGTCCTCGAGCCACAGGCGGAACGGCTCGCCGCCGATCTCGACGCCGACCAGCTTGCGGTCGACACCCTCGGCCGCGATCCGTTGCAGCGCTGGCTTCCCGATGAAATCGGCGGAGAGCTCGACCAGACGCTCCATCCCGGTGACGTGGAACGGCGTGTCCTCGATCCCCATGTCGTTGCCGTAGTTGAAGATGCCCGCCTCGAGCCGCCGCTGGTCGGAGGGCGCGATCGCGCGGATCCGGTACGGCTCGCCTGCCGCCATCACCCGGTCCCACAGGTCGAGCCCTCGGGAGCCGTCCCGCAGGTAGATCTCGTACCCGATCTCGCCCGTCCAGCCGGTGCGGCTCACGACGACCGGGATGCCATCGAGGTCTCCCTCCCAGCAGAAGTAGTAGCGGAGCCCCGCGACCTCCTCGCCGAACAGGTCGCGGATCACGTCCTTGCTCTTGGGCCCCTGGACCTGCAGCGGGCTCACGTCGGGCTCGCGGATCTGCACGTCGAGGCCGGCGAAGGCCTGCACGCCCAGGCAGTACAGCAGGGCGTCCGAGTCCGCGAGCGAGAGCCAGAAGTGGTCCTCGCCCAGGCGGAGCAGGATCGGATCGTTCACGATGCCGCCGTGCGGGGCGATGATCGGCGCGTACTTGCACTGCATGACCGCACACCGCGAGAGGTCACGGCACGTCAGCAGCTGCGTGAAGCGCGCGGCGTCGGGGCCGGTGATCTCGACCTGGCGCTCGACCGCCACGTCCCACAGCGTGACGTGCTCGAGCAGGTGCCGGTACTCCGCCTCGTCGTCGTCGTACAGGGTCGGGATCAGCATGTGGTTGTACAGATCCCACGACGTGCAGCCGGCCTCCACCGTCCGCTGCCAGTACGGCGACTTCCGGTACCACGACGCGACGTAGAACGTGAACGAGTACGGCTCCCGCATCAGCCCCTCCCCCTGCGCCGCTTGCGGTCGGCCCGGATCTCACGGACGCAGTTGTAGGCGGGGATGCCGGTCACGCCGCCACCCGCGTGCGTCGCGCTCGAGCACTGGTACAGGCCACGGATCGGCGTGCGGTAGTCCGCGTACCCGGGCGCCGGCCGCATGTGGAACAGCTGGTTCGCCGAGAGCTCGCCGTGGAAGATGTTGCCGCCGATCAGCCCCCACTCGTGCTCCATCTCGTAGGGGCCGATCACCTGCCGCGCGAGGATCGAGTCCTTGAAGCCGGGGGCGACCTGCTCGTACGCGTCGATCACGCGGTCCGCGTACGCCTCGAGCTCGTCCTGGGGCTGCTCGTCGGACCAGGTGTGAGGCACCCACTGGGTGAACAGCGACATGACGTGGGCCCCCTCGGGCGCGAGCGACGGGTCCAACGTGCTCGGGATGCATCCGTCGCTGAACGGCAGCGTGGCGGCCTTGCCGTGGCGCGCCTCCTCGAACGAGGTCTCCAGCTGCTCGATCGACGGCGCGATCTCGAACCCGCCGGAGTAGTCGGTCCACCCCGGCTTCTCGGCGAGCTTGGGAAGGCTCGACAGCGCGAGGTTCACCTTGACCGTGCCGGATCGGCTCGACCAGTTCTCGATGTCGCGCACGAAGTCCTCGGGAAGCTCGTACCGATCGATCTGCCGGAGGAACGTGATCTGCGGGTGGCACGCGGTCACGACGATCGGCGCCCGGAGCTCCTCACCGCCCTCGAGCACGACGCCCTGCGCCCGCCCGCCCGAGATCAGGACCTTCTCCACGCGGGCGTTGGTGCGCACCTCGGCTCCGAAGCTCTTGGCGCTACGCTCGAGGGCCTCGGCCACGCCGCCCATGCCGCCCTCGGGAACCCCCCACGAGCCGAGGGTCCCGTCGCCGACGTCGCCGATCGAGTGGTGCACCATCACGTAGCCGGTGCCCGGCTCGCGTGGGCCCGCCCATGTGCCGATCAGTCCGTTGATCGACATCGCGGCCTTGATCTCGTCGGACACGAAGAACCGGTCGAGCAGGTCGGCCACGGACATCGTGAACAGCCGGGTGACCTCGCCGACCGTCTTCACGTCGAACCCACGGAACCGCCACGCGAGCCTGAGCTGCTCGAGGAGGTCGCCCGGCCGCTTCGACCCGAGGTGCGGCGGCGTCGTCATCAGCACGGGACCGAGGACGTCGGCGATCCCGCCCATCCACGCCTCCCACCGCTCGAGGTTGTCCGCGTCGCGCTTGTCGATCGCCGCGAACTCCTCGTAGTTCTGCTTCGGATCGTCGTACTCGATCATCACGCGCCCGTCGGGCAGCGGCACGACGTAGGGCCCGACCGGGTGGACGCGGTAGCCGTGCCGCTCCATCTCCAGATCCTTGAGGATCGTGTCCGGCATCAGGCTCATGACGTAGCTGAGCGTCGTCACCTTGAAGTCCGGAAGGTCGGGCCAGGGCGCCATGGTGTCTGCGGCCCCGCCGGTCTTGTGGCGAGCCTCGCAGACGACCACCCGAGCCCCGGCCTTCGCGAGGTACGCGGCGGCGACCATCCCGTTGTGACCGCCGCCGATGACGATGGCGTGATAGGAGTTCGCCATCTCGAGCCCCTTCCCGTAGCGGTTAGCCGTATCGAAGCACGGGATTGAACGACCGTTCAAGTCGCCCCTCGGTTTCGCCCCCGTGCCGAAGGACTCGGCGATCGGGGCGTCGGCGACCATGCCCATCCCCATGCCGAGCACGAAGACCAGCCACGCGAGGGACATGCGCCGCAGCACCGGCTCGCCGAACAGGAACCGGATGCCGGCCGTCAGACCCGAGTCCCCGTCCTCCGCCGTCTCACGCTCGGGATCGGTGAAGCGCCCATGAACCGTGATCGTGAGGATCAGCGAGATCACGAACGAGATCGCGTTGATGCCGAACACCCACGTCGGTCCCGCGCTCGCCACGATCAGCCCGCCGAGGAGCGGACCGACCGCGATCCCCGCGTGCACCCCGACGGTGATGAGGCTGTTCGCCCACGAGATGTCCTCCTCGCGCTCGACGAGGTTCGGGATCGCGGCTCGCGAGGCGGAGAAGAACGGCAGCTCCGAGATCGCCGAGCCGAACGCGAGCATCGGGTCACAGGCTGACAGGAGGACGAGGATGCCGCAGAACAGGCGTCTGAGGTCGCGCCGCTGGCCTGAAGGCTCCGGTACGTAGCCGGCTTCAGGGATCGGCCCGCCGACCTACAGGAACCGGGCCAGCCCCATGTGCCGACTCCCGTTGGGACGGGTGGACGTGATTGACTGCGCACTGAGCGGGAGGAGTGGGATGCCGGAGGCGCCGAAGGGGGTGACGATCAAGCAACCAGCGGCTCCCAGTTGGGCGAGACCGCGCGGGGCCCGTTTCGAGATGGGCGGCGATCTCCGACGTGGGTTGCCTTCGGCAGAGCCCGGATGCCAGCGGTACTCAAGGGAGGTGACTCCAAGTGACCCGGCGAACGGCGTTGCTCTTGGGGCTGACCCTGGTGCTGACGATCGTGAGCGGAACTCCAGCCTGGGCGGCGACGAATGTTCTGACCAAGAGCGTCAGCATCACCACGGGCCCGGTGTGGCACTGCGGCGGGTCCAACACCCTCGATCCATACACAGTCGTCAGGACGGTGGGCGTCAGCTACGTCTGTCAGAAGAAGGACTCAAGCGGCACTTGGCGGGACATCGGCACCGCTCCGTCCTGGACCTGTTCCGACTGCGCTGGAACTGGGTACCACGAAACCACGGTGGGCTGCGGGACCCTCGGAACGGGCACGTGGAAGATCCGGGCACAGGTCGACGGGTGGCACGTGCACTACAACGGGACGAGGCACGATACCGCGGCAGTGGCCACGACGGCCAAGACAGCCACCTGTCCATGAAGTCGGTCGATACGGTAGGTGAGCGCGGGGCTAGGAAGAGCCTGCCCCGCGCTTCCCGTTTGCCGGGTTGGGGTGATGCGGTCACTGAGCAGGGATGATGACGCTCTGCCTCTCCGCGTACATCGCTCGGCGGTCGAGACAGCCTCGTCGTTGACAGCAACGACGTGGGGCCACGCGCAGGGTGTTTAATGAGCTAGCGGTGAGGAGCTCACGGAGACGGATCGCTGGTCTGGTTGCTTTGTCGATCGGGGGCGGTCTGCTCGCGGCGGGGTTCCTTCAACTGATCCACCTCCAGGAGGCGCGCGGGTTCGGTTCGCTGTCTCCCTTGTGTCGCGTGACAACCAAGGACCGGGTCGTCGCGCTCACCTTCGACGATGGACCAGATCGCACGTACACCCCCGTGGTCCTGCGCCTACTCGGGCGTCACGGCGCTCGCGCAACGTTCTTCCTCGTTGGGGAGCAGGCCGTCTCGCACCCGTCGCTCGTGCGTACCGAGCTTCGGGCTGGCATGCAGGTGGAGGACCACACGTGGTCGCATCCGAGCCTCGCCCACCTGTCCTTGGACGATGTGCGGACAGAGGTGCAGCAGACCCAGGCGGCTCTGCGGGCGATGGGAGCGCCGCCCGTCCGCTACTTCCGCGCGCCTTTCGGGCAGGCGACACCTGAGCAGCTGGCGATGGTCCGCGAACTCGAGCTGACACCCGTCCACTGGACCCTCGCCATTGACCACTACGTAGGGGGGATGGGTCTCGACCCGCGAAGCGCTGCTCAGGTGCTCGCATCCGATGTGCGGCCGGGAGACATCATCCTTGCCCACGACGCCCCCGCCGGCGGGATCGACCGCGACCCTGCGATGCGTACTCTCGAACTGCTGCTTCCCATCCTGCAGGCTCAGGGATACCGATTCGTCACGCTCGATGAGTTGCTACAGAGCGGCACGCCGATCCAGGCCAGGTCCCGTCAGTGGTTCTGGCAGACAGGATTCTCTTGCCCGGTTGACTGAGCTGTCGGCCGGGTAGGCTTCGCTGATCCGAACCGGCAACCGGTGGTGTGCGTGGACGAGCACAAGGGACTTGGCGAACAGGGCGTTGACTACGCCAGGACCGAAGGAGCGCGCCGCCAGAGTTGGTTCGGCTTGAAGCGTCATGTGAAACGATTCATGGGCTTCCCTGCGCCTCACGCAGTCCTGCGGGGGGCGCTGCGAGTGGTGCCACCGCTTCGTTCGGGGCGGTGGCCCGCCCCGAACAGCGTGAGGGAAGTGATCGGATCCATCGGCACCTCGACCTTCGTGATGCTGCGGCCCGATCGATGCGAGATCGCGAAAGAGCTGTACTGGGGCCAAGGTCGACGCCCCAAGCCCGAGGACGCGCTCGCGCTGGAGGTCGTGGTGCAACTGGTTAGTGAGGCCGACGTCCTGCTCGATGTGGGCGCGTACACGGGCCTGTTCACGCTCGCAGCCACGGCCGCTAACACCGGTCTGAGGGTTCACGCCTTCGAGATCGTACCCGCCGTCGCCTCAGCGCTCCAGGAGAACCTAGCGCGTAACGACGTCACGGACCGCGTGCACGTTCACCTCGAAGGCATCGGTGCGCCAGGCACCTCCATGCGGGTGCCGCGCGGGGAAGGTGGATCCGCGCTGCCCTCCTTCTACTCCAGTCGACTCCGCTTCGATGAGGGAGAGCGCATCCGGTTCAGATCGCTCGACTCCGTGAGCGAGTTGGTGAGACCCGATGCCAGTGTGGTGATGAAGATCGATGTCGAAGGAACCGAGGCCTCCGTCTTCCGGTACGGACAGGGGTTCCTTTCTCGCTTCCGCCCCAGCATCCTGTGCGAGGTGCTCCACGGCGTCGCGAACGGCGAGGAGCTTGAGGAGCTACTGTCACCGCACCGCTACAAGTACTACCTCGTGCGCAGCACAGACCTGATGCCTTCGGCGCGGGTCGCTCCTGATCCACGCTACCGCGACTGGCTGTTCACTCCTTTGGGAACAGAGGAACTGCGAGCGGTTGGCGTGCCTGTAGCCACCGCGGTCAGTGGCCAACGCAGCCACGCTGAACGCCCCTGATCCGTGGTCGAACTCGCCCCTGCCCCGTGGAGCTGTCACGCCCTGGATCCGTCGACGTGCGCGAGGACGCCGTCGAGAGGGGGCGGCGCACGGGTGAGGTCCAGCGCTTCGACGAGGAGCGGCGCCGAGCGAGCCTTCCGGCCGCCGTGGGTGCCGAGGAACCGCCGGAGCTGCTCCTCCACGGTCCGTCCGCGCCACGCCGGCTGCCGCTGGAAGGTGCGGAACGGCCCGAGGTCACCCAGGGCCTCGATGACCCGCTCCACGACGATGGCCCCGAGGGACCGGATCAACTCGTCCTCCAGGTCGTCGACGCACACGAAGAAGCCGAGCCGTTCCATGGCCGCGCGATCCAGGTCTGAGCCGAAGCCCGCCAGCTCGAGGCCGCGCCGCAGATCGCCCTCCTCCGCGGCATCGCAGAGCCCGGCAAGCCTGACGTCGGATCCGCGAGGACCGAAGAGCTCCAGGTACCGTCGGATGTTCTTCGAGCCGCCGACCGGCAGGATGAGGACGCCCTCGGCACGCAGGTCCCGACCTCGGCGCACGGCCAGCGTCTCGAGCGCGAGCCGGTCGCTGACCCCCTCGACGAGCACGACGGCGCGCGGCGGCGGGACCTCGAGATCCGGATCGCCGTCGGTCACTCGACCCTCGACTCCCACGCGGCGGAGACCGGCACCTCCGGAGCGATCTCGACCATCCCGGCCTCCTCACGACGGAGCGTGAGCAGCGGCACGAGCACCACCGCGGCCGCCGCGGCCGCGATCCCGCCGATCAGGTAGATCCGCTGCGGCTCGATGCTCCGCAGGAGCGGGATGGCGAGCAGGTACGCGACGAACAGGCCGAGCGAGAGCAGCGCCTCGAACGCGGCCATCGTGCGCGAGCGCACGGCGTCGGGCGTGCGGCGCTGCATGATGCCGTTCTCCGCGACGATCGTGAGCCCGTCGGCCGTGCCCATCACGAACAGGCTGACGAGCACGAGCCAGAACCAGGGCGCGAGGCCGACGCCGATCGCCGCGGCCGCGATGACCCACGCGCCGACGACGACCCACAGCGGCTCGCTCCGCACGGTCATCCACCGCCCCGCGGCCGAGCCGAGCACCGACCCGCTCCCCCACGCCGCGATCAGGAACCCGAAGCCGGTCGCCCCCGTGCCGAAGGACTCGGCGATGGGGGCGTCGGCGACCATGCCCATCCCCATGCCGAGCACGAAGACCAGCCACGCGAGGGACATCCGCCGCAGCACCGGCTCGCCGAACAGGAACCGGATGCCGGCCGTCAGACCCGAGTCCCCGTCCTCCGCCGTCTCACGCTCGGGATCGGTGAAGCGCCCGTGCACGGTGATGGTGAGGACCAGCGAGATCACGAACGAGACCGCGTTGATGCCGAACACCCACGTCGGCCCGGCGCTCGCGACGATCAGCCCGCCGAGGAGCGGGCCGACCGCGATCCCGGCATGGACGCCGACCGTGATGAGGCTGTTCGCCCACGAGATGTCCTCCTCGCGCTCGACGAGGTTCGGGATCGCGGCCCGCGAGGCGGAGAAGAAGGGCAGCTCCGAGATCGCCGAGCCGAACGCGAGCACGATCAGCAGCAACGGCGCCTGTGCGAACACCATGCCGATGAAGAAGCACGAGGCGAGCGCCTCGGACCAGATCATCACCTTCCGCCGGTCGAACCGGTCGCCCAGCGCGCCGGCGAACGGCCCCAGGATCCCGGCGACCCCGAACGTGAGCAGCAGCGACAGGGCCTGCATGCCCGGCGAGTGCGTACGGTCCCAGACAGTGAAGTTCAGCGCCGTGTAGGCGGCGGCCCCACCCGTGACCGAGATCAGTCGGCCGAGCGCGAGGCGGCGGACGGCGGTCCGGGGCGGTGTCACCTTCCGTGTCTGCATCGCCCCGAACCTCCGCCTAGCCCAGTTCGACCTGCATCATCTCAGCCGGGAGATCGGCCGACCGCCGCCGCTCGCCACGGAGCACCGGCAGCAGGACCGCCGAGCCCGCCAGCGCCGTCGCCCCGCCGATCGCGTACACGTTCTGCGGGCCGAGGGCCTCCAGCACCGGTCCGGCCGCGACCAGGGACACGGCGAACGCGACCGTGATGATGGCCTCGGAGGCCGACACCACACGGCTCCGCACCGCGTCGGGGGTCCGGCGCTGCTGGATGCCCTGCTCGGCCACCATGGTGATCGCATCGCCGAACCCCGACATCAGCGACATCACCAGGATCGGCGCGAACCACGGCGAGACCGCGATCGCTCCGGTCGACAGTGCGATGAGCGCCATGCCGAGGAACAACGCCCGCGGCTCGTTCTCCTCGGTCAGCTTCCGGCCGGCGAGCGAGCCGAGCACCGACCCCGCTCCCCACGTGCCGATCAACAACCCGTACCCGAGCGAGCCCGCGCCGAAGTGCTCGACGAGCGGGACGTCGGCCACCATGACGAACCCCATCCCGAGCACGAGCGCCGTCCACGCGAACACGATCGTCCGAAGCACCCGGTCGCGGGCCAGGAACACGAACCCGGCCCGGAGCCCCCGGTGCTCCGCGACCTCGGACCGGTCGCCCGAGAACCGGGCGTGGACGCTCCACACGAGCATGGCCGAGAGCGCGAACGAGATGCCGTTCAGCCCGAACACCCAGCCGGGTCCGATCGCGCCCACGAGCAGCCCTCCGATCGCCGGGCCGACCATGATGCCGGTGTTCCGGCCGAGCGCGACCAGACCGTTCGCCCACGCGAGACGGTCCCCGTCCACGAGGTTCGGGATCGCCGCGGCCGAGGCCGACCAGAACGGCTGCTCCACGATCGCAGAGCAGAAGGCGACGCCGAGCAGCCATGCCGGGTCGTCCAGGAAGGCCATCGCGCCGAAGCACGCCGCCCCCGCCAGATCCGAGACGATCATGACGTGCTTGCGGTCGAACCGGTCGCCGAGCGCCCCGCCGAGCGGCGCGAAGATGCCCGCCACGCCGAACGTGAGCAGCAGCGTGGCCGAGAGCCAGGTCGCCGAGCCGGTGCGCTCGTACACGGTGTACATGAGCGCGGTGTAGGCGGCGGCACCGCCCGTGATGGAGATCAGGCGGGCGGCGGCCAGCCGTCGGACGGCGGTGTTCGCTGGTGTGACGTGTCGGGTACGCATACGGCGACTCCTCGAGTGGTTCCGGTGGTGCGAGGGACGGTGATCCGGGGTGCTCGCCGGGCGGCGAGCGGGCGCGTCAGCGCGCCGTGCCAGCCCCGATGGTGCTGCCCATCGGGGTGACGTTCCCGAAGATCACCTGGAGTCGCCTCATGACCGGTGCAGGGTAGCAGCGGATCCGAAGCGTGTCAGCCGGAGCGCCGAGCGGCGTTGCGGCGGAGCTACTCGGGGAGCACGATGAACCGCATGCCCTCGGCGCCGCTGACGCCGGAGATCTCCTCCATGATCTCGGGCGTGACGGGGCTGTCCAGCGTGAGCCCCATGAGCGCCGTGCCGCCGACGATCGGTCGCCCGACGTCCATCGTCGCGATGTTGATCATGTGCCGCCCCAGGATGGTCCCGACGGCGCCGATCACGCCCGGCTTGTCCTCGTAGAAGAAGAACAGCATGTACCGCGACGGGATCATCTCGATGTCGTAGTCGTTCACCTGCATCACGCGCGGCGAGTTCTTCTTGCCCATCAGCGTGCCCGTGACCGACACGGGGCCATCGTCCGTCTCCGCGCGGATCGCGATGAGGTTCACGTAGTCGGTCGAGACGGAGGAGCGCATCTCGCTGATCGCGAGACCGCGCTCGCGCGCGATGATCGGCGCGTTGACGAAGGAGATCGGCTCGTGGACGACGCCCGCGAGCACCCCCTTGACGACCGCGAGCGTGAGCACGCGCGTGTCGGCCTCGCCGATGCGGCCCAGGTACTGGCACTCGATCGAGCGCACCGCGCCCTGCGCCATCCCCGTGAGGATCCGCCCGAGCGTGTCGGCGAGCGGGAGGAACGGGCGGATCACCTCGGGGACCTCCGCTCCCGCGGAGACGTTCACGGCGTAGGGCACGAACTCGCCCTTCAGCGCGAGACGGACCATCTCGGCGACGGTGGTACCCGCCTTGTCCTGCGCCTCGGTCGTCGAGGCGCCGAGGTGCGGCGTCACCACGACCGGGTCGAGCCCGAACAGCGGCGAGTCGGTCATCGGCTCCTCGTCGAAGACGTCCAGCGCCGCGCCGGCGAGCCGCCCCTCCTCGATGGCCTTGGCCAGCGCCACCTCATCGACGATGCCGCCGCGGGCGGTGTTGATCAGACGGGCACCGTCCTTGACGAGCGCGAGCTCCCTCTCACCGATCAGCCCCTCCGTGTCGGCGTTGCGCGGCAGGTGGATCGAGATGAAATCCGACTGCACGAGCAGCGCCTCGAGGGTGGGCATGAGCTCGACGCCCATCTCCTTGGCGCGCTCCCTGGGCACGTACGGGTCGAACGCGATCACCCGCATCCCGAACGCGGCCGCCCGCTGCGCCACCAGGCTGCCCACCCGGCCGATCCCCACGATGCCCATCGTCTTGCCCTGGAGCTCGACCCCCTGGAACCTGGACCGATCCCACCGGCCGTGCTTCAGGGCGTCGTTGGCCTGGGGGATGTTGCGCGCCTGGGCGAGCAGCAGGGCCATCGTGTGCTCGGCCGCCGAGACGATGTTGGATTGCGGCGCGTTCACGACCATGACGCCCCGACGCGTCGCGGCCTCCACGTCCACGTTGTCCAGCCCGATCCCCGCCCGGGCGACCACCTTGAGGCTGTCGGCCGCCTCGATGACCTCCGCCGTCACCTGCGTCTGCGACCGCACGATCAGCGCCTCGTAGGGGCCGATGGCCTCCGCGAGCCCCCGCGTCGCGAGATCGGCCCTGACGTCGACCTGGAAGTCCCTGCGGAGCAGCTCGAGCCCGGCGTCCGACAGCGCCTCGGTGACGAGCACCTTCATGTCAGGCGGTCTCCTGGAACACGCCCTCCGCCGCCGCGACCGCGGACCCGCGCTTCACCGGGTACCCGAGCCGCTCGAGGGTCATCTCCAACGCGGCGAGCCCGCGGATGATGTCGAGCTCGCTGAAGTAGCCGAAGTGCCCGATCCGGAAGACCGTCCCCTTCAGCGGACCCTGGCCCGGGGCGAGGATGCACCCGAAGTCGGCGCGGATCCGGTCGCTGATCGTGTCGGCGTCCAGACCCTCGGGCGCTCGGATCGCGGTCACGGTCCAGTTGTCCTCGAGCCCCTCCCCGAACAGGTCCAGTCCGAGGGCCTCGATGCCCTGCTTGACCGCCCGTGACAGCGTCCGGTGTCGGAGCAGCGCCGCGTCGAGCCCGTCCTGGAAGTACAGCTCCAGGGCCGCCTGGAGCCCTTGCATCACGCTGATCGCGGGGGTCCAGGGGTTCTCGGGGTCCTTGAGCTCGGCGAACCTGCGGTACGTGCTCCAGTCGAAGTAGAACCGGGGCAGGGTCGCGGTCTCGTGCGCCGCCCAGGCGCGCTCGGTGATCGCGACGAAGGCGATGCCCGGCGAGGCGGACAGCGCCTTCTGGGATCCGCCGACGGCGACGTCGATGCCCCACGCGTCGAACTCGAACGGCACGGCGCCCAGGCTCGACACCGCATCGACGACCACCATCGCCCCGGCCTCGTTGGCCACGCGAGCGAGCTCCTCCACCGGCTGGATCACGCCGGTGGAGGTCTCGGACTGCGTGAGCAGCACCGCCTTCACCGGGTGTTCAGCCAAGGCTGCGGCCACCTCGTCGGGGACGATGCGACGACCCCACTCGTACTCGATCGAGCGGACCACGAGACCGTGGGCCTCCGCCAGCCGCTTCCACCGGTCGGCGAAGAACCCGGCGAGCGGGACGAAGACCTCGTCGCCGGGCGAGAACAGGTTCTGGATCGCCGACTCGAGCCCACCGGTGCCCGAGGAGGTCATGAGCAGGACGTCGGCCCGCTCGGTGCGGTACAGGACCTTGAGCCTGCCGGCGACGTCGCGCATGAGGTCCCCGAACCCCGGTCCCCTGTGGTACACGAGCGGGCTCCCCTGCGCCAGGAAGACCTCGGGCGGGATCGGGGTGGGTCCGGGTGCGAGGATGATCTCGGGCCTGTTCATGGCCGTGCTCCTTCGGGGTGACTCGCCGGGTCGCGCGGACGATCTCGCGCTGGTGCGCCAGCGTATCATCGGGTGACGCCGTCTCCGGCGGCGTCCGGCACGAGGCGATCTCGCTCCCCGTGGGCGGTCACCACCGACCAGGGTCCGTCACCGGGGCGGGTGGAGCGTGCGCAGATCGAACCCGGGGTCGGCGAGCAGGGCGGGGTCGGGCCGCGCCCGCGCGACGATGAGCGGCATGCTCCGCCGGCAGTCGGACCTCCAGTCCATCGTGAACGTCGAGCGCAGGACGCCGTCCTTCAGCAGGAAGGCCGCGAAGCTGCGGTCCTGGATGCTCCCCCGTACGACCATGTCGTCCCACTCGGTCGCGTAGCCGCACATCTGGATCTGGCTCTCGTACTGATCCGACCAGAACCACATCGCGTCGTCGAAGGGCTCGTGCCCGCCGAGCACGTTGCGCGCCACGGTGACGCCCTGCTTGATCGCCCTGTCGAAGTGCTCCACGCGCACCGGACCGAACACGGGGTGATCGTGCCGTGCCACGTCCCCGATCGCGAAGACGCCGGGGACGCTGGTCCGGAGCTCCGCGTCCACCCAGATCCCGTCGCCGACCTCGACCTCGGGTCCGACGATCGCCGTCGCCGGTTCCACGCCCACGCCCACGACCGCCAGGTCGCCCTCGACGCGCCTGCCCCGGGTCGTGACGAGCGCCTCGAACCGACGGTCGCCCTCGAACCGCTCGGCAGCGTCGCCGAAGACCATCTCGACGCCGTGATCGCGGTGGAGGGCTTCGATCGCACCGCCGAGCTCGGGGCCCAGGACGCGCTCGAGCGGCGTCGCGAAGGGCTCCACGACGACCACGTCCAGGCCGAGCTGCCGGAAGGAGGCCGCCACCTCGGCGCCGATGAACCCCATGCCCACGAGGACCGCCTTGCTCGCATCGGCCGCGGCGTGCCGCAGCCGCTCGGCGTCGTCGAGGAACCGCAGGTCGAACACGCCGTCGAGCTCGAGCCCGGGGATCGGCAGCCGGCGCGGTCGGCTCCCGGTGGCGACGATCGCGACGTCGAAGGCGATCCGCTCGCCACCCTCGAGCTCCACGGCGCGCTCCCGCGCGAGCAGCCGCTGGGCGCGGACGCCCAGGCGCGTCCGCACATCGTGCTCGACGTACCACTCCGCCGGGCGCACCAGGCGCGGCTCCGTGTCCTCGCCCCGGAGGAACTCCTTGGACAGCGGCGGCCGCTCGTACGGGAGCAGCGGCTCCTCCCCGATCAGCGTGATGCGACCGTCGAAGCCCTCGTCGCGCAGCGCGCCGATCGCCGACGCGGCGGCGAGCCCCCCACCGATGACGAGGACGTCCACCCGCTAGTCGTCGTCCCTCGTCCGGATCCGGAGCTCCCCATCCACCTCGGCGACCTCGAAGACGTCGACGGGCTCGGGCGGGGGTCCGCCGGTCACCTCGCCGGTCATCACGTCGTACCGCCCGCCGTGGCACGGGCACTCGAGGATCGTGCCGACCAGATCGCCCTCCGCCAACGAGCACCCCTGGTGCGTGCACGTGTCGTCCACGGCGTACAGGTCGCCCTCGACGTTCGCGACGGCCACGACGCGGGAGCCCACCATGTAGGAGGTGACCTCACCCTCGGCGACGTCGCCCGCGTCCGCGACCCTCACCCACTCCGACATCCGGATCCCTCCTCCTCGACGACGGCCCGGGACGGGCACAGCCTACCGCCCGATGGGTCCTGCACGTCACCGGAACGCCACGTCACGACCGCCGCCGCGCCACGATGTCCGGGGTCAGGTACCCGATGCCCGCCACCAGGTACAGCCCGGCCAGCACCAGGAAGCCCTCGCGGAACCCGATCGGCAGCATCGCCGGGATGAGCGCGCCGAGGATCCAGGCGAGCTGGAACACCACCTCGTACCGCACGAACACGCGGCCGTGCGCGCCACCCGGCGCGAGCCGTTGCATCAGGCTCTGGAAGGCCAGCCGGCCGAGCTCGGCCGAGGTGCCCACCACGAGCGCGAACAGCGACAGCACGGGGAGCGAGAAGGCGAAGAACGACAGCGTGGCCCCCACCCCCGCGCCCATGATGCAGGCGATGACCACCGCCTCCTCCCGCACGTTCGCGGGCAGCCGTGGCGCGAGCAGGTCACCGAGGACGCCGCCGGCGAGCGCCGCCGCCGCAAGGACCGCGAACCACCAGGCCGGCTCGCCGCTCCGACGGAGCCCGAACGCGAGCGCGAAGAGCAGGAACCCGCTCGCGGCCCGCAGGCCAGCCGCCCCGATCGCGGGCGCCGTGAGCTGCGGGAGCCGTCCGAACCGGCCGACGGTCTCCGCGCCGCCCACCGGAACGCGCGGGTGGGGCAGACGCAGGTTGAGCAGGGTCGAGACGCCGTACGCGACCGCGGCCAGGTACAGGACCGTCGTCGCGCCCGCGAGCCGGAACGTCACGAGTCCGGGCAGCGAGACGATCGCAGCGCCTCCGACCGCGATCAGACCGAGCCGCGCGTTGGCCCTGACCAGGCCCTCCCCACGACCCGCGTATGCCGTCAGCAGGCCGTTGCGCGTGATGGCGTGGACCTTGGTCAGGGCGAGCAGGAGGAACGCCGTGGGGAACAGCACGAGCGTCGAGATCCGCGGCGCGCCGTAGACGCAGACGAGGGCCCGGCCGAGCGCCGCGCCCGTCGAGATCGCTCGTCGAGGCCCGGCGTGGTCCAGCAGCGGGACGAGGAACGGCCCGGCGAGCGCGAGCGGGACCATGGTGATGACCAGGTAGAGCGCCACCCTCGTCTTGGCCTCACCCACCGGCACGTCGAAGAAGATGGAGCCGGCGAGCGCGATCGCCACGAGCGCGTCCCCGGCGGAGGCGGAGAGCTGGACCAAGCCGTACCGATCCAGGGGCTGCTCGGAGCGCCACATCCCGCCGATCGGGCGAAGGACGGCCACCGCCGCTGCCACGACCGCCATGGCGACCTGACGCCACCACGGTCGCCGCTCCGGTGGCTCGCGTCCCGTCCGCACGGGTCCGGCCGCCTCAGCCGGCGCCGATGCGCTCTCGGAGCAGATCGTTCACGAGCTTGGGGTTGGCGGAGCCGCCGGACTTCTTCATGACCTGGCCGACGAGGAACCCGAGGATCCCCTCCTTGCCACCCCGGAACTGCTCCACGGGGCCGGGGTTCTCCGCGATCGTCTCGTCCACCCACGCCTCCAGGGCCGAGGCGTCGGTGACCTGTCGGAGACCCCGCGCCTCGACGATGGCCTCCGCCGGCCGGCCGGTCTCGAAGACCTCCTCGAGGACCTGCTTCGCCCCGGTCGCCGAGATCGTGCCATCGGCGACGAGCCGGATCAGCTCCGCGACGTGGGCCGGGGTGACCCTGGCCTGGGCGAGCTCGACCCGATGCTTGTTGAGCAGCCCCGCGAGGTCCTGGGTGATCCAGTTGGCCGCGGCCACGGGGTCCGCCCCGAGCTCGAGCGTCTCCTCGAAGAACGCCGTCGAGGCGATGGAGGTCGAGATGAGCGTCGCCTGCTCGGGCTTGAGGCCCAGCTCACGCTCGTACCGGGCGCGACGCGCCGCCGGGAGCTCGGGGAGCGTGGAGCGGAGCTCCTCGACCCAGGCGGGGTCGGGTTCCAGGGGCGGGAGGTCCGGTTCGGGGAAGTACCGGTAGTCGAACGCCTCCTCCTTGGACCGCAGCGTGCGGGTCGCTCCGCGGTCCTCGTCCCAGTGCCGCGTCTCCTGCACGAGCACGTCCCCGGCTTCGAGCGCCGCCCGCTGACGTTCCTCCTCGAACCGCAGGGCGCGCTCGAGCGAGCGGACCGAGTTCAGGTTCTTGATCTCGACCTTGACCCCGAGGCCCTCCTCCCCGACCCGTCGCGTCGAGATGTTGGCGTCGCAGCGCAGGGACCCCTCCTCCATGCGGACGTCGGACACGCCCAGGGCCTCCAGCGTCGCTCGCAGCTCGCGCAGGTACGCGCCCGCCTCCTCGGGCGTTCGGATGTCCGGCTCGGACACGACCTCCACGAGCGGGACACCGGCGCGGTTGTAGTCGACGAGCGCGAAGTCGGCCTCGTGGATGCGGCCGCTGGCGCTGCCGTGGGTCGTCTTGCCCGTGTCCTCCTCCATGTGCACCCGCGTGATCCCGATCCGACGGGCGTGCCCGTCGATCTCGATGTCGAGGTGCCCGCGGACGCAGATCGGCAGGTCGTACTGGCTGATCTGGAAGTTCTTGGGCATGTCCGGATAGAAGTAGTTCTTGCGGTGGAAGAGCGACCGCGGAGCGATCTCGCAGTCCAGCGCCAGCCCGATCCGCACGATGAACTCGATCGCCCGCTCGTTGGGGACCGGGAGCGAGCCCGGGTGGCCCAGGCACACGGGACACACGTTGGTGTTGGGCGGCGCGCCGAACCCGTTGCGGCACCCACAGAACATCTTCGTCGCCGTCGAGAGCTCGACGTGGCACTCCAGGCCGATCACGGACTCGTACGCCATGACGCGGCCTAGCCTACCGAACCCCCACAGGGCGCTCGTTCGGTCCAGGCGCCGGTCCAGGCGTAACCGACAACCTGGCCATGCCGGTGACGCTCGTCGGACCGCCGCGTATCCTTGCCGGATGCGCGCGGGAGGTGGGCGGGGGGCGGCCCGGCCGTTGACGATCTGGGTCGCGCTCTCGGCCGTGTACGTCATCTGGGGCACGACCTACCTCGCGATCCGCGTGGTCAACGAGACGCTCCCCCCGCTCCTGTCTGCGTCCGTCCGTTTCCTCGTCGCGGGGGCCCTCATGTACGCGTGGACCATCCGCCGGGGCGACCGCGAGGGCGACCGGCCGGGTCGCGCGCACTGGAGGGCCGCCGCCGTCATCGGCGCCCTGCTGCTGCTGGGCGGCAACGGCGGGGTCGTGTGGGCCGAGAAGACGATCCCGTCCGGGCTCGCGGCCCTGCTCGTCGCGCTCGTGCCGCTGTGGATGGCGCTGCTCGATCGCGTGGTCTACCACCGGCACCTGGGCGCACGAACGGTCGTCGGGCTCGTCGCGGGCTTCGGCGGAGCCGCCCTGCTCGTCGGCGGCGAGGCGGCCGGTGACGTCGACCTCGTGGGGATGCTGTTCGTCGTCGGCGCTTCCCTGTGCTGGTCGATCGGGTCGCTGTACTCGCGGCAGGCGCGACTGCCGAGCCGTCCCTTCGTGGGGATCTCGATGGAGATGCTCGCGGGAGGCGTCGCGCTCGGGATCGTCGGGGTCGCCGTGGGCGAGCTCGGACGGATCGACGTCTCCGGCTTCTCGCGGGCCTCGCTCCTCGGCCTCCTGTACCTGATCGTCTTCGGCTCGTGGGTCGGCTTCAGCGCGTACCTGTGGCTCCTGCGCGTCGCGCGGACCTCGTTGGTCTCCACGTACGCCTACGTGAACCCCGTCGTGGCCGTGTTCCTCGGCTGGCTCATCCTGGACGAGGTCATCACCGTTCGGACGCTGGTGGCCGGCGGCATCATCGTCGTCGCCGTCGCGCTGATCATCTCGGCCGGCGGGGTCTCCAAGGACGCCGAGATCGAGCGGGAGCTATCGCTCCAGGAGCCCGGGCCGAGCGTCGAAGGCGAGCGCCCCCTCGAGCGCGTGGGCGACCCGCAGCAGGTCGCGCTCGCCGAGGATGGGGGCGGTGAGCTGGACGCCGACGGGTAGCCCAGCCTCGTCCAGGCCGCACGGGATCGAGATCGCCGGCACGCCCGCCAGGTTCGCGGGGATCGTGAACACGTCCGACAGGTACATCGCGAGCGGGTCGTCGGCGCGCTCCCCGATGCGGAACGCCGTGGTCGGCGAGGTCGGCGAGACGAGCACGTCGAAGCCCTCGAACGCCTGCTCGTAGTCTCGGATCACGAGCGTGCGCACCTTCTGTGCCTGTCCGTAGTACGCCTCGTAGTACCCGGCCGAGAGCGCGTAGGTGCCGAGCATGATCCGTCGCTTGACCTCCGGGCCGAAGCCCGCGCCCCTCGTGCGGGCCATCATCTCCACGGAGTCGCGGCCGTCCACGCGCAGCCCGTACCGCACACCGTCGTAGCGGGCCAGGTTGGAGGACGCCTCGGACGGCGCGATCAGGTAGTACGCGGACAGCGCGTAGTCCGCGTGCGGGAGGGAGACCTCCCCGACCTCGCACCCGAGGTCCGAGAGTGCCTCGATCGCACCCTGGACGCTCGACCGCACCCCCGGCTGGACCCCCCCACCGAACGCCTCCCGCACCACGCCGACGCGGGTGCCACGGACGTCGCCGTTCCCCAGGCCCTCGGCGTAGCCATCGGAGCCCCCATCCAGGCTCGTCGCGTCCATCGGGTCCCTGCCGGCGATCGCCGACAGGAGCACCGCCGCGTCCCGCACGCTGCGCGTGAAGGTCCCCACCGTGTCGAGCGAAGACGCGAACGCGATCAGGCCGTACCGGCTGACGAGCCCGTAGGTCGGCTTGAGACCCACCACGCCGCAGAGCGAGGCCGGCTGGCGGACGGAGCCGCCGGTATCCGTGCCGAGCGCCCAGATCGCCTCGCCCGCCGCGACCGCCGCCGCGGAGCCGCCGCTCGAGCCCCCGGGCACGGCGTCCAGGTCCCACGGGTTGTGGACCGGGCCGAACGCGGAGTTCTCGTTGGAAGAGCCCATCGCGAACTCGTCGCAGTTCGTCTTGCCGAGCAGCACGGAGCCGGCGGCCGCGAGCCTGCTCCACGGGGTGCAGTCGTACGGGGGCACGTAGCGCTCGAGGATCCTGGAGCCGCAGGACGTGCGCACGCCCCGCGTCGTCAGGACGTCCTTCAGCGCGAGCGGGATCCCGGCGACGGCCGGGGCCTCTCCCGCCGCCAGCAGCGCGTCGGCTCGCGCCGCCCCCTCGCGCGCCATCTCGTCCGTACGGGTGAGGAACGCCGCCACGCGACCGTCCACCGCGTCGATGCGGCGGATGCACGCCTCGGTGATCTCCGAGCTCCGGGTCTCGCCCGCCCGCAGCATGTCGCCGAGCTCCGATGCGGTGAGGTCGCAGAGGTCGGTCACTCGACCTCCACGATCCGCGGCACGCGGAACCGATCGTCTTCGACCTCCGGCGCGTTCGCCAGCGCGTCGGCGGTCGACAGGGACGGCCTCGGCTCGTCCGGACGAAGCACGTTGGCCCGAGGGACCGCCCAGGCGGTGGGCGGCACGTCCGCCGTCGCGACCTCGCCGACCTTGGCCGCGTGCTCCAGGATCACCCCGAGCTGCGCGGTCAGCTGCGCCCTCTCCTCCTCGGAGAGGTGAAGGCGCGCGAGGCGTGCGACGTGGTCGATGTCGATGTGCACCGGCACGGCGCCCAGTGTAGTGGGCCTCGGGACGGGATCGGCGCCGTTCAGCTCGGCAGGGGGGGGCCCGCCTCCTCGTCCACCGGGAGATCCTCGAGCTCCAGCATGTGCTCCGCATGGGCCTCGACGAAGCCCTCCGGCGGGGTCTCCCCGGGGGCCGGCTCGTGGACCAGACCGGGACCGACCTCGGGGGGTGGGGGGACGTCGAGCCTGCCGGATGCGAGCAGCGAGAGCATGTCGACCCCGATCTCCACCGGGTCGACGCTCCGCTGCACGGACCAGCGGAACTCCCCACGCGGATCTTGCTCCGCCAGATCGCGCTCGATCGGCTCGCACTCGTTGCCACCTGCGTCCAGGAGCAGCCGCACGGTCGGCCTCGCCAGCAGCCGCTCGTGGTTGCGCACGACCGCGCCGACCTCCCCCGTCGTGAGCTGCACGAGCGAGCCCACCGGGAACACGCCCATCAGCCGCACGAAGGAGCGCACCACCCGCGGGTCGAAGGAGCGGCCGGCGCCGGCCTGCAGCAGGTTCAGGGCCTGGCGTCGCTCCTCGGGCTTGCGGTAGGAGCGCTTGCTGGTCATCGCGTCGAAGCAGTCGGCCACGGCCACGATGCGCGATGCCAGGGCTGGCGCGCGGCGTCCCGACAGCTTCGGGTAGCCCGAGCCGTCGTACGCCGCGTGATGCTCCAGCACCATCGCGACCGCGGGGTGGTAGGCGTTGCGGCTGGTGACGAGCACGAGCCCCGCCCCGTCCACGGGGTGGCGCTGGATCAGCCGCCACTGCTCCTCATCCAGAGCGCCGTCGTGCGTCAGGATCTCCTGGGGCACCTTCACCTTGCCGACGTCGTGCAACAGCCCCCCGATCCCCAGCACGACCGCCTGGTCGCGCGGCAGGCCGATGGCTCGCGCGATCGCGAGGACGAGGATGCACACGTTGACCATGTGATGGAACGTGTATTCGTCGTAGGACTTGACCGTCGTGAGCAGGAGCGCCTGCGCCGGGTCCGCGGCGATCAGGTCGGCGAGGTGACCCGTCAGCCGCATCGTGGCGTCCAGGTCGGCCGGACGTCCCGCGAGCAGCCTGGCCGCGGTCTCCCGCAGGAGATCCAGGCCCACCGCGTAGCTGCGGAGCAGCTCACCGAGACCGGTGGCGATCGCATCGGCCGCGGTGGCCGGACCCGCACGATTGACCGCGACCGCCCCGAGCTGCGTGGACGTGGACTCGCCGACGAGCAGTCGCACGAGCTCGTCCATGTCCCGCTCGGTCGGGTTCGGCAGCAGCTCCAGGGACTGCACGCCGACGCCGCTCAGGGTCTCGGCCAGCCGGTACAGCGTCAGGGACTCCCAGGCGAGGAGCGTCGGCCCGAGGTAGAAGTTGCCCGCCGAGACGAACAGGACCGGGTCCCCGTCGGACGCCTCGCGGAGCCGCTGGGCCAGATCCCGAAGGTCCACCGTAGCTTCGACCCGCTTGGGGTGCCCGGGCGGGTACAGCGCGTAGACCTGCCGCGCCGAGGACATCGACCGGAGCAGCTCGCGCGCCGCCTGGATCTCCCGGTCGCTCGGCTGGGCCGCGCTCATCGCTCACCCCCGCCGTGCCGCGCCAGCGACCTCGCCCGCCGGCGCACGGCCCACGGCAGACGTGGACGCCCCCGGCGCGAGCCGAGCTCGCGCAGCAGCTCTGGACCCTCCGGTCGCGCGGCGAGCTCCTCCAGCGCCCGGTTCCGGAGCGGCCGGTCCGACGTCGAGCGGACCACGTCGGCCAGCGTCTGCGCGGCATCCCGGCCGACGAGCGCGCCGAGCGCGGTCACGGCCTGCCGCCGCACCTCGGGGTCCTCCACGGTGGCCAGGCGGCCGAGGGAAGGCACCGCCGCCGGGCCCGCGGCGGCCACCAGGGCGGAGGCCACCTCCCGGCGGACGGCGGGGGACTCGTGTCCTGCCATCTCCTCGATCTGGGGCAGCATCGACGGCCCCCCAACGCTTCCGAGCAGGCTCACGGCGTTGCGGGCCACGTACCACCGCGGATCCGTGAGACGGCTCACCACCGGATCGAGGTTCTCCCGCACGGTCCGCCGCAGGACGCCGAGGAACTGCGCCCGGCGGTTGCGGTCCTCCTCCTCGGCCAGGAGGTCGAGGAGGACGTCCACACCGACGGCGCCGAACGCCGCGAGCAGCTCCGGCACGGTGGAGCCGGTCGTCTCGGCGTCGGTCGCCACGAGCCGGGAGACCAGGTCCGGCTCCAGGGTCTTGCGCACGTAGGCCTCGAACATCGAGCGACGGTCGTCGGCGGCGCCGAGCAAGGCCTCGCGGACGGGGTCAAGCAGGGCCCGCGTCTGCGACAGGTCGCGACGATCCAGCGCATCGCGGATCTCGGCCGCCCACAGGTCGAGCACCTCCTCGGTCCGCTCCAGGTCGGTCTCGGCCGCCAGGTAGTCCCCGACGGCGAGGATCGCATGCACGCGGTTCTCCTCCTCCCCGCCGACGATCATCGCCCGCATCGCTCGGACATCATCGGTCTCCGTCGCGGACAGGTAATCGGCCAGCACCTGCATCACCGAGCCACCGGGGGCGCTCAGCCCGGGCTCCTCCAGCCGGATGCCCAGCTGCTCCAGCCCTGTGACGATCGTGCCCGCGTCCTCGTAGCCGGCGGCGAGCGCAGCCGTCAGGTCGACGATGTCGAGCTGCCTGGCGCCCGCCTGCGCCAGCTGGCGCGCGAGCTCCACGGGGTCGCGGCGTCCGTCCCGCCCCAGATCGATGAGCGCGCGCGTGAGCTCGGCGTTGCTCATCGTTCCGATCAGCCGCTCGGCCACGGGGTCCGTCCGGACCCGCTCGACGAGGAGGTCGATGAGCGAGCGCCGGAGCTCGGCCGGGAGCTCCGTCAGGACGTCGTGCACGGCCGCGTCCAGATCGATCGGGCTCCCGACCTCGGGACCCTCGGCGAGCACCGCCTCCAGCCGCGCGAGCAGCGTCTCGGCCTGATCGTCGGGCGATCCGTGCAGATCCTCGACCATGAGCTCGGTGGCCAGCACGTCCGTGCTCCGTTCGCGAGGCTCGGGCTCCATGCCCTCCGGCGTGTGGTCGGCACCCTCGACCGGGGCCGGGCCGACCCGCGAGAGCTCGATCGTGGCGACCCCGCTCGAACGAAGGACCTCGCCCGCACCCCCGCTCGCGTCCAGGTCGTCCACGCCGCGCGACAGGACCGCGTACAGCTGGCCGAGATCGTGGGCGTCGGGGACGCCGACCAGGGTGAGCCGTTCGACCCGCCGCTCGAAGCAGGCCAGCGCGAGCTTCTGCACGTGGTCATCCCCGAGGAGCTCGACCCCGTCGCGCACGATCCGGTCGCCGCGGATCTCCACGTCGACCGGACCGCCCGCGAGCGCGTTGCGGGCCGCTGCCTCGATGCGCTCCACGGCCGCGATGAACCCGGGACGCTCGACGCTGCCGGGATACAGACGGTAGGCGGCCAGCCCCAGCCACAGCTGCTTCAGGACGGCAACGACCTGCCGTTCCCGAGCATCGACCTCCGTCACGCCGCCTCCTGCGAGAGATCCGCCCCCAGAGAGCTATCGTCCAGGCCGACCGTGGGGCTGAGCCGGCCCCTGGGCTCGATGGCTGCATCTTCCCCCTCGACCCGGGCCGGCGCCAGCATCGCGACGAGCCCGCTCTGGCTCGAGCGCCCGCGCTCCGGCGCGCAGCGTCCTCAGGGAGCCATCCCGAAGTGCGTCGGCCGCTCGACGTGCGCTCCCATCGCCGCCGCTCGGACCGTGTTGTGCAGCAACCAGATGTCCGTGATCGGGCCGACGCCACCCGGCACGGGGGAGATGGCCTCCGCCACGGCCGCCACGCTCTCGAACTCGAGGTCGCCGACCAGGTGGACCTTCCCCGTGTCCGGGTCCCGGATGGGGTTGATCCCCACGTCGATCGCGATCACGCCCTCCCGGACCATGTCGCCGGTGATGAGGCCGGCCACGCCGACCGCGACGATCACGATGTCCGCCAGCCGGGTGAACGATCCCAGGCGGCCCGCCTCGTGCGTGTAGTGGTGGGCCGAGATGACGGTGGCGTTGCGCTGGAGCCCCAGCCACACGGCGGGCTTGCCGACGTTGTTGGATCGACCGACGAGCACGAGGTTCACCCCGTCGTAGCAGGTGGCGAGGTCCCGTCCCGAGGCGCCGAGGTACGCATCGAGCATGTGGAAGCACGCCGCCGGGGTCGAGGGGATGAACCGGGGGCGCCCCTGTGCCAGCAGGCCTGCGTTCACGGGGGTGACGGCCTCGATGTCTTTGGCGGGATCCAGGAGCCGGTAGAGGTCGACCTCGGGGACCTGCGGCGGCAGGGGACGCAGCACGAGGATCCCCGTGATGCGCGGATCGGCGTTGAGCTTGCCGAGCGTCGCGAGCGCCTCGGCGAGCTCGACGTCTCCGGGGAGCTGCTCGGAGACGTACAGGCAGTCCAGCTCGTCGGCCAGCCGACGCACCCGACGCTCGTACGCCTGGGCCGGGTAGTCCTCCCCCACCAGCACCGTGGCCAGCCCCGGTCGCACGCCGGCCGAGCGTAGGTCGCGGACCTCCTCGGCCAGCCTCGCGTGCAACTCGTCGGCCAGGGCGTTGCCGTCGATGACGTGGGCCACTCGTCCCCCTCGGGGGGCAAGCCTAGCCGCGTCCGAGGCGGCGCAGGAACCCCTGCTCGTCGATGATCTCGATCCCGAGCTGCTCCGCCCGCGCCAGCTTGGACCCCGGGTTCTCCCCGGCCACCACGAAGTCGGTCTTCCTCGAGACGCTCGAAGCCACTCGGGCCCCGGCCTCCTGCGCCAGGCGCGTGGCCTCCTCGCGCGAGATCGACGAGAGCCCCCCGGTCAGGACGATGGTCTTCCCGGCGAGCCGACCCTCGCCGGCGGGACCGGCCGGAGACGCGTCCGCCATCCGGACACCCGCCGTCCGGAGCTTCTCGAGCAGCGCCAGGTTCGCGGGGTCGTGGAACCACTCGTGCACGCTCCGCGCGATCGCCGGCCCGATCTCGGGCACGTCGTCGATCTGCTCGACCGTCGCCGACGCGATCGCGTCGATGGAGCCGAACGCGCGCGCGAGCACCTGGGCGACGTGCGCGCCGACGTGGCGGATGTTGAGGGCGACCAGCAGCCGCCACACGGGCCGGTCCTTGGACCGTTCGATCGCCGCGAGCAGGTTGGCGATGGATCGCTCGGCGAACCCCTCGAGCTGGCCGAGGTCCTCGGCGGTGAGCGCGTAGATGTCCCCCGGATCCTTCACCAGGCCGCGCTCGAGGAACTGGATGCCCGTCACGTACCCGAGCCCGTCGATGTCCATCGCGCCACGCGACGCGAAGGAGAAGAGCCACTCGACGTTGCGGCTGGGGCAGCGGGCGTTCGGACAGCGGTGGTCGGCCTCTCCCTCCGCGCGCACGAGCTCGGACCCGCACGAGGGGCACGTCGTGGGGAACCGCCAGATCCGAGCGCCCCGCCGGCGCTTGGCGAGCACCGGCCCGACGATCTCGGGGATCACGTCCCCGGCGCGGCGCACGATCACCGTGTCGCCCTCACGGACGTCCTTGCGGCGCACCTCGTCCTCGTTGTGCAGCGTGGCGTAGGTGACCGTGACACCACCGACGGAGACGGGCTCCAGGACCGCGAAGGGCGTCACCTTGCCCGTCCGACCCGTGTGCACGTCGATCCGATGCAGGAGCGTCGTGCGCTCCTCGGGCGGGAACTTGTAGGCGATCGCCCACCGGGGCGCGTGGCTGGTCGCGCCGAGCTCGTCCTGCTGGACCACGCTGTCGACCTTGACCACGACACCGTCGATCTCCCAGTCGACGCTGTGCCGATGCTGCTCCCAATGCCGGAGGTAGCGCTCGACGCCCGCCAGGTCTGGCTCGACCTCGCTCGTCGGCGCGACGGGGAGACCCACATCGCGGCACCAGGCCAGGAACCCCGAGTGGGACTCGAAACGGATCCCCTCCGCCCAGCCGAAGCTATGGACCCACAGCGAGAGGGGTCGGCCGGCCGAGACCTTGGGGTCCTTCTGCCTGAGCGATCCCGCCGCCGCGTTGCGAGGGTTGGCGAACGGCCGCCCCCCGGACGCGGTCAGCTGCTCGTTCAGCCGCTCGAACTCTCGCACCGGCAGGTAGACCTCGCCCCGGACCTCGATGAGCGCCGGTGGGTCGCCGCCCAGCAGGCGCCGCGGGACCGTTCGGATCGTGCGCACGTTGGCCGTGATGTCTTCCCCGATGCGGCCGTCGCCACGCGTCGCCCCCCTGACCAGCACACCGCGCTCGTAGGTGAGCGCGACGGCCACGCCGTCGATCTTCAGCTCGCACGAGTAGCTCACCCCCGTCCCGACGCCGCGCTCGACCCGCGCCGCCCAAGCCTCCAGCTCTTCGATGGAGAACGCGTTGTCCAACGAGAGCATCCGCGCCCGATGCTCGACCGGAGCGAACAGGTCCATCGGCGCGGCGCCCACCCGCTGGGTCGGGCTGTCGGGCGTGACCAGCTCTGGGAACGCCTCCTCGAGCGCCGCGAGCTCCCGCATGAGCTCGTCGTACTCGGCGTCGGAGACGACCGGCTCGTCGAGCACGTGGTAACGGTACGCGTGGTAGTTGAGCTGCTCTCGCAGCTCCTCGACCCGCAGCTTGGCCCGCGCTCGCTCCCGCTCTCCCGCCATCTACGCCGCGATCTCCACGCTGCCGGCCAGGCCGATCCGATCGCCCTGCACGACGACACCACCGCGGACGCCGGGGACCTTCCGCAGGTACATGAGCGCCAGCCGGAGCCCATCGGGCTTGGGGACGATGGCCTGGACCCCCGCGGCGGCGGCGTCGGCGAGCATGCAGGACTCTGCGACCACGGCCATCCCGTCGATCGGCACCCGACCCTGTCCGAGGACCGTGGCGACACCGACCCCCGTCTTGCTCGGCTGGACGACCACCGCGATGCCGCCGCCGTCGGGTCGGGTGTGGATCGTCAGCTTCTGACGCTTGCGCGCCAGGATGAAGAAGTCCCCGCCGCAGCTGACGGTCACCTCGGAGAGATCGCGAGCGAGGAACCGACCCACGTGGTCCGTCAGCGCGCCGCGGAGGGAGAACATGGGGCCGACACCCGCTCGGCCCGACGCGGTGATGATCTCCCTGACGATCTCGGGCGCGTCCTCCGGCAGCTCGATCGGCCGCTTGCTCGAACGGATGGCCGGGTTCCGGATCGTGTACGCGTGCAGCTGCTCCCAGAACGACAGGGCGGCGGCGCGCGACTCCTCGGTCAGCTCGGAGGCGGCGCTGATGTGCACCACCATGTCCTGCACCTGGATGTCGAAGGTGCGGGGCTTCCTCCTGAGGAGCTTCACCTGGGGGCGACCTTTCGACGGACCCGAACGCCGATGATAGCGAGCGCCGCCGACGCCCCCACGGCCCGTGAGGGCGGCGAGCGGGCGATCAGCGGATCGACCTCACGATCCGCCCGCCGCCCAGCAGCTCCTCGCCCTGATACACGACCACGCTCTGTCCCGGCGCGACGCCGCGCTGGGGGACCGCGAACCCCACCTGGAGCACGTCACCCGAGGCCTCCAGCACGGCCGGGACATCCTCGCCCCGGTACCGGATCCGCACCTGCGCCTCGAAGGGTCCTCGCGCCGGGGGCCCACCGGCGACCCACGACACGCGGTCGGCGACGAGCCCTCGCCGCTGGAGCATCTCACCGGGGCCGACGACCACGCGGTCCGTCCGGGGGTCGACCTCCAGCACGTACAGGGGGCGCGGGCCGGAGACCCCCAGCCCGCGTCGCTGGCCGACGGTGAACGTGGCCGCCCCGCCGTGGCGCGCCAGGACACGACCCTCCGTGTCGACCACCTCGCCCTCGCGCACGAGGTCAGGGGCGACCATCCGCAGGAACGTGCCGGCGTCGCCGCTCGGAGCGAAGCAGAGCTCCTGCGAGTCCGGCTTGCGCGCGACCGGCAGGCCGAGCCTCGCAGCGATCGCACGCGTCTCGGCCTTCGTGAGGATCCCGATCGGGAACAGCGAGCGCGCGAGCTCGCGCTGGCCGAGCATGTGGAGCATGTACGACTGATCCTTCGCGTGGTCGACGCCCTTGCGCAGGCGCCACGCCCCGTCGGCCCCGCGCTCCGTGCGCACGTAGTGACCGGTCGCCACGAAGTCGATCTCGAGCTCGTCGGCGCGGCGCAGGAAGGCCCCGAACTTGATCTCGCCGTTGCACCGCGCGCACGGGTTGGGCGTCCGGCCGGCCTCGTGCTCGGCCACGTAGTCATCGATCACGGCGCGATCGAACTCGAGCGTCATGTCGGCCACCTCGAACGGGATCCCGGCGAGGCGGGCCACGGCCTCGGCGTCGGCCCGCGCCGCCGGCCCGCAGCAGCCGTGCTCCACACCGTCCAGGTGGACGAGCCGCATGTGGGAGCCGAGCACCTCATACCCCTGCTCGTGCAGCAGGCACGCGGCGACCGAGGAGTCCACGCCTCCCGACATCGCCACCAGCACGGAGCCCTTCGTACCCACGGCCTCCGATGGTACGACCGGGCCGAGCACCGCCGGGTATCCTGCCCGCAGCCCTCGACCGGAGGCGGTGCGGATGAACGTCGTGGTCCTGGTGAAGTACGTGCCCGACCCCGTGGGCACGCCCACGCTCGGCGAGGACCTCCTGCTGGTCCGAGAGGGGACCGACGGGACCCTCGACCCCGGGGACGAGCACGCGGTCGAGGCCGGCCTCCAGACGATCGAGACGCATGGGGGCGAGCTCACGCTGGTCTCGATGGGCCCGGAGGTTGCGATGACGGCGATCCGGAAGGGCCTGTCCATGGGTGCTGACCGAGGCGTGCTCGTGAGCGACCCGGCGCTCCGCGGCGCCGACACCCTGGCCACGGCGAGGGTCCTCGCCGCGGCGATCGCCCGTCAGCCCTTCGACCTCGTGCTCTCCGGTGTCGAGTCCACCGACGGGTACACCGGGACGCTGCCCATGACGGTCGCGGAGCTCCTGGGAGTGCCGAGCCTCACGTTCGCGCGGCGGATCGACCTCGGCGAGGGCATGGTCCGGATCGAGCGTCAGACCGACCTCGGGTACGACGTCCTCGAGTCCCCGCTCCCGGCCCTGGTCACCGTGACCGGCGCGGCGAACGAGCCGCGGTACGCCACGCTCAAGGGGATCATGTCCGCCAAGTCCAAGCCCGTCGAGCAGCTCGGCCTCGGCGATCTCGGCCTGACGGCTGCCGACGTGGCGGCCTCGCAGCGCGTCCTCTCCGTGACCGAGGCGCCCGCTCGGGGACAGGGAGAGGTGATCGAGGGCGAGGACGCGGTCGCGCGCGTCGCCGACCTCCTGAGCGACTCCAAGGTGATCTGAGGTGGGCGCGGTGTGGGTCTACGCGGAGATCGGCCCAGACGGTCCGGCGACGTCAGCGCTCGAGCTCCTCGCCAAGGCCAGGACGCTCGCCGACACCGTCGCGGCGGTCGCCCTCGGCCCCGGCGCGACGCGGGCGGCGGAGACGCTGGGCGCCCACGGAGCCGTGACGGTCTTCGCGTCCGACGACCCGATCTACCAGGAGGCGGTCGCCCTGCCCGCCGCCCACGCCCTGGCCGAGCTGGCGGCACGCCACGTCCCGGACATGATCTTGTTCCCCACCTCCCACGAGGCCCGGGACGTCGCCGGACGGCTCCAAGCCAAGACCGGAGCGACGCTGATGGGCAACGCGACGGATGTCCCCGCGCTCGACCGGGCGGTGACGCAGATCTTCGGGGACACCCGCATCGTCGAGGTGGCGCTCGAGGGCCCGAAGCCCTCGATCGTCCTCGTGAGGCCCAAGGCGTTCGTTCCCGAGCCCACCGGTGGAGCCGCAGAGGTCATCCCGGTGGACGTTCAGATCTCCGACGAGCTTCGCGTCGTCCGCCGGGTCGAGCGGCACGCGGAGACCGCCTCCGGTCCCAAGCTCGAGGACGCGAAGGTCGTGGTCTCCGGAGGTCGCGGCCTCCAGGACCCGGCGAACTTCCGGCTGCTCGACCTGCTGGCCGGGGCGATCGGCGGTGCTGCGGTCGGCGCGACCCGGGCCGTGGTGGACGCCGGGTGGGTGCCGTACAGCCAGCAGATCGGCCAGACGGGCAAGACCGTCAAGCCCGACGTCTACATCGCGGTCGGCATCAGCGGGGCGACCCAGCACGTGGTCGGGATGAGAGGCGCCAGACGGATCGTCGCCGTCAACAAGGATCCGCTCGCGCCGATCTTCGGGTTGGCGGACATCGGCGTGGTCGCGGACGCCCTCGAGTTCGTCCCGAAGCTCGTCGAGGAGATCGAGCGGCGCAAGGGAGCTTCGTAACGGGACGGTGCGGACGGACCGTGGGCCGCGGGAGGCCCCGATGATCGCGGCTCGCTTCGACGACCTCACCCCGACGGCCGAACGCGCCTTCACGCTCGAGGAGCCGACGGCCGTGCTCGAGGCCCACCGCCCCGACGAGGTCGTTCCGGTGCTCGATGCGGCCGAGCGCGCCAGCCGGGGTGGAGGCTGGGTCGCAGGGTTCGTGGCGTACGAGGCCGCGCCAGGGCTCGATGCGGCGCTGGCGGTCCGAGCTCGTGCCGACGACGGGCCGGCCATCGACCTCCCGCTCGCCTGGTTCGGGGTGTTCGACCAGCGCAGGCCGGCCCCGGCGCTGGACCCGCCGCCGAGCGCACCCGCGTTGCCTGGCCCCTGGTCCCCATCCGTCTCGCGCGAGCGCTACGACGCGGCGATCGAGGCGATCAGGGCGTCGATCGCCGCCGGCGAGACCTACCAGGTCAACCACACCTTCCGCCTGCGCACGCGGATCGCTGCCGACGATCGGGAGCTCTACCGACACCTCTGCCTGGCCCAGCGCGGCGGGTACGCCGCCTACCTGGACACGGGTCGCCATCGCGTGCTCTCGGCCTCGCCCGAGCTCTTCTTCCGGATCGACGGGGAGCGGATCCTCACCCGACCGATGAAGGGCACCGCGCCGCGGGGCCGCTGGCTGGAGGAGGACCTGGAGGTCGCACGCCGGCTCCGCGCCTCGGAGAAGGACCGGGCCGAGAACGCGATGATCGTGGACCTGCTGCGCAACGACCTGGGACGGATCTGCACCCCCGGCGGCGTGGAGTGGAGCGACCTGTTCAGGACCGAGCGCTACGAGACGGTGTGGCAGCTGACCTCGGCGATCTCGGGCACGCTGCGGCCCGGGACCGGTCTGGCCGATGTCTTCCGTGCGCTGTTCCCCAGCGGATCGGTGACGGGAGCGCCCAAGGTCTCGACGATGGCGATCATCGCCGAGCTGGAGGACGCTCCCCGAGGTGTGTACTGCGGAGCGGTGGGTTACCTCGCCCCGCCGGGGAGCGGCGGGCCCCGCGCGACGTTCAACGTGGCGATCCGCACCGTCGTCGTCGACGTGGCCTCGGGTCTGGCCGAGTACGGCGTGGGGGGAGGCGTGACGTTCGACTCGTCGGCATCGGCCGAGCACGAGGAGGCGTTCGCCAAGGCGCGGGTGCTGACGGTGGCGCGCCCGGCCTTCGCCCTGTTCGAGACGCTCCGATGGTCGCCGACCGACGGGTTCCGTCACCTGCAGGAGCATCTGGCCCGGATGCGGTCCTCGGCGACCTACTTCGGCTTCGCCTTCGACCGGGACGCCGCGGCCCGGGTCCTCGGGTCCGCGGTCGGAGGGAGCATGGAGCTGCGCGTGCGTCTCACCCTGCAGCGCAGTGGGGAGCTCCAGGCCGAGAGCACGCCCCTCGAGCCGCCGGTGCAGGCTCCCGTCCGACTCGCCGTGGACGACGATCCGGTGGACCCCGCCGACGTCTGGCTCTTCCACAAGACGACGTGGCGGGAGCCCTACGAGCGCCGCCGGGCGAGGTGGCCCGACGTCGACGACGTGGTGCTCGTCAACCGGCTCGGCGAGGTGACCGAGACGACGGTGGCCAACCTCGCCGTGGCGCTCGGCGACACGTGGGTGACCCCGCCCCGCGGGGCCGGCCTGCTCGCGGGCACGTACCGCGACGTGCTCCTGCGGGAGGGACGCCTGCGCGAGCGCCCGATCACCGTTTCGGAGCTACGCTGCGCACGGGCGCTCGCCGTGGTGAGCTCTGTCCGAGGGTGGCGACCGGCGGTGTTGGCGTGAGCGGACGGGTGTCGACGGTGCACCTTGGCCAGTTCACCTGGGAGCACGCCAACGCGATCGCCGGCGAGCTGGAGCGGGCTGGGATCGTGTGGTGGTCCAAGCAGCCGGGCGTCATCAGCAGCGTCTGGGAGCACGGGGTCCGGCTGTTCGTGGACCGCGACCGGCTCGACGAAGCGCGGGCGATCGCCGCCCGGGTGCTCGAGGCCGGACCCGGTCCCTAGGCGCCTCAGGAGGTCGAAGGCTCCCCCTCGGGCCAGTCGAAGGGGCGCATCCGCTCCAGGTCGAGGGGACAGGCGCAGAGTGGACACCGAGGCGGCTCCTCGTAGACGAGGACCACGCGCTCGCAGAACGGGCACTCGGCTGCCGGCATCTCCGGGGCGCCGTCGATCCGGTTCGTCATCCTTGGGGGCCGCCGGTCGGGGGGAGCGGTCTCGTTCCTGTTGTCGGTGGCGGTGACACCCGGCTTGACCTGTCCCTTGGTCGTAAGCCGGAAGCCCTCCCGGGCGGGAGGGCTTCCTGTGGGGCTCGTGAGCTGAGGGGGGCTCAGGAGCTCACGCCGCCTGCATCTCCTTGCGGCTGCGGCGCTTGCCGCGCGCCACGTAGGTGTGCACGGGCTCGTGTTGCCAGCAGAACTGCCACTTGTTGTACATCGAGAGCTTGGTGCCGCACCCCTCGGCCGCGCACGTGCGGCCGGAGCCGTAGGTGCGGTTCGCGCGCGGGAGCTCGCGGACACGGGCACCGCGGTACATGGACTCCGAAGCCATGTCTACTCCTTGGTTCGACCGCCCCGCCCATCGCTGCGGGTCATCTCCTATTCGAACCATCGGATCGGCCGGTTCGTTCCCGGGCCCGGGCGATCGGCCCACTGCATGGGTTCGCAGAGGGACGGGGCTACTCACCCTCCATGCGCTCGAGCAGCGCGCCGGTCGGCGTGGTGAGCTGTACGATCCTCGGCGTGAACCCGAGCCCCTCCCAGAACGCCATCGCCCCCTGGTTGGGCGCGAACGTCTTGAGCTCGATCCACTCGATGCCTCGGGACCTGGCGAACCGGGCGGCCTCGTGCACCAGCAGGCGCCCCACGCCACGGCCCCGGTATCCGGCTCGGACCACGACGCCGGAGATCTCGAACGCCCGCTCGTCGGAGAACCGGGACGGCACGTGCGCCTCGCCGTAGGCCATCCCCACGACCTCCCCCTCGTCGTCCTCGGCCACCAGCACGGCCGCGTCGGGGTTGCCCATCTCCTCCCGATACTTCGCCCCGACCTCGTCGTAGAACCCGGGTCGAGGCGTGAACACCCGCCAGTCGGCCTGCATCCGGTCGAGCTCGTGGAACAGGGCGACGAGCGATGGCACGTCCTCGGGCGTCGCCCGCCGCACCCTCATGCGATGACCTCCATCCCCGCTACCGTCCCTCGAACCTGGGCTCCCGCTTGTCGAGGAAGGCTCGCATCCCCTCCTCCTGGTCCCGCGTGCCGAAGAGCGCGACGAACACCTCGTGCTCCACACGCAGCCCGCGCTCGCGCTCGAGCTCGACGGCCGCGCCCAGGGCTGCCTTGGCGGCGCCCAGCGCCCTGGTCGGGCCTGCCGCCCACCGCGCTGCCTCGGCCCGAGCCGCGGCGAACACCTCGGCGGCCGGAAGGACGCGGTCCACCAGCCCGATCGCCATCGCCTCCTCGGCCGCCACGTGACGTCCCGAGTAGATCAGCTCGCGGGCGCGTGCCAGGCCCACCAGGCGCGGGAGCCGCTGCGTCCCCCCGGCTCCCGGGATGATGCCGAGCCGGATCTCCGGCTGGCCGAGCCTGGCATCCTCGGCCGCGAACCGGAAGTCCGCCGCCATCGCCACCTCGCACCCGCCGCCGAGCGCGTAGCCGTTGATGGCTGCGACGACCGGCTTGGGGATCGCCTCCACGTCCCGACACGCCCGCTCGAGCGCGGAGACGTCCGGCTCGATCTCCGACGGCCCGTACGCCACCATGGCCTTGATGTCGGCCCCGGCCGCGAACATGCGCTCTCCTCCCCACAGGACCACCGCTCGGATCGTCTCGTCCTCGGCCACCGCCCGCGCCGCCTGCTGGAGCTCGAGCGCCACCGCCCGGGAGAGGGCGTTGGCCGGCGGCCGGTCCAGACGGATCGTTGCCACCGGTCCCTCGACCTCCACCCGCACGAACTCCCCACGCACGGCCCTATCTTTCCAGACCCGCAGCGTCGGCGGCGTCGACCGACCGCTGGCGCGCCCCGGAGCGGCCCCGCGCCTGGCCGCCTGTCGCGACGTCTTGCAGATGCAAACGGCTGTTAGGATGCCGACCGTGAGCGAGCGGATGGTGGATGACGTGATCGAGCTTCTGCGCCGGCGGGGCCTGCGCATGACCCCGCAACGTCGCGTCATCGTGGCCGAGATCATGCGGACCCAGGGTCACATCTCCCCGACCGCGCTCGCCCGCAAGGTCCAGGGCGACATGCCGGGGGTCAACGCCTCGACGATCTACCGGACCCTGTCGCTCCTCGAGGAGGCCGGGGTGCTCGCCCACGCGCACCTGGAGGGAGGGGCCGAGTACCACCGCGCCGAGGAAGCCGGTCACATCCACCTGACCTGCTCACGCTGCCACGCGGAGGACGACCTGTCGCTCGAGGACGCGGCGGCGATCCAACAGCTCATCGAGGAGCACCACGGGTTCCACCCCGACCTCACCCACTTCGCGATCAGCGGGCTGTGCTCGGAGTGCCGGCGAGCGGTCGCGGCCGGCTAGCCCCGGATCAACAGCCGAGGGCCTTGCGTGAGCTCGATGAGCGCGTGCTCGGCGATGGGACGGCCCATGCCATGCCCCGGGAGCGCATCGCCTCGGCCGGGTAGAAGCCGAACGGGAGCTCCAGTCGGTTCGACGCCATCAGGACCTCGTCCGACAGGATGTCCACCGTGGGGCCATCGGCGACGATCGCCCCTCGGTTCATCACCAGCGATCGCGGACAGAGCTCGAGGGCGTACGGGAGATCGTGGGTGACCATCAACATGGTGATGTCGAGCGAGCGGAGGATCTGCGCGAGCTCGCGGCGGCCGGCCGGGTCCAGGTTGGACGAGGGCTCGTCCAGGACCAAGATCTCCGGCTGCATCGCGAGGACGGTCGCCACGGCCACCCGGCGCCGCTGACCGAAGCTCAGGTGGTGCGGCGCACGATCGACGACGTCCTGCATCCCGACCGCCTCGAGCGCGCCCGTCACCCGCCGGTCCAGCTCGTCGCCGACCACGCCCATGTTGGCGGGCCCGAACGCCACATCCTCGCGCACGGTCGGCATGAACAGCTGGTCGTCCGGGTCCTGGAACACGATGCCGACCCTCCGGCGGATCTCCTTGAGATGCTCCTTGGTGACGGGGAGGCCGCCGACCGAGATCGATCCCCCCTGCGCCGTGAGGATGCCGTTCAGTTGCATCACCAGGGTGGTCTTGCCGGCACCGTTGGGTCCGAGGAGCGCCACCCGTTCGCCCCGTTCGATCGTCAGGTCGATCCCGAAGAGGGCCTGCGTGCCATCCGGGTAGGCGAACAGGAGCTCGTGCACCTCGAGTGCCGGGTCCGCGGTCATCGGGTCACCCACGCGACGGCCATCACCAGACCGGCCACGGCGGGAACCGCGAGGGCGGCCGCCCACGTCGTCGCCGTCGCCGGCGCCTCCGCGGATCGCGGCATCGAGCCCGTGTAGCCCCGCGACAGCATCGAGAGGTACACGCGCTCGCCGCGCTCGTAGCCACGGATGAACAGGGCGCCCGCCGACGCCGCCACCGCCCTCGCCTGCCAGATCCAGCGGGGGTCGTACCCGCGGGACTCCCGCGCGACCTTCATGCGCCGCATCTCGTCGGCGAGCACGTCGAAGTACCGGATCATGAACGACGAGATCA
>Ga0209172_10002000_pt1 | contig 38806 bp, 28 predicted proteins | sample LarsenN4metaG_FD_184113 | JGI IMG/M metagenome (GOLD analysis project Ga0209172, IMG submission 184113) | Hot spring sediment bacterial and archeal communities from British Columbia, Canada, to study Microbial Dark Matter (Phase II) - Larsen... ... | reverse complement strand
GGGGCGCGCGCTTCCCAGGGGGGCTCGGGCGCCCCCCTAGGACGCCTGCCCGCGGCAGGCTGTAACCCCCTCCCCTTGCGGGGGCGGTCCTCCGAGCGGGGGAACCTCCCCGTTCCCCCGCACCCCTTCGACACCGCCACGCCCCGAGAGGGAACAGACGCGCGAGGCCGAATTCACTTCGGCCGCAGCGCAATCCTTGAAGGGTGGGGTACAGCGAAGCGTCCTAGGGGAGGGCAGAGCCCTCCCCTGGAGGGTCTATCCGTGTATGGCCCGCCTGTCGACGGCGAGGCAGGCCTCCATGAGGGCTTCGCTGAGGGTGGGGTGGGCGTGGCTGGTTCGCGCGAGGTCTTCGGCGCTGGCCTTGAACTCGAGGGCGAGGACGGCCTCGGGGATGAGGTCCGAGGCCCGGGGGCCCACGATGTGGACGCCGAGGAGCGTGTCGGTCTGGGCGTGGGCGAGGACCTTGACGGCGCCGTCCTCCATGGCGAGGCTCTTGGCGCGGCCGTTGCCCTTGAAGAAGAACTTGCCGGCCTTGTAGGGGACGCCTTCGGCCTTGAGCTCCTCCTCGGTCTTGCCCACGCAGGCGAGTTCGGGGTGGGTGTAGACCACGTTGGGGATGGCGCCGTAGTTCACGTGGCCGGGCTTCCCGGCGAGGATCTCGGCGAGGGCGATGCCTTCCTCGGAGGCCTTGTGGGCCAGCATGGGGCCGCGGATGAGGTCGCCGATGGCGTAGACGCCGGGGAGGTTCGTCTCGAAGCGGTCGCTCACGGCCACGCGGCCCTTCTCGTCGAGGATGACGCCGGCTTCCTTCAGGCCCGCCGCGGAGGAAGCGGGCTTGCGGCCCACGGCCACGAGGACCCGGTCGCAGCCCAGGATTTCCTTTTCGCCCTTGCCGTTTTCCAAGGTCAGGGCGACGCCGTCGGGAAGAACCTCCGCGGTCTTGAGGGTGGTGGCGGTCTTGATGACGAGGCCCTGGGCCTTGAGGGAGCGCTCGAGAAGAGTGGACATCTGGCCATCGGCGAAGGGCGCCACGCGGGGGAGCATCTCCACCACCGTGACCTGGGCGCCCAGGCGGCGCCAGACGCTTCCCAGCTCGAGGCCCACGGCGCCCGCCCCGACGACGCACAGGTGCCCCGGCACGGATTCGAAGGAGAGGGCCTCGGTGGAGGTCACCACGCGCTCCCCGTCGAAGCGAAGGAAAGGAAGTTCCACGGGCACCGAACCCATGGCCAGGACGACGGCCTTGGCCTGCACGTCCTGGGAATCCCCTCCGGTCTTGATTTCCACGCGTCCAGGCCCCTTCAGGACGCCTTCCCCTTTGAGGACGGCCACCTTGTTCTTCTTCATCAGGACGCCGATGCCGTCCGTGAGGTCCTTCACGATGGCGGCCTTGCGGGCCATCATGGCGGTGAGGTTCAGGCGGACATCGGAAGGCTCCACGCCGTGGACGGCGAGCCCCTCGCGGGCCTCGTGGTAGCGCTCGCTGGATTCCAGCAGGGCCTTGGAGGGGATGCAGCCCACGTTGAGGCAGGTCCCGCCGAGCGTGGCGTCCTTCTCCACGAGGGCGGTCTTGAGGCCGAGCTGGGCGGCGCGGATGGCGCAGACGTAGCCACCCGGCCCCGCTCCGATCACGACGACGTCAAAGGGTTCCATTATGGACTCCCGAGAATATGCATGGCCGAGATGCTACGATCCAGGAAGGACGAGACGTCACCCGAGCCCCCATAATCTGGGCGGAGGCTTCGCGGGTTCATCACGTCCCACATTCCAAATCCCCAATCCGAAATCCCCAATCCCCAATCCCCAATCCCCAATCCCAAATCCCAAATCCCAAATCCCCAATCCCAAATCCGAAATGTCCCCTTTTTTCTTCCGCCTTTGGCCTTCAGCCTTCTGGCTTGCCCCTCCCGTTTCACGTCTCCCGTCTCCCGTCCAACTCCAAGAGCGACACGTCCGCGCGGCCCACGAAGTCGGCCACGTGTTTGAGGAAGAGGCCGGCGGTCTTGCCGTCCACCATCCGGTGGTCGTAGGAAAGCGCGAGGATCATCACCGGGCGGACCACGATCTGTCCCTCCCGCACGACGGGCTTCTCCTGGATGGCGTAGGTGCCCAGGATGCCGCTCTGGGGCGGATTGAGGATGGGCGTCCCCATGAGGGCGCCGTAGGATCCCGCGTTGGTGATGGAAAAGGTGCCCCCCGAGAGTTCGGCGAGGGTGATCTTCTTTTCGCGGACGCGGGCGGCCAGGCGGAGGATCTCGGATTCGATCTGGGCGAGGGAGAGGCGGTCGGCGTGGCGCAGGACGGGAACGGCCAGGCCCTGTTCGGCGGCCACGGCGATGCCGATGTGGACCTCGCGGTTCTCCACGATCTCCGCCCCCTCGATCCAGGAGTTGAGGTCGGGGAAGGCGCGGAGGGCGTCGGCGACGGCCTTGACGAAGAAGCCCATGAAGCCCAGGGCCACGCCGTGTCGGGCCAGGAAGGCCTCCTTGTGGGCTTTCCGAAGGGCCATGACGGCGCCGCAGTCGCATTCGGCGAAGGTGGTGAGGGTGGCCGTGGTCTGCTGGGAAAGGACCATCCTCTCGGCGATGCGGGACCGGATGGGCGAGAGGGGCCTGCGGACCTGGGCCCCCGCGGGGGTCTCGGGCGCCGTGGGAACAGGGGCCGCCGGGGCGGGGACTCCCGAGGCGAGGAAGGCCACCACGTCCTCCTTGGTGACGCGGCCATCCCGGCCCGTCCCCCGGATGGCGGCCGGATCGAGGCGATGCTCCTCGACGAGGCGGCGCACGGCGGGAGCCAGGGCCTCGACGGCCTCGGGCCGGGCCAGTTTCTCCCTCAGGGAGGGAACGCCCGCCACGGGGTTCAAGGCGGGGCCGGGCGTCTGGGGGACGGCCGGAGGGAGGCTGGGGGCGGGCGGGGCCGCCGCGGGGACGGCGGGAGCGGCGCCGGCCCGGGCGGAGGTGTCGAGGGAGCCCACCGTCTGGCCGATCTTCACGGGGCTTCCCGCCGGCACGGCGATGGCGAGGCGGCCGGCGTGCTCCGCGTTGATCGTCATGGTGACCTTGTCCGTCTCCAGGACGAAGAGGGGATCGTCGGTCCGCACCACCGCCCCGTCGGCCTGCAGCCACTCGGCCAGGAGACCCTCGGTGATGGATTCGCCCACGGTCGGAACCTTCACCTCAACCCGCATGGGAAGACCTCAAGAAAGAAAGGGCAAGTGGAGACAAGTGGGAAGGCGAAAGGCGGAAGGCGAAAGAAAAAGAAGGGGCAATGAGAATTTCGGATTCCGAATTTGGGATTTGGGATGGAGGAACCCACCCACGGGCCGTCCAGGCAGATGGCCGCCCGGCTGGCTCTTCGGAATCCCGGCATCTCGGCCTCTCCTCATCTCGTCCCCTCTTCGCTCAGGGCCAGGGCATCGCGCACGAGGGCGGCCTGCTCCTGGAGGTGGGCCCTGAGCGACCCCACGGCGGGGCTGGCGCTCGCCTTGCGGCCGGCATAGCGGAGGGGGAGGCCGCCGAGGAGATCCCTCAGGCGCGGCTCCACGAAGGTCCAGGCCCCCCGGTTCATGGACTCCTCCTGGCACCAGACTACCTCCAGGGCCGAGGAAAAGGGCGCGAGGGCTTCGCGGAGGAGCGCGGCCGGGAAGGGATGGACCTGCTCGAGCCGCACGAGGGCCGCGTCCGTCACGCCCGCCTTGCGCCTCGCCTCGAGAAGGTCGTAGAAGACCTTACCGCTGCAAAGGACCACGCGGTGGACGTTCATGGGCGGCTCCGGGTCGGGAAGGACTTCGTGGAAACGGTCCGACGTCAGGTCGGGGACCGGGGAGACGCAGAGGGGGTGCCTCAGGAGGCTCTTGGGCGCCATGACCACGAGGGGACGGCGGAAGTTCCGCTTCATCTGGCGCCGCAGGGCATGGAAGTACTGGGCGGGGGTGGTGAGGTTCACGACCTGGAGGTTGTCCTCGGCGCAGAGCTGGAGGTAGCGCTCCATGTGGGCGCTCGAATGCTCGGGGCCCTGGCCCTCGTACCCGTGGGGAAGAAGAAGGACGATCCCCGAGGCCCTCTGCCACTTGGACAGGGAGGAAGCGATGAACTGGTCGATGATCACCTGGGCTCCGTTGGCGAAGTCGCCGAACTGAGCCTCCCACAGGACGAGCATGTGGGGCTCTTCGAGGGAGTAGCCGTAATCGAAGCCCAGGACCGCGGCCTCGCTCAGGAGGCTGTTGTACACGCAAAAGCGCGCCTGGCCGGAGTGGATGTTCCGCAGGGGAATGTAGGGCTCCTGGGTGTTCATGTCCTGCCAGACCGCATGGCGCTGGCTGAAGGTCCCGCGGGCGCTATCCTGTCCCGAGAGGCGAACGGGGACGCCTTCGTGGAGGAGGCTCCCGAAGGACAGGAGTTCGGCCGTGGGCCAGTCCACGGTCCCCCGCTCGGCCACCGCCTTGAAGATCTCCGGCAGGCGCCGGGCCACCTTCGGGTTGAGGGCGAAGCCCTCGGGGACCTGAGTGAGGGCCCGGGCCACCTCCACGAGGACGCCGTGGGAGACGCCCGTCGCCACCGGGGCGTGGCTGTACGGCGCGTCGAGGCCCGCCCAGCGGTCCTGGAAGGCGAATCGCTCCCGGGAGGGGGCCTTCTCCTTGACCGCCTCGAAGGCGGCCTGGAGCCGGTCCTTGAACGCCCCGGCGATCCGGTCCGCCTCCTCCTGTCCCAGGTCGCAGCACTGAATGAGCCGCTCGGTATACAGGCGGCGCACCGAGGGCCGGTCCTTGATCTTCCGGTAGAGGACGGGCTGGGTGAAGGCGGGCTCGTCCCCCTCGTTGTGCCCGTGGCGGCGGTAGCAGACCATGTCCAGGATGACGTCCCGGCCGAAGGTCTGGCGGAACCGGAGGCAGAGTTCCGCGGCGAAGACCACGGCTTCCGGATCGTCGCCGTTCACGTGGAAGATCGGGGCCTCGATCATCTTGGCGACGTCGGTGGCGTAGGTTGTGGAGCGCCCCTCCCGGGGGAGGGTCGTGAATCCGATCTGGTTGTTGACGATGAGGTGGATCGTTCCGCCCGTGGTGTATCCCGGCAGACCCGAGAGGTTGAGCGTTTCGGCCACGAGCCCCTGGCCGGCGAAGGCCGCGTCCCCGTGGATGAGGAGGGGGAGCACCTTCCTCCGCTCGACGGTGTCGTTCCTCCGGCGCTGTTTGGCCCGCACGCGCCCGAGGACCACGGGGTCCACGGCCTCGAGATGGCTCGGGTTGCTCGTGAGGCTGATGTGGAGGGGCTTGCCCGAGGCGTTCACGTGGGTGGAGGAGAACCCCCTGTGGTATTTCACGTCGCCGTCGCCGCCCACGGAGTCGGGCAGGCCGATGTCCTCGAACTCCGAGAAGATCATGGAGTAGGACTTGTCCAGGATGTTGGCCAGGACGTTGAGTCGGCCCCGGTGGGCCATGCCCATGACCAGCTCCTCCGCGCCCAGGTCCGGCGCCATCTCCGCCACCGCGTGGATCGCCGGGATGAGGGATTCGGCCCCCTCGAGGGAAAAACGCTTCTGGCCCGGGTACCGGCTCTGGAGGAAGGTCTCGAAGAGTTCGGCGTCGATGAGCCGCTCGAGGATCTCCAGCTTCTTCTCGCGCGGGAAGTTCGGGCGTCCCCGGACGGGCTCGATCTCCGCCTGGAGCCAGCGCCGGACGCGCACGTCCTGGATGTGGAGATACTCCAGGCCGATGCTCCCGCAGTAGGTCTCCTTGAGGATCTGAAGGATCTCCTTCAAGGTGGCCCGCTGGGGGCCTCCCAGGTGGCCCGTGTCGAATACGCGTTCCAGGTCCTCCTCCGTCAGGCCGAAGGCGTCCAGGCTGAGGTCGGGGTGATCGTCCACGGGATCGCCGAGGGGGTCCACCTTGGCCAGAAGGTGGCCGCGGCTGCGGTAGGCGAAGATGAGGCTCGCCACCTGAGACTGCGCCCGGGCGCGATCCGCCGCCACGCAGGAGCGGGGGCACATGGCCAGCTCGAAGCCCTGGAAGAAACTGCGCCAGTGTTCGTCCAGAGATTCCGGCTCGGCCTTGTACCGCTCGTACAGGGCCTCCACCAGCGGGGCGCTCGCCAGGGCGGCGGGGGAGCCGAGGCGCACGGGGGGTTTCTCGAGGGACACGGACGTCTCCTTATCGGACGGGCGGGCCCCGGAATCCCGTGGGGCCCATCCGTCCCAACAGGCTCGAACCTCCCGTTATTCTAGGCGAAATCCGCGATGAAGAGAAGAATCCCCTTGCCGCCGCGCGCCGTTCCGTCGAGGAAGCGTACCGGCCGACCTTCGTCCGTTGGCTCTCTCTCCCCAACTCACCGACATATTTGCTCACCTACCTACTTACTCACCTACTCACGTACTCACCTACTCACTTACTCACTTACTCACCTACTCACCTACTCACCTACTCACCTTTTCCATACTCCCTTCCTCGCCACACGATGCCCTTCCGGTAGTAGCGGCGGGCGGAGCGGAACAAGATGAGGGACCAGAAAAGGGGGCGCAGGGGAAAGAGCGGGGCGATCCAAAGAGGCTTGCCCGCCCACAGGCAGAGGGCGGCGTTGAGGAGGAGGCCGATGCCGAAGCTGGCGCCGGACAGGGCCATGATCTGCGGGGGAAGGTGGAGGGCCGGGGCGAGAAGGAGCAGTCCGGCCGGTGCGGTGTGGACCAGGAGATTTCCGCCCTCCAGGAAAGCGCCCAGGAAAGGGTTGAATCCGAAGAAGGCGAAGTAGTTTTTCGTGAACCCTTCCACGGCGGACCCCAGGCCTTCGTACATCCGCACGCGCACGTCGGAGAAGGCCGTGACGAAGCGGAACCGCCCGCCGGAGGCCTTGATCCGCCTTCCCATGGCCACGTCGTCCACGACCTCGCCCCGGATGGCCTCGATCCCTCCGGACGCTTCCAGCGCCCGCCTGCGGACCAGGTTTCCCGATCCGGCCCCGAAGGCGATGCCTTTCAGCGCCTGCACGTTGGCGAGGAAGGCGGGGGATACGTACAGCGTGAAGGCGTCCAGGTTGCTCATCAGGACGTGCTCCAGTCCCCGGGCCTCCAGGGTCGAGAGGAGGAGGAGCATGTCCAGGCGGCGGGCTTCCAGCTCCGAGGCGGCCCTCCGGAGAACGCCGGGGCCGTAGCGCACGTCGGCGTCCACGAAGAGGAGGATCTCCCCTCGGGCGTTTTCGAGCCCCACCCTTTGGGCGTTGGGTTTCCCGAGCCAGCCCGGAGGCGGCTCCTCCCCCCTCACGACGCGGAGGTTGGTGTGGCGCCGCGCGAGGCCCTCGAGGATCTCCGGTGTGCGGTCCGTGGAGCCGTCGTCCACGACGACCACCTCGAAATTCGGATGGTCCTGGTCGCACAGCGCCTCGAGAGCCGGGGCGATGGCCTTCTCCTCGTTGCGGGCCGGAACGATCACGGAGAGGAAGGGGAGGCCGCCTTCCGGCGCGGTGCGCCGGAGCCGGGGAATGAGGAGGCCGTTGAGGACGGCGTGGAGGGCGGCGAGGGCCCAGAAGAGAACCACGCCCCAGAGGACCAACTCCAGAGCCCTCATATAGGCGGTTCCTCCGCCGCTGAGCCGCAAGAAAGCGTCTTGCGGGCGTCCTTCCCGGGGTTTCTCCCGGTCACGGCAGTCTCCCCGGCGCCGCCTCCCCGAGCGGCTAGGCTTCCCGGGCCAGGACGAAATTGACCAGGGTCCGAACGCCCACGCCCGATCCCTCGGACTTGTTGGCGTCGGGCCCGTCGTCGTCCCGAAGGGCGGGCCCGGCGATGTCCAGGTGCACCCAGGGCGTCTTTTCCTCCACGAACTTCTGGAGGAAGAGGCCCGCGGTGAGGGCGCCTCCCCAGCGGATCCGGGACATGTTGGAAACGTCCGCCACGGCGCTCTTGATGTACTTGTTGTAGGCGGGGGGCAGGGGGAGCTGCCAGATCTCGTCCCCCGAGTCGCGGGCCGCGGAAAGGACGGCGTCCACATGGGACTGGTCGTTGCCCATGGCCCCCGAGAAGTCCGGCCCCAGGGCCACGACGCAGGCGCCCGTGAGGGTGGCCAGATCGATGAGGGCGTCCACCTTCTGCCTCTGGATGTAGGTGAGGGCGTCGGCGAGCGTGAGGCGGCCTTCGGCGTCCGTGTTCTGCACTTCGATGGTCTTCCCGCTCAGGCTCGTCACCACGTCGCCCGGCCGGTAGGCGTTCCCTCCGGGCATGTTCTCGCACATGGCCATGACGGCCTCCACGGCCACGCGGGGCTTCAGGGAGGCGATGGCCTTCATGGCGCCCAGGACGGCGGCGGATCCCGCCATGTCGCTCTTCATGGCGCCCATGCCGTCGGCGGGTTTGAGGGAGATTCCGCCCGAGTCGAAGGTCAGGCCCTTGCCCACCAGGCCCAGCCGGAACCGGGCCCCTTTGGGCCGGTAGGAGAGATGGATGAACTTGGGCTCGTTCCGGGACCCTCGGGCCACCGCCAGGTAGGCGCCCATCCCGAGCTTTTCGCAGGCGGCGCGGTCGAGAACTTTGAGGGTCAGGCCCCCCTCCTGGGCCACCTTGCGGGCCTCCTCGGCCATGCGTGTGGGAGTGAGAAGGTTGGCGGGGCGGCTCACGAGGTCGCGGGCCAGGAGGACGGCTTCGGCCACGGCCTGACCGACGGCGCCCCCGCCGTCCAGGTCCTCCCCCCGGCGCTTGACGAGAAACTGCATTCGGGAAAGGGGCTTGGGGAGCTTTTCGGTCTCCGTCTGCAGCTCCGTGAAGACGGAGTTCCCCAGGAGGAACCCCTCCACGAGGGCGCGGGCGGCCTGGCGGCGGTCCTTGAGGGCGCCGCCCTCCACGGGGAGGAGAAGGCCGGCGGAGTCCACGTAGCGCTCGCGGAAGCGCCGGGCGGCCAGGGCGGCGGCGGCACGGAGCGTCGTTGGCCCCAGGGATTCCCGCTTCCCCAGGCCGAGGACCAGGAGGTGCTTCGGCGGCTTGCCCACGCGGTCGAAGGCGAAGAAGGACTCGCCCTCGCCGCCCTTGAACCGAAGTTGCTTGGCCGCCGCTGGGAGGGCCCAGGAGGAGGGGAGAACCGAGAAATCCAGGTCCTCGAAGACCCCAACGGCCACGCCCTCGGCCTTCAGCGATTCCACCGATCCCGACGCAAATGACCAGCGCATGCGAACTCCTTACACCGCGTGTTTCAAACGGGCTTCGTCCCGAGCACGTCCGCCCAATGCAAAGAAGAGCATAGCACGGGCGCGGGAAGGCGAAAACGGAGGCCTCCGGCTCGGGCAGGGCGGCCGAGCGCCCAGTCCGGGTGGCGCCGATCCGGGGGAGGGTTTGCCGTATCCGTCCAGGAAGGGGACCGTCGGATCAGCCGCGAGCTTCCCCCCCTCGTAGGGGGCGAAGGGAGGGGGGACGGTCCGCGAGGGCGGAGCGAAGCGCCCTCGCGAGGCCCTCCGCCGAGAGCCCCAGTTCCCCAAGGAGCACCGCCCGCGGTCCGTGCGGGATGAAGCGGTCGGGCAGTCCCAGTCGGAGAACCCGGGTGGCGACGCCGGCCGCCTCCTTCCATTCGAGTACGGCGCTCCCGAAGCCGCCCTGCAGGGAGCCTTCCTCCACCGTGAGGGCCAGCGGGAAGCGCGGCAGGCTCTGGGAGAGATAGGCCTCGTCGAGGGGTTTGACGAACCTCGCGTTCACGACTTCCACGGAGAGGCCCTCGGCGGCCAGATCCTCGGCGGCCTTCAGGGCGTCGCGGATCAAGGGGCCCACGGCGAGGACAGCGGCGTCCGTCCCGGCGCGGAGAACCTCCCAGGTTCCCACGGGCACCGGTCGGGGTTCGCCCTCCGGGTCGAAGGGCGAGGCGGCGGCCTTGGGATACCGGATAACGAAGGGGGCGCCCTCCGTGGCGAGGGCCGTGGCCATGAGGTCCCTCAGTTCGTTGCCGTCCTTGGGTGCGGCCAGGATCAGGCCCGGGACGTGGCGCAGGTAGGCGATGTCGAAGGCTCCCTGGTGGGTGGGGCCGTCCTCTCCGGCGATCCCCGCGCGATCCAGACAGAAGAGGACCGGGAGGTGCTGGATGGCCGCGTCGTGGACCACGGGGTCGTAGGCCCGCTGGAGGAAGGTCGAGTAGATGGCGCACACGGGGCGAAACCCGTGCACCGCCAGTCCCGAGGCGAAAATCACGGCGTGCTCCTCCGCGATCCCCACGTCGAAGAACCGGTCGGGGAAGGCCTCGGCGAAGGGGACGATGCCCGTTCCCGTGGGCATGGCGGCCGTGATTCCCACGACCCGCGCATCCTTGCGCGCGAGCTGAACCAGGCTCTGCCCGAAGGCGTCCTGGAAGACGGGCTGGCCCGGCGGGGAGGGCTGGATCCCCTCGTCCGGGCAGAAGGGCTTCACCCCGTGGTAGCCCTCGGGAGACTGCTCCGCGGGGGCGTAGCCCTTGCCCTTCACCGTGAGAACGTGAAGAAGGACCGGGTGGTCGAGGTCCCGAAGGTTCCGGAGGGTCTTCACCAGGCCCAGCACATCGTGGCCGTCCACGGGGCCGAAATAGTCAAAGCCCAGGGCCTCGAAGAGGGCGCCCGGCGTGAGGATTCCCCTCGCCCCTTCCTCCAGGCGGCGGGCCAGAAAGGTCATGGGCTTCCCGTACCGGGGGATTCGTTCGAGGCCCTCGCGCACCCGGCGACGGAAGCGCTGGTACAGGGGGGTCTGGGTGAAGTTGTTGAGGTACTTGGAGATGGCCCCCACGTTGGGGGAGATGGACATCTGGTTGTCGTTGAGAATGGCCAGGATGGGTCTTCGGGCCCCTCCCCCCGCGTTGTTGAGGGCCTCGTAGCAAATGCCGCCCGTGAGGGCGCCGTCCCCGAACACGGCGGCCACGCGCCGCTTCTCCCCCGCCAGATCCCGGGCCGCCGCCATGCCCAGCGCCGCCGAGAGGGCCGTGGAAGCGTGGCCGGCCCCGTAGGCGTCATAGGGGCTTTCCTCCCGCTTGAGGAAGCCCGAAATGCCGTCCTTCTGGCGGATCGACCGGAGGGCCTCGCGGCGGCCCGTGAGGATCTTGTGAATGTAAGCCTGGTGACCCACGTCCCAGACGAGGAGGTCGCGGGGGGTGTCCAGGGTGTAGTGAAGGGCCACGGTCAATTCCACGACGCCGAGGCTGCTGGAAAGGTGGCCGCCGATGCCGGACACCACCTCCACCAGGTATTCCCGAAGCTCCTGGCAGAGCCGGGGAAGCTGATCCTCGGGAAGATCCCGGAGGTCGGCGGGGCACTGGATGGTGTGGAGCAGGGCGTACTGTCTCACGGCGGCCTCAACGCCCGGGGATCGCGCGCCATTCCGGACGGCGTCCCGGCAGGCATGATTAAAAGCCCTGCGGCTAACCCTGTCAACCGTCGAAAGAAAATACGAGTCCGATCGGTTGTATAATTCGTTTCAAGCCGGACGGCGGATCCGCCCGGCGTGGAGGAGGAGCCGTGAACGACGGCGGGTCCCGCGAGAGGAACGGGCGAACCATCGGCATCTTCTGGATTCTCTCCGTCCTGCTTCTGGCCCTGGTGGTCGTCCCCCTCGTCTCCTTCGCCTGGAAGACCATCTCGGTCAGCAAGGACACGATCGAGGAATCCCTGAGGGAGCGCCAGCTCAAGACGGCCCTGCCCGCGGCCGCCCACCTCCAGAACCTCATGGACGAATACCGCCGGCGCCTCCAGGACCTGGTGGCTTCCTTCGAGGTCTTCGCCAACGACGCCGACTACAAGGCCCGGTACGAAGACCTCCTCCAGCGCGGGATCCTGAGCCGGTTCCTCGCCGACGACACCCTCCTGCTCTCCTATCAGGACGCCGAGGGCGGGCACTTCACGGCTCCCTGGCGCGGCCTCCTCCCCGAGGAGCAGGGCCAGCTGACGAACCACGTCCTTCCCCTCGGAGAGGAGGCCATCCGGACCGGCCGGCCCACCCTCTCCCGGATCTTCTTCCTCAAGCTCATCGCGTTGAAGGGGCTTCCCGAACCCGCGGTGGCCGTGACCATCCCCGTCTCCTCCGGGGGGCGGCCCGTGGCGGCCATCACGGCCGTCTTTCTACTCCAGGGCATCCAGGACAGCCTGAAGGTGTACAGCCGGGAATTCACCCTCTACGTCACCGATACGGAGGGCCATCTGATCTTCCACTCCGAGAGGGCCCACCAGACCCAGGCCCAGGACCTCTCCTCGGACCCCGTGGTCCAGAGGGTCCTTTCTTCCGGGGTTCTCCCCACCAGCCCCGTGAATTTCAACGTGACCAAGCTCGTGGGAGAAAAGAAGAGGACCTTCCTGGTCACCTGCGCCCCGGTCACCACCTACGACTGGCTCCTCTTCTCGGAGGTGGACCGGGAAAACTACTATGCCCCCATCGTGCGGTTGAAGGCCCAGTCCACCTGGTGGGTGGCCCTCTCCATCGTGGGGGCCCTGGTCATCGGGATCTACCTGGCCCGGCTCATCACCCGGCCCATCACCACCCTCGTGGATGTGAGCCGGGACCTGGCTCGGGGAAACTTCTCCCGGCGGGCCGACGTGCGGAGCCTCACGGAAATCGGCGAACTCGGCCGGGCCTTCAACGCCATGGCCGGGGAGATCGAGGAGTACATCCAGAAGGTCGAGGCGGCGGCGAAAGAGACCCAGCAGCTCTTCATGGACTCCATCCGCGCCATCGCCAACGCCCTGGACGCCAAGGATCCTTACACCCGCGGCCATTCCGAACGGGTGTCGGCCTACTCCATGATCGTGGGCCAGGAATACGGCCTGGACGAGAGGTCCATGCGGATCATGGAGATTGCCTCCCTCCTGCACGACGTGGGCAAGATCGGCATCGAGGATCGCATCCTGAGGAAACCCGGGGCCCTGACGGCGGAGGAGTTCGAGATCATGAAGACCCATCCCCCCAAGGGGGCCCAGATCCTCGGGTCCATTCCCCAGATGCGGGACATCATCCCCGGGATCCGGTTCCACCACGAGAAGTGGGCGGGTGGCGGCTACCCGGACGGCCTCAAAGGCCAGTCCATCCCCCTCCTGGCGCGGATCATCGGGGTGGCGGACGCCTTCGACGCCATGACCACGAACCGCCCCTACCAAAAGGCCATGACGCCCGCCCAGGCGGCCGCCCGCATCAACGACTTGAAGGTCAGCGTGTACGACCCCCAGGTCGTGGAGGCCTTCAACCGGGCTTTCCAGAAGGGCCTGTTCGCGCCCTTCTTCCAGCCCGCCCACCAGAAACAGCCCGCGTGAATGGGGGGACCGAGGGACCGGGTACAAGGGGAGTAGGGGATTAGGGCACCGAGGGACAGGGAAACAGCCATCTCGCCCCTTTGCCTCTCCCGTTTTTCGTCCAACGTCTCACTTCTCTCGTCTAACGCTTCTATTTCGGCAGTTCCACGAGGACGTTGGAGCCGGGTTCCATGTTTTCGATGGCGATGCCTCCCCTGTACTTGGAGAGGACTTCCCGGACGAGGAAGAGCCCCATTCCGAAGCCTGGGGACTTGTAGCTGGGCACCGAAAGGCGGCCCGGCTCGTAGGGTTCCAGGAGCCGGTCCCGCTGGTCCTTGGGGAACCCCGGCCCGTAGTCCCGGACGGCGAAGATGACCTTTCGGGAGTCGTGCAGAAGGTAGACTTTCACCTTGACGCCTTCGGGGGAGAACTTGACGGCATTGTCCAGGACCTGCCGGAAGAGGATCGCCGCGTCCTCCCGGTTCATCTCGTAGAAAAGGACGTCCTTCTCCTTCTGGACCTGAACCGTCAGGTGCCGCGCCTCGGCCTGGGGGGCCAGGGCGGAGAGAACCTCCTCGAGGACGGCCACGAGATCGCACGCCTCCCCGCGGGGGGCCTCCTTGACCTTCGTGAAGGCCAGCAGGTCGTTGATCAGGTTCTCGAGGTGGACCGACTCGTCCACGACGATGGCCAGGTACTCGTCGGCGTTCTCCTCCCGCTTCTTGGGGTATCGGCGAAGGAGATCCGCGTAGGAACGGATGTTGGTCAGGGGCGTTTTCATCTCGTGGGAGACGTTGTTCAGGAAGGCCCGCTTGAGCTGGTCCAATTCCTTGAGCTTTTCCAGCGCCTCCTGGAGATCCGCGGTCCGCTCGAGGACCTTCACCTCCAGCCTCTCGTTGGCCGCCGCCAGATCCTCCATGAGCTGGAGCGATTGAATCCGCGGGGACACGACCTGTTCCAGCAGGGAGAAGAACCGCTCCTCTTCCGTCGTGAAGCCCCGGTCCGCTGCGCTGTATACGAGCAGGTATCCGGCGGGTCGGCCAGGGGGGCCTACGGGGACGGCCTGGGCCTCGCCGATGTCGGGGAGGGGGGAGGCGTGGAGACGCTGGAGGCGCTCGCGGAGGTTGTCGAGCTTCATGCGCTCGCCGCTCTGGAGCAGGCCGAGGGCGAGGTTCCCCGCCCCCGGAGCGTCCACGCGCCAGAGGGGGTCCTCCTCGCACCCGAAGGCCGCCACGGGGGATGGACCGGAGGCCCCCGGGAGGAAGACCGTGATCTTCCAGACGGGCCGGGCCTCGTGGATGAGTGTGCCGGCCAGCCGAAGGGCCGCCTCGGTGGAATCAACGCCCGCGAGGCCTCGGCCGATGTGATAGAGGAGCGTCATTTCCTCGAGGCGGTCCTGGTACATACGCCCGAGCTGGTGGGCCTCTTGAAACTGTTCCGCCAGCTGGGTGCTGGACTGGAGCGCGGCCACCAGCTGTTCCTCGTCGGAAAGCCCGTGGGCGGGCAGGAGGCCGGGGGAGGGGGGAGGAGGGGGCGACGCCGACCGGGCTCGGAGCTTTCCCAGGAAGGGCCGGAAGACCTCCTCCGCCCCTTTGCCGATCTTCTCGCTCGTGACCCCTCGCTCCGTCAATTTGAACTTGGTGACGAACTGCCCCAGCGTCAGCTTCACGCACGTCAGGAACGTGTCCACCACCCCTTCGCCCGTCAGCGCGGAGGCCAGGGTCACGGGGACGTCGCCCACTTTCATGGCCGCGAGCACGGCGTCGGAGGAGAGGGCCCCCGGGAGGTCCTGTTTGTTGCACTCGATCACCACCGGGATCTGGGCCGCGTCCATCTTGTTGGCGATGAGGTTGGATTTCATGTTCTCCCAGGAGATGAAGTTCTCCTTCGCCCTGTCGGGCTGGGAGTCGGCCACGAAAACGATGGCGTCGGCGCCCGCGAGAACCACCTTCCGGGTGGTGTTGTAGTGGACCTGCCCGGGCACGGTGTAAACCTGGAGGCGGATGTGGTACCCCTGGACCTCCCCCAGGTCGAAGGGGAGGAAGTCGAAGAAGAGGGTCCGGTCCTCCGCCGTCTTGAGGGAGACCAGCTGCGTCTTCTTGTCGGGGTCCGTTATTTCGTGCAGGGCCTCGATGTTGGTGGTCTTCCCGCCGAGAGCCGGCCCGTAATAGACGATCTTGAACTGGATCTCCCGCTGGGCGTGGCGGAACTGAACCATGTCAAGCCCCCCGCACCGCGCGCAGGAGGACGGGAGGCGTGACGGGCTTGCGGAGGACTCCCCGGGCGCCCAACCGCCGCGCCTCCTCTCCCAGGCCCACGTCATCGCTACCCGTGACCAGGAAGACCTTTGGGAAGGAGACGGCGGGGGTGGAGGCCAGCATCCTCAACAGAGTCAGCCCATCCGCGTCGGGCAGGTTGAGGTCCAAGAGAACCACGTCGGGCGCATCCCCGTGGATAGCCAGGAGCGCCTCCGCCGCGGTGGCCGCCTCGGCGCAGGACTCCCCCTCGGCCTCCAGGGTCGACCGGATCATTTTTCGGATCAGGACGTTGTCGTCCACGATGAGGACGTTCACGCCGTCAGTCCCCAGGGGTCCAAGATCCACCTCCCCCGCACAGTTGCGTTGCCGTCAGTATACGGGCCGGAGAGCCTGTCGCGCAACGGAACCCGGAAGGGGGTTTCCACAGGCATGCTATAGCCCCAACGCCTCGGCGTTCTCCGCCAGGGCGTCCCGGGCCAGGAGGATGAGGGCGTCCACTTCCATTCCGATCTCGACCGCCCCCTGGCGGATGTCTTCGCGGTTCACCCCCCGCGCGAAGGACTTGTCCTTGAGTTTCTTCTTCGCGCTCTCGGGCCGAACGCTGGCCACCCTCCGGTCCGGTTGGACGAAGGCGCACGCGAAGAGAAATCCCGTGAGTTCGTCCACCGCGAAAAGGGCCTTGGCCATGGGCGATTCCCGGGGGACTCCCGTGAAGGTGGCGTGGCCCAGGATGGCCGTGATCATCTCCTCCGGGTACCCCGCCGCCCGCAGAATCGCGGCGCCCTTCGTCGGGTGATCCGGAATCTGGGGATGTCTCTCGTAATCGAAATCGTGGAGGAGACCGCAGAGCCCCCAGGCCTCCTCCTCACCGCCCAGCCGGCGCGCCATGGCCCGCATCACCGTCTCCACGCCCAGGGCGTGCTTCCTCAGCGCCTCCGATTGGGTCCACTCGCACAGAAGGGCCCACGCGTCGTCACGGCTCGGCATCCAGGTCCTCCATATCAGGCGAGAGTATACGCCATACCCGCCGCATCGGGCAGTTCGAAGCCGGGCGAAGCCCGACCGGTCCACCGGTAGGAGTCATCCGCCGGAAGGACGGCCGGGAGAGAAACTCCATCCCCGATGGGCCGGATTCTATGGCCTTGGAATTCGGCCCTTCAAGGATATTCTCTCGCCTGCGTGGCCCCGCTCCCCTTGGATTTTCCTCCTCCTTGCCGTATACTCCCTCATTCTGGGCGGTTAGCTCAGCTGGGAGAGCGCCGCGTTCGCAACGCGGAGGCCGAGGGTTCGAATCCCTTACCGTCCACCAAGAAGCAAGGGGGGAGGGCCGCCGGCCCTCCCCCCTATGCGCTTCGCTCCCTTGGGTCGCTCCGCTGACCCCCCACCCGGAGAAGTGGGCGCTTCAGCCGACGTGAAGTCGGCTTCGCGCCGTTCCAGAGGTGAGGGATTCGAAGGGTGGGGACACCCGTGGTTTTCGAGGCGAGGAGCCAACTGCTTGGCTCCAAGCCGTAGAAAACGAGGGAGGGGCCCCACCCCGGGAAGCGTAGGCGGCCTTGAAACGCAGGGGCCTCTGGCCCCGAGGCTTCTAGGCCGCGTAGGTTCGAATCCCTTACCGTCCACCAAGAAGCAAGGGGGGAGGGCCGCCGGCCCTCCCCCCTGTGCGCTTCGCTCCCTTGGGTCGCTCCGCTGACCCCCCACCCGGAGAAGTGGGCGCTCCAGCCGACGTGAAGTCGGCTTCGCGCCGTTCGTTAGGTGAGGGATTCGAAGGGTGGGGACACCCGTGGTTTTCGAGGCGAGGAGCCAACTGCTTGGCTCCAAGCCGTAGAAAACGAGGGAGGGGCCCCACCCCGGGAATCGTAGGCGGCCTTGAAACGCAGGGGCCTCTGGCCCCGAGGCTTCTAGGCCGCGTAGGTTCGAATCCCTTACCGTCCACCAAGAAGCAAGGGGGGAGGGCCGCCGGCCCTCCCCCCTATGCGCTTCGCTCCCTTGGGTCGCTCCGCTGACCCCCCACCCGGAGAAGTGGGCGCTCCAGCCGACGTGAAGTCGGCTTCGCGCTACTTCTTCGCTGGCTCGATGGCTTAGGGTCTCGCGGACTGCCCGGCTCGCGGTGGACCTATCCATTGTCCGGATGCCGGTCCGGGCCTATCTTTGAGGAGACGGGTCCAGAAATTCGAAACACGCGGACGGTAGGCTGGGCAACACGGTGGGTCCAGGGCGTCCGAGCAACGGACATGGGCAAATGACGACAGGGACTGTGGTGGTGCAAATAACCCAGTACGCAAAGCGGGTCAAATGGTGTGCTGTCCGTTAGATGGCAAGGCGTGTATCATTGTGTCCAACCGCGCGGCGCGGTCGATCAAGGAGGCAAGAATGGTGAAGCGGAATGGAGAAGGGCAAATCCCCCACCGAGTCGCCTGGGTGGTGGGGATGGCTCTCGTGGCGGTGGTGGTCCTGGCCAAGGACGCTCCGGCCGACGGGAAAACTCTCTTCAAGGAGTACTGCAAGCCCTGTCACGCCGAAGGGTCCAAGTCGGGGGAGTACACGCCCATGACCCTCATCGGCGAGCAGTGGGAGCGCTTTTTTGAGACCAAGTACGTCTCGGCGCATCAGGCGGTCATTGATTCCGCGCACGGGAACAAGCCCGTCACCGAAGCGATCACGCCCGATATGCTGAAGGTGCTAAAGGAGTGGATCGTCGATCACGCGGCCGATTCCGAGCACCCCATGACCTGCGGCTGATGCCGCTCCCGTGACGAAGGAGACCAAGACCATGAAGCGCATTCTTGCGGTACTCGCGGCGGCGGCCTTTTCGTTGCTCGGCTGGGCCCAATCGGGCGACGAGGTGGAGGCCATGCGCCGCCGGCTGGCGGAGCTCGAACAGCGTCTGAGCCAGATCGAAGCGTCCAAGGGGCCGGCGGCGAGCGCGGACGTGCAGGCCATCCGGCAGGAACTCAAGGAGATGGGCAAGCGCCTCGACTCCGTGGAGAAGAAGGACGCGCTGGACCGGATCCGCTGGGGCGGCGACTTCCGCTTCGAGGCCCACTCTTTCGACAGCTCCATGCCGGCCTACGTGGACGGGATGGCCATGCAGAATATGGTCGTGAATACGCTGTTCTACTACGGCGCCACGGGCATGCTTCCGCCCAACCCCGGCGCGGTGCAGTCCTTCATCGCCAGCCACTACGGGGATTACCTCTATTTCACGGACCATCTCACCTTTGACCAGCTCAAGAAGACCATGGGCATGTTCCCCCCCCAGATGCAGCAGATGCTCATGTCCTCCCTGACGCCCTACGCCGCCCGCCCCGGGTATGACTGGAACAACAGCATCCTGTACACGAGTCGCCTGCGCCTGAACATGGACGCCGATGTGGCCAAGGACGTGACCTTCTCGGGGCGCCTCTCCATGTACAAGACCTGGGGCGACTCCACGGGCGTGCAGATGTTCAACGGCCAGTCCAACAGCTTCGCCATCGACGGCAACACCACGGGGGTCCCCAACTCCGACGTCCTCCGCGTGGACCGCGCCTACTTCACCTGGAACAACATCGGAGGCAAACCCATCTACCTCTCCATCGGCCGTCGTCCCTCCACCAACGGCCCGCCGATGAACCTGCGGGAAGGGGAGCTGCGCGCCGGGACGCCCATGGGCTCCCTCATCGACTTCCAGTTCGACGGCATCACGGCGGGCTGGCACATCAACGACAAGTCCACCTTCCGGCTCTGCTACGGCCTCGGTTACGAAAGCGGATGGGGCAACGGCGAACAGCTCCTGCAACCCGCCGACCGCCTGAAGGACGCCCAGTTCCTGGGATTCAACTGGGACATCTACAGCACCGAAAAGATGCTCGTCCAGACCACCGTGGCCCGAGCCTTCAACCTGACCGACGGCTTCAACGGCCTCATCGTCCTTCCGAACAACCCCGTGACGGGCGCCCCCATCGCCGCTCCCGTCCTGATGCGGTACTCCCCCTCCGCCAACCTGGGCGACATGGACATCGCGGGCCTTCTGGTCCAGCGCACCGACGGCCCCTTCGACTGGTTCGCCAACGTGAACTACGTAAAGAGCCGGCCCGACAACGTGACGACGCCCTTCGGCGGCCTCTTCTGCGATCCCTTCGAGACCCCCACGTCCCACTCCGGGTCCATGATCTACGTGGGCGGCCGCTACAACTTCGCCAACAAGGCCACCAGCGTCGGCCTCGAGTACAACCACGGCTCCAAGTACTGGTTCAACTTCACGCCGGCCCAGGACGACATCCTCGCCGCGAAGACCAACACCCGCGGCGACGTCTGGGAAGCCTACCTGCTCCACCGCATCAACAAGCGCTTCCAGCTCAAGCTCGACTACACCTACTACGACTACGAGTACTCGGGCTCCGGCTGGCACATCGGAGCGCCCAAGAAGCTCGACTCCAGGCCCGTTCTGGGCTACCCGACGTATTCCAGCGCCGGCGTCGCCACCCTCTCCATGAGCGTGAGGTTCTAGAGGGTCCCATGCGGCGCCTCGCCCTCGGTTTGCTCCTTCTGGCCCTGGCCGCCGCGCCCGCGGCGGCCGCGGCCGGGAAGGAGTACAGCCACCAGAAGTACTTCGACCACTACGAGGGGACGAAGACCTGCCTCCAGTGCCACCAGAAGGAGGCCGAGACCTTCTTTCACTCCCAGCACTACCAGTGGCGCGGGCAGACCCCGGACCTGGTGAACTCGGACGGAAAGAGCCTGGGCAAGATCAATACGACCAACGATTTCTGCACCAATCCCATCAAGAACTGGATCGGCGAGACCCGGAACTCGAGGGGAGACCTGCTGACCCAGGGATGCTCCAAGTGCCACGCCGGCCTGGGGCTCCTGCCCGCGGAAAAGATGTCTCCGGAACAGCTCGAGAACATCGACTGCCTCATGTGCCACGCCCGGGGCTACCAGCGGAGCCTGTACGACAACGGAAAGGGCGGATGGGAGTGGCGGCCCATCCTCTGGAAGAACCCCGAAGGCCTCGATTCGGTGGCCAAGCGCATCGGCATGCCGACCCTGGCCACCTGCCTGCGTTGTCACGCGGGCTCCGGGGGCGGTCCCAACTTCAAGCGCGGGGACCTGGAATACGCCCTGACCGAGTGCTCCCGCGAGTTCGACGTGCACATGGCGAAGGACGGGGCGGGCCTGAGCTGCGTGGACTGCCACGCCGGGGAGGACCACCGCGTTCGCGGCCGGGGCGCCGACCTTTCGGGGACGGACATGCCCTCCAAGCCCCTCTCCTGCGACACGGAGGAGTGCCACGGAGGGAAGCCCCACGCCTCTCAGATCCTGAACACCCACGCCGCGCGCGTGGCGTGCGCCGCGTGCCACATCCCGACCTTCGCCAAAGCCGACGCGACGGACATGGTGCGGGACTGGTCCAAACCCTCCTACGACGCGGAGAAGGACAAGTACGCCGCCACCATCACCCTTCAGAAGGACGTGACCCCTGTGTACGCCTGGTACAACGGCAAGACGCGGGCGCTCCTACCCGGCCACGCCATCCGGAAGAACCCGGACGGAACCGTCTCCATGATGGCCCCCGAGGGGAGCCGCAAGGACCCGAAGGCCCGGATCTTCCCCTTCAAGCTCCACCGGGGCCGCATGCCCGTGCTCGAGGGCAAAGAGTACATCCTTCCCATCGAAGTGGAGGCCTTCTTCGCCAGCGGGAAGCTGGACGAGGCGATCCGGGGGGCCGCCGAGGAAGCCTACGGCGTCCACGACGCCCGGTACTTCTGGGTGGACACGGTCCGGTACATGGGCATCTACCACGAGGTGGTCCCCTCGAAGCACGCCCTGGGATGCCTGGATTGCCACGACACGGGCCAGCGCATGGACTGGAAGGCGCTGGGCTACGACGGCGATCCCCTCCTGGTGAAGGTGGCCGCGGCCTCCGAAAGGCCCGCGAGCGGGAAGAAGTAATTCCGCTCCACGACATCCCGACCCTTGAAGAAGGCGGGCCCGCGGGCCCGCCTTTTTTCTTGGCTCCTCTTGCGAATCTGTGCGTCTCGAAGGGTGGGGCAGGCCGACCAAGCGCTGGGTGCGCTTGGCTTTGGGCGGGAGGCGCCGGTCCGAAAGGCGTCCCCTGCTGCCCTCCTCACCAAGGGCCTCTTCGGAGGGCATCGTAGGAGGGCCATCAGGCGGTCTTCCTAGAGCCTTTCCTCCCGGCGCCTCTCCCGCCCGGCCGCCCTTCGGGCGGGCCGGCCTGTCTGGCTGGTTCCGTTCGCCCCCCCCCACCCCAATGAGTGCGCCGGCGGCGTCGGACCATCTGCTTTGTCAGGCTTCGCGGGCGGACACGCTCCACGTACCCAAGTACGAGTCGGTGTCCGCCCGCTCGCCTTTCGCGCATCTGGCCCAACGGCGCCGGGACGCCGCCATCCGCCTTTGGCGGACGGCGATTTAGCTCAGGGGCCTGCACAGATTCTCCAGACGAGCCTCTTTCTTGAAGGTCCTCGCGGCGAGAAGGCGAAGTTGACCCCCCAGGGTCCCGATGGGACAATGTCCCCATGCGCAAAGCGGGATTCGCGCTCCTGGCTTTCTTGACTCTCTCGGCGTGGGGGGCAGAGGACCGCATCGCGGACCTCCAGAAACAGGTGGAGGTCCTCCGCGGACTCTCCTTCCAGCGCCCCGTCCCGATCCGGAGGGTGGAGCCCGACGTGCTTCGGACCGTGGTGCGTCGGGAAATGGAGCGGGAGTTTCCTGAGGCCGAGTGGCCGAAGAACGAGGCCGTCCTCAAGGCCTTCGGCCTGATCCCCCCGAAGATGAACCTCCGGGCCGTCCTCCAGTCCCTGCTGGAGGAACAAGTGGTCGGGCTCTACGATCCCCGGGACAAGGTGCTCTACGTGAGCGCGGCCCCCCTGGGTGAGGAGGAGCTTCTGGCGGGGCTGGAGGTGGAGGGCTTCTCGCTTTCCGACGTCTTTCTGGTGCACGAACTGGCGCACGCGCTGGTGGACCAGCACTTTCCGCTTCTGGACCTGCCCATCGAGGACCGGGAAAACGAGGACCGCGCCTCGGCGGCGCGCTGCCTGGTGGAGGGAGACGCGACCTGGGTCATGATGCGGTACCTGTACGGGGCCCTGAAGCTCTCCCCCGCGAGACAGGCCGAGGCGGCGGATTTCATGGGCTCTCTGGCCCTCGGGAGGGAACTTCTGGGGCAGTCGGCGCCCGCCTACATCCAGGACAACCTCCTGGCGGGGTACATGGTTGGGCTGGCGCTGGTTCAGGCGGCGGTGGACCGGGGCGGGGCGGCGGAGCTCAACGGGCTCTACCGTGCCCCCCCGCTCTCCATGGAGCAGGTGCTGCACCCGGAGAAGGCCCTGAACCGCACCGACCCCCCGATGAGGGTGGCCGCCCCCTCCCTTTCGGGACTGCCGTCCGGGTGGGCCGAGGTCTCCCAGGGAGTGTGGGGGGAGTTCAACGTGCGCATCCTCCTGATGGAGTGGGGCGCCGGGGAGGAGCAGGCCCGAAAGGCCGCGGAAGGTTGGGCCGGGGACGCCTACCGGGTGTACCAGGGGCCCGCAAACGGCCGGGCCTTCACCTGGGCGACGGAGTGGGACAGCGAAGGGGAGGCGGAGGAATTCTCCCAGGCCGCTGGACGGCGCAAGGACTTGACGGTGGCGCGGCAGGGAAGGCGCGTGACCGTGGACCGGCCGCTCCCCTCCGCGCGAGCCGGCGCCGCGGGCGGCGGGGACCGCCCCTGAACGGTTGGCAAGGACCCCGGGGGTCCGGATCCCCCGGATGGGAGGACGTGCGCATGCGACCGGTGGTCACCCGAACCGACTACGAAGGAATCCGACGGATCTCCCGCGGCAAGGTCCGAGACATGTACGACCTGGAGGACCAGGTCCTCATCGTGGTCACGGACCGGCTGTCCGCCTTCGACCACGTCCTGCCCAACGGGATCCCCGACAAGGGCCGCGTGCTCAATCTCCTGACCGAGTTCTGGCTCGAGAAGACGAAGCACATCGTGAAGAACCACCTGATCTCCACGGACGTGGACGATTTGCCTTCGCCTCTCTGCCCCTACAAGGAAGAACTGGAAGGGCGTTTCATGCTGGCCAAGAAAGCCGAAATGCTCCCCGTGGAGTGCGTCGTGCGGGGATACCTGTCCGGTTCGGGCTGGAACGATTACCGCAGGACCGGCGCGGTGTGCGGCATCCGGCTCCCCGAGGGCCTGAAGGAAAGCGACCGGCTCCCGGAACCCATCTTCACGCCGTCCACCAAGGCCGAGACGGGACACGACGAGAACATCTCCTTCGAGGCCGCCACCTCCCTCCTCGGCGAGAGTCTGGCCCGCAGGGTGCGGGAGCTGACGCTGTCGGTTTACAACTACGCCGCGGATTATGCCCTCCAGCGCGGAATCATCATCGCCGACACGAAGTTCGAGTTCGGGTTGTACGAAGGCGAGGTCATCCTCTGCGACGAGGTCCTGACGCCCGATTCCAGCCGCTTCTGGCCCGCCAGCCTCTACGAGCCGGGAAAGTCCCAGCCCTCTTTCGACAAGCAGTTCGTGAGGGATTACCTGCTGTCCATCCGGTGGAACAAGGAGCCGCCCGTGCCCGTCCTGCCCGAGGAGGTGGTGTCCAGGACCTCCGAGAAGTACCGGGAGGCGTACGAGCGGATCACGGGCCACCCGCTGCCGTAGGCGGCCGGCGGGAGGGCGAGGGCCGATGGGAAAGGGGCCGGACGTGCGGGGGGCGGTGCGGCCCATGGCGGCCAGGGACCTCCCGGAGGTCTCGGCCATCGAGGCGGACTCCTTCCCCAACCCGTGGCCCCTGGAGGCTCTCCGCCATGAACTGATGTCCAACCCCTTCTGCTCCAGCTTCGTCGTGGAGCAGGAGGGGCGGGTCGCCGGGTACGCCTTCCTGTGGGTCATTTTCGAACAGGCGCACTTGATCAACATCGCCGTGGGCCGCGAGTTCCGCCGTCGCGGACTGGGCGAGGCGCTCTTGGTCCACGCCCTGGAGCAGGCCAGGTCCCTGGGGGGGGAGCGGATCCACCTGGAGGTGAGGGAGTCCAACGCTCCCGCCATCGCCCTGTACCGAAAGCACGGCTTCGGCGAACTCGGCCGGATCGAACGGTATTACTCCGACGGGGCGCCGGCCCTGGTCATGGAGGCCCCGCTGACGGGGGGCGAAGGGGGGGGAGGGCGATGAGGATCGCGGCGGGGATTCTCCTGGGTTGGGCGGTGGTATCGGCCTCCGGCTTCGTGGTGCGGGCCGACGAGGGGATGTGGACCTTCGACAGCATTCCCGTGGAGCGGATCGAGCGGAGCACCGGCTTCCGTCCCGATGCGGCGTGGATCGAGCGGGTGCGTCTCGCTTCGGTGCGAATCAACGACGGGGGCTCGGGTGCCTTCGTGAGCCCCCGCGGACTCCTGCTCACCAATCAGCACCTTGCCCTGGGCCAGCTCCAGAAGGTCTCCACTCCGGAGAAAGACTACGTGCGCACCGGCTTCTACGCCCCTACCGAGGCACAGGAGCTGAAATGCCCCGACCTGGAGGTGCACCGCCTCGAGGGCATGGAGAACGTCACCCAGGCCGTGCGAGAGGCCGTGGCAGGCCTTTCCTCGAAGAAAGCGGAGGCCAGGAGGCGGGAGGTCCTGGCGAGCCTCGCCTCCGCCAGAATGCGCGAGACCGGACTCCTGTGCGAGAGCGAGACCCTCTACCGCGGCGGGGAGTATTGGATCTACCTCTACCGCCGCTTCACCGACATCCGCCTCGTCTTCTCCACCGAGAAGGCCGTGGGTTTCTTCGGCGGGGACGCGGACAACTTCGCCTTTCCCCGGCACGACCTCGACGTGGCTCTCTTCCGCGTGTACGACAACGGCCGGCCCCTTGAGGTGACGCACTACCTGCCCCTTCGGGAGAACCCTCCGAGCGAAGGCGAGGTCGTCTTCGTGGCGGGGAACCCGGGGGCCACGCTCCGGCTCCTTACGGCCTCCCAGATCGAGACGCTTCGCGACCTGTCCTACCCCACCCGCCTGGCGCAGATCGAGGCCCTCATCGCCGGGCTCGAAGCGTACGGTGCGCGGGGTACGGAGGAGACCCGCAGGGCCTACGGGGCGCTGTACGGCATCCGCAACGCGCGGCGGACGGTGGTCGGGGAACTCGAGGCCCTGCGCGATCCGGACTTGCTGGAGGGAAAGAGGCGGGAGGAGCGGGCCCTCCTCGAGGCCCTCTCGGGAAGACCTTCCCTCCGGAAGGAGGTCCGCCGGGCCCTGCGCGAGGCGGCGCGGGCGGAGAAGGTCCGCCGCAGGGGCTTCAAGGCCACCTTCTACGGCGGGGACATGCCCGGCGGGACGCTTTGCAAGCTCGCCCTCGCCCTGGTGCGGTATCCCGTCGAGACGGCCAAACCCGACGGGAGCCGCCTCGAGCCCTACCAGGAGGCCAACCTCGAAACCCTGAGGTCCGAAATCCTCAGTCCGGCCCCCCTCCACGCGGACCTCCAGGAGGCCTACCTCGCCACGGCCCTCGAGTGGCTCCGGACCGAACTGGGCCCCGACGACCCCCTGGTCCGCGCACTTCTCGACGGGGAGTCGCCCCAGGAGGTGGCCCGGAAGTCGGTGGGCGGCACCCGGCTGGGCGACCTCTCGGTGCGGAAAGGGCTCCTGGATGGCGGTGAACAGGCCGTCAGGGCGTCCGCCGATCCCCTTCTGGCCCTGGCCCGAAGGGCCGATCCCATCCTTCGGGAACGCAGCCGGCGCCTGCGCGAGGAGGTGGCCGCCCCCCTCGAGTCGGCCGCCGAGATCCTGGCCGGGGCCCGCTTCGCCGTTCACGGAAAGTCCTTGTACCCCGACGCCACCTTCTCGCCCCGCCTGACGTGGGGAAGGGTGGCCGGCTACGAGACCCCGTCCCAGACCGTTCCGCCCTTCACGACCTTCTTCGGCCTGTACGATCGGAGCGCGGCCTTCGGGGGCAGGGGAGCCTACGCCCTGCCGCAAAGGTACCAGGAAGGGCGGGGGCGGCTCGACCTCGCCACCGTCCTCAATTTTGCCGCCACCTGCGACACCATCAGCGGCAACTCCGGAAGCCCCTGCTTCGACCGAGAGGGGTACGTCGTGGGAGTCGTCTTCGACCGGAACCGGGAGGGGCTCTCCCGCCGCTTCTACTACGACGAGTCCCGGGCGCGGTGCGTGGCCGTGGCCTCCAGCGCCGTTCTGGAAACCCTGGAGGCTCTATACGATGCCGGCCCCCTGGCGGCCGAACTTCGCGCGGCCTCGGGCGACAAGGCGGGGCGAAGGATCTGAGAATTGACGGACTGGGGAAGCCCCGGTAAGACCTCAGGCTTTTTCCGGTTCGACCAAGGCCCTGAGCAGGTCCCGCCCCGCTCCGGAATCCTTTCGCTCATTCCGGGTTTGACAGGCGGTCCCGCCCGGGCTCGTCTCTTCAGAACGCCTTTTGGGCCCCCTCCATGACCCGCAGGACCCTTCGGATGCGCTCGGCGGGAGGGAGGACCGGCACGGGCAGATCCAGGCGGCTGCCGCGCTCCAGAAGGGGCACCAGGCGCTCCAGGTCGGGGCCCGATTCGCGGGCCGTGAGGGCCACCCGGATGGGGTGGAAGAGCGCCTTCCCTTTGACCCGGAGCGCGTCCCGAACGGAGAGGACCACCTCACGATACGCTCCGGGAAGGGCGAGGTCCGCCTTCGCGGCTCGATCGAGAAAGGCGCGAACCACCTCCCTGGCCCCGGGTTCCGCAAGCGCGGCGCGCGCCGCTTCATCCATGGCTTCGGGATCGAAGACGAACACGGGGTCGGAGGCGGCGATGGCTTCGGAGAGGAGATCCATCCGCTCGACGAGAAGTTGACCCAGGTCCGCCAGCCAGGCGAGCGCCTCGGCGGAGAGATCCCCCTCGGGAAGCCGGCCCGCCCCGCGAAGGGGCCGGGCAAGCGCCGAGGCCAGGGCTTCCGGGGCCATCCGTTTGAGGTGCTCCCGGTTGAGGAAGCGCAGCTTCCCTTCGTCGAACACCGCGGCCACCTTGTTCACGCGCTCCAGCGAGAAGGCCTCCAGAATCTCGCGGGCCGAGAGAACCTCCCGTCCTCCGGGATCGGACCACCCCAGGAGGGCCAGTCCGTTCACCATGGCCTCCGGAAGGAAACCGCGGGAGCGGAATGCGTCCAGGGAGACGTCGCCGTGGCGCTTGCTGAGCTTGCCCCCGTCCGGTCCGAGAATCATGGAGAGGTGGCCGAAGAGGGGCGCCTCCAACCCCAAGGCCTCGTAGAGGACGATCTGCTTCGGGGTGTTGGAGAGGTGGTCCTCCCCCCGGATCACGTGGGTCACGCCCATGAGGGCGTCGTCCACGACCACGGCGAAGTTGTAGGTGGGCGAACCGTCCGGGCGGGTGAGGATCCAATCTCCGAACTGAGAGGTGTGGATGGAGACGGGCCCGCGCACCAGGTCCGTGAAGGTGACGGCTTTTAGCGGGACCTTGAGGCGGAGCGAATGGGGCTCGCCCGAGGCGATCCTCCGGGCCCGCTCGGCCGCGTCCACATGTCGGCAGGTGCCCGGGTAGACGAAGGTCCGCTGGGCCGCGCGGGCGGCCTCGCGGCCCGCGTCCAGCGTCTCCTGGGAGCAGAAGCAGGGGTAGGCCTTGTCTTCCTGGAGGAGGCGTTCCGCGGCCGCCCGATAGGTGCCGTAGCGCTCCGTCTGGCGATAGGGACCGAAGGGCCCCCCTGTCTCCGGTCCCTCGTCCCAGTGAAGGCCCAGCCACCTCAGGTCCTGAAGGACCGAGCGGACGCTCTCCTCCGTGGACCGCGCGGCGTCCGTGTCCTCGAGACGCAGGATGAAGGCGCCGCCGTTCTTGCGGGCGTAAAGCCAGTTGAAAAGAGCCGTCCGCACGTTTCCCAGGTGGAGGTGACCCGTGGGAGACGGCGCGAAACGGACGCGGATTCTCTCGGACACCATGGCGCCTCCAGGCGCGGTGATTCTAGACGCAAACCGTGACCCCCGTAAAGGCGGAAGGTTAGAGAGGGACGCTCGTTCCCGATGCGGTCGGGTAAATACCGGCAAGCCGGACCGGCTCCGTGGGCCGGCCGGGCCCATTGACTGGGCGTCCTCAGGAGGCCGATCCTGGCGCAAAGGAAGGAGGGGAGAGATGGGCAGGACCCTGTTCCTCATCCACGGCATGTGGGGCGGCGCGCACCTGTGGACGAACTACCGGTCCTTTTTCGAGGAGCGGGGCCACACCTGCCACGCCCCCACCTTGCGCCACCACGACGTCCCTCCGCAGGCCCCGCCGCCCGAGGGACTCGGTGTCACGAGCCTTCTGGACTACGCCGCCGATCTGGAGGCCCAGATCCGGGCCCTGCCCGAGCGGCCCGTCGTCGTGGGCCATTCCATGGGGGGCATCCTGGCCCAGATCCTGGCCTCCCGGGGACTGTGCGAAAAGGCGGTGCTCCTCACTCCCGCGGCGCCGCGGGGGGTCCTCGCCCTCCGCCTTTCGGTGATCCGGTCCTTCTGGAGCGCCATGACCACCTGGGGCTTCTGGCGGAAGCCCTTCAAGATCACCTACGCCGAGGCGGTCTACTCCATGATGGAACTCCTGCCCGAGGACGAAAGGCGGAAGGCCTACGCGCAGTTCGTCCACGAATCGGGCCGGGCGGCCTTCGAAATCGGTTTCTGGCTCCTCGACGGCCGGCGCGCCGCCGAGGTGGACGAGAAGATGGTGACTTGTCCGGTGCTGGTGGTGGCGGGGGGGAGGGACCGCATCACCCCCGCCGCCGTCGTGAAGAACGTGGCGAAGAAGTACGGCGCCCCCTGCAAGGTCTTTCCGGAGCACGCCCACTGGGTGCTTCAGGAGAAGGGCTGGGAGGACGTGGCCCGCTTCGTCGCCGAATGGATCGAGGCGCCGTAGGGCTTCAGAGGGCGCGGGGGCGCGCGAGAAGGGCCTCCGCCTCCTCCACCGTTCGCCTCAGCACCTCGGCCACCGTGGGCGTGTCCGCGATGAGGCTGGAGGCCTGCCCGAGGGGAAGGACGCCGCGCTCCAGGTCCCCCTCCGTGCAGGCCAGCCGGAAGCCCTTGAAGGCGTTGGCCAGGTGGGCCAGTTGGAGGGTGTTTTTCCACCCCGAGGCGAGAACCCCCGCCGCCATCTTGAGGTAGGGAACGCCAAGCATCCGTGAGATCTCCACCCCGTTGAAGGCGGCCCGCTTCAGGTCCAGGCCGCGCTTCACCGCCCGCTTTCCTCCGGGGGAAAGGAGGATGCGGCAAGGCTGTCCGTCGAACCGCGTGGTGTAGAGGGTGTCCTCGGCCTCCCGCTCCCGGCACGCGGCCTTGCACCCTTCGTGGGCCGGGCTCTCCTTCGTGTTCATCAGGCGCGTTCCCATGGCCACGCCGTCGGCCCCCAGGACGAGCGCCGCCGCGAGGCCCCGGCCGTCGGCGAAGCCCCCCGCCGCCACGATGGGGACCTTCACGGCGTCGGCCACCCTGGGGATGAGGACCATGGATGAAACCCCCGAACCGTGGGCCGCCGCTTCGTTCCCCGTCACGAGGACCGCGTCGGTCCCGTAGGAGGCCGCGCTCTGGGCGTGCTTGGCCGTCGTCACCGTGGCGATGACCTTCCCGCCGTAGGCGTGGGCGCCCTTCACGATCCAGTCCCCCTTGCCCATGGAGAAATTGATGACGGGGACCTTTTCCTCCAAGAGGACCTGGGCGTTCTCCCTCGCTCCGGGAAAGTACAGGGTGGCGTTGGCGCCGAAGGGGCGGTCGGTGAGGGAGCGAACCCTGCGGATCGCCTCGCGGGTCTGCCCGGCGTTGTACACGCCCGTCGCCAGGATGCCCAGGCCTCCCGCGTTGGACACCGCCGCCACCAGTTCCGGCGTGGAGATCCACGACATGCCCGACAGGACGATGGGATGCTCGATGCCGAAGAGTTCCGTCACGCGCGTCTTCATGGCGCCCCCCTTGGAGAAGGGATTATAGCGCGGGAGGATTGGAGGCGGGAGCCTCCGAACCCGAAAAGAGCGAACCTCCCTGCTGCGCGGGGAGGTTCGGGTCTCATCCTGCAAGCGTCGTTGTCGGGCCGAAAGGGATCCCTACTCGTACCTGAGGGCGTCGATGGGGTCGAGGCGGCTGGCCTTGACGGCGGGGTAGACGCCGAAGACCGCGCCCGTGAGGGCGGCGAACCCCAGGGAGAGCAGGACGATCCAGAAGGGCACGTAGGCCGGCGGGAAGGTCTCGGAGACGGTCTTTCTCAGGACGAAGACCACGAAGTGGGACAGGCCCACGCCCAGGAAGAGTCCGACGATGCCCCCGAGGGTCGAGAGGGTCACCGATTCGATGAGGAACTGGTAGAGGATGTGGACCCTCTTGGCGCCCACGGCCATCCGGATGCCGATTTCGCGGGTCCGCTCGGTGACGGAGACGAGCATGATGTTCATGATGCCGATGCCCCCGACCACGAGGGTGATGCAGACGATGGCCGTGACCACCATCGTGGAGATGCCCGTGAACTGGTCGATGACCCTCTTGATGGCCTCCACGGTGAAAATGCGGAAGTCGTCCTGCTGGCCGAAGCGGATGCCGTGGGTGCGGCGCAGGACCGTGGAGATCTGCTCCACCGCGTTGTCGGTCTGCTTGGGGTCGAGGATCTGGATCAGGATGAAGACCGTGTTGGCGATGTCCTGCCCGTACTGCTGGGTGGCGGCTGTTAAGGGGATGAAGATCTGGTCGTCCTGGCTCTGGCCAAAGGAGCCGCCCTTCTTCTCGAGCAGGCCCACGATGGTGTAGGTGCCCCGTCCGATCTGGATCTCCTCTCCGAGGCACTGGGGGGGCATGGCCAGCTTGTCCAGGATGTCCTGGCCCACCACGCACACCTTTCGGCGGGTGGCCACGTCCATGGGCCCGATGAAGCGTCCCGACTCCAGGTCGAGGTTGTTGATGGGGGCATAGGGCTCCGTGGTACCGATGATCTGCGTGGTGTCGCGCTGGCTCCGGTAGGCGATGGTGTCCCCGCGCATGACGAAGGGGGCCACCTCCTTGACGAGCGGGGCCCCGTCCTTGATCGCCAGGGCGTCGGCGTAGGTCATCTTCAGGCGCTTCACCGCATCCACCCGGCTCCTGGACATCTCGTAGTTGGGCCGAACGAACATGGTGTCGGCGCCCAGGGAGTTGAACTCCGCGAAGAAGGCGGCGAAGACGCCCTGCATGATGGAAACCACCGCCACGACGCTGAGGACTCCGATGATGATGCCGAGGACCGTGAGGAAGGAGCGCATCTTGCTGGCCAGGATGGCCCTGAGCGCGATGCGGACGAGTTCGGCCACGCTTCCCCAGAAACCGTAGATCTGTTCCTTTCGGATGGCGGCGGTCATGGCTCGCCTCCCTCCGCCTTGCGCACGACCTCGTCGGAGACGATCCTGCCGTCCCGGATGCGCACCTGCCGGGGCGCGTAGGCGGCGATGTCGGGCTCGTGGGTGACGAGAATGAGGGTGTTGCCCATCCGGTTGAGCCGCACGAGCTGTCCCATGATGTTCTCGCTCGTCTTGGAGTCGAGGTTCCCCGTGGGTTCGTCGGCGAGGATGAGGCTGGGCTTGTTGACGAGCGCGCGGCAGATGGCGATCTGCTGGCGCTGGCCGCCCGAGAGCTGGTTGGGGCGGTGGGCCGCGTGGGTCTCCAGGCCGAGGAACTGGAGGGCCTCCATGGCCTTCCGGCGCCGCTCGCCGGGGGGGACCTTGGCGTAGATGAGGGGCAGTTCCACGTTCTCCACGGCGCTGGCCCTGGGGAGGAGGAAAAACATCTGGAAGATGAAGCCGATCTCGCGGTTCCTCACCTCCGCGAGTTCGTCGGGCGGGAGGCTGTGGACCGGGGTGCCGGCCAGCGTGTACGTGCCGGACGTGGGCGTGTCCAGACAGCCGAGGAGATGGAGGAGCGTGGACTTGCCCGATCCGGAGGGACCCATGATGGCGATGAACTCGCCGCGTCGCACGGTGAGGTCCGCCCCGCGGAGGGCGTGGTAGACCTCGTCCCCCATGGGGTAGTCCTTGACGAGGCCGCGCGCCTCGATGAGCACGTCGTCAGTCACCCGGCTCCTCCGTCTTGGGCGCGGTGCGGCTCTTCACGAAGTCCTCCGGCTTGAGGACCTTGGGCCGGAGGCGGTCGTTCTCCTTGAGGTTCCTCAAAATCCTGTAGGGGCCGATGACGACCTCGTCCCCCTCCTCGAGGCCCTCGGTGACTTCGGTGAAGAGGTCGTCCGACAGGCCGGTCTGAACGATCTTCTTGGCGGCCTTCTGCTTGTCGGAGACGAAGACGTAGAAGACCTGCTCGCCGCTTTTCTCCTCCGTGCGGATGGCTCCAACGGGGACGCGGATCACGTTCTCCCGCTTGTCGGCAAGGAGCCGCACGCGGGCGGTGACGCCCGGCTTGAGGTCCGAATCGGGGTTGGTGACGGCGACCTTCACGAGGAACTGTCGGATGTTGGCCTGGGTGCCGCTGGCCCCGGGCCGGGCCGAGGCGCTGATCTCGATCACCTTTCCGTCGTAGCGCCTTCCGCCCAGGGCGTCCACGATGACGACGACGGGCTGGCCGAGCTTGAGCCGGGGATAATCGGCCTCGTCCACCTGGACTTCGGTGATGATCTCGCTGAGGTCCGAAACGGTGAGGATGACGGTTCCCGAGAAATTCATGGTGCCCATGACGGCCGTTTCGCCCACCTTCGCGTTCACCGCCGTCACGACCCCGTCCATGGGCGATCGCAGGGTCGTCTTGGCCAGGTTGTCCTGGGCCTTCTGGAAGTAGGCCTTCGCCTGGGCCACCGCCGAGGCGGCGGAGCTTTCGGCGAGTTCGGCCTGGTCCAGAGCCAGGCGGGCGTCGTCCCTCTGCGAGGCCGAGAAGATCCCCTTGCGGAAGAGGTCCTCGGCCCGCTCCCAATCCTTCTTGCGCTGGGCGAGAGTCACCCGCGCCTGCCGCGCGCCCACCTCGGCGGATTGCAGGTTGGCCAGGGCCGAGGCCACGTCCCGCTGGTAGGTGTCGGGGTTGATCTGGACCAGGATATCGCCTTTTTTAACGGCGCTTCCCTCCAGGAAGGGGATGGACACGATTTCGCCCATGACCTGGGAGGAGATGTTCACGGCGTTCTTGGCGGCGATGAGCCCGTCCGCCGTAACCGTCGGGGACACCTCGCCCCGTTCGGTCTTGAGGACCTCCACTTCGAACCCTTTGGGCCGGCTGTTGACGGCGGTCAGGACGATCACGAGGAGGAGGACGGCGGCGGCGGACAGGACAATCCAGAGGCGCTTCTTGGTCATCGCGGGCACCTAGAAAATGGCGGCGAGCGCCACGCGGACGCCGACCCAGACGAAGTAAAGGACCACCACGGCGGCGGCGGCGGGCGCCACCCGACAGCGGGCGGCGGCGGCCAGCCCCACCGAGAGGAGGAAGATCATCCAGGCCTTGAAGAGGTCCAGGGACTGGAGAAGCGCGTACAGGGGCTTGGAGGTGGACTCGCGGTCCAGGAGGGCCGCCGGGTTCGTGGCCAGGGCGTTCTGGATGTCGATGGAGTTGGGGTCCTTGACGAAGAGGATCACGATGAAGAGGACGGCGGCGACCGTCATGGGGAGCATGGCGAAGCCCACCGCCAGCAGGCTCCTCTTGAAGTTGATCTCGAAACCGAAGGCCAGGAGCACCAGCCAGAAGAGCGCCGCCAGGAAGAGCACCGTCACCACGAGAAAGAGGCAGGCGAAAAAGGCGGTGAAGGCGGCGGGCCGGGAGGCTTCCCTCTCGGCGGCCTCTTCGATCTGCGCGTCGCTGAGCTGGTCCGCGAAGCGGCTCTGGCGGATCTGGTCCCGCACGAACTGCTTCATGTCCACCCGGTTCCGCATCAAGACCACGCTCACCACGTTGAAGATCATGATGAGGACCAGCGGGACGGCGACGAGAGTCCAGTGGCGCTCCACGATCCGCTTGAACGTCTCCCCAGGGGAGAGAAACGCCCCCGTCACGGCCTGCAGGGGGGCGATGGGGGCCGGGGCGGGCGCGGACGGAGTGGGGGCCTCCGCGGGTACGGCCTCCGGGCGGTTTTCACCGTGGGTCGGGTTGTTCTCGTTCATGACTTCCTCCCCTTCCGAGAAGTCGGCGACCGGTTGATCCGGCGATCAAGCGATCAAGGACCTCAGGAACTACTTGATTTCGATGCCGTGGGTCTCGAAGTAAACCCCCACGGCCCGGTCCAGCGCGGACATGGCCAGCTTCGCATCGAGGATCGCCCTCAGGAGGCCGGATTCCGCCGCGGCCAGGTCGTTCTGGTAGGACAGCACGTTGAAGGCCGTGGACAGGCCGTTGTCGTACTTCTTTCGTTCGGCGTCGAGCTTCTCCTCCTGAAGGCGGAGGGTGAGCCGGGCGGCGGCCACGCGCTTCCGCGCGGCCTCCAACCCCCTCAGGCTGGAGCGCACCTCGTTGGCGATCGTCAGGGTCTGCTTTTGAAGGGCGATCTCCTGGGCCGTCTGGGCCAGCCGGAACTGCTGGAACTGGTAACGGGCGGCCCGGTTGCCCAGGGGGACCTTGAGGGCCAGGGCCACGTAGTAGGACTTGTAATCGAGGCCCGTGACCTGCTCCCATGCGTCGGGGAAGGTCAGGTCGCTCACCTGTCCCGTGAGCGGGTTGACGTAGTAGCCCGAGATGCCGTTGTAGGTGAGGCCCGCCGAGAGGTCCAGGCTGGGCAGGGTCTGGTTCTTGGACCAACGCGTATCGAGCTTGGCGCGCTCCACCTTCTCCTTGGCGGCGATCAATTCGGGGCGCGTTTTCAGGGCCTGGGCGAGAAGGTCCTTCTCTTCGTACTCCCCTCCGGTGACCACGGCCTCGTCGGTGGGCTGGATCTCCTGAAGCCATTCCGGACTGTCCTGGGTGATCCCCAACGCGAGCTTCAGGATGTCCGCCGAGTCCCCCACGGCCTGCTGGGAAGCGATGATTTCCTGCTCGCGGGCGGCCACCTGGGCGTCGGCGGCCACCTGCTCGATGGGGGCCAGCACGCCCACCTCGATCTTCTTCCGCGTCTCCTCCTGGAACGTCTTGGCCAGGTCGAGGGACCGGCGGCGCACCTCCAGGTCGCGGATGGCGTAGACGAGGTTCCAATAGTCCCGCTCCACCTGGACGAGGGCGTCACGGAGGCCCGCTTGATACTGGGCGTCGGCCACGGTGCGGTCGATCTTGGCCTGGAGGACGGAGCGGCTGGCGACCTGCTTTCCGAAGCCCTTCAGGAGAGGCACGGTCGTCCCGAGGGCCGCCGAACTCCCGTAGGTGGGGTTCAGGATGGAGTACAGGGAGTTCGTGCGGGACTTGTAGTTGTCCCATTGGAGCGTGAAGGTCTGGCCCCACGGCGCGAACTGGGAGAGCCCCAGGTTGTACTGGTCCTGGCGGCTCATGTAGAGGCTCGCGGAGCCCCCGGCCTGCAGGACGCTGGACGTGGGCTGGCGGTTGACCCCCGTGGACCAGTCAAAGGAGAGGTTCGGGTCGTAAAGGCCGTAGGCTCCTTTGAGCGCGGCCTGGGCCTGGTCCCGATTGATCTCCTGGACCCGCACGTCGAAGTTTTTTTCCAGTGCGATCTTCAGGGCATCCTGGAGTGAAAGGGACAGGGTCCCTTCTCCCTCCTGAGCCCGGACCGCCGCGCCCGTCCCGAGAAGGGCCAGGGTGAGGACGCAGAGAAACCCGCCGGACCGGTGCTTTTTCATTCCATCCTCCGTTCCAAGAGGAGACATACGTCGGGTTGCCGCCGGAAGTTTACGGGACCACGCCCCGGCGGGAGGCGCCTGCCTCCTGCGGCCAGAGTTTTCCACAGCCTCACGGCTTCTTCATCACCGAATCGAGGATCATGAGAAAGGCGGCCTGTTGGGCCGGCTCCTCCTTGTTGATCACGGCCAGGCAGGAGCCCCTCGGAAAGAGCGCGTGAAGGCGCTCGGCGTCCCATCCGCTGGTGATCACCACGCGGCGCCGGTCGACCCCCTGGGCGACGGCCACGTCCAGGAGTTTCCGGCCGTCCAGCACGGGCATCTCCAGATCCAGCATGAGCAGGTGGAGGTGGGGGCCGAAGGACCGGACGGCGGACATGGGATCGGTCTGGGTCTCCACCGCCACCCGGCCGGGGTATCGGTCCTCCAAAAAGGCCTTCCAGTGGTCCACAAAGGACCGGTGATCGTCCACGATCAAAATTCGCTTCATGCCGTCCCCGCACGACGAGCCTAGACCCGTGACGGCGAAGATGCAACGGCCTGCCTTGCGGCCGGAGAGATGGAAACGGCGAGGCCGGTCCCCTCCCGCCCGGCGCCCTCCCCCGGGCGCCACATGTCCTATACTGCCGGCGCGGGGGAACGGAATGACCGGCCGCGCCGCGTCGTTGGAGAGGACCATGAAGGTCGTTCGGGCCAAGAAGTACGGTTTCTGTTCGGGCGTCAGGGTGGCGGACCTCAAGGTCCGCCGGTTCGCCGCCCAGGGGGGGCGGGGGGCCATCCTGGGCCAGGTGGTCCACAACGAGCGCGTGGTGGAGGACCTGGAGAGGCTGGGAATCAGGACGGTCCACAGCCTCGAGGAGGTCGCGGAGCCCGTGGTGGTCTTCTCGGCCCACGGCGTCCCACCCTCGTTCCACGAGAGGGCCCGCGGCCTCGGCCTGGAGATCCTGGATACGACCTGCAAATTCGTGTACGACATCCACAAGGAAGCGCAAGCGGCCCTGGAGGAGGGCGCCCACCTGGTCTTCGTGGGAGACCCCCAGCACCGGGAAGTGGTGGGATACACCCGGGACCTGGATCCCTCCACCTACCACATCGTTCAGGGCCTGGACCAGGCGCGGGAGATCTCCTGGGAGGCCTACCCGTCCCTCCGGATTCTGTACCAGACCACCCTCAACGCCGAGGATTTCGAAGACGTGGTGACCCACATCGAGTCCCGGAACCCCAACACCCGCCGGGCCGACACCATCTGCTACGCCACGAAACAAAACCAGGACGCGGCCCGGGAACTCGCGCAGGACCCCTCCGTGGGGGCCGTGGTGGTGATCGGCGGGAAGCAGTCGGCGAACACCCGGCACCTGTTCGAAATCTGCTCCCGCATCAAGCCTTCGGCCCTCGTTCAGGGGAAGGAAGACCTCGATCCCGCCTGGCTGGCCGGGTTTTCGGTGGTGGGGCTCACGGCGGGGGCCTCCACGCCGGACTACGTCATCGACGAGGTGGAGGCGGCGCTCCTGGCCCTCTAGGGCGCCTCAGGGCTTTCGGAGGGTCCTCTCGAGGGAGCGGACCTGTCTTGGCCCGGGGGCGCCGCGTCGAAGCGGATCAGAACCGTATACCCGGTGCGGTCCGGATAGCGGGCCGCAACCTTGATCTCCCCCGGCCGAATCTTGACCGTTCCCTCGAACCCCCCCGGACCCGGCCTCAGCCGCTCCCACTTGCGGCCCGTCACCACGACGGCCTCCACCGCTCCCGGAGCTGTGAGGCGGAAGGTCTCCCTCCGCCCGGTCCCCAGGGGGCTTCGAAGGGGAGAGAGCAGGGCGCAACCGAGGTCCACGTATTCCTGGTACAGGTAGGGAAACCGGGACTCCGGCCCCGCGCCCGCCGAGGCCTCCACGAGCAGGTCCGCCGCCCAGGCGAGGGGCTCCGGACCCCCGCCCCTCCGCGCGAGGAGACGGAGGACGTAGAGGCCCCGGGAGGGGCAGAGGGCGCGCACGGTGACCCTTCCCTCGCTCCGCAGGACCAGGGTCCGGTCGCCCTGGTCCGCGCCGTCCCGGCTCAGGAGACGGGCCATGAGGCACACGTTCCGGGGCGCTTCAACGAAAAGGACCGCCTCTTCGCCGACCCGGAGGCGCGCCGGAGGGCCCCCGATCCAGGAAAGCCCCAGCTCATGGAAGGTGGATTGGACGTGGGGGAGCGCCTCGAAGGCCTTCCGGGACAGGGGAGGGTCCAGAAACTGATGGGAGGGATCGTCGGGGAAGTGGGTTTCGAAAAAGAGCCGGGGCGGAGTGAAAAAAAAGAAGCCGTCGAACCGGCGGACGAAACGTCCCTTCTCATCGGTCCGTCCGGCCCCCCAGGTGCAATCGACCAGGTTCCAGCGGTCCGAGGCCCAGACCGCGTTCCATGCGTGGTTGGGGGGGCCTTCCGTGGCGTCGCCCACGAGGTAGGTCCTTCCCTTTCCGAATCCCGAAATGACGGCACATTTCAGGCCCGAGGCGGCGCAGAGGGCTTCGTAAAGGCCGGCGTACCCGAAGCACACGGCTTCCCGGGCGGAGAGGACCTGGGCGGGGGGCGCCTCGACGGTCCCCTCCGGCTCGGCGTAGGCGATCCGGTCCGCGATCCAGCGGAAGAGGGCCCTCGCCTTTTCCTCCTCCGTGCGGGCGGGGCTCCCTGGGCCGGTCAGGTATGCCTCCAGG
>Ga0209172_10001998_pt1 | contig 38863 bp, 56 predicted proteins | sample LarsenN4metaG_FD_184113 | JGI IMG/M metagenome (GOLD analysis project Ga0209172, IMG submission 184113) | Hot spring sediment bacterial and archeal communities from British Columbia, Canada, to study Microbial Dark Matter (Phase II) - Larsen... ... | reverse complement strand
TGTTCCGATTGTGTCCGCAGTGGGCCATGCGGACACAGCCAAGATCTTTGCGGACCTACTCGATTATCCGATCGAGCCGAACCGGGTCAGCTGGATGCTGACCCCGCCGGATATTGCCCTCGTCGGGCAATATGTAGGCCTAAGACTCCCTGAGGGAGCAAAAATTGAGTGGTGGATCGTCTAACGCGCGCAGCCACCCGTCCTTCGGCCGCGGGGAACCTTCGGGACGTAAAAAGGAAGCGGCCCCGCACATTCGGCTTGCCACGAGCCGCAGATCGTGGCTTTCTCAAGGAGAAGAGCAATGGCATACTCCCGCTCAAGCGAAGGCTACCCCCTCCCATTGCGGGAGTGCGTGGAGGCCGTGGGAGGGTCGAACCTCCCACACAGCCTCGATTGCACTTCCGCGCGCGAGGCGTCCGCCCTTCGCGCCCGCTTCCACGCCTTTCGCGTCGCATGCAGACGCGACGCCGCGCACCCCCCGCCGCACTGGTCCGCGGAGAGGACCGCGGAGCACCGCGCGTTTCTGGCCATCTTCGAGGGCCTCGAGTTCCGCGTCGAGGGGAATGCACTCATCATCGCGCCGCGCGACACGCAGGGAGCGGACCTCCTTGCGCGCCTCAAGCCCATCGGGGACACGACACAAGCACCCGCCACGGAAGGCGCCGCAGCATCTTTAGAAACCCTCTTGGAGAAACTCAAATGAACCCTGAAGACAAAGCTGAAGCGGAAGAGCAAATCGCATCTCTCACAAAGCGGCTTGACGCTCTCCGCGAAGAGCAGGTCGAACTCGAGCACGCCCTCGCTGCAAACGCGCGCATGCAGCGGGAGCTCGTCAAAGAGCGCGCGGCCCTTATCATCCTTCTTGGGAGGTAAATATGACCACTGTTGAAAAAACCCTTGGCACGCTACTCGCCAACTTTCGCGAAGCCTGCGCGAAATATGACGAGACCGAGCTGGCGGAGGACATGCGCCTCTGGCATGAAGACGATCGCATCGCGTTCTGCGTCGCGAAGATGGAGCTTGACCAGGCAATCCACGAGATAAACCTGTGGAAAGCCCACACCGCGAAGGAGCTCCGCGCGGTCCTTGACGTTCTCTCGAAAGAGGAAATCTCGGAAGAAGAGCTCCGAAAGGCGGGGATCAAACTTATGTGGATAGCTGATTCGGTCATGTAGTCGCCGCGATCCCGTGTTTGCGGTATCCCGTAAATACGGGATACCGCGTTCCGCGAAGCCCGCGACGTGGTATAATGCGGTTCGTGTCGGCATCCCGCCGATGCGCAACGAAAGGAATGGAGCAAAGATGAGCGAAACCAGAATCACTGCGCAGGATGGCGCAAGCTATACGTTTGGGGAGCGCACGAAGGTGAAAAAACTGTCGACCGTCGAGTCCGACGGTTCGCTGAAGACGAAATTCGTCTTCCGAAACGGAGTCGTGCGCGAGCACGTGACTCCGAGCGACAGCCCCCTGTATGCGCGCCTTGCCCTCCACGGCGCCGACCAAAAGTTCGGCGACGCGATGGCAGGCCTCGAAGACGTTGAGGACTGCATCGAGGCGTTCGACGCGATTGCGGCGCAGCTCGCCAAAGGCGAGTGGAGCGAGCGCCGCGTCGGCGATGGCTTCGCGGGTGCGAGCCTGCTCGCCCGTGCGCTTGTCGAGGTGACAGGCAAGTCCCTCGACGAAGTGCGCGAGAAACTCGCGAACACCTCGAAAGAGGTGAAACAAGCACTCTCGATGCAGCCCAAGGTGCAGGCCGTCATCCTCCGCCTGAAAGCGGAGCGCTCCAAAGGGAAGGTGGACGCGGACGCCGCCCTGGAGCAGTTCGTCATGTAGCATGGTGGGGGTCTCCCGAAGGGGAGACCCCTTTTTTCGGAGCCACGTTATAATGCCATAACGTGGCCCTATTATGGAGGCAAACATGCAAGACATTATCGACGAAGACAACGACAACGACAACGAAGCAGAAGCCGCTGCGGATGAGCTCCTCCGTTCCCTCACCGAACCCTCAGAAAATGACGAAGTTGACCTTCTCGACGCCATTTTCGCTGAGGCTCGCGCGAGCGTCGCGCGAGGGGGAACTCACCAGGAATGCGACTACTCCGTCCCTGTCGGATACGTCGCGCTCTTCTGGCGCACACACTGCCGCCAATGCGGAAGCGTCGAAGAAACCTTCGAAGGCCTCTTCGAGGAACGAAGAAAGCTCCGAGCCAGCACGAAGCGTCTCGTGCGTCTGAACGCTGTCCCCCCAATCGGCGGTCCCTTCCCACGTACCCGGGAGTATATAGACCAGAACGCGCACTACTGCGCGAAGTGCGCGCAGCTCGACACGTACCAAGGAGAGTAACATGGCCGAACTCAAGATCTTTCTCATCCTCGGCATCACGGCTGTGCTTGTCCTCTGGGCCTTCTCTTTCGGCCCAACCGTGGGTCTTTTGGCCCTAATCGCTGCTCTCCTCTTTTTCCGCTAACCTATGCCGCGCCCGAAGAGCCCCTATCCGAAGGAGAAGCTCCACATCTCCCTCCCGCAGGAGACTGCCGCGCGCCTTCGGATCCTTTTCCATACTCCCAACACCCAAACAGGCCTCATCCAAGGCGCTCTTAGCGCCTTCATCAATGAGGCGATCCTTGAAAAACTGGAGCGTGTATGTCTCGCATCACAAGAATCATCCTCTACGACGCAGCAACAGAAATCGGACTCGGGGAGTCCGACGACAAGCAATGGGTCCTCTTTGAAGGCCCCGTCTTGGACCAGCGACCGTACAGGTGGATAGCGCGAGGGAGCAATTATCCATCGCTCCATGAGCAGTACCTTCAGCTTACGAGAGCTGCAAGAGGGCGTCTATGAAGAGCAAACAGAAGTATCCCCCAACTCATATTCTCAATCCAGAGTTCCCCTACGTGCCTGCCACGAAGACAAATCTCGCGGAGACCTTCGCACGGATACGCGCGGAGTTAGCTGCGCGCAACACAGAGGCCATTCCAATCAAAACGAAGGCGAAAAAATCATGAAACGTGAGACTGACCCCTGGATCATGCGAGTCGAGCGCCACCTGCCGCCGCCGCAGGTCGCGGACAGCATAGTGGTCGCTGCGCTCATCTGCGCGCTGATTTTGGCGTTCGTCTTGTAGTCATGAGCGCCTACATCTACCTCGCAGCCCCCTACACCGCGCCGGAGCCTTCTCTCCAACGCGAGCGTTTCCGTTACACAATCCGCGCCCTTCGCATCCTCATGGAGCGCGGGGAAGTTGTCTTCTGCCCCATCACGTATGGGCACTTCCTGGAGGACCGCCTTCGACGAACGTTTCCGCACGAGTACTGGCTCCGCTTTTGCCGCGCCATCCTTGCTGGCGCATCCCACCTTTACGTCCTCACGGCGCGAGGGTGGGAGGAGTCGCGCGGCGTCCGCGAGGAAGTACACCTAGCACACTCCCTCGGAATCCCAATCATCGGCTTCTCCATCGAAGAACCGGGCTTCGAGGACGTGAGCGGCTTCGACATCCTCGGCGCCTTCGACCTCGCGCCGCACAAGCAGCTCATCCCCATCAACTTCCCAAAGGACACGCATGACGAGTAGTCTTCTCCCGCGAGTCCGCTACTGGCTCGCCGATCTCGGCGAGATCGAGGGGAATGCTCCCCAGAGCAATCAAAACACTATGTACGCATCCCCGTGGAGCTGCACAATCTGGGCTACTATCACGCGCGCGCAAAACAGGCCCCACTACGTGGAGCTCCTCCCACTCCCAGACGAGCCCTCCTTTCCACACCCCGCGGCAGTACCCGGCTCTCTTTACAACCCCTTCGAGGACCAGTACTTCAACACCATCGCTGAGCTCCCCCGCGAACTTCTCATTCGCGAGATCGAGCTGTTGACAAACGCAAAAGTCCATGATACAATGTATGCACATATGGAGACCTCTATGCCACACCAATCCCTTCTAGACGAAATCGCCATGCTTCGATCGAAGATCGAGGCCCGCACGATCGCTGACGAGGAGCTTCGTCATGCGCTCAAGCTCCTCCGTGAGGAGCGCCTGAACGCCGCCCGCCGCGCTGCATCCACCCGCACGCAGCGGGAAGTCGTAGACCCTGACGACGCACTCAAAGCTTTTCTCTCGTAACGGCAGCACAGCCGACTGTGCACCTCCTAACTCGCCGGGGGGCGGGGTAGTCGGCACCCCCCACCATCTGGAGGCTAAGATGAGACCATCTTTCCCTGTTGTCATTGATAGCACAATGCTCAACACCTTCCGCTCATGTCCCCGGAAGGCAGAGCTACAGTTCATCCACCACTGGCATTCTTCGACTCCCAGCATCCACCTTCACGCGGGCTCTGCCTTCGCGCGCGGCCTCGAAGTCGCGCGCAAGGCGTTCTTCGACGAGGGCGCGCCTGCAGAGGACGCCATCGCTGTCGGCCTCCGTGCCCTCGTTGAGGCCTATGGGAATGTCGATTGTCCCCCAGACCATGCGAAGAGTCTCGAACGAGTCCTTGGGGCTTTCGAGTACTATTTCAGCGTCTGGCCGCTTGAGTCCGATCCCGCGCGCCCTGCGCGCCTCGCAAGCGGCCGCCATGCGATCGAGTTCTCGTTCGCAATCCCCCTCGACATCGCACACCCAGAGACCGGAGACCCAATCCTTTTCGCTGGTCGCACAGACCAGATCGTCCAGCTCGAAAACGGCCTCTTCGTCGAGGATGACAAAACTGCGAGTGCCCTCGGCGCATCTTGGGCGCGGCAATGGGAGCTCCGTTCCCAATTCACCGCCTACGCATGGGCGGCGCAAAAGAGCGGCCTTCCAGTCGACGGCGTTCTCGTCCGAGGCATTGCTATCCGCAAGACTGGCTACGACCATGCCCAAGCGATCACCTTCCGCGCCCCGTGGGAGATTGATCGCTGGCTCCGCCAGACGCACCGCGACGTTGAGAGGTGGATATCCCTCTGGCGCGCGGGAGAGTACGACTACTCCCTCGGCGAAGCCTGCCTCGAGTACGGCGGGTGCATGTTTTCAGAGATCTGCAAACGTTCTAACCCCGAGGAGTGGCTCCCCGCCTATTTCCAGAAGCGTATCTGGGACCCCCTTCGGCGCATTGAAACCCCAGGAGACCCCCAATGACTACAACCGCTAGTCCCCTTCCCGGATTCAAAGTCCTCCTCATCGGTGACTCCGGCGCGGGCAAGACCTACAGCATCCGCACCCTCATCGAGGCGGGCCTGTTCCCCATCTGCATCTTTACCGAGAACAGCTTCGACGTCCTCGGTGACCTGCCGCCAGAGAAAATCGCATGGCGCTACATCCCCCCGTACAGCGAAGACTTCTCCTCCCTCCTAGAGATGTCCCAGCGCATCGGGACAATGAGCTTCGAGAGCCTCACCAAGGCGCAGGACACAAAACGCTTCAACGATAGCCCGTGGATGAAGATCCTCCACGCTCTCATGTCCTTCGAGGACGATCGCACGGGGAGGAAGTTCGGAAACGTGGCGACTTGGGGCACAGACACGGTCCTCGTCATTGACTCCCTCTCGGGCCTCACAGCCGCCTCGCGCCAGAACGTCGCGGGCAATCGCCCCGCGCTCGCGCCCGCCGACTACGGCCTCGTGCAGCGCCAAATCGAGGCCCTCGTCAATCAGATCTGCACGGCCTTCTCTTGCCACTTCGTCCTCATCGCGCACGCGGAGCGGGAGCTCGACCCCGTCTTCGGCGGCTCGAAGGTGATGGCCTCGACCCTCGGGAAGGCCCTCGCGCCTGTCCTCCCGCGATACTTCACCGACAACATCCTCGCCAAGCGGGTCGGCAAGCAGTTCCTCTGGGACACCGCCGATTCGCAGTCCGTATTGAAAGCTCGCAACGTACCTATTGCGAGCGATCTTCCCCCTTCCTTCGTTCAGATCCTGAACGCTTGGAAGTCTCGCGGGGGCATCGTTGCCCCTGGTCAGAAAGCAGCCTAAACTCAACCTCAAAGGAAAGAAGCTATGTTCGATGCAGAAGCCTTCCAAAACATGGTCATCAACCAGCCCAATAGCACAACCTCTGTCCCCTGGCCTCCGGGGCAATACCCCGTAACTATCGCGAAGGTGAACGTGCGCACGGGGACTGTCCAAAAGGCCGGCCCCAATCAAGGCAAGCCGTGGGCGTCCCTCTCAATCATGGTCGAAGCGGATCGTTCCGTCCTTCCCGAGGGCGCATCCTCTGTCGCCTATGGGAGTATCATGCTCGACCTGACGGAGTCGGGCGGCCTCGACCTCGCGCCAGGCAAGAATGTGGGCCTCGGTCGCCTGCGCGAAGCTGTGGGCCTCAACCGCCCGGGTCAGCCGTTCCGCTTCTCTGACCTCGAAGGGCGCTCTTGCGTCGTCGTGACTGACGTTCGCGTCGATAACAATGACCCGAACGTCAGCTACACGGATGTAAGGGCGTTTAGGGCGTCAGCGTAAACGAGCATGGGGTTTTGTGGCACCGCTAAGATTCGGTGCCACGAAATCCCACATATCAACCCCAACGGCACGCGCGCCGCGCGCCCAACGACCGAATCTAGCCGTATGCGCGTCATCCCCACAACCGCAATTACCATTCCTACAACCCGACAACGCCGCACCTTCGACGAAACCTCCCTGAACGAGCTCGCCCTCTCCATCCAGCGTAACGGCCTCCTCCACCCCGTCGTAGTCCGTATTGCGGAAGGGCGCATCTTCCTCGTCGCGGGTGAACGGCGGCTCCGCGCGATCGAGATCCTCAGTATGCAGGGCATCCGCTTTCGGTGCGGAGAAGTTGTCGTCCCTGAGGGCCACGTCCCGGTGAATGAGCTTGGGGAACTTTCCCCAGAGGAGGCGTGGGAGGCAGAGCTCGAAGAAAACATCCAGCGCGTCAACCTCACGTGGCAAGAGCGCGCGGAGGCCATCGCGAATCTGCATAAGCTGAGGGAAATGCGCGAGGGAAAAAAGCTCACCCCTGCGGAAACAGCGCCCGAGATCCTCGGCGCCGAGATGAACCCCGTCTCCGCGTCGCAGGCGGTGCGGAGGGCCCTCGTTCTGCAGGAGCATCTCGCGAAGGACAACGAAGTTGCGAAGGCGAAGACGGAACAGGACGCATGGAGGATTATCAAGAAACGGGAAAATGAGCGTCTCTTTCAGACCCTCGCGGCATCCGCGCAGGAGGCGCAAGCGGAGCATTTCTCCGTCATGCTCGGGGACTGCCGCGAGGCCCTCCCCACGCTCAAAGACGAGACCTTCGATTGCATCATCACGGATCCCCCCTACGGCATCGGCGCGGACAGCTTCGGGGACGCGGGTGGGAGGCTCATCACTTCTACCCACACCTACGAAGATACACCAGAGTATGCGCTAAGCCTTCTCCGCGAAGTGATTCCGCACTTCTTTCGCCTCGCGAAAGCGGAGGCGCATATGTACCTGTTCTGCGATATTGAACACTTTCTAACGCTCCGCGAGACAGCAAGGGCCGCCGGATGGACACCCTTTCGGACGCCATTTATCTACGTGAAACGCGATGCCTGGCGCGCACCGTGGCCCGAGCACGGACCACGGCGTGCTTACGAGGCCGTTCTGTACGCAATGAAAGGGAAGCGGCCAGTCACGGCCATCTACGATGACGTGTTTTTTGCGGAGAAAGAGGAAAAAGATGAATCCTTCCAGCACGGCGCGGCGAAACCAGTCTCTGCATACGTAAACCTCCTTCGCCGCTCCTGCCGCCCAGGGGACGCGATCCTCGACCCATTCGCGGGGACTGGCACCGTGCTCGACGCTGCGGCGGAGTTGAATCTCCGCGCCCTCGCAATCGAGATGAACCCCACCTACTACGGCATGTGTGTAGCGCGGTTGGAAAGGCTAAAGAAATGATGCCCACCGGCCCATGCCCTGCAAGAATCATGATTGTCGGCGAGGCACCCGGTGAAGAGGAGGCGCGCCAGGGGCGGCCATTCGTAGGCCCCTCGGGCCGCGAGCTTGACCGGATGCTCCACGATGCGGGGATTTTGCGAAGCGAGTGCTTCGTTACAAACGTCGTGAGAGTCCGCCCGCCCAACAATGACATCTCCGCATTCGTCTCCCACCGCAAGACGCCGCCGGCGGAGAACTGGGTCCGGGAAGGTAACTGCTGGCTCCACCCGGTCGCCGCGGAGGGATTAGCCCTTCTCAAAAAGGAGGTCGCACAATGTCAGCCAAAGGTAATAATAGCGCTCGGGAACCTCGCGTTGTGGGCTTTGTCGTCGAAGTGGGGTATAACGGATTGGAGAGGATCACAGTTGAAGTGTACTTTCCAACCGACGACCTGGGTAATCCCTGTATACCACCCGGCTGCGATCTTGCGTCAGTGGGCATGGAGGTCATACGCTATTTTGGATCTGAAAAGGGCCAAGTTGTGCTCCACTGATGATGTTGTGGTGCCACGTTACAACCGAATAATCGCGCCACAATTCGACCAGACAATCCAGACCCTCAAAGCCCTCTACGCCCGCGTCGAGCACGAACCGACGCGCCTCGCCCTCGACATCGAAACGCGCTACGGGCATATTGACTGCCTCGGCATCGCGTGGTCCGAGTCTGATGCGATCTGCATCCCCTTCCTCCGTTATGGAAGCGGCCAGGGCTACTGGTCGGAGGATGAAGAGCCCGTAATCATCGCGTGGCTTCAACGCCTTTTCACCCACCCCAACGCGCGGACAGTAGGGCAAAACCTCCTCTACGACGCGCAGTACCTTTGGCGCTGGTTCCGCTTTGTTCCCCGCCTCGCCCTCGACACAATGCTCGCGCATCACGTGTGCTGGCCGGGCACAGATAAATCCCTTGACGTCCTTTCCTCCCTTTACTGCCGTTTCCACGTTTTCTGGAAGCACGAAAGCAAGGACGCCTCCGCGGAGTCCAACGACGAGCGGCGGTGGGTTTACAACTGCGAGGATGTCCTGCGCACGTTTGAGATTTCCCTCGTTCTTGAACGGAGCGTTCTCGACCTCGGTCTCCGCGAGCAGTGCGTGTTCCAGCATCAAATGTGGTGGCGCGCCCTCGAGACTATGATCCACGGCGTAAAGATCGACGCGAAGCAGACCAAAACCCTATCCGCAACACTCATGGAAGAGACCACCGCGCGCGAGGAATGGATCACCTCCATCCTCGACCACCCCCTCAACGTTCGAAGCCCGGACCAGCTCAAACGCCTTTTCTATGAAGACTTCCGCCTCCCGCCGATCCGCGACAGGAAAACGGGCAAGCCCACGACGAAGGAGGAGGCCCTTATACAGCTTGCCCAAAAGGAGCCCCTTCTCCGTCCCCTCGTGCGGAAAATCCTCGAAATCCGCTCCCTTGGCGTCTTTCGAAGCACATTTCTCGGAAACGCCCTCGACGTTGATGGGCGGATGAGGTGCTCGTATAACGTCGCGGGGACTGAGACATTCCGCTTCAGCTCCTCCGAGAACGCGTTCGGGTCTGGAATGAACCTCCAAAACGTCCCGAAAGGAGGTGCCCTCGACGACGACCCCGACGCGCTCGTCCTTCCCAACGTCAGGAAGATCTTTCTTCCTGATCCAGGTTATGAGCTTTTCGACATGGACCTTTCCGCCGCGGACCTCCGCATCGTTGTATGGGAGGCGGATGAGAAGGAGATGAAGGACATGCTCCGTGCGGGCCTCGATCCCTACACGGAGATTGCGAAGGAGTTCTACAAGGACTCCTCTATCACAAAGAACGATCCCCGGAGGCAGCTCTTCAAGTCCTTTATCCACGGGACGAACTATCTGGGAACCGCGCGCGGCCTCGCCGTCCGCCTCGGTCTGTCCGTCGAGCGCGCCACCGCGACGCAGAGTTGGTACTTCCGCCGCTTCCCGAGGATCAAAGAGTGGCAAGACATGCTTCGCGCGAGGCTCAACTCGAAGCACGAGGTCCGCAACATCTTCGGCTACCGTCGGTTCTACTTTGACCGAATCGAGGGGACTGTCTACAACCAGGCTGCCGCGTGGATACCTCAATCTACAATCGGCATCCTGATCAATAAGATCTGGAACCGCATCCTTTCGGAGGAGCCCGAAGTTGATATCCTCTTGCAAGTCCACGACTCCCTCGTCGGCCAGTATCCCGCGGACCGCGCGGAATACTTCCGCGCGCGGCTTACGGAGCTTTCCCAAATCGTTATCCCCTACAACGACCCCCTCATCATCCCAACCAACTTCAAGTACAGCCGCATCTCCTGGGGAGATTGCGCATAACTCTATGCGGAGTCATCAATGGGACGGAAGTTCGATGACTGGCTATCAGCATTCATCGAGTACGCAGGATATGGAGAAGCCCCACGTCGAATGTACTTTTGGGTTGGTGTCTCCGTCATCGCGGGCGCACTACGCCGGCGCGTCTGGATTGACCAGAAGTACTTCTGCTGGTACCCAAACCTCTACATAATCCTCGTCGCGCCGCCTGGGATTGTCAGCAAATCCACCACCGCGAATGTAGGGATGTCGCTCCTACGCCACGTGCCGGGGATCAAGTTTGGTCCCTCAGTCGTGACGTGGCAGGCGCTCGTAAAGGGCTTTGCGGAGGCCGCCGAATCATTCGAGTACCGCGGCGAGTGGCACGTGATGAGCCCCATGACCATTGTGTCGAGCGAATTTGGGAACCTCCTCAACCCCAAGGACAAGGACATGGTCGATATGCTCGTTCATCTTTGGGATGGGGAGCCCTTCGTCAAGTCGACGAAGATGAGCGGGACGGACGAAGTAATCAATCCCTGGATCAACATCATCGCCGCCACGACGCCGGAGTGGATCGCAGGCTCGTTTCCCGAGTATATGGTCGGCGGTGGCTTTACGTCGCGTTGTCTGTTTGTCTACGCGGACAAGAAGGCGCGCTACGTGCCTTATCCTGCGCTAGCTATTCCTTCCGGCATCGAGCAGCGCGCCGCCGACCTCATCCACGACCTTGAGTGGATCTCTACTAAGCTCGTCGGCGAGTACACCTTGACGCCTGAGGCAATTGAGTGGGGTGCGGAGTGGTATAAGCGCCACTACACGGAGGAAATGCACAAAATGGACCCCGTTCGCTTCGGCGGCTACATTGCGCGCAAGCAAACGCAGGCCCACAAGGTCGCGATGATCCTGGCTGCCTCACAACGGGATGCGCTCGTCATCACCCGCGAGGATCTCGAAACTGCCGTCATGATGATTACAGACCTTGAACCCGATATGCACAAGGTCTTCGAGCGAATCGGCATGACCGAGGACGCTGTGCATCTCGATCGCCTTATTCAGCTCGTTGCGCGGCGCGGGAAGGTGCCCTACACGGAGGTGTATAGGTGGATGCAGCGCTACTTCCCCAACAAGAGCGGTATCGAGGACGCCCTTGCCGCCGCTATCCGGAGCGGCGCGTTCCACCCACAGCTTTCACAAGAAGACGGGCAATACTATTTGGTAGCTGGCCCTGCTTAGGGTATGTTTGCTAGGAGGCGTGCGACGCGCTTGATCTCATCGAGACCGTCGCCCTTTAGCACCGCCTTATCCGCGATGCCCCCCTCAGGGGTCACAATGGGAAGGTTTGGGCTAAAAACATCCCCTCCATGCGTTGTTGGCAGGCGCGCGAGGCGTTGTGCACGATCGTAGGCTCTACGTGCCTCTGCAGCGCGCGCTCCAATTTCCCCTCCAGACAAATAGTACATTATGTTCGCTGTATGAGGATTGGCCATGCCAGGGGGAATCATACCTAGGGATTCAAGGGTTTGAAGCTTCCTCAAAATCCAATCGGGACTAGTCCCTTGCATCAAGTTATCAGCGTCTTGAACTAAGTGAGCAGTTTCATGGATAAAAGACGAAAATGGAGTTCTAGACTGTGCCAACGCCCCGACTCGCATAATTGCGTCGGTGATAGGCTGTCCTGGGCGAGCAGGGACTACCTCACTATCCCTCTGCGCAAGTATTTCTACAGGTACCTGTTTCAAACTAGGATACCTGGTGAAGAGCTCGGGATGATCCAAGAACTCCTCTAGAGATCCAACTTCGTAGAGCTTTCTTTGGGCTTGTATATCGTTGACAGCATTCGTAGCTTTACGCGTAAGTTGCGCATTGATGTCTGGAATTTCTTCTAGTATATCCCCCCTCGGATCAACAAAGGTCCTAGTTGATTGCCAAAAATCTTTCGCTTTTTGCGACTGCGTACCTTCGCGCAAGATCTCCGCAACATCCGAGCTTGAGGGGGGCAACTTTCTAGACCTCCCGAGAATATTCACCGCTGCAAAGGGGAGCACAATGCTCTCCCCCAGATTCATCAATCCTGAAAGCCCCTCACGCGCCGCCATTTCTCCTATCGTTGCGGGGACACTTATTGCTGGTTGTGGTGCGAAAGTGAGAGGTGTGAGCATCTCTGCGATGGCTTCTCGCCAGGAGCTCCTGAATCGCTTTGCTTTTTCGGCTCGTTCGCGCGCCTTTGAGGGAATAGACGCCATTGAGCTCATTACGCTTACATATTCATCATCATCCCTCATTTTCTACTCCCCCTTCGGCCACGCAGCGATCAGCGCCCTCACCTCTGCTGCTCGCCTGTCGTGAGTGAGCGTAGCCTGTTCAAGTAGTCCCGCACCTTCTGCGAGTAGTTCTGCGCCGTTGGCAGCAGCGTCTGCGAGTGCTCCGGCCCGAGCGTGACAGGCGGCGATGGAATCTGCGGAGCCTGCACCGCTGGCGTAGGCAGCGAGCGCGTTGCGCAGCCCGTTGCGGAGAATGTCGCGATCACGGCGCAGAGAAGCCAAAGCGGTCTCGCGCGCCTGAATTTCACGGTTTGCATCTTCAAGCTCCTTTCTGGCGTTATCGACTGCACGGCGCATCATATTTTCCACTGCGCGAGCTCGTTCCTCCATTTCCCGTGCGCGCTCGGAGATCATGCGCAGGTCGGCTTGATGTGCAGCTTCGAGGCGCGCAATCGCTGTGGCATTGATCCGATTTGACAGGCCATAGCCTGCGATAAAACCAGAGAGCGCAATCACTGCGTAGACCAGAACGCGCGTTGTGAGCGGATTCAATAGGATCGATTGAATCATTCAGTAGCTCCAAATCCACGGATTCGCCAGCCCCGGCCCGCCAATGCCAAGGTGCAGGAAGCGCGCACTGCCCTTCTGCTGCACTCCGATCCGTGTGATGCCATTGGCGAGCGCGTGTTGTAGCAGGATGTACGCTTCGTAGCCCTCGCACGCAACGTCCGCTGCGCGCCCGAGCGTATGCTCGCCGCGCGACAAGCCACTCTTCGCAGCCTCGACAGGATGCGACGGATCGCGGTAGCCGCTTGTGATGCGCATTGGCCGCCCGTACGATTCGCGCACCTTCTGCAAGATGTCCATAAACTCCGGATCCATCTTCACGAAGCCGGTGTGCTTGCAGCGAAACTCGTCTGGGTGGAAGTTTGGGTACTTGGACCAGTCCTCAACCCACTGATTCATACACGCGCCTCTTTTTTGAGGTACTTCAGAATCTTCGCAACCAGCCCGACCAAGAAGAGCGCCGCGCCGACAAAGAACGCGACCTCCTCGTTGCTGAGCCGTCCACTCAGCGCGTCGTTGATCCGCGCGCCTGACGCAAGCACCAGCAGACACAGCCCGATGAACTGCGTCCAGTTCTCACGGTAGCACGAGGACATGATCAACCAAAGCGACATCACAAGTACGATAGACAATGCAAGAAGCGCGATTGCGTTCGTCATACGTCACCCCAGCTTTCGCGCGATCCAGTCGCGTATAATCGTCCAGATCGCGGAAACATCCACTTGCTCGATAAAATCAAAAACCTTTGCAATGACTGCCATGCCGAGCATACCGAGCAGGAATCCTGTCAAACCGATACTGCCATGCAGTGACAGCCATCCTGCGACTGTCGCTGATCCGAAGTAGCTCAACGCGCAGCCGCCGATGAACATCAACGCAGCCTGCCATCGCCCGTAGCGAGCGTACCACCGCAACGCCACGAGTGCGCCTACAGCGCCAGGCGCGACGTCTTTGACTTCAGGAGGGGCGTCCATCTTCCGTTTCCGATGGTCTGAGTTTCGCTTCGAGTTCAGCCACGCGGGCGCGCAGCGCGTTGACCTCGGTCTGCGCCGAGATGGCGATGGCGCGCACGGCATCGAGTTCGCGGACGAGGATGGAGACTGCTGCCGCTGCTTCGTGTTCGTTCATACGAAAACCTCCGCTGAGATGGAGTAGTCGGTCGGCGCGCTTGTCGATATGATATTTGACCCAGCCGCGTCGGTGGCGATCTGCACGCGAATCGTACCGCTTGAAACCCCAGCGGTGTTGCGCGAGTAACCAATGCTGCGAGCGGTATTCAGCTGCTGCCACGTGCCGGTCGTGCCGATATTCGGAGTGTCTCCGGACTGCAGCGTAAACCGGATGTACAGCGTCGTGTCCCCGCCCCCGGTGTGCCAGTTGTGTCTGAACACCGGGGACCCATTGTCGACGTGATCGACAGTGCCGTTAACGTTGAAGCGCGCGCTCGACGAGCACGACGGCGAGGCGCCGGAGTCGAAGTTGCCGCCCGGAAGCGGGTTTACGATCCCGCCCGCAGCGAACATCATCCGGCAAAACATCTCAGCTCACCCTCGTCCACGTGCCTTCCCAACGGGAGGCCGAGCCTACATACGTCAGCACGAGCCACGTCACCGCGTTCGCGGCAGTATTGAGCGAGCCGCTCACCTGCACGCTCGACGGGAGTGTAACGGTGCGCCCGCCGGTGGCATCCTGCACGAATCTAATCTGAAGCTGTGCGCCGTCGACCGCGTTGCTGATTGTCACCGAGGTGACGTTTGCCGTCATCGTCTCGAAGTAGATCGTGTTGGTGGTAGAGCTATCGAATGTAGGCGTCGTGCTGAAAGCGACCGATTGCGGCGTCACGTAGGCGCGCTTGCTGACCGACATCCTGCCGCTGAAGGCGTGTTCGCCAGCGACGTAAGGGATCGTCCCGGTATCGCTGCCGCCGGTTGTGGACGACCAGCCGATGTAACCCTCACGCCCGCCGCTCGAATTGTAGAAGGCGGCGTAGCCGGTGTTGCCGCCCGAACCTTTATGCATCTCGATGTAGCCGATGCCCGATTGAAGAGTGCCGACGTAGAGATCGCCGTAGGTCTGCACGTTTCCAGCCGTAGCACCAGACCTACCTATAGATAAGGCTGTAGTGCTGGACAAGTAGGAGTCGTTATACACGCGCAGCTCCCAAGAAAGACCACTTATCAACGTTATCCAGTTTCTATTGTCGACGGCCTGAGCTGTGCTCTCCATGCGCAGCTGCGGCGTCGAGGATGCGGAGATCGTAATCACCGAATTGGCTCCGACATTCACTACCTGATCCGCCGTGAACGTGTTGGCCGCGTTCTTCAACGCTACGTTCGTGCTCAGCCTCGCATCGGCGAGGGTGCCGCTGGAGATGTTGCTCGCGTTCAGAGAGGTGAGGCCGGAGCCGACTCCAGAGATCGTATTTCCAGAGATCGTATTTCCGGAGATCGTGCCTCCAGAGATCGCACCTGTAACAGTGAGGCTCCCACCCACCGCAATATTACCCGCTGCATCTATCGACAGTCGATCTGTCCTCGATCCAGCCGCGCCTGTCCCATGCCACAGGCCGCCTGCGCCAGTAGCGCGATCATAGAACAGCCCAAAGACACTTGTCCCGTCAAACCCAAGCGCAACTCGTGTCGAGTTGTTGGTAGATGTTCCTGAGAGGGTTACCCCATCATCAGTTGACCAATACGCAACCGCGCCTGAGTTGAGGACTCGAAATCTCCGCGCGCCACTAACAGCGACACCTACCTCCCCAGTGGCCGGGAAGTAGATCCCTGTATTGATTTCCCCTGTTACAGAGATCGCTGCACTTGATACCGAGCCCGCGGCGAGCCCAGTAATCTGGAAACCTCCCATTTTGAGGTTGCCAGTCATCGTCGACTGCCCGTCCGTGGCAACTGAAGTCGTTATCGCTGTAGCAATGTCATTGAAGACATTGTTCATCTTCGACGCCAATGCCAGTGTATTCGACACCGGCAAGTCGGCGGCGGGTAGATTGTACGTTCCGCTTCCGTTACGAGGCATAGCTATTTCCTTACAGGAAGATACCGCATCGCTTCCTCCTCATTCAAATCTTGAGCCTTGCCCGTCCCCCGCACCATCTGTGCAAGGACGATGAGGGCACCCTCAAGTTGAGGATTCTTCTTCGCGAGCTCTTCAAGAGCCTTGAAGTCCTTCTGTGCAAGAGCTTTATCAACCTTCGCAATGATGTTCTTGCTTGCAATGTCTCGGAAGTATGGAACTGCTGCCCACCACGGACTAGTAGCGAAGGCGTAGGCAGCTGACGCACCAGGGGATAGACGACCTTCTTTTTCGGGGTTCCGAATAAGATGCTTGCCTTTTAGTGATTGGCTCTGCGCAAGGATTTCCGCGATCTCCTTGGTCTTAGAGTACTCTTTGATCGCCTCACCATACTCTGGCGAGATCTTAGTGAGCACCCGGTCGATCGCCTTCCGAATCTCACCCCTCGTGGCCTGATCCATCGAAGCGAATTCATCCATTGCGCTTTTGATCCGCCCTTTCGCGGAGATCGCCTCACCTATGTTTGCAATCTGCGGTTCATAGATCAGCGGCGGAGAGGCTTGCTTCGAACTCACAGCGATAAGCAGATCCTGCATCCGCTTGAGTTCGGGGCTATTGGGTGGTGCTGTCTTCCGCACCTTTTCAAACTCCTCGACCAGCTCGTCCATCGTCATTGGCCGCTGCTTGACAAAAAGAGTGACAGCTTTCTCTACCTCTTTCATCGACGCGGGGTCGAGATGCCGAGCCTTGCCTACGTCGCGGATAGCCTGGGCGAGGGTCTTGAGATGCTCTACATCTAGTGGTACATCTGCGATCTCCTTGAAAGCCCTTTCCGTCTGCCCGCGAACCCACTGTTGATTAGCATAGGGAGTCTGCGCGCGAATGACTTCCTGCATTTTTGTTGCCCCCGGTCGCTGCGCTACAGAGGCCCCAACGACATTAAGGCTGCTTCCCTCTGGGGCCGCTTGCCAGACAGACATCGGCACGCCAAGTCTTTGTGCTTCTGCGAGGGTAGCAGTGGTCTCGGCCCTTTCCCTCGGCGTCATCGCTCCGAGCGTCTCCTTGATGTCCCTAAATGGGGCTCCCGTGCTGAGAGCTCTCGCCCCCCCGTGCACGACCGAAGGCCCCATCCACGCAGCGATTTGGGAGATGGGATCCTGGTATCCATGCTCCTCTGCGAACTTTGCAAGTGCGCCACCTAAAGATCCCGTTATCGAAGATGCTAAGGTTACGCCTTTAGTAGGAAGTGGCACCGCTCCAGTCGCGATGTTCTTCACGTAGCCACCAACTCGTGTCTGGGGCTGATAGCCCGCTCCTGTGATCCTTCGCGCGTGCTCGGCAGCAACCCTTGGATCCTGGCCGAGGAGGAGCGCACCAGCCATTGCTAGAGGCGTATAAACTGCGTCATTGACCCCTCCCGACACAGACATCACAAGATCCTTCAGAGTCCCCTTCAACGACTCAGCCTCTTCGAGTCGCCGACGCTCTCGAAGGAGGATATTTACCGAGTTTGCATCCCCTGCATTGTATGCGTTGAGGATAGCTAGCTCGAGGTCTTCTCTGGTAGTCATCTTGGAAGATACCTCTTGATGACTTCTCGGGCCTCCGGCGACAGAGTAATTCCTTGCCCATCTTGCTTCGAGGAGGGCGATGACGGAGCTTTAAGGAGATCCGCAAAGCGTTTTTCAAGCACGCCTGGCGCGAAGATGTTGTCAGGAAGGTTGACCCCCTCGGGAAAAGTAATGCTAAATTGGGGAATCTTCGTCTCGAAGTGTGGGCGAAGACTTGGGTGCGCAACAGAAGCTGCCTCCCGCACTTCGTTCTCGTACTGCTTCGCTTCTTTTATCTGACCACGAAGTGCGAACAACAGCGCCGCCTCTGCCGCTCGTGGATCGCGGGTTGCAAGGGCCAAAGCGCGCTCCGCGAATTCACGGTCTTTATCCGAAACGCCAGTACCAGCGCCCAGAGGTTTCAAGAACTCCGCAATTGTCGGAACAATGAAGCTGTTGTAAAGCTCTGTTGCTGGAGCACGCGGATCAACTGGCTTCCCAACGACCGAGGCAAGCTTCTGCGCAAACGTGCGGACATCCGAATCAACTCCCCAGTTGATTGGCGTCGTGCGGAGAAGGGAGAGTGCTGTCGCGGTGTTGGAAAGGGACTTCTGTGTTTCTCTCCACCATTGAAGCTGCTTGTCTCCAAAGAGACGCTCGTAGTCTTTGACGGTGAGTTCGTGCTTCCATTTTTCGTCAGGAGGGATGGTAATAGTAGTTGTAGCAGGAGGCTGCGGCGCGAAGATGGGTTTGTTGGTCTGGTCGCTAGTCGTACCATAGATCGGTTGGCTCCCCGGCGGCGCAAGGTTCACAATAGGCCCAAATCGCTCACGTGGCTCCGGTAAAAGCCGATTTGGGTCTCCCCTCGAGGCGAACAGTGACTCCCGTGAGGCGTACGGCGCCATTGTTTTGAACTGCGACGTCATCATCTCCCGCATCTGCTTTCCAAACTCGCGAATGTTTGGGAAACGCGACATAAGGGCACTTTGTACCGCGCCCATAGGGTTAGGCGAAGTCGATGTCTGCGGCCCGACGGTGGGAGCTTCGCCCGGTCCATAGTCCCCCGCCGCGCTCTGCGGAACACTTCCACTCATCATCGCGGCGATTTTTGCAAGCTCGGCCTCTTGATCTTTACCGGCTTGCTGCAGTATCTCCCTCCGCTGTTTCCCCGCCTGGCTCATGAGCCATCCGGCTTGAGCTTGACTTAGCACGTTCGCAAGGTGCTCCAGCGGATGCGTCTTGACGAAGATATTGCCCACCATCTGCCCCGGACCGCGACGCTGCTGCGCGGCGAGGGACATAAGGTATTGGGCGAGCTTTTCCTTCTCCTCAGCTTCGCCAAAGGAGGTCTGGTATTCGTAGGGGATCTGGGGGGCTGCCATAGATTTTCTTTACCATCCTTTTCCTGTAGGCTTAGGAGGAAAGAGCCAAGACCCAAGTGCGCCTCCCAGCGGGCCGCCAAGAGCAGTTCCCGCCATCCCCATCAAACCAGAAAGGAAACCTCCACTTGCAGCCTCCTCTGCATTGTAAGCGCCGAGTTGATCTGCGTATCCCTGCCTCGCAGTCCCAAGCAGGTCAATCCCTTGCAGCCCCGGCGTCGAGAATTGCGCGGGGAGATTGGGAAGCTGCACCTGCTGCCCTGTGCGGAAGGCGTTGAGTTCATTCAACAGCCGCGCGCGGTCCTGCTGCTGCAATTGAATCCGCTGCAGCGCGTGTTGAAGCGCAGCGTTTCGCTCTTGCGAGCCGAACTGCGCGCCAGTCATCCCCGCGCCGAACATCGCCTGCGCGAGGCGCGCGTTGAGGTCTTCTGCCGTTACGCCCGCGCCGAAACGTGCTTGCTCCGCGCCCAAGCCGCGCTGAAGCTCCTCTGTCGCTTCCCGCCCGCCACCGATGATCGCAGCATCTCTCGCGTCCGCAAAGACTCGTTCACGTCTCTGTGCAAGCTCATCCATCGCGCGCTGATACGCGGGATCGCCGACATTGAAGCCCTGAGCAAGAAGCCGCTCGTGGAGTGCCTGCTCCTCCTTCTGCATCTGCGGTTCTGCGTAGCGAAGTGCGCGGTTGTAAAGTGCACGCTCCGCCGCGTCCCGCGAGTCTAGTGAGGTGCGGTAGCTGGGTCCCTGCCAGGAGAGATCGGTCGAGCCCTTCCCCGTGTACGTGGGGGCGGAGATCTGGTTGAAGTCTGGGAGATTCCCTGCATATTCTGCCGGCCGCGAGTACACGTCGCGGACGCTCCCAAGCATTCCCTCCCCAATATTCCCCTGTGCCTCACGAATCCGAAGATCTTGCTCGTAGAGGCGCTGCTGTTCGGGGGAAAGCTCTTGGACTAGTGTCCACGGGCCTTGGTTTGCGGCATCCTCGTAAACGGAGGAAAAACCAGCTTGGCTGGAAGGTGCACTACTTGGCGTCGAGACTCCTCCACCTGTAGTTGGAGGGGGAGGTTGCGGCTTCCCGCCACCACCCTGCCCCGTTGTCAGCATACCACCTTGTGGCGAAGGTGGTGTTTGCGGCTTCCCGCCACCACCCTGCCCCGTTGTCAGCATACCACCTGTAGTTGGAGGTGGTGTTTGCGGCTTCCCGCCACCCTGCGGCGGGTATTGCCCAGGTCTATACCAAATCTGCCTTCCGAACGGCGTGATCGTGTTTACCCGCGATGCATTGAGCATCGTGTTGAACTGATTGATATTCGACCGTTCTTGGAGAGGGATCAGCTCCGCGTAGTTTGGCGGCGGTGGAGCACTCGACTTTCCCATTTAGCTTCTTCCAGAATGGGGACTCTTCCGTGAAGCACGAGATGAGAATGTCATCCCCATTCCGCCCAGCGCCCTTGAGGCGAGCTTCTCTGACCGCGCCGAGCTTCTCGTGGAGTCTAACAGCCCGAATGTTAGACTCTTCTGCGATGAAAGTCAATCGCTTGCATCCCGCTTGATAGAATGCATAGCGTCCCGCTGCGAGAATCAATGTGCGCAATGCTCTAAAGTCTTCGATACAGATATGACAAAGCATATTGCGCCCGTTGTAGTCGGTGAAGGCGATTCCAGAGCATATACGCCCATCCTCGTCTACGATTCCTATGGCAGTTCCCTGCCCAGGAATCCATTGACCCCCGCCGCGCTCGATTACCCATGCACCGATAATATCAGGTGCGTCAACAACAACCCTAAACAAGGATAGACCCCTGCTGCACAAGTGCCGCCATCGCGAGGACAGCAAAGCTAGCTGTAGCCGTAGTTACTTTGAGGGCAGGTGCAATGTAGAAAGCACCCCGCGTCGGGATTGTAGCCCACCTCTTGGAGACCTCCCCTTCACCAGAACCCCACACAAACTGATCCCACGATGAGTTGTCCCACACGCCTACGTTGCCTGTGGGGGAGATTGCAAGACTCCTGTATGATGGAGTCTGCGCAAAGTCCGTAGCAACACCAAGCTCAACCGACGCGCTTCCCGCGGCCTCTGCGATCAACTGAAGCATCTTCACGAACTTTTTTCGCCCTGCTCCGAGTCTCGAGTAGGCGTAGATGAGCTCTGCTGTAAAGGGGCTGCCAAAGTCCGTTGAGCCGGTCATAGCCTGCACTACTTTCGCCTGGGTGCCGTAAAAGAGCTTTCCATCAAAAAAGGCGAAACAAGAAGCCGCATGCCCCGTAAAGCGGCTCCACCCGCCGGTCTGAAGCTGCATCACGTACTGGACAGTAGGGGTACTTGGTACGTTCAAAATAAGTAGCTGATCTACAGTCGAGATCGTCAAATCCCACCCGAACTGCGAGAAAAGCGAGGCCGCTTGAGAGATAATCGTCTGCTCGATGTTCCTCGTAAGCGCGACAGTAGGTTCGACTGTAGAGGATTGGATCGCGCGAGAAAGGGGAAAAAGGCCCCTATCCGTCAGTACAAGAAGGTCGCCGCCAAGTTTCTGAAGGCACCTACGCCCGATTGGTCTTCCGATGTAGTAAACGCCGATAAGACTCCACGTCGAAACAGACGAGGGATCGGTTCCTATGAAGACGGCAACTTCTCCCTCCGACGTTATTACAACGAAACGATCATCTGTTCCTGCGCCGCTATCAACAGTCCACGTCCCGATAGCCTGCACATATCCACCGCGTGGGAAGATCTGCTCGACGTTGAAAGCCGTCGCATTAGCTGTACCCGTTATCGCACCAGCAGGCAAGTACAGCACCCGCCGCGCATTCTTCTCGATAAAGAAGAGGCGCTGTTGATAAACAGCAACCCCAATCAGCGTGTTCGTGTTGATCGTGCCGTAGGTAGCGACGCTTGTCCACGTGCTCCCATCGTAGTAACGAAGATTATCTGTCCCGTTGACGATTAGAAGATACGTCCCCGCGCTGTTCGCGAAGTTTACTTGCTGCCAGCGCCCGTTCGTGGCGGCAAACTCCGCGGCCCCCACAACACCGGACAGCGTCGCATTGTAGACACCACTCGACGTGGCAGCAAAAAGCTTTGCATTGGTGCCGGTGGGCTGATAGACGAGGAGGGATTCGACGGTCTCCGACGAATTGAAACCGGTGACGTGATTGACCTGCCCTTTTCGCACAACCACCTTGTTCGGCTGCGCGATGAAGTTATCCATCGTCAAGGCAAAGCCCTGCGGAACAGCAGTGATATTCTCGTTCGTATTCCACCCGAGCGTCGGCGTCGGAAACTCAACAAGCGCGACGCGCTCGGTAGCCGCTTCACGAAGCGCAGCCCTCATGGAATCGTGTTCCAGCCCCTAATTGCTATCCCAGGAGAAACCGTACGCGTCTCCTGCCCCATATAAAGCCGCCGGCCCGACGCAGACCGAGCAGAAAGATCCGCCGCCATTGCCTCGAAGGAGCGCTGGATCTCAGCGTAGGGAAGGCCCTTCTCCTCCCGCCACTTCCACCGAAGACCGAGACGCATCAGCTCATCCGCGAACACCGCATAGTCTTCGTCGGCGGAAAGAAGCTCCTTTGCCGCCCCCGCAGAGGAGCGTGCCCACTTCGAGCTCCGTACAAACATGCGGAGGGTGTTCCCCGCGGGAGGTGTTGGAAGGATAAAGAGCTTATCGTTGAAAATCTTGTACTCGTACTGCGGCCCCGTACCAAGGTCTCGCGCGGGAAAGAACTCAGAATCGGACAGCGGCCCCTCGATCCACAGATTCGATGTCTCATCCCAGATCGTCAACGAGATAAGCGTGTTGGCGCTTTCTTGTAGGATCGTCGACAGAGTCCCCTGTTCCGTATTAGCCACTGTCGTGAACGAGACTTCTTTGACTAGCTGCTGCCACCGGAAGCGCGTCGCGAGTTCTGCACCCAGCTCGTTCATGAGCGCGAGCATCTGCTGTCCATCCGTGTCGGTGGAGACGAGTGAAGACGGAACACTGATCCCAACTCGCCGCGCGACTTCTTGGGCAAGTGCGAGCGCGTTAGCCATTACGCAGCCTCAAGTGCTTTCAAGCGCGCTTGCAGGGACTCATTCTCCTTGCGGAGCTTCTCAAGCTCTGCCGCTGTCTTCGCGGCGGGGTCGTTGCGGAGCTTGAGGAAGTCCCGTGCGCGCTGGCGGAGCGTCTGGCCGCCCATCCCGAACGCTTCGAGCAGTCCATCGGGAGCTTCCGCAAGGGCCTCTACGGTCGTTACGTGAAGGGCAAGAAGGCGTTCTCGCTGCGAAGGGGATAGTACGGGCCAGAGCTTAATGGGCGTACCAGTCTCAGGAACCGCCTGCCCCTTCTTCCAAGCCTCATAGCTGGCCTCGATCGCCGCGATCCACTCATCGGGGAAACGGGCTCCCTGCATAGCGACGGGGTGGTCTGGGCTCTCGCGGCGTTCATGCCTATACGCCTCACCCTTGATTTTCTTGATCCACTCCGCGTACTCTTCTTCGAGAACAAGCTTCCCACCACTCCCCGCGGGAACAACGAGGATGAAATCAACATCCTTTGTGCGGTACTCACCGGCGCGTAGCGATTCCGCGCGATCCTCTACTGCCCGCGTCTCAAAGCGGACAAAAGGCATTCCTTTTGCTGTCATAAAGGCTCCTCGAAAAACCTGGGGGCGAGTGCCCCCAGGGATGATTAGCCGTTACCGTTGGCGGCTGCGCCGAACATCAGCACATAGGCTTGCCCTGCTGCGGGGGTGCCTAGTGCGCTTTGCGAGCGCATCCCGTCGATGGCCTGCGAAGCTGTGACGGTCGTGGTCAGCGCGCCAGCCGTCGAGCTGAGGTAAACCCTCGAATCGGCGGTGAGCGTACCAGTACCGTTCACAACAGCAAGGCCCTCGATCTGGTACCAGCCGTACTGGTTGGCTACATTCGCGCTAAGCGCGATTGCAACGGGTCCGCGGCTTGCCGCGACAGCGCGCGTCGTTTGAAAGTTCTCGTCAAACACCACCGCGTCGCCGACGGCAGTGCTAGCGACTCCCCTCAAATAGATCGCGCGGCCCTTACCAAGGGCAGGGTCTTGGATGTCGATGACAGTGCCAAGGGGATGATGCTGGACAGTATCGGTCGATGTGACCGCCTGCGCGCCGATCATCCCATCCACGGAGTAGAATGCCATAAGTGACTCCTTTCTGTGGCTCCGTTATTCCGTAATAACCGTGCCACGATTACGGTCTGGCGACGCCCTGGAGCTTGCGATTGCTGATCGTCAAGTTGCCCATCCAGAGGATAGGGAGGACCACCCCATCCTGGTTGGAGGGCTGCATCTGCTCTTGAACAGTCAGATTCGCATCGCGGTGGACGCAAAGCTTGATGTACTTCGTATTCAAGAAGTACATCCTCGACGATGGGATCCCCGAGCCGCCATCAAACACCACATCCGCTGTCTTGTAGGCAAGGCTCTCGAAACCTGCCTGCGCCTCCGTCGCGCGCGTGTAGCGCTTGAGCGACGTTTGCGACTTCTCGAAGAAGCGGTAGTAGTCGTTCGACATGACGATGAGGTCTGGAGTATCATTCCCCCGCGTCAACTCCATCCAGAGCGGCAACATGAAGTCGTTCTCGATGGTCGTCTCGCTCACTGTGATCGCACCACCGCCCTGCAGGGGCGCCGCAGCACTCTGCACAGTGTTGCGCCAGAAGCTGTACGTCGCGGAGTCAATCCCACCAACCGTTCCCTGGCCAGAATCCGCGACAAGAGCTTGAAGGCCGTTGATCTGGTTCGTAAGCGAACCAGTCGAGTAGATGTCGGCGGAGAACTGATTCGCGAACGTATTCATCGCGTTCGTGAGGCGCGACTTCGCGAGGTTGATGATCCTCGCTGAACCGCTGTTGATGCGGAGCTCGCGACCAGATGCGACCACGTTGAGCGCGATTTGCATCCACGGGAACTCCGCGGCGGTGAAGACGTCCGACTGCTGCGTGTTGAGGATGTCGAAGCCGCTATAGCGCTGGTACGTCGTGTTTTCGGCGTACTCTAGCGGCTCCACAATCGTCAAGCCACCATCTTCTGTGCGAGTGGTGTTGTTTCGCTTCATCCACGTCAGAAGCGCGTTGTTCTTCGTGACGTTATCAGCGAGTTTTGTTCTATGCTTGCGGAACGTGGTCGTGACCAGTTCCGTGAAAATTGCGTTTGGAGAGGCCATAGAAGACTCCTATCAAGTTCCGATCCGCGCGACAATTGCGCGCATGGTATCCTCAATCGACTCCTCTGCCTCTTCTGTCGGAGACGGCGAAACGGAAGACGATTTCAAGTTGGGCGGCGCCTGACGCTTCGGCTTCGTGCTGTTCTCAATCTCCCTCTGCACGATTTTCGCGCGAACCGAGGGATTGAGCCACATAGCCTTTTCGTAGGCTTCTTGGAGGGTGCTGGCAGCACCCCGCTGGAGGAGCTCGGAGATGTCTTCTTTCAGCTCCTCCGCAAATTCGTTCTTTGGATCAGAGAAAAAGGCGTTCACGAGGGCAAGATTCTCTTGAAACTGCCGCTCGTAGAGCGAGCGTTTTACCTCCTCGAGCTCGTTCCTAAAGGCGGTGAGCTCGGGCGGCGGCTGATTCTGAGGCTGCGCCGGGTCGCCTAGGAGCTCGTGCAGCTTGTAGTCATTGATGACCTGCGCGAGAAGGCGCCGTTTTTCCTCTGGCGTTCCATGCGAGAGGATCACATGCGCCGTTGCAAGCCGCGCAAAAGCATCCGTAGGGTCGATCTTAGCGGCCTCGAACCAGGGCTGGAATTGCTTAACAACATTCCCCCACTTATCCGCGACAGATTTGTACTGCATAATGCCATCAAGCGCTTCCTTCTCACGCTGATGGACGTACTGACGGACGTTATCGTCGAGGGTTTCCCAGTACTTATGGTAGTCCTTCTTCCAGGACTTCGGCGGCGCCTTCCACGGAGGAGCCGCGGCAGAAGGGGCCGAAGATGGCGTTTCTCCAGCTACTCCCGGAGACAAAGGACCATGTGCTGAGGACGACGCCTCCTCGGACGCACCTTCTCCGCGGGAAGAAATATCAGACAGCGTGCTTTGCATGTCTGTTTCGATCTCATTCTCAAACATACAGTCTCCTACGTATTGAAGCCCGTGTCGCGGATAGCTTCATCCACGATCTTCTCGATTTCCTTTTCTTGCTGCTTCTTGAAGTAGCCGCTCTGCACCTTCTTCATGTACTCCTCGGTCTCGCCCGGCTCCTTAAGCCGACACCCATGACGCTTGAGGTTCTCGATATGCTCCCGGCGGCCACTAATCAGCCGCCCCGTGATAGGGCAGCTGTACGGCTCATAGTCCGGCGCGACCATTGGCGCGGAGATAAGTCTCTCCATCTTCACCCCGCGACAATGTTCGAAGGTTACCACGTCTAGCTCTGCAATTCGTTGGAACTTCGTCTCAATATGCCCACACGCAGGGCAGTGATAGTCGTAAAGGGGCATCAGGACAGCAACAACAAATCGTCGTCATCCTCGTCCTTGTCCACTAGGGGCTTCCGCGCGTGGACTAGTGGAGTTGGCTTCGGTCGGGGTGTAATTATATCGGCAATATCGGAAACGTCAATGCGGGTTGGGGAGGCTTTATGCGGAGTCGGGGTCTCTTCGCGGGTCTCTTCGAGAGTCTCTTTGAAGGCCTCTTCCGAGAAGAGCTCCCGCGCAACCTCAATGATCGACTTCTCGCGCTTCCGCCTGACTGGCCGCCCGCTACCACCTACGACGGTAGGAAGAGGTTCGCCAATACCAGAAAGAACGGCAACTAGGTTGAAGCTAAAAGACGAAGTTGCGCTAAGGCCCCCAGAAGGAAGCCCTTCGAGAGTAGCTGAAAGCCCGAAGGTAAGTGCTGCGCTCGAAGACAGAGCAGCGCGCCCTTGCAAGGTCGCTGCAGACTGCAGCGACACCCCGCCAGTGGGTGCAAGCTGTCCCCTACCAGAAAGAGCTGCGGTGGCTTGGTATGAGAGCCCGCCAGAAGGTACGACCACGCCCTTCCCTTGAAGGCTTGAGACCTGCGTAAAGGTTACCTCGGCGGTCGCCCCAAATGCGCCTCCGCCGAAGGTAGCAGTGGCTGCAAACGATACCGTTGGCGCGGAAGCAAGCGCGCCGCGACCTTGAAGTGTGGAAGAGAGCTGAAAAGCCAGCCCCCCAGTCGCCGCAAGGGCTCCGCGGCCACTAAGCACGGCTGTTGGAGTAATGGCGATGCTGCTTGTGCTCGCCAGCGCGCCGCGACCCTCGATAACCGCGGTAGTGGGGAAAGTAACTGTTGTAACCGTCTGAACCGCGCCGCGGCCCTGCAGCGTAGGGGTACAACTAAAAAGAAGCGCTCCTTGCGCGGTGAGGGCTCCTCTGCCCTGCAAAGCTCCGCTTGCAGTAAACGCAATAGCGGCTGTTGCTTGCAGGTCTCCGCCTTCGCCTTCCCGCAGCCCTGGGAAGACCCCCTCCTCGACGACTCTCCACTCGCGCGCCGCATACGCCAGGTCAGGATCAGGCACCTGATGGTGCAGCCGAGTTGCGAACGGCGGTTCCTGCGCCGCCGCACCGACGGTGACAACTGGGGTGACGCTATAGGTGTCGAGCGGGACGCCGTTGGCTGTGATGCGGAACTTGTACTGCGCGCCATTTGCGAGACCGGCGCGGAGCTTGACACAGAACTCAACCTCTGTATTGCCGTCTGCGCCGATGTTGATGCTCGGCAGCGGATTGGTATCGTCGCTGATGCGCCCGGCAGCGAACGTGCCGGTGAGCCCAGTCAGGCGTTGCGTCGTGCTTGTCGCTGCGCCAGAGGCAATGTACGTCGAGTCAGAAAGGACGACATCAGGCGGAGCGCCTACCTGCGACTCGATGACTGGAAGCTGCTTGAGGACGATGCTCATCGCACGCCCTATGCGTTAGGGCACCCAACCGTGAACGGAGAGCCCAATCAACCTGTCGCCAGCGGTTGCGTCGGTACATTGAGCGCGGGCTGCGACTCGCGTTCCTACTGGAATCGACACAGGCAGAAGCGCGCTACCAGGAAACAATGGTCCGTCCGTGGTAGTGGTCCAGCGCAGGAACAAATTAGGCACAATAACGAATTCGTTGCCAGATGACCCAATGCCTATATCGAGCAACGCAGTGGCCGTTGCGGTTCTGCCTACGTCTCCAGCAGCATCAATCGTGACGCTGATCGCATCCACTTCAGCGCCACTCGACGCAACAAGTTGCGTCCACGTGCCCTTCGTGCCGGCCGTAGCCCCAGGATCGACTGTTGTCCCGCGCGAGGATGTCGGCGTGAACAACGCCACCGCTCTGGAGTATCCCTCGCTGCCGAGTATGCCGCGCGTACTGCCCACGGCACTGACGTTGAGCACGTGGCTGGCCGTAGATGCGGAACAACGCACTCCTACGTAAGCGCCGGCAGGAACCCGAAGCGGCAGCGCATACATGCCGATCTGGTCAGCGTATTTCGCGCCTGGGAGAATTAGGTCAGGAACCACAACGCCGAAGTTTGTGCCGTCAGGCGACAACCCTACGTCGATGGCTTTATTTGAGGCGGCCGTCTGCGCGACACAAAGCATCATCGAGCGCCACTCTAGCGTTGTTTGTCCGAGCGACGCCCACGAGCCTTTCGAGTTTGCCGTTGCAGACGCAGTGACCGTCGTCGCGTTCGTTGTGCCTGCGTTAACGCCGAGCGTCTCGCAACGCGCGCCTGCGTATCCACCAGTGATTGTTGGCATTATTGAATCCCGTAAACAGCCCAAGGAATCGTCCTGCCAGTCCCCTGCGTCTGCGTGATCGTCACACGATAGTGGTGCGGCGACCAAGTTGGCAGTGTGCGGTACAGCGCGCGAGCCTGAGCGCCAACGATCTGGAAATCGTCTTCGAGGACCTCGGTGTCTCCCGACCGCGCCCTGCCGTATACGCGAACGCGCAGAATGTCAGGTGTGGTGCCAGACGCAAGTGCGCTCACGTCGAGGACGAGCTGATAACTCCCGGCAACAGTGATCAACGCGAGTTGATGCTCCGTGCCAACAGTGCATGCCTGAGAGCCTGACGAGATGACAGAGACGGCCATTAGTTAACCACCTTCCAGTTGGAGCCAGACGCTTCGTCGTATTCAAGCTGGAACTGAATTGCAGAAGGATCGCCTGTTGCTTGAATACCGAAGCGAATCCTGAAATTCGTGTTTGCAGCAACGTTCGTGTTCGCGTCCTGCGCAGCCATCGGCGTGCTTGCCGACTCCGAGCCGTCGTCGTTGAAGAAACGAAATGCAGCCTGCGTCAGCGTCGCGCCATCGGTGCCTGTCCAATCATCAATCGTTGCGGTGTTGTAGGCCCCGACACCCGGCGCGCCGCTGTCAGGACCAGTCACTCCGGTCAACTGGCCGACCTGCACCCAGCCGCTGCCAGAGTCCTTGTATGCCGTAAGTGTGATATTTGGTGATGTACCGCTGACCGTCAGGCGCGCCTTGTCGCCGTTGGCAAACGCTGTGGCAATGGCGCCAAGCGCAGTGTATGACCCGGAGCTATATCTGGCAAACTCAGTGTGCCCTAAGCCAGATTGACCATCGGTTGAAAAGAGGAATGCGTTGCCGTTACCATCCGCGCGGACTAGTAACATTGCAAAGTTGGTATTAGCGGCTAGATTGCCGACTGTCGCCATCGACTCCTGATCATTGCCCCAAGTGTCGTTGTAGTAGCTGGTTTGGTCTTGATTCGATTGAGATGCCGTAACTACATTGTTTATCAGGGCTGCCCCGCCTCTGGTGCAGGCAGCCCACGGCGAGGCGAGCGGCGTTTCGTTCGCCCTGTTGAATGAATCAGTGCGTGTCGTCATGGCGCGCCATCAGCCAGAGCGAAGCATCAATCATTCCGTAAAGACGAATTCAACCGTCACGAACGCCTGCGTTCCGGCGCGGCCTAGCACGTCGTAGTACGTGGCCGCAGTCTGTCCGCCGATGTCTGTCGATTCTTGCAGCGTCGATTGCCACTGGATAACGCCACCGTATAGATTCGCCTCTCGATTCCAAAGGTCGGCCTGTGGCGTCGTCGGCGTCGCGCTCCAGACGGCGCCTGTACCAGCGCTGCCACGATCGCCGAATTGCACGCTCGCGGAGAGCGTGTTCGCATCGACTACAGCCTTTGGCGTGTTCGCGTTGCTGAGCGTCGGCGTATTGCCCGTGAAGCGGCGGATGCGCACTCTGATCGCATTGTTCGCCGTAATCGCAGGACCAGCCACGTGGATGCGGTTCAGCTGCGCCACCGTGTTCGCCGGAACGATGATCCCGGCGATGCTGTCCTCTGTCGTCTCGACTCGGACCAGAGGGATGATGACTCGATATTGCCCACGCATGATCTACCTCGTTTCATCAGTGGCTTCGGTGCCTTGTGTGTGACGCAACGCCTCGACCCGTTTCAAATTCTCTGCCAGATACATCTGCCGCCAAATCTCTACGTCTTTTTCCAGACGCTCGATGCGCTGCTTGGTGCCGACAGGGTGAACCTCGAAGTCGTAGTCCATGGAGTTACCTCGCTTTCTTAATCGAAACAAACCGCACTGCGACGAATGGGCCGGTCTGCCAGTGCGCCACATCGTTGGCGCGATGCACCTTCCACCCAGCGTTCAGCTCGACGGGGCCGAGCTTTGTCCACCAACGCCACAGGCCGCCATCCCATACGATGCCAGGCGTCTGGCTCCGCTCGATGTAATGGTCGAAAGGTGTGGCACTTGCAAGCCACGTGAGGCCATACATCCGATTGCGCCACAGCCACCAGACGCTCGTCATGTAGCGGCCAACGCGCTGACCGAATACGCCTGTCGTCCAGTCGAGGATCGCGCGTGTCTGCGGCATGCGCACGTCGCCAGGCAGACGCTCGTCTGGCGTGCTCCAGATATACGCCCACCTCGGCAAATCGCCGCGCCAGGTCGGATACTCCGGAAACTCCGCCCCACCGGTCCACGTTGTGCGCCCTGCGTCCCACCTGGCGAACAGGCACACGAGAGGAACGAACAGCGACAGGAGCAGCGACACGATCTCGACGAGCGTCGCGAGAACGGCGTCATTGACGACGATGAGTGCGCGCTTCATCGTTCACTCCACGAACTGATAGAAAGACTCAAAAATCGACCTTTGAATCACGTCATAGTAGCCAAGCGAATCACGCACGAGATAGTCTCCGGCCTCACCGCCGATCATCGAACCATTGCGCAACACAGCGAATCGTTCTTCCATCTGCTTCGCATAGATCGTCCTCGGCACGCGCATCGCCTTGCGCATGCCTTCAACAGTTACGCCGTTGCTGTAGACCTGCATAGCCCCGTCCTACGAACGCAGAGCTTTTTCTGGTGGACTCCGCCACTCTTGCGGCGGAATAAAAGTGCGCCGCGGTGGGATAAAAGCGCGCCGCTGCTTACTCCGCAGCATCCCTTTGTACATCGCCCGCACTTCATGCGGCTCGAGCTCGAGTGCGACAATCCTTGCAGGCAGCTTACCCATGAGATAGAGCGCGTAGTCGAGGTCGAGTTCATAAAACGAGCAGAGTGCCTCAAGCAACTCCTCTGATGGCCGCCTGTATTCATGCTCGATGTCCCACAGACGCTGCGTCGAACATGGAAAGTGCCGGATTGTAATGGCCTGCGCAGCCTTCGCGAGGCTAAGCATTCTCCTTTTACGAGCGAGCTTGAAGTATTCCCCAAGCCTCATTTTGCATCAATCGTAGCGATTATTCGCCATTCGCGGGAAGAGTCTCCCGCAATCCCTTTCGCCCGCTTCGCGTTCACGCGGAGCCATTGCGAGAGTTGCAAAGCTACCTCGTAAGGCATATCCACGAGGGTATTGCCTAGCTCCAGCCGCACATGCTGGCCTACCACAGAGACAGCAATGCGATGCTGGGAGAGAAGTGGGGAGGCGTACTTCCCTGGATTGATAACGAGCATCGGCGGCCCTAGTCGCAGGAGATATCGAGATTGCCGGCCGCAATCTCTGGCGTGATGCCATTTGAGACTGCAAGGCTCGAAGTGGCCGAGCCGGAGATGAACAGGTTTCCGGCTCCCGTAGAGCTGGACCCAATCCCCACGTGCGTGATAGTAGCACCGGTTGTACCGCACTGCGGGAAGGTGATTGCGTTGACGTTATCTGCGACTCCGCTCGATACAGCCCAGTTACTAGACGAGCGCGCCACACTCACTCGCGCGTAGTTGGTGTAGGAAGTCTCGTTCGTTGTTTGCGCCCCTGTCTCTCCCGGATCTGCGGTATGGAGGGAGATATAGAAAACCCCCGCCGTCGACGAGCCGCGGAGACCTATCGCATCCCCCACGTTAGCAAGGTCCGCGTTCTGGAAGATCAAACCCAAAAGGCCGTTCTCAAAGGCATTTGTTGCGCTCATAGCTGCTCCTGCTGTGGAAGTACAACACGGGACCTGCTGCGCTTCTTCCCATCCGGCCCGATAAAGAGCTCGGCTTCACGCTCCGCGGCAGCCAGACGGGCTACGTTGCTGATCTGCTCGGCGAGAGCAGTGAGGGCGTTCGTGATGATCTCCCTTTGTGCCCCGATAGCCTGGGCAAGGGGAGCAATAAGCGTCTGCATGACAGCTGTCTTCGCGGCGAGCTGTGTACTAATCTCGTTCTTGACGAGCTCCTCGCGGAGTTTCTGCTCGCGCGCGGCAGATTGTTGCTGCTGAAGCTGCATTTTCCCTGCGTAGTCTTTTTGAAGGACGTGCTCGCGAATCTTCCCATCTGTCGCGACGCGGGTAGCTTCGAGTTTGCCAGCTTCTTGCACAAGCTCTGTACTCTTTTTAAGCGCCATATTCTCGATCCGAAGACGTTCAATCTCGCCGGTCATCTCGATGACCGTTTCTTGCATCTCCCCTATCTGCCGCTTAGCATCGGCGCGTGCGGCGGCGAGCTCTGCTTTGTACCGCTCTTCCTTCGCCGCGGGGTCTTCGGTCGGCTGAGGCGGCTGCACCATCTCAAGCGCGCCCTCAACCCGCCGCGAGAAGCGGAAGCGGCGGAAGACCTCGCCCATTACGAGCTTCAACACCTCAAAAGGCATCACCCCGCGCTCGACGAGCGGTTGGAAGCCGCTCATCATCTGGCCCCAAGCGTTCATGAACTCCGCGATCTCTTGCTTGTCCTCGGTCGCCTCCAGATCGACGGTCGAATTCGTCTCAACGTCAATCCGATAGGTGCGCTCATATGCGTCCTGCAAGAGGCGGGAGATGTCTTCCCACGAGGGGGCCTGCAGCAGCGGGAGCTTTGCGGCGAGCTCCGGGGACTCGGGCTGCATCTGTGCGGTAGATGCAAGGGCGCGCTTCTCCGCATCGAGCAGGTAGGGGAGCTTCGTGATCGTCTTGAGCGTCGCGGGGGTGTAAAGGGCGGCGCCAAACTCAAACGCAATGCGGAAAAGGTCGCGGCAGAAGTTCTTGACCTCCGTCTGCATCCGCTTGATGCGAAGCGTCCCCCAGCGATCCTTGATCTCCTGCGCGCGGGCTGTCTCGGAGGGGATAGAAGCACCCCTCTGAATATCCGCGATGCCCATGATCTCGTAGATCGTGTTCTTCGCGTTGAGTTGGGCCTGGTAGAGCTCCCGCGCGACCATAATCAGCTCATTGATGGGGAGCATCCAGATGTGGCGCTCAAAACTACCACTTTCGCCCATGAGGGAGGCGTTCTCGATAGGCACAAGGGCGGTGTCGTCGCTTTCGAGGATCTGCGCGATCTCCGTCATCTGCGCGTTGTAGCCGCCGCGGACCTTGATAGCCTTCAAAACGATGTGAAGGCGGCGGGTGACTTCGTTTAGCTCTTCCGCTTGCCTCCGATAAAGCTCATAGAGAGGGAGCGGCGTTAGATCGTTGTTTCGCTTGACGAGCGTCAGGGGCTGCGGCGAAGGGAAGCGCGCGGAGAGGTCGAAGGGGTAGGGCTCGCTGCGTATGAAGGAGTCTCTAAAGCGCGCGCAGACCACGTGAATCGTGCGCGTAACGGAGTCCCAGATCTCCCACACTAGAAGTGTGGGTGTTCGCTGCGTGCCATCTTCCGACCGTTGGCGCGCGGCCTCCTCGGGATCATCCCCCGCGAGCTCTTCGTCCCAATTGAGTTCGCGGAAGACCTCCTTCCGCGCGAACTCGGGGAAAGCCTTCTCGAAATCCGCTTTCGAGTAGTCGTGTCCGTACGCGACCCAGGGCACATGGCACCACTTCCGCGCGTATCCCCAGACGAAGCGATCGAAGGGGACGGATTCGAAAGAGATCTCCTGATAGCCGCCCTCCTCTTTGTACCTGACGCGCGCGATTCCCGCGCCCGGGACGAGCGCGCCGAGCACTGCGTTCCGCACGCAGGAGTCGAAAGTCTCATATTCAAGGACATTCGAGTCCGCGAGATATTCGAGAAGCCGCTCACCGCTCTGCGCGAGAGCAGAATCGAGAAGGCGATCAACGTCGATCTGGGTGTAGCGGCGGATGACCTCGGGTCGCGGCGTGCTGTTGTAAAGGGCCGGGAAGAGGGTCTCGGTGTTGCTGTAGAGGATGTTGAAAGGGACGCTATCCTGCGCCTCGTAGATGTCGACGCACTTCTCCGCATCATCGAGCCAGTGCTTGCGGAGGGCTCTCAAGCGGCGGCTGATATCGTCCAGCCACTGCGCAGCAGTCTTCGACATGCGGAGTTCCCTTTATCGGGTTCCTAAACAGTGCCTGTATTCCTCTTGGAGCCTACGGGCGCGGCTCTGCTTGAGCAAGTCCGCGAAGGTGAGCTGTCCAGGAGGACGTGGGAATTGTATTACATCCGACGGCGGCGCGTCAATGACCCACGGGCGGCTCATACACGCGTAGCGAAGCTCGTCGGCGGCGTGATCTTCTGACTCTGTGTCGAGATCCTCAGGGTCTCGCAAGTCGTGCTGGAGCAGGGGTAGCGTGCGGATCGTGTCGGCGCATGATTCGAGGATGTAGAGAAGGGGCGTTCCCTTTACGCCAACAAGACGCCGCCGGATCTGCTGCCACCCAGGCTCGCGCTTGTTGTCCGCGCGCTGCCAGATGATGCCCTCTTTGAGCATAATCTCGGCGATTGAGGGCCCTCCATCACGAATGAAGATCGAAGGATCCGCGACGCCGTAGCGCACTTTGAAGCCGTAAAGGGCAATCAAGTCCTGCTCGCGGGCACGAATACCTTGTGCAACAGTACCGGCGTCTATTTTGAGGCCCTCATTCGTTCTTCCCGCGGTTCCATACCACTCGTCGAACTTCACCAGTGCGCCGCGGGGAAGATCCCACGTCCCATCGCTCACCGCATACCATCCGACGCTAAAGGGCTTCGCGTAGCCCCAGTCAAAGGCGCGGAAAACGAGGGAGGAGGTGGGGATCTTCCCTAGCCACGCGCTCGGCAGGACGTGGATCGAGGGGTCGAACTCCGCGAAAAAGGCCCCATCCACGATGTCCCACTTGCCCAGGAGCCATGCCTCGACGAGCTGTTTGCTTCCAGTGGTTTGGAGCTGCGCGACATAACGCACCTGGTCGATCTTTTTGTTGTCGATAACCCGCGCGGGGATGAAAACGCGGTCGAGGTGGGCGACTTCTCCGTTGAAGGGGTTTGTGAAGGCCTCTTTGATGACCTTGAAGCCCTCCGGCGCGGGATCAATGTAGCGCTTTTTGACCCATCCATGCCCTGGACCTCCAGGGTTCCCCGTGAGCCTCATCCCCACATGCACGCCCGGAGGTGCGCGGAGCGTCGCCTTGAGGCGGTCGATAGGGGAGGGAGAGGGGAAATTGGTGGCTTCCTCGATGTAGACGCGGGTATAGTTGTGGCCTTGGTAATTCTCCGCGTCCGCGTCGTGTTCGAGGTGGCGAAAGAGAAGGCGCGCGCCGTTGGGCATCGTCCACTCGGCGCGTTGCTCGTTCCACTGCGCGCCAAGGGGGACGAAGAGCTGCTTCGAGCGCGCGATGACTTCGGAGAGTTGCTTATACGTACGGCGGAAGAAGACGCCAACGGCGAGCTGCCCGTACTCCGCGGAGTGCGCGAGCCAATCGCCGAGCATCCCGTCCGTCTTTCCCCCTCCTCGCGCGCCGCCGTAGAAGACCTCGAAAACGGGGCACTCGATGAGTGCTGTTTGTGGCCCCGGCTGGGGCTCCCAAACAACCTGCGCGGAGGTCATTTCCGTCGGCGGTGCGTGAGGGCGTGCGCGATCTTCGCGCGGGTGGCCTCGACGCCCTTTATCTTACCCGCGTTGATCGAGGCGTAAAAGACGCGCTCGCCCTTCTCCGGCCCGTACTGCGCGCGCATGGCCGCGAGGATCTTGCGGCCCTTCTCGGTGAGGGGCATCAGGAGTCTTTAAGTTCATTCATTGCTGCGGCAAGGGCAGCTTTGCGCTCCCTAATCGTAGCGCGGAGGTTGGGGATCTCCTCGTTGAGAGCCTCGAGCTCGGCTTGAAGTTGCTCCCTCCGCACCGTCGCGCGCTCGAGCTCCTCATGTGCCTTTTGCAAGGCGTCTGCGGCAGAGATAAAAGCTCTAAGACTCATTCAACCTCCTTCACCTCACTCGTGGTGCGCACGGTGCGCTCCCACTCCTCCGCGCTCTGCGCGCGGGAGGGAACAACCGCAACGTAGTTGTTGATCTGCGTCGCATTTGGCCGCGCGCCGTAGCCGAGTGCGCGGGTCGCAACGTCAAGCGCGCGAATCGCTACATTCGCATTGGGGGTCTCGTGCAGCTTCTCAAGCAGCACCTTGATCGAGGTGTCTGCGAGGGCGCGGAGGCGCTCTTCGATCGAGAGCCGCAGGACGGGGTCGATGATCTCCTCTTTGCGGGCCGCGAGGCGTTCCTTGAAGGCATCGCTGTTGAAGACCTGCGACACCCATCCTTGCGTGTAGCCGAAGTGCGCGGCGATCTGGCCCTGCGAGATGGAGGGATCTGCGATGATCAGGTCAATCATCGCGTCGTGCGTGTAGTGGACTTTTTGCAATTGGTACATCGTGCGTGCGTGCGTGCGTGCGTGCGTGTACGTGTGGGCGGAAGGATAATCCCCCCTCGCGCGCGGCGCAACTCGGCATTGGGAGCGTTGAGTGGGGGGCGAGAGTTCCAATGGGTGCGCTACTCACCCTAAAGCTCAATTTCACAGACCCCCGCGCCGCGCGAGGCCCCCCGGGGTCGAGTTTGTGGGCACTTACGAACGCGCGCGCCGACCGGTGGGCGCAACGCACGCGGGCGCGCGCGGGCGCGCGATGCACGCGGGCGCATCGACCACGTTCAGCTGAACGCGGAATGATTCGCATTTACAACGCGCGGCGAAAAAAACCCGCGCGGGAGGCGCGGGGCGAAAAGGCGCGCGGCGCGTTAGGCGTCGCCCGTGAATGACGCCAAGGCGTCATCGGCGGGCGATGCCGCCGCCGCGATTGCGGCAACGACAGCGGGATGCGCCGCGATACGGGCGCGCGCCGCATCCGAGGCGCGCGTCCACGCCTCGACGATCGCGGCGCGATCACCCCGGAGGACCCCGGCGGCGATTGCCGCGTCAAGCACCGCGGGCATCGGCACGCGGGGCACCGAGCCCGCGCCGGTGCGAAGCGCCCAGCCGCCGGTGTGTACGGCTTCATGCCGCGCCCTCAGCGCGGCAATCCGTTCGGCCGACGTGGCTTCCTTGTCGGTTGCTGCGCCGTCAGCGGCAACCTGTTTGAGCCCGTAAAGTGCCAGCTCCCGAACCTTAACGGGATCGCTTGGCAGCTGTAGCCGCGCGATCACGGCGCCGGATGGGTCATGCACATCCCATCCGTTCCCTGTCAACACAAACCGAAAGAGCTTTTTCTTGCCCATTGCACCCTCCTATCGAATCCGATGCGATCCCATTGCCGCATCGGTGCCGCCAATATACGACGCCCAAGGCGTCGCGTCAATACCGCATTCGCGTGATCCCGCTTTCGCGGGATCCCTCCGATGTGTGTAGCCACTAACACCTCCAATCCGTACCAATAATGGGGCAACGAGGCCAACGCGCCGGGGACAAGCCACCCAGCTTTGGAATGGGGAGGGGGCCATGTTGCTAATGCGCGTGACGTGTGCATCGTGCGCGTGCGCGTGACGTGCGCCCGTATGCACTGATGAACCCCTGATATACCCCTGATAACCCCCTATCATGCACTAAGTATCGTGACGCGGGATTCGGGGGCCATGCCCTTTTCGTGGCTCCATTATTGCATTATAATCGCGCCACAATTCCTTCCCCTGGCTAATTTTTTACCATCCCCCTGGACCCCATCTTCAGAGTTCATACTTATTTTTTTTTTATATGACAGGTAGGAAAGTGTGCGGAGGGGAAACGTGGAAACGTGGCTCCGTTATAATAGAATAATCGGGCCACGAAAAGGGATACACCCCCCAAACCGCCCGTTACGATTCTTAGTGCATGATAGGGGCTCATCAGGGGCTCATCAGGGTCTCATCACGCGCATCACGCGCATCACGTAAACGCGGGATACCACGTCATCGCGCCGCATGATACCATCCCACCGTTGCCGCATATTCCACGCGGCAATCATAGGAGGGAAGTATGACAGTCTATGTTTGCAATGCGTTTTCCCTGTCGATGCTCGATAGGGATCAGCAAGCCTCCCTCGGCGGAATGACGCCGAGCTGGAGGCTCACCTACCCACGGACTCCTCGTCCCGCAACTTGGGACGAGGCGCGCGCCCTGCTCGACGGAGCGTGGCGCGGCGGTGTTCCGATTGTGTCCGCAGTGGGCCATGCGGACACAGCCAAGATCTTTGCGGACCTACTCGATTATCCGATCGAGCCGAACCGGGTCAGCATCCAGCTGACCCCGCCGGATATTGCCCTCGTCGGGCAATATGTAGGCCTAAGACTCCCTGAGGGAGCAAAAATTGAGTGGTGGATCGTCTAACGCGCGCAGCCACCCGCCCTTCGGCCGCGGGGAACCTTCGGG
>Ga0209172_10001993_pt1 | contig 39000 bp, 33 predicted proteins | sample LarsenN4metaG_FD_184113 | JGI IMG/M metagenome (GOLD analysis project Ga0209172, IMG submission 184113) | Hot spring sediment bacterial and archeal communities from British Columbia, Canada, to study Microbial Dark Matter (Phase II) - Larsen... ... | reverse complement strand
ATGCTTTCCGGCATCTTTCCCCCCGTTTTCCGCACCAATAGTCCCTGCTATCGGCTTGTCAAACGGGGGAAAATCTGCTCGGAATTCATCACAGCAGCATCTCGTGTCCCAATGGAAAATCCGGGTTTAAGCCAATGGAGTCAATGGGCGTTAAGACCGCGGCTGCCGCGAGATATGCTACTGCAGCATGAAGGTCTTGTACTCCAGCGTGTCCAGGTCCCGGTCCAGCAGGAACATGCCGCACATGATCGTTATGCATAGCGAACCGGCAAAACCATAGCCGTAGAAGTACGGGCCGAGGTTGATGGATATGAGTGACAGACTGAAATTCAGGGTGGCGAACAGTGCTGTCAGAAGCAGGGCGCGACCTCGCCGGTCAAGATAGAAATAAATGTTGATCAGGCCAAGAAGGACCACTTGCAGACCGGTAGAAACAACATCAATGTTGAGCAGCGGCACGTAGGTCAGTGAGATCCCCGCAAGCGAGAGCATGGCCGGGCCAAACAGAAATATGATGATGGTGGCGATGGACTGGATCTTTATGATGTCGTAGATCCCCTCCCGTGCCATGTGCACCATTTCGTTCTTCATTGTCTCTATGGTGGTGAGTGACCCCCCCTCACGAATCGCATCATAAAAACGGTCATAATACTCCACGAAATCGGTCTCCATACGCACCAGAAACACGGCCATGCCGGGGAGGATCGAGAGATAGGCAAGGAAAATCGGGAAATCGTAAATTTCCGAGGCGTTCAGGGGGCCAATCACCGTGCTGCCGGTATAGGGATGAAACCAGAATACGAATTTGTCGGCCCATATTGCCAGGTTGTAGAAGAATCCGGTAAGCATCAATGAGTGATGCACACGCCGTTTCCCCAGAAAATCGAATTCGACGAAGGTGCGTGACGGGTAGGTGCGAAAGATTACGAAGAGCATCCCCTTGAGAAGCACGAACTGGCCGATGAGGAAGGCCAGCAGCAGCCCTTCCAGCTTCCATGCCCGCAGGAAGAATGCAAGAAACAGAGCGGTGCCATAGCCGGCAGCGAAATTGTACAGTATTGCCTTGTATGCCTTGAGGCCAGAGAGCAGGATGGCCGCCAGCCATACGCAGGAGACAGTGACGAAGGTGGTGGCGAAGAGAAGACGGTAGAGCAGCGATGTGTCGGGAAACAGCACAATGGCCAGGGGGAACGAAAGCACTCCCCCCACCGTGGTCACAATGAGCAGCAGGCCGTTCAGGTTGGGAAGCAGTCTGAAGTGTTCCTTTTCGAAGATCCTGTCGGCCGAATAGCGGGTGAAGGCCAGCTGGAACAGGCCCGTATAGATCAGGGAGAAGGCGATCAGGTAGGTGATTGATGTCTGAAACTGGGACACCAGAACCGGCGGAATGACAACCGGCAGCGAGATGATGCCGATCAACAGCACCGCGAAAATGGAGAGCACCCAGGGGCCGGAGCTGATAATCCCGGCATAGCCGTAGGTTTGCAGCAACGAGAAATAGGTGTCGCGTTTGAGCAGCTTGCGCAGTTCGAAGCCGATGCCTGCCATCAGTCCATCCCTCGCTGGTACAGTTGCCGGTACCTTTCGAACATCAGTTTGTCAGTATAATAGCGCTCTACCCTGGTAATGGCCGCCTGGCTGGCGCGCTTCCAGCGGTCGGGGTTCTCCAGAAGCTCCCGTGCCTCCTGGGCAAGATCAGCGGGGTTGTTGATGGATACAACGCCTCCGGCTGCTCCGATGGCTTCATCCTCCCGGCCGTGACCCATGATCAACTGACGGCAGGCGCCGACATCGGTTGCCACCACCGGAATCCCCGCGGCAAACGCCTCCAGAACAACCAAGGGCAGTCCCTCGCTGATGGAGCTGAGGACCAGGACGCCGGTCTGCGGGAAAATCTCCTCCGGATTCCTGTACCCCATGAACTTGATATTCTGAGCAATCTGGAGACTTTCTGCCAGGGCACGGCACTCCGCTGCATATTCAGGGTTTTCGTCTTCAGGCCCGATGATCCACCCCTGTACATCAGGCAGGCTGTTGGCAACAAGCCGTAAGGTACGGATGAAGGTCTTGGTGTCCTTGATGGGCACCACCCGCCCCAGCAGGGTCAGTACCGGCGGTGGGGTGTCAGGGCGACGTTCCCGCAGCGCCGCGAATCGGGCGATATCGATCCCGTTGGGTACCACCATGGTACGGTCGGGAGGGGCGCCGTCACCTATTTCGCGTTCCCTCGCCCCTTCGTAGAGTGAAACGATACGGTCCGCTGCCCCATAACTGAAACGGCCGATAGTCTCAAAAAAGCGTATCCACAGATCGCGATAATAGCTCACTTCCGTGGGGTCCTTCTGCAGGGCATTACGGTTGTCCTGAATCCAGTCGCTGCTGAAGATGTCGATGCGCCGCTCCTTGGTGTAGATACCGTGCTCGCTCAGGATCAGCGGCCTTCCGCTGTTGTGGTGGAGCAGCGCCCCCAGGAAGCCGGCATAGCCGGTTGATACCGTATGATACATCCGTGCCGGTATGAGCCGCTTTGCAATGGCTGCCAGCAGCCAGATGGGCGTATGCATGTTGCGGACTGTCCAGAAGTAGTCGACAAAGGATGGATCGCTGCAGCGCTCCTTGTAGAGGTCGCAGATAAGCTCCCAGGACAGCTTCGAGTAGAGGAACTGCGCGAAGTCAGCGCCGCTGTGAGGGTCAAGGTAGAAATCGGGCGTTTTCAGAGCATTTTCAAGAGAACCCGGGGCAGGACGCAGAAACAATTCATGGATACGCCGCACGGTTTCGAATGCGCCGGCGTTGCCTTTCAGGGGACGGATGGCGGGCATGGTCAGCTCATCATGGAGGTAATGACACTCCAGGTGGACCAGGTTGGGCGGAAGATCATACTTCATTTCGCCGTAGTCATTGCGGCTGCTGCCGATGAATAGTGCGCCGAATCGGTATTCCGGGAATGCAAGGATAATCTGGTTGACCCAGCTGGAAACCCCGCCGCTGACGTACGGGAAGGTTCCTTCCAGAAGGAGCATGATATCCACGCTATCTGATTTTGGGAAGCGATCCATAGCGGTTATTCCATCCAGAATTGCGCTACCGGCCCGATTCCAGGCTTGTGGCGCAGCAGCGGATTCAGTTCGAAATAACTTCTCATGGTTGAGAAATCCCTCCGAAGGAAAGCCAGTTCAGCCAGGTATGGGATCACCCGGTCCCGGTGCGCGCCTTTGTTCATGGCGGCGTTAATCACCCTGTCGGCTTCCTCCAGGTCTCCCTGCCACAGGTAAAGGCGCCCAAGAAGCAGCAGCAGATTGGGGTCGTTGGGATCCAGGGTCAGCGCCTTGGCGGCATAGGAGATGGACTGTGAGATATAGAACTCTGCCAACTCTTTCTGGGCCAGATCATTGAAAATAAGTTCCCAGTACGAAAAGGCCAGCTTGCGGTAGTGGGCAAGCCGTTCTTCATCGTTTTCGGCACGTTTCAGTTCACCCAGCGACTCCGATATGGCCTTGCTGATGATTTTTTCCCGTTGGTCCGCCAGATTGAAGGCCAGGAGACGGATTTCATCATCATTGTCTCTGGTGGCAAAGTGGAGCAACCGGCTGGCATTGCTGCCACTGCCGGCTCCTATTGCCAGCAGGGCCTTCAGGCGCATGGAGCGGGGGAGGGACTCCGCTCTCAGTCGCGACCAGGCGCCTCCCTCACCCATGCCCGGAGGCGGCTCCGCTGATTCCTGCATGAACGGAGTCATTGGAACGCTGTAAAATTCCGGTCTGGTATCGAAACGGAGAAAGAAGCGGAAATAGACGAGTGTCGCGAGCATCCCGATGCAGCCGAACACAGGGATGAAAAAGGCGAAGCTGAAGAATAACGCCAAGCTGCCCCAGCTTTTTGTGTCGGCCCGACGCGGCAGGGACAATCTGAGCAATAGGGCAAGAGACAGTGCCGCGATGAAGTGGGACGCAGCAAACAGAAACAAGCGTGTCCACTCCGGCTGCTGGATGAAAAGGGCCTGAAGGGCGGCATTCTCACAGAGAATCCCCACGATCAGCAGTATGCCCCGGATCATTGCCGTTTCTCCAGCAGGCCCGCCAACTGGGCAATAGGATCATCGGCGTTCACAATCGTGGAGCGCATGGTTATGCCCTCCTTGCCGATGCTTTTGCCGAACTGTCGCTGCAGTATTGCGTCCAGGCGCGACTGATACCCTTCAATGGAGGCAGGCCCCGAAAATGGCATCAGGGTGACAAGCTGGGTCCCCCACTCGGTCGGGCGCCGCCATGAGTGGTCAAGACCGCGTTGCTGCCGCTCCATGGTTGCGCATATTTCGTCCATGCGGGGGCCGGCATCGACCTCTATCACCACCAGGGCGCTGTTTACCTCAAGGTCACGCTTCAGTCGCACGGTCTTGAACAGCTCAGCGGCGAAATTGGGGGGGCACCCAGGGAAGCGGCTGAGCAGGTTGGCAGCCTGCTGGACGGACTCAGTCTGATCGGAGGCATAGGCCAGCAGAACGCCCATTATTTGCAGTGTTTCGCGGTGCAGGTTGAGGAAAGGCATTTCAGTGACGAGCAGCATGCCGAGCAGTTTTCCCGAGCTGGTTCGCATCGGCGCCACCACCAGATAGGATGTCTGTTCCTTCGGGTTGCCGCGGGAGGTGTCAACACTCCAGACCGCAGCTGAGAGCGCTGCCGGAGAGGTGGTCTGCCCCTCAACGATATGCCGGTTGATGGCCTGGTAGGCGGAATTGCCTGACTCGATGGCCGAGCGGAGCAGAAGATCGTCTCGATGCAGCGGTGCCCCCTTGCCGCACGCGGCAAGGGGGTGCTCCACTATTTCTTCGTTATCATCCGCCAGATAGATGGCGGCGCTTTCCAGGCTGCAGTAGTGCATGAGGATCGACAGGAGGGCAGAGCCGGTCTCGCTGTCCATCCTGCCGCCATGAGTTACCAGCAGCTTGCGAAGATCTCCCATGGCGTCCCGCAGTGTGACCGGCCTGCTGATCAGGTTCTGCTCCAGTCTGTCATGGGAAAGACGGACCATGAAGTAGGCCCGTGACAGCTGCTCGAAACGCTCGTTCGTATGTCTGCTCAGCTGGTCGGCGTGTCTCAGGCGCTTGTTCCAGATTTCGCTGAACTGGCCTGTTATCAGGACCATCAGCAGGCCACCAAGCACATAATTGGTGGGGAATTCACCAATGGGAAAGCCGAAGCGGGGCAGCACGATCAGCGCCAGGCAGATTCCCCCGGTGGAGACGAGTCCTGGCGCAATGCCATAGCGCAGGGCAATGAGCAGGGGCCCGAACCATATCCAGGGAAACTGGGCATGGACGAATAATGGGTCGCTGCCGTTGAGCACAACTCCGCCCAATACTGAGATGGCCGTGATGGCAAAGGTTTCCAGCCACCGGTCCAGCTTCATGGTGATGTGTTTGTCAAGTGCCATGGTTATTACCCGATGTTACTTGGTGGGGGTTTCTGCCGCCTTTTTGAGATCTTCGATGAGGCTGTCAAGAACCTGCTGGGCAACGGCACTGACCGCATCCCGGCTCCAACCGCTTTTCCCGGCCACGCCGCTCCAGACCACCTTCTCCCCGGGGAGTTCAATCACCTGCAGGGTAAAGCCGGCCACCGGCTCGCCGTCGAGGCCCACCTTGTAACGCCACTCATTGACCGTGCCGGCGATGGCGTAGCGGATATTCTTCTGTTTAGCCGCTTCCAGAGCCGCCTTTTGCCGCAGTTCACCCCGGTCGAGCCCCAGGTGGTTGTCACCCCCGGCCTTTTCCGTCACCGTCCGCTCAAGTTTCTGCATGCCGTGGGCGTGGAGTAGTGCCGCAGTGACTGCTTCGGCCCGCTCGGCGGCATAGGGGGTTTCGGTGTTGTTGATGAACGGCAGGAGAGCCCAGCTGTCAGTGAAGGACGCTGTGCTCCCCCCCTGTCTCAGGGTGACACAGCCGGACAGCAGCAGGCCGGCCAGCAAAACCAGGGATAGCTTTCTCATACATTCCTCCTTACAGTTTTGAACAGGTTGTGTTCGAGCACGTCCATGCGATTTCGTTTGTCTCTTCGTTCCCCTTGCTGTCGAAGGCCCGCAGGAGAAGGTAGTAGGTGGTGCCGGATTGCAGGCCGGGGAGTGTCACAGAACTCTCATAGGGGTAGACGTTCTGCAGCGCCAGGCCAGGGTCAGGCGCCTGCCAGACAAGATTGTATCCTGATCCGGTGCCAGGTGTCAGCACCACCCTCGTGGCGTTGGCCAGAGGCTGGGGCAGCGAGAAGTTGAAGGGGGTGGTCTGGTAGTAGAGCGCATAACTGACACGGTTCATGTCCAGGGCCACATCCCAGGAGATGGTGACCGTGTCCTCGTTCAGGTCGATTTTACGGATCCCGGGACGCGCCTCAGGGGGGCTGGCTGGGTATTCGTAGTTGGCATTGAATACGCTGTACCAGACCGGTGCCGTTGTGTCGTTCATGTTCTTGTTGTTTTTGACAAACGAGTTCACCAGATCGACGGTGGCATTGGTAATGTAGTGCCTGAAGCCCACAGAATGGGACTCCTGGATATCCTGCATCAGGATGTCGAATCCGATGGTTGAGGTCCCCTGCAGGGTCTGGACATCCATGCCCGGCTTTGCGCCTCCGAAACCGTTGGCATACCCGAGGGAGAGCATCTTGAAGCCGTCCGGCCGATTGGCTTCGGCCATGATCTTGGGCATGGAATTGTACTTGTTGTCCGGGAAATAGGGGGAAACGGAGGTCTGTGAATCGTTGTCGAGGTAGTAGCTTTCAAAAAAACCGATGTCGATGATCCCCCGGGCCGAAACCTGGTAATGGGGTTCACGGGGATCGAAGAAGAACAGACCGCGGTTCTGCAGGATTATTTTTGTGGGGAAATCGGCTCGCAGTCGTCCGATGAAATCAGAGAATCCCTTTGCGGTCCATTCCGAGCTGGAATGGTTGGTGTCCGAGCAGGCAGTATATTTGTTGGGGGCCGCTGTGTCGATGGTGTCCAGGAAGACGCCGTCGCATCCCAGGCCGCGGCCGTAGTTATCCGTCAGCAGTTCACGCAGTCCCGGAGGGGTGTGGGTGTTCACATCCATCCGCATCTCCTTGACGGTGCTGTACCAGAGGGGGTCTCCGGCATTGACGAAGCGGGTCAGGAAGTTGCCGTTCTGATCGGGTACGTTGACCGGATCTCCGGGACAGCGGATGGCATTGTCGTTGACGTAGTACGATGCGAATCCGCCGTAGGTCGGTGTTCCCTTCAGGTCTTGGATGTCCAGTGATCGCTCGCCGGGGCCCCGCGGATCGATCGACGGGCCGCTGCCGTCGCCGGTGAAACGGGGATCAGCCCGCATCTGGGCGTCGGTCAGCTGGAAGGTGCGGAGGTCCTCGCCGATGGAGATGTAGCAGAGCACCACCGGGTTGTCGTTGGAGTCAGTGGGGTCAACCCCCTGCTTGATCCACATGATGTGGTCCCTGGTGAGGTTGCCGTTGTACGGGTGGACAATGACCAGGGGATAGGTCTTGAGCGTATCGATGTCGGCCTTGGTGAGGGCACCGTAGGTGATGGCGTAGGAATCGGCCTTGGCCGCCCTTTCGCGTACGTTCAGGAGCAGGTTGGGATCCGGACCCGTAAAGGGCTGAACCTGGGTGCTGCCGTTGTTCCCGTTGCCGCTCTCCACAGACGAGGAGCCGTCCCTTGTCCCCCCGCTGCATCCGGCGGTTACTGCCAGCAACACAATCAGGGCCAGACGGAGAAAGGTCTCCGGATTTCCTCCTGCTGCTCGTCTGCTGCTGGAATGCTGATTTGTCATTTCGTGATCCTATCTGAAATAGTAACGGTAGTTCAGGTCGAAGCGGCTGTTGATATCGCTGGTGCCGAATGTGCCGCTGTCCTGGGAAAAGGTCCCTTCCAGTTTGTCCAGCCCCAGTACCGGTCCCGCCAAGCCGAGCCTATAGTAAAATCCGGCGCCACTGTTGCTGTTCCAGCTGACGTCAAACCCTCCGAACGGGCGCCAGTTGCGAGTATAGGCATAGCGGGCCTCTTCTCCCACCAGCAGTCCCAAGCCCGCCTGGGCAAAGGATTCAGGCACATAATAGGCGGAACCGCTGGTCGGTCTCTGCTGTGCCGGGATCAGCAGGGCGGTCCGGCCGACGGGATCGGGACCGCGATCGAAGCTGTGGTAGCCGCTGAAGAGACGCAGTGTCGTGTCTGGGCCGGTAAAGAGGAGGCGGTGGGTCAGTTCTGCCTCCAGGGAACCTCTGGTACCCAGACGGCGCCATTGCTGGTCACGCAGGATGCTGCCGCTGAGGCGCAACAGCAGCGTGTCCCGAGGCGTAAACCCATGCTGCAGACCCAGGCGGAGCTCGTCTTTCATGCCGCCGATCTTCAGGCCAAGACTCTCGTCGCTTTCCGTCCCGACAGTCAGTGCGGCTTCCAGTGTCGAACCGCTGGCCAGTTTCCAGTCTCCCAGAAGTCCTGCTTGGAGATGGGTGTAGACGGCTTCGCGGAAACCGGCGTAGAGTTCAGCGTTTCCACCCGCGTGACGCATGGTTCCCCCCATGCGTGCCGTCCGGATACTGGCCGGGTAGACGCCGACCACATCCAGCTCCTGGTGGCGAATGTCGGCGTTGCCCGCCTCAAGTTTCACTGAATATCTGGACGTCAGGGCGGTGGTTACTGACAGCTGCTGCTCCAGAAAGCCCACCCCCTCCCGGTCCAACAACGAGAGGCGATAACGGAGGCCGCCGCTGCGGCTGCCAAACAGATCTCGAACCTGGTTGTCCAGCAGATTGTCGCGGCCGTTGGTCTGGAGCCGGTCGAAGGCGACGGATTCAGCCGGCGGGATCTGGCCGCTCCGTACCGCGGCCTCAATCGCATCGCGATAGGGGAGCCGCTCCAAATCTTCCTGCAGCAGACGGGCCATGGCCGGTCGGTCGTTGTTTTCCAGGGCCAGGGTAAGCTCGACCCAGCGCGGCCGCCTGGTCATTCGGGCATACTCGCGCCAGAACCACAGCCTGGCCAGGTCAGTGCGCTGGCTGGACAGCGCCCAGGCTGCCACCAGTTCGCGGCTGACATTGTCCTGGCGTCCGGCGGCAATCCCCTTCATCAGACTGTCCACCCCGTCTCCCGGCAGCAGCACCATTGCCGCCCGAGCATACTCCGCAAGCAATTCCTGTCTGCCATCGCCGGTGCCGGGCGGCATTGACTTCATCCTTGTACGTGTCAGGTGCAGTGCATTGAGGCGCTCAATGAAAGCGCCCTCCTGCCAGCCGGCCTGCTCCAGGGTGTCGGCATAGGCCGCCAGCCAGGTGGGATCGTTGCGTTTTTCTGCATATCTGGCCTGGAAGTAGGGGAGAGCCTTGTGGTACTCACCGAGATATGCCTGGGCAGCTCCGAATGGCTCATGGAGCGCCGGCATCTTTTTCTCGCGGCCGTTCCAGGCAACGAGCAGATCCCTCAGCTCCGCTCGCCGGTCAAGGTCCAGCAGCAGCCAGACATAGCCGGCCGCCAGTTCGCCGTCCGCGGGCGCCTTCCGGAGGGCTTCACGGTAGCAGCGGACGCTTTCACCGGCGGCGCCCGCTCCGCGATGGACCTGGGAAACAAGGCTCCAGAAATAGGCATCCTGCTCCGCCGGTTTCAGCTTTCCTTCATGCTCCAGCCAGGTCAGCATATCGGCCAGAGTCCGGTAGTTTTTCATGGCCAGCCCCAATTCCAGGGCTGATTTGAGAAAGTCGGGGAGCCCGAAGCGCTGCCAGCCATCCAGTGAGAGGCGGTAGGCGGCCTGAGGGTCCTTGTCTCTGCCGATCAGGATCAGGCGCTGGTAGTCTTCTTCCCGGGCCTTGCCGCTCTCCAGCAGTTTCCGTGAAGCCAGCTCGACGGCCGGTATTTCCTGAAGCGCCCAGGCAAGATCATCGAAGGTTTCCCAGTAGGCCGTGGACGAGGCCGGGATGATCTGCTTTCCGGCTTCAAGAATGGTGTAGGCATCACGTATGTTGCCGGTTCCGAAGGTGAGGGCGGCCGCCCTGAGAAGGCCTTCTTCGGTTGCGCCGAAAGCATTCATCTGTTCCATCAGGGCGTCAACGGCCTTCTGCGGCTGGCCGACAGCTTCGTACAGCATGGAAAGGTGTCCCAGCACCTCTTTACGGTATGGACCGCTGCGATGACGCTCCAGCAGATCAATGGCGGTCTCCGGCGTTCCCAGCGCCTCGCACACGGAAACGTACTCCAGAAGCGTTTCCCGGCTTTCGGCAGGTCCACGCTGTTCAAGCAACTGCTTGAGATAACGGTTGTGACCCGTGGCCCTTGCCAGGCGCAGGGCGTTGGCGGCGGCATCTTTCTGCCCGGCCGAGTTCAGGTACATCCAGTGCTCCAGAGCCGCCGCCGTGTTGCTCGACCATTCGCCGCTCTGGGCAGCCCGGCGGCGCCACTCGATGTCATCGGGCTTGGCGGCTACCGCCTTTTCCGCCAGCAGGAAGGCATCGCGGGGATTACCGTTGGCCAGAAAGACATCATAGCCAAGGCTGTAAAGCTCGGTATTGAAGGGGGCTGAGGGACCGGGGGGCGGCGTGTTCTGGCCAGCGCGGCACAGCAATGGCGTGCTCAACTGTGCGGCTGCCATCACTATAGCTGCTGACATGATGACCCGTCTCTTCATGATGGATCCGCCGCTTTGGGGGTTGTGGTCATTCCGAGTGCCTTCCGGATATAATACTCGGCCCGGGCCGGCTGGTTGGCTGCCAGGCTGACCCTGGTCAGGAAGATGAGTGTTGACCTGTCATCGGACAGGCCATCCAGATGCCGCTCCCCGGCCCGGAGAGCCTCCAGGGGAAGATTGCCGGACTGGAGAGTGCGCACGCCTTTCATGAATAACTCCCGGCGCTGCGCCACCGTAGCCGCTTTGCCCATGGCGCTGAAGCAGATTGCCGCTGCCGCGCGGTAATCGCCCCGGGCGAGGGCCTGGGAGAACGGATCCTGTTGCGGCTGACCGAATGTGGCCTCCTGTGCCGAGATCTCTTTCTGGTAGTCGTGCCAGGCATCAAGGTCGCCGGCTGCACGGGCATCAGCCGCCAGCTGCTGCAGGCGCCAGAGCGGAGGATGTGGACCGGCCAACTCCATGGCAGCCGACCTTACCTGGAGTCTCAAGTTCTGCCATTGGGGCGTACCGGTTCCGGCATCGAGCAGCATATTCCGCAGGGCGTGGTAACGCAGCTCCGCCACAGAGCGTTTCTGATCCGCGGTAAGTCCCGGGGGTAGTTGTTTGAGGGTCTCAATGGCCCTCTCGTTATTTCCTGCCCTGAGCAATGATTCTGCTACTATTATCCGCAAACTGACGTCGTTGGGACGCACCCTCAGCACTGCCTCACGGTAGCGGATGGTGGCGGCATCCTCCTTGTCGTTCAGTCTCGTGAGCAGGCTTCGCTCAGGGAAAAGCAGCGCGAGTACAGCCACAAAAGCACAAAAGATCCCCAGCACCGTCGGAGGTTTCAGGAAACGCACCCTTTCCGGTGGATGGGGGCTATTTACACGTGACCGCAAGGACATGACTTCCTTCCGAGAGGGTTACCTTTATGTCGTTTTCGACTGAGTGAAGGGGGGGACCACCGGTGTTAAGGGTGCAGCCGCTGGTTCCGGCCAGATGAACGGTGAAAGGAGTATGGCCGGTGAGGGCTAGCCGCACGTTATTGCCGCTGCGGGAGAAGTCGGTCAGTCTGGCTGCGGCGGATTCCAGGGATACCCCGGACGGTTGCGCAGCGGTCAGCCTTACCCTGGCCTCACCCCCCGGGCCCATATGGAGATAGCGGTTGTTACCCAGGTTGCTGTACCCCGCAATGTTGGAGTCATCCTCCATGCTGGGAAAACCGGCACTGGCGGGAATGCGGAGCTGGCGAAGGCTGCCGCCGTTGCGCACCAGCCACTCGTCGCCATTGCGGGCAATTACGGTACGGTTGAAGTCAAGCACCTTTTCAATGTATTCGGAGGTGAAAATTGCATGCAGGCGCTGGCTCATGGCCCAGTCGTAAGCATGGCGCAGGGCGGCCAGGGAGGCCTCCTTGCTGGCTGAATAGAAGTGGTAGTAGATGTTGACCGGCTTGAGCCGGCGCGGCGATTCGGTCAGGCTGAAGGTTTCCACGATGCGCCTGTATCCGAAAAAATTTCGGCTCCAGAGGTTGGTGTAGACATTCTCGTTCTGGTTGGGGGCAAAGACCTGGAACCATTTGCCGCGGCTTATCCCCAAAGGTGCTACTGCCGTGAGGGAACGGTTTGAGTTGGTGATAATGGTGCTGCCGCCATTGATGTTGAGCAGTCCGTTTTCATAGGTCAGGCGTAATGAGTCCTCGGTGGGGAGACAGTTTCCTGTCCAGAAAAAGAGGCGCGCTTTCTTGCCCGGGGGCATCAGCCGTTCATTGAGGTACTTTGTGGACCCTCTTATCTCTGCATCGAGGTTGAATGTGTAGCCTGGGACATTCAACGCGTGCCATATTTCCGCTTCAAAGCCTGTGTCTTCCTGGTCCGGTTTCCAGCGGAAGGGATGTGAAAAGGAGTGGCTGGCACCCTCAACCCATGGCAGCGCCAGAATATTGCGGGCGATCTCTTCATGGCGGGCCGATTTCTGGGGGTAGAGTCCATCGGGGGCAAGTAAGCTGGTGATGAGCGAGATCGATGTCGGGATTCGGTAGCGCTCCAGGATATGGCTTTGCAGTTCCTCGGCAGCCAGTTTTCCCCCGGGCCATTCGGCCTGGCTCGCAAAACCGTCGCCGTCCACATGGGCCAGAAGGAGGCGCACGCCGTTTTCAGTGGTTGTGTCCGGCACCGGCATGAGCGGAAGCTTTAACGCTTCGCTGAAAAAACGGAAGGGGTCAATGACCCATGCTGCCTGGCTTTCCATGAGTTGGGTAACCACGTAGGGGCCCGAGACATAACCGCCCCATGGCGTGATGGCAACGGCATCGCTGGTGACCCCGTTGGCCGTTGCCAGTTGCAACAGTACCCGGCCGGTTTTCGCCCTGACCGGCAGATATGCATCGATGCGCGGCAGCGGCTTCTGCTCGAAACCAACCATGTCATCCATGGCAGTAACCCTGGCGGGCGGCGCAAGGTGCGTAAACGGTTCCATTGCCAGGCCGAGAGCGCTCTGCAGATCGCTGTCGAGGGCGATGCCGAAACGCTCCAGAAATACCAGCGGCAGACCTTGTTCAACACAGTTCAATACCCACTGCTTGAGCCCCTGTTTTTCGCCTGAACTGGTGGAGTAGGGCCAAATGACTGCCCCTGCGTAGCGCCCTGCAAGAACGCCCGTTGGCAGGGGCTCTCTCAGATCATGCATTTCAACTGTATAGCCGAGATAGTTGAGTGGCATGACGACATAGCGCTGCAGGTTGGTGAAGTAGAGATCGCCGCCGGCTCCTTCGCCCCCATCGTACAGACCAAGTATCGTGCGCGGCATGACCTCCACGCTCCCGATTCCCAGTCCTGCCAGGTCCTTGTCGGTAACCCAGGGGATGAAGCCGAGGGCCCTGATTTTGTCGGCCGTCTCCCTCATCAGGGAACGGTTTCCCGGGTCGACATAGTCAATGACAATCACTGGGACACCGGCTCTCCTGATATCGGTGAGGCGGCTTGTGAGCCATGAGCGGGCTTCGGGGGCAACTGTCCCGTATTTGCCGTTGGCTGGATTGAAATTCTGGAACAGGGATTCGACTGCCACGGCCAGGACCAGGTCCTTGACACGGTCAAAAATCTCGAAGCCGCGATTCAGAATCAGACGCGCTTCGGGGTGACGTTGCCGAATGGCACGCACCGCCTCCGCCAGCCCGGCCTCCATGCGCGGATGAACGTTGGTGGGGGCCGCAAGCATATAGGAATCCAGGGTGTCCAGGAAAAAACCGCGATACCCTGCCTGCCAGAGCGGTTCAATTACCTGCTCCAGAAAGAACTGTCTCCACTCGTCGCTGGAGACATCCACGATTTTTGATTTCCAGGACGGGTTTACACCGATCATCCAGCTGTCCGGCATATGCTTCGTGTAGGACCGGGCCGGATCTGCCTCTCCCACGCTGACATAGGCAAAGAGTTCACTCTGCCCCCGGCCATATTCGGACGGTGCAAGGCCGCTGTCCGGATCGATCACCACGATGTCAAAGGCGCGCAGTTCGTTGACCGGATGCTGTTTGCCGTAATAAAAGGCCACGCTTGACGGGTGTGTTTCTCCCCAGCCGACGACTGGCAGCAGCAGTACCACGATCAGCGTCATCACAAGACGACTATTCTTCACCAGGATGGACCTCATGGGTAGAGACATTGTATCCGTGACCGAACTTATCAGAGCAAGAACAGAAGACGCGAGTAAATATTGAAATATAATAGATTAATCTGGGTATATCAACCTAATATAATTTTATTGCTGCTACACTCGGGAACGCTCCTGCTGTTCATATCGGCTGACCTTGCTGCAAGTTTATATGTTTTTCCCGGTCACTCCCCGGCAGACTTTGTCTGGCATGGTGGCAGACCCCCCGCAATTGACTTTCAAGGGGCGATCTGCTAGATAAGAACGGCTTTTAGGCGCCCGGAGACCCCCCCTTACATGGAACAGTTTTTCCTCAAAGTCTCAATCATGCTCGTCCCCGCCCTCATGGCCATCACCTGCCACGAGGTTTCCCACGGCTTCGTGGCGGACCGGCTCGGTGACCGGACGGCACGCTTCATGGGGCGCCTCACCCTCAACCCCCTCAAGCACCTGGATATCTTCGGGACCCTCATGGTCTTTCTCGTGGGGATCGGCTGGGCAAAGCCGGTGCCGGTCAATTTCCACAACCTCAAGAACCCCAAACGGGACATGATCTGGGTTGCCGGCGCCGGCCCCGTCACCAACTTCATCCTGGCCCTGGTCTCCGCCCTGGTGATGCGGGGGCTTGCCGCCGTCGGCACCGGATTTTCCGACGGCTCCCCGGTGCAGACGTTCCTCGATCCGCTGATTCTGATGTCGGCCTTTTCGGTCTATATCAATCTGCTCCTCTGCATCTTCAACCTGATTCCGGTTCCTCCCCTGGACGGCGGCCGGGTGGCGGTGGGACTCCTCCCCTACCGTCAGGCGGAGATGCTGGCGCGGGTGGAGCCCTACGGCATGATCATCATTATCCTCCTGGTTTTTTTCACCAACATCTTCAGTACGGTGATATCGCCGATGCTCGATGCGGGAATCAGTCTTCTCGCCGGTCCCCAGAGCAGGCTGGTCTACAGCGTGACCCATTTTCTCATGAGATAAGCGGCGCGATCTTGCGCCGAAAAGGAGCAGACGATGAGCAACAAGCGGATAGTCAGCGGCATGAGGCCGACCGGAAAACTCCACCTGGGCCACTTCCATGGGGTGCTCGCCAATTGGCGGGAGCTCCAGGAGGAGTACGAATGCTTCTTCTTTGCCGCCGACTGGCACTCCCTCACCACCGAGTATGACAACACCGAGGCCATCCGCCAGAACACCGACGAGATGATCCTCGACTGGCTTGCCTTCGGGGTGGATCCCGCCAAGTGCGTCATCTTCCGCCAGAGCCGCGTCCCCCAGCACGCGGAGCTGAACCTGATCCTCTCCATGATTACGCCGGTTTCGTGGCTGGAGCGCAATCCCACCTACAAGGAGATGCAGGAGAACCTCTCCGCCAAGGACCTCTCCACCTTCGGCTTCCTCGGCTATCCGGTCCTCATGGCGTCGGACATCATCGTCTACAAGGCCTCGAAGGTGCCGGTGGGGCATGACCAGCTCCCCCACCTGGAGATCACCCGGGAGATCGCCCGGCGCTTCAACTACCTGTACAATACCGAGGTCTTCCCCGAGCCGGCGGCGCTCCTCACCGAGACGCCGAAGGTCCTGGGGCTCGACGGCCGCAAGATGAGCAAGTCCTACGGCAACGCCATCTTCCTCTCGGAGAGCGCCGACGAGACCCGCAAGAAGGTGATGTCCATGGTGACCGATACCCAGCGGGTCCGGCGGAGCGACCCGGGCGAGCCCGACCGCTGCGTCGCCTTTTCCCTCAACAGCCTCTACCTCCCCGAGGAGAAGAAGGCCGACATCTATGCAGGGTGCCGCACTGCTTCAATCGGCTGCGTCGAGTGCAAGAAGCTCCAGGCCGAGTACCTGGTGGAGACCCTCGCCCCCTACCGGGCCCGGCGCGACGAGCTCACCGCAAAGCCGGGGCTCGCGGCCGAGATCCTTGCCGAAGGAGAGGCCCGCGCCGCCGCCGAGGCGGCCCGGACCATGGCCGAGGTGCGGGACGCCCTCAAAATATGAGCGGCGGCGGGAATCTCGACCTCTACCGTGAGGAGGATACCCCCTCCTACACGGTGAAGCTGGAGGTCTTCGAGGGTCCCCTCGACCTCCTGCTCCACCTTATCCGCAAGAACGAGGTGGACATCCACGACATTCCCCTTTCGATCATCACCCGGGAGTACCTCGAATACATAAAGATGATGAAGGAGCTCAATCTGGAGATTGCGGGGGAGTTCCTCGTCATGGCATCGACCCTGATCCAGATCAAGTCGAAGACCCTCCTCCCGGCCCCGGCCGACGAGGAATCAACGGAAGAGGAGGAGGAAGACCCCCGGGCCGAGCTGGTCCGCCGGCTCCTCGAATACCAGAAATACAAGGAAGCGGCGGTATCCCTGACCGGACGCCACATGCTCGGCCGGGATACCTATGCCCGTACCTTCATCTCCCCCGAGCTGGCGGAGATGATGCCCGAGGAGGAACCGGCGGAGGTGGAGCTGTTCGAGCTGATAGAGGCATTCCGGAAGGTTCTCGACCGGGTTTCCGAGGAGAGCTTCCATGAGGTGGGAGCCGAGTCGATCACCATTGCCGAGCGGATCAATGACATCCTCTCACAGCTGGAGGGGAAGGAATCGCTGCTGTTCGACGAGCTGTTTCCCGAGCACTTCAACCGGGATTTCCTCATTGCCACGTTCCTCGCCGTGCTGGAGCTCTGCAAGCTCAAGATGGTAAAGGTGGTCCAGGCGAACCGCTACGGCTCCATCTGGATTCAGCCGGCGGTTCTGGACGCTGAGGGGGGCGCCGCCGATGCCTGATCTCAAATCAATTGTGGAAAGTCTCCTGTTCGTTGCCGACGCTCCGGTCACCCTCGACCGGCTCTGCTCGCTGCTGGAGGAGTTCGACCGGGGAGAGGTCCGCGATGCCCTGAACGCGGTTGCGGAGGCATACGGCGGCGGGGGGAGGGGGGTGGTCCTTGCCGAGGTGGCCGGCGGCTACCAGTTCCGCACCCCGCCGGAGAATGCCGACTACCTCCGCCGCCTCACCAGGACCCGCCCCGTCAAATTCAGCCAGTCGGCCCTGGAGACCCTCGCCATCATTGCCTACCGCCAGCCGGTGACCCGGGCTGAAATCGAGTACCTGCGCGGCGTCGACTCCGGCGGCGTTCTGAAAACCCTTCTGGAAAAGAAGCTCATCAAGATTCTCGGCAAGAAGGACATACCGGGCAAGCCCCTCATCTACGGCACCACCCGGGAGTTCCTGGAGCTTTTCGGCCTCAAGGACCTGAAGAGCCTGCCGACCCTCAAGGAAATCCGCGACCTGTCGGCGGCCGCCTCCTTTGAACAGCAGGAGGAGCTTCCCCTTGGCCGGCCCGAGGAGGATGGAGAGCTTTTTTAGGGATTTCGACCGGCTGCTCTTTTGCCGGACTGAATCTCTGCTATAGTTTCTGCTGGTTGCCTGTCGAAACCATGAATCCATGGCAGGGGGTGAGGACAATGGTACGTCAGCCCGCGGTTGCCGGTCAGTTCTATACCGACGAGCCGAAACGGCTCCGGGGGGATCTCCTGCGGATGGTCCCCGCCGATGCCCCGAAAAAGAGGGTAAAGGGGATCGTGGCCCCCCATGCCGGCTACGTCTACTCCGGCCACGTGGCCGGGGCCGTTTATGGTGCCATCGAGATTCCGCAGACCGTTGTCATCCTCGGTCCCAATCATCACGGGTTCGGGGCCGCCGCGGCCCTGTCGCCCGACGAGGAATGGCTTACCCCCCTTGGCTCCGTCCCCACGGACGAGCGCCTTTCTTCCCTCGTGCGCAAGCACGTCCCCTTCGTGGAAGCCGACTCATCGGCCCACCGGTTCGAGCACTCCCTCGAAGTGCAGGTGCCTTTTCTTCAGCATTGCCGGTCCGATGTGCGTATCGTTCCGATTTGTCTTGGTTTCGGTGATTATGAGCAGTGCAGGCTGTTGGGGGAGGGGCTGGCGCGGGCTATCGGGGAGTTCGGCGAGGATGTCCTGCTGGTGGCCAGCTCGGACATGACCCATTACGAATCGGCCGATGCCGCCAGGGAGAAGGATGAGCAGGCCATTGCCGAGGTGCTGGCACTCAATCCGGAAGGGTTGGTGCGGGTCTGCCGCCGCAGGAGCATCACCATGTGCGGGGTGATTCCCGCGGCGGTCATGCTGGTGGCGGCCAAGGCGCTGGGTGCCACGAAGGCGGAACTGATCCGCTACGCCACGAGCGGAGATGTGACGGGAGACCACCGACAGGTGGTGGCCTACGCGGCAATAGAGGTTTATTAAGGGAGCGACGGGTTACGAGTGACGGGTGTAACTTCCTGGTATTTCCGGTCCCTGGTCCCTGGTCCCGGTTGTCTTCACTCTTCCCTGGCAATTCTCACAACCTGAAGAACCCCCGGCATCCGCTCCAGTTCTGCGGCGTCAAGGGAGTCGGTGTCGCCGATGACGCCGATGATGGTCCGGTTGGCCCCCGTCGACTGGTGAATGTCGAAGTTTCGGGAAATCAGGTATTCCTTTATCTTTACAAGCGCCTCTTCCCCGGCGCTTTTTTTCATGATGATGAGCATCACCGCTCCTCCTTGCCCGTGGTTTCATCCCGGTGGGTCATGATCCGCTCCAGCCGGCGCGATTCGTCGATCACCCGCTCGAAGAGCCGCACGATGGCCCCGTCATCAAGGGGGCCCGGATTGTCCCTCTTCATCCGCTCGAAGATGATCTTTTCCCGTTTGGGGTCGTAGACCGGGAGCCCGCGCTCTTTCTTGATCTGACCGATTTCCAGGGCCAGGGATGCCCGCCGGTTGAAAATCCGGAGCAGCTCGCTGTCGATCCGGTCGATCTCCTCCCTCAGTTCGTCTATCGTCATTTGCTGGGTTCCTCAGAACTGCTTCTTCAGGTAGGTGTCCTTCTTCCAGTGTACGTCGTCACGCTCCGGGTAGTCGATGGTGTAGTGGAGCCCTCGGGATTCCTTCCGCTGGAGAGCGCACTTGACGATCAGTTCCGCAACCGTGGCGATGTTGCGCAGCTCGATGAGATCAGAGGTAATGGTGAAGTCCCAGTAGTAGTCGTCGATCTCTTCCTGGATCAGGCGGATGCGGTGCAGCGCCCGCTCCAGCCGCTTGTCCGAACGGACTATCCCCACGTAGTTCCACATGAAGCGCCGGATTTCGTCCCAGTTCTGGGAGACGACGACCATTTCGTCGCTGTCGGTGGCGGTTCCCGCGTCCCACTCGGGGATATCGGGGAAATCGAAATGGTTCTGCTCCAGTTCCTCGATCGCCCGCCGGTAGGCGCGTCCCGCGTAGACCGCCGCCTCCAGCAGGGAGTTGCTCGCCAGGCGGTTTGCCCCGTGGAGGCCGGTGAAGGCCACTTCACCGATGGCGTACAGGTGGCTCACATCGGTTTCGGCATTCATGTCCACCGCCACGCCGCCGCAGAGATAGTGGGCCGCCGGGACCACCGGCAGCGGCTCTTTGGTCATGTCCAGGCCGAATTCCAGGCAGGTCTGGTAGATGTTGGGGAAGCGGGTACGGACGTATTCGGGGTCCTTGTGGGTGATGTCCAGGTAGACGCAGTCGTCGCCGTGGGTCTTCATCTCGTTGTCGATGGCCCGTGCCACGATGTCCCGGGGAGCCAGGTCCTTCAGCTTGTGGTATTTCTCCATGAACGCTGTTCCGTCGCGGCGGCGCAGGATGGCCCCCTCGCCCCGGACCGCCTCGGAGATGAGGAACGATTTGGCATGGGGATGGTAGAGGGTGGTGGGGTGGAACTGCATGAATTCCATGTTGGCAACGGTGGCCCCGGCCCGGTATGCCATGGCGACGCCGTCGCCGGTGGCAACGTCGGGGTTGCAGGTGTAGAGGTAGACCTTGCCGGCGCCGCCGGTGGCAAGAAGGGTGATTTTCGCCCTGAAGGTCTTAACCTGGTTGGAGGCGATATCCAGCACATGGGCGCCGAGGCAGCGGTTTGGCTTGACCCGCTTGTGGGAGACCTTCGACATGGTGATCAGGTCGATGGCGATGTGGTGCTCGTAGAGCTGTATGTTGGGGTCTTCGCGGACTGCGGCCACCAGGGCCCGTTCAATCTCCCTGCCCGTGACATCGTCGGCGTGGAGAATGCGCCGCTGACTGTGTCCTCCTTCGCGGGTCAGGTCAAATGCCTCGCCGCTCCGGGTGAACTGGACTCCCCACTCGATGAGGTTGCGGATCACCTTCGGTCCCTCTTCGACCACCATCCGCACCACATCTTCATGGCAGATCCCGGCGCCGGCCACGAGGGTATCCTCCACGTGGGCATCGAAGGTGTCTTCCTGGGAGAAGACCGAGGCAATGCCTCCCTGGGCATAGTTGGTGGCGGATTCCGTCACCTCGCGCTTGGTGACGATGGCGACGGTGCCGTGCCGTGCCGCCTGGAGGGCAAAGGTGAGCCCGGCAATACCGCTGCCGATGACAAGGAAATCGGTCGCTAATTTCATGGGACATCTCCTTTTATATTCAATCAAATGGATGTGTAACTATTTATGAAGGAGGTTGATTATTCTCCTGCCTCCCCCCTTTGTCAAGGTATTTGAGGGCAGTTACGGCCCATGCCGTGGCCCTGGGGGTTGCATTGCATTCCGAGTTGGTCTATATTTTGAATGGCTTTCGGCAGGGACGCCGATCTGCGCTGTTTGGGAGGAAAGATGCCGAAAGTTGTCAGCATTGTGACCTTTGCCCTCGTGTTGTCGGGGGTGACTGGCATATTCGAGGCCAAGGCAGACATCTATCGTTATGAAGACGAAGAAGGGGTCGTTCATTTTACCGATGCCCCCACCGACAAGCGGTTCAAGATCTTCATGAGGGATATCAAGAAAGACCGCAGGCTCCGGACCACCTTCAAGCTGGCACGCTTTTCCCGCGATCCGGCCGAGTTCGAGCCGATCATCAACCAGTGCGCCCAGGAGTTCGGCGTTGACAAGTCGCTGGTAAAGGCGGTCATCCATGCCGAATCCGGATACAATCCCAATGCCGTCTCACCAAAGGGGGCAAGCGGGCTCATGCAGCTCATGCCCAAGACGGCCAAAGATCTGAAGGTGGCCAATACTCTCGATCCCCGGGAGAACATTCGCGGCGGGGTCCGTTATCTTCGCTTTCTGCTCGATACCTTCCGGGGGGACGAAACCCTGGCTCTGGCTGCATACAATGCCGGACTCTCTCGGGTAGCCCAGTACAACGGGGTCCCGCCCTACCAGGAAACACGCACCTATGTGGACCGGGTGCTCAATTACCGTAAGTCATACCAGTCCACTAACTGAGAACAGACGAGTCCATGCCCGACGCAAAGGTCAAAACCATCTGGAATATCCCGAACATCCTTACCATCCTGAGGATCGCCCTGATTCCCGTTTTGGCGGTGCTCCTCCTGTCGCCGTCACGGGAAGCGGGGTTCTGGGCCGCGGCGGTGTTTTCCATCGCTTCCCTCACCGACTGGCTGGACGGCTATCTGGCCCGCAGAATGGGGATTGTCACCATTTTCGGCAAGTTCCTGGACCCCATAGCCGACAAGCTCATGGTTATGGCGGCGCTCATCATGATTCTTCCCTTCAACCGGGTGCCGGCCTGGATGGTGCTCGTCATCCTCGGCCGCGAGATTATCATTACGGGATTGCGGGGGATCGCCTCCAGCGAGGGGATTGTCATCTCCGCCAGCGACCTGGGCAAGTTCAAGACCATCTTCCAGATGGTGGCGATCATCGGGCTCCTGCTCCACTACGACTATCACTGGTTCTTCGGTGTCGAGAACCCCTATCTGGTTGTTAACATGCACAATGCAGGAATGTTTTACCTCTGGATTGCCACCATTATGACCGTCTGGTCAGGGGGGGACTACCTCGTCAAGTTCATGAAAGTCATCGCCCGCTGACCATTCTCCTTTCTATTTTGCTTCCAACGCCATCGGTTCACAGACGTTGTCGGCCGAGTTCGCCTCTGACCCGCAGATGAAGCAGACAACGGTGGGGTTCGAGGTGAGGTGGCTGACTTCCCGCGCCATTCCCTTGCTCTTGAGGACACAGAGATGTCCCTGGTGCTTCTCGCCGCAACTGCATGTCTTCTGTTCAGCCATTGATGGCCTCCTTCGGGATGATGTGATGAAATCCGGCGGTTATCATGGGTGGCCATTGTTGCCGCAATAGGCGCGGCATGTCAAGTTGGCGGCCGATTGGCCCGGGAATATTTTCACGTTGACAGGGAAGGTCAAAACGGGTATAAAGCAAATTCTCTTTTACAAAGGGCGGCGTCGCCAAGTGGTAAGGCAAAGGTCTGCAAAACCTTTATTCACCGGTTCAAATCCGGTCGCCGCCTCCAGAATTCAAAAAGCTGACCATTAGGTCAGCTTTTTTAGTTTCCGGCAACGCAAGTCCCGCCATCAACACGGGTTTTGGTTTTGCAAGGCGCTTCTGTTTCTGCTACGATACCGTTCCAAATCCCTGAACACCAAGGCTTTACCGATGTCAGAACTTACCCCCATGATGCGCCAATATCTGGAGATCAAGGCCGATCACCCGGATTCGATCCTCTTTTTCAGGCTCGGCGATTTCTACGAGATGTTCCTTGACGATGCCGTAAAGGCCTCGCGCATCCTCGACATAACCCTCACCTCCCGCGGCAAGGGGGGAGACGGCGCCGATGTTCCCCTGTGCGGCGTGCCTTGCCACTCGGCCGCGCCGTACATTGCCAGGCTCATCGAGGCGGGGGAAAAGGTGGCCATCTGCGAGCAGGTGGAAGACCCGAAGGCCGCCAAGGGGATCGTGAAGCGCCAGGTGGTGAAGGTTGTTACCCCTGGCCTTGTTGTTGAGGCCGAAAGTCTCTCCCCCAAGGAAAATAATTTTCTTCTGTCGCTTTTCAACGGCAATGACAGCCGCTGGGGGGTGGCGTATCTGGATATCTCAACCGGTGAATTCCGGGTTACCGAGGTGGACGGCAGTGATGCGGCCTGGGGAGAGGTGGCCTGCGCCAACCCCCGGGAGATTCTCTTGCCTGAGTCCTTCAGGGAGAGCATGCGGGCTGACGGGAGGAGCGACATCACCGCTGGCAGAATGCTTTCTCACATTGACGACTGGGTCTACGACTGGGAGTACACCGAGAGGCTCATCAGGAACCATTTCGGAGTGGCATCCCCCGCGGCCCTGGGATGTGACGGTTTTGCTGAGGGGCTTCAGGCCGCGGCGGCTGTTCTTCACTATCTCCAGGAGACCCAGAAGGGGCGGGTGGACCATATCCGGGAGCTTCGGGCCTACCGTACCCAGGAGTTTCTGGTTCTTGACGAGACGACCCGGCGCAACCTGGAGCTGACCGCCACCCTTTCGGAAGGGAAGCGGCGCGGGTCGCTGCTGGGGCTTCTGGATCGTACCGCCACTGCCATGGGGGGGAGAAAGCTTCGGCAGTGGATTAACTATCCTCTCGTAATTGTCGAAAAAATAAAGGAACGTCAGGATGCCGTCAGTGAACTGGTCGGGGATCCTGGTTTGCGCGGAGGCCTTCGGGAGGCCCTTGAGGGGGTTTATGACCTGGAGCGCCTGAACGGACGGATCAGCCTCGCCAGTTCTGGAGCCAAGGACCTGGTTGCCCTGAGGGCATCGCTTCAGCGGATTCCCCCTCTGCTGGTTCTTCTTGAATCTGCGCAGGCCCCCATGCTTCGCCAGCTGCGAGGGGAAATCGATCCGCTGGATGAGATTGCGGAGCTTGTCGGGCGGGGGATTGTGGACGATCCACCTTTCGTGCTGCGGGAGGGGGGAATCATTGCCGACGGCTACCATGCCGAGCTGGACGAGTTGCGGGCCATCAGCCGCGAGGGGAAGGGATTCATTGCCCGTCTCGAAGCGCAGGAAAAGGCCCGCACCGGCATCGCTTCCCTCAAGATCCGCTACAACAAGGTCTTTGGCTACTATATCGAGGTCACCAAGTCGAACCTCGGGTCCATCCCCGAGGACTATATCCGGCGCCAGACCCTTGCCAACGCCGAGCGTTTCATCACCCCCGAATTGAAAGAGTATGAAGAAAAGGTTCTTGGCGCCGAAGAGCGGATCGTGGAGCTGGAGTATTCCCTCTTTCAGGAGATCCGGCAGCGGGTTGCCGCCGAGGGGGAACGGCTCGCCAGGACGGCGGACCGCCTCGCCACCCTCGATGTGCTGACCTCCCTGGCCGAAGTGGCCCACGAGCGCAATTACTGCCGGCCGGTTGTCGACGACGGCGATACCCTCTCCATCACCGAGGGGCGCCACCCGGTCGTGGAGGCCCTCAACGTCTCGGAGCGGTTTGTTCCCAACGACGTACTTCTGGATAACAGCGAGAATCAGCTCGTCATCATCACCGGGCCCAACATGGCGGGGAAGTCGACCTTCATGCGGCAGGTGGCTCTCATCGTCCTCATGGCCCAGCTGGGGAGCTTCGTGCCGGCCGCGGAGGCCCGCATCGGGGTGGTTGACCGGATATTTACCCGCGTGGGGGCCGCCGACAACCTGGCCCGGGGCCAGTCCACCTTCATGGTGGAGATGATGGAGACCGCCGCCATTCTCCGCAACGCTACGCCCAGGAGTCTGGTGGTGCTGGACGAGATCGGCCGCGGTACTTCCACCTTTGACGGGGTTTCCATCGCCTGGGCCGTGGCCGAGTATCTCCACGACACCCCCCGGTGCGCCGCCAAGACCCTCTTTGCCACCCACTATCATGAGCTTACCGAGCTGGCCGTGACCAGGGGAAGGATAAAGAACTGCAACGTGGCGGTGAAGGAGTGGAACGACCAGGTCATCTTCCTGCGCAAAATCGTCGAAGGGGGGGCTTCCCACTCCTACGGCATCCAGGTGGCGCGGCTTGCGGGGCTGCCGGTGGAGGTCATCGAACGGGCCAAGGAAATTCTCCACAACCTGGAAAAGGGGGAGTACGTGGAGGGTGGGGTGCCGCGGATTTCCAGGGGGAAGAAGGCGGCCGCTCCCAAGGCTTCACCTCAGCTTTCCCTCTTCGAGCAGGGGGATGATCTCCTTCGCCGGCGCCTTGCCGGCCTGAACATCCCGGCACTGACACCCCTTGAGGCGCTCAATATTCTTGATGAGTTGAAGAGGATGATCTGACGTGATGATGCAGCGATGGATACGCTTATTGCCTCTGGCATTCTCCCTGGCGGGGATTCTTTTTCTTGCTCCCATGGCGCAGGCCAGGGAGTCCGGCCGGGCCACGTCATCCGGTGCCAAGACCAGGTCTGTCGGTACGTCGGCTGCGGGTGCGCCTAAGGCCGTGGTGAGCGAGGTTCGTCACTGGTCCAACCCCGACTACACCAGGATAGCCATCACCGTTGACCGGGAAGCCCGTTTCGAGACGCACCAGATCAAGCAGCATCCGGGCGATGCGCTGCCGTCGCGCATTTACCTCGACATAACCGGTGCCCGGGTCGGCTCCGGCGTCCATGATCTCCAGATAGCCGATCATCAGCTGAAGTCGGCACGGGTGGGCCAGTACAAGCCCGACGTGGTGCGGGTGGTGCTCGACGTGGACCGGATCAAGGAATACAAGGTGTTCTCCCTGTCGGACCCGTTCAGAATCATCGTGGATGTCAAGGGGGAGCGGCCCCTGGAGCTCTCGAAGCTGACGGAGCAGATCCAGCCTGCACCGGCGAGTGCGGCGGAATCAAAGCCTGCGGAAGCCCGGGAAGAGAAGCCCCGTCCAAAGCCGGCGGCTGTCTTCAAGCCGGGGAAGATCAGGCGGATAGTGGTCGATCCGGGCCACGGAGGGCATGACCCCGGAGCCGTGGGGGCGGGAGGAACCCAGGAAAAGGATGTGGTGCTTGCCATCGGGCTTAAGCTGGCGGAGAAAGTACGGGAAGAGTTGGGCATCGACGTGGTCATGACCCGTTCGACCGATGTTTTCATCCCCCTGGAAGAGCGCACCGCCATCGCCAACAAGGTGAATGCCGATCTCTTCGTGTCGGTGCATGCCAATGCATCCCTCAACCGTGGCGCCTCGGGGGTGGAGACCTATTATCTCAATCTGGCCAAAACGGAGAAGGCCGCCCAGCTTGCGGCCCGGGAAAACGGTACATCCCTGGAGAAGGTTAGCCTCCTCCAGGCGATACTCTTCGATCTCATGGCCAACTACAAACTCAACGATTCAGCTCACCTGGCAGAGGAAGTCCAGAAGTCGCTCCACAAAAAGCTGAACGGCCACTATCCCGGCACCCGGAATCTCGGGGTGAAACAGGGGCCGTTCTACGTTCTCGTGGGGGCCACCATGCCGAGTATTCTCGCGGAGGTGGCGTTTATCAGCAACGAGACCGAGGAGGCCCGGCTCAGGGACAAGGCGTTCCTGGACCATGCCGCCGACGGCATTGTGGATGGCATCAAGGGGTATATCCGCACGATCGGCGCTGGTCGATAGACAGGGGACTTTATGGAATTCGACATTGACCGCTACTTCCCCGATACCTCCCAGGAGACCGGCGATGCCGGCCGGGCCTCCTTCGAGGAGAAGCGTCCCCTCTATCTGGCCGCAAGCAAGCACTTTCTGACCCACTACCGACAGGAAATACGGGCCATGCACAATGCCGGGGAACCGGGTTCAGTGGTGGTGCGCCATCTGACGGCCATGACCGATACCCTGATCCGCAAGCTTTTCCGCAGCATCACCAGGGATATGGCGCTTACGGGACGGGTGAGGGAACCCCTGACCCTCACCGCCATCGGCGGCTACGGTCGGGGAGAGCTCAATCCATATTCCGACATCGACCTGATGTTCCTCTACAGCGGCAAGGACCAGGCGCGGGTCGAGGACATCGCCCAGAAGCTTCTCTACTTTCTCTGGGATATGCGGCTCGATGTGGGATATTCTGTCCGCACGCTGCAGGATTGCGTGGATATGGCCACCTCGGACCTGACGGTGCGCACGGCGCTGCTCGATGCCAGGGTCATTGCCGGAAGCCGCCTGCTGTTCAAGGATTTCGGCAAGGTCATGCTGACCCAGATCCTTTCGAAGCGCAGCGATTCCTTCATCAAGGAGAAGGTTGAGGAGCTCAGGAAGCGGCGGGAAAAATACGGATCGTCGGTCTACCTGCTGGAGCCCAACGTGAAGGAGAGCGAAGGGGGGCTTCGGGACCTTCACACAGCCCTCTGGGTGGCCAAGATCAAGTACAAGATTGCCGATATCCGTGAGTTGATCGTCAAGGGGGTTATGAACGAGGAGGAAGTGGCGTCATACAGCGAGGCGCTGTCCTATCTCTGGCGAATCAGGAATGAGCTTCACTTCCATGCCGGCCGCAAGAACGATCAACTCACCTTCGATGCCCAGATTAACCTGGCCCGCTTCTTCGGCTACAGGGACGAAGGAAAGACCCTGGCTGTGGAAGAGTTCATGCGGGACTACTACCTTCACGCGACCCGCGTGGAGCATCTTTCCTCCTCGCTCATAACAAAGTGTTCACAGCGCGAAGAAGGAGCGATGAAGATCATCGGCTACTTCATCCGGCGGCATGTGGGAGAGGGCTTTTACATCATCAAGGGCGAGCTGGTCATCCCCGACGAATCGGTGCTCCACAAGGAGCCGGCCCGGCTCATGAAGATCTTCGAGTATGCCCAGAAGCACGGCGTTGCCATAAGCGTCACCGTGAAGTCGCTGATCCGGAAGAACCTCCATCTTATCAATGACAAGTTCAGGAGAAGCAGAGAGGTCAACCAGTCTTTTTTCGCCATCCTCCGCAGCGACAAGGGGGCCTCGCAAACCCTCCAGCTCATGCACCACCTGGAGTTTCTGAACCGCTTTATCCCCGAGTTCGGCAATATCTACTGCAAGGTTCAGCATGACCTCTACCACATCTACACCGTCGACACCCATTCCCTCTTCGCGGTGGAAGAAATTGAAAAGCTTCTGCGGGGAGATTATGCCACGCAGCTGCCGCTTCTTACCCGGCTCGCCCGGCAGGTGGACAAGCGGGAGCTCCTGATCCTCGGCGTACTTTTCCATGATATCGGCAAGGGGGAGGGGGGGGGACATGCCGAAAAGGGAGCCGCCATGATCCCCACCATCGCCCGGCGGATGGGGCTCAGCAAGGAGGACTCGGAGCGGCTCGAATTCTTGGTGCGGAGTCACCTTCTCATGGCTCACATCGCCCAGCGCCGTGATCTCCACGATGACAAGATGATCATCCAGTTCGCCCGGCAGATGGGAAAGAGCGAAAACCTAACGATGCTCTATCTTCTCACCTATGCCGATATCCGGGCCGTGGGGACCGACGTCTGGACCGACTGGAAGGCAATGCTCCTCCAGGAGTTGTACGAGAAGAGTTTCAACGTGCTTGAACGCGGTGATTTCCGGCTGGAGGCCGGGAGTGAGCGGGTCAAGAAGGTAAAGCGGACCGTGCTGGAGCTCCTTGGCGACGAGTATACGGTGGCTGCCGTGAAGGAGGAGCTGAAGGGGATGACCAACCGTCATCTCCTCTCAAACTCCCCCAGGGTCGTTGCCGAACATGTCAAGCTGCTCCTGGCCCTTGAGCATGAAAAGATAATCACCCGCCTCGACCATGAATCCGAAGGCGGATATTCCAACTTCACCATCTGCACCTTCGATGTACCGGGACTTTTTTCCATGATTACCGGGGTTATGGCCGCCAACGGGATAAATATCCTCGGCGCCCAGATCCACACCAGTTCCAACGGCAAGGCCCTGGATATCCTCCAGGTGAACTCGCCCCAAGGGTTTGTCATAACCGATGAAGGGCGCTGGAAGCGGGTGGAGGAGGATCTGCGGCAGGTACTGACCGGCAAGACCCACGTTGCCAAGCTCGTCGAGATGCGGCGTCGGCCCACGCTCCTTGCCGAAAAGGCGAAACCCCGCTTTCCCGCCCGGGTTGAAATCGACAACGAGGTGTCGTCCGACTATACGGTCATCGACATCTACACCCATGACAAGGTGGGGCTCCTCTACCAGATTACCAGCACCCTGACCGAACTGGGACTCTACATTGGCGTATCGAAGATTTCCACCAAGGTTGACCAGGTGGCCGACGTCTTCTACGTGAAGGACATCTTCGGTCACAAGATCACCAGCCCCGAGCGGCTTGATGAGATCCGGGAGAAACTCCTGAAGGCCGTGGAGTGAGGTGTCCGTGAACCAGTACCTGGATCTCTTTCTGAACTACCTCCTGGTGGAGAAGGGGCTGGCGAGAAATTCCCTCGATTCCTATGGCCGTGACATGGTCCGGTATCTCGATTTTCTGGAGAAACGGGGCTGCGGTACACCTGCGGCGGTGCGTTCCGCAGACGTGGCTGATTTCCTTGCCCATCTCAGGAGCCTGGGGCTCGCTCCCCGAAGCCGTGCCCGGGCCCTTTCCGCCGTCAGGATGTTCCACCGGTTTCTCCTCGTTGAGGGGTATGCCGATGCCAATCCCACCGCCATCATCGAGGCGCCCAGGACCCTGGCGAAGCTTCCCCAGGTCCTCTCGGGCCGCGAGGTGGAGGAGCTTCTTGCCGCGCCGGGAAGCAACAGCCCACGGGATGTGCGGGACCGGGCCATGCTGGAGCTTCTCTATGCCACGGGTCTGCGGGTTTCCGAACTGGTGGGGCTGCGGGTGCGAGATGTCAATGTGACGGCGGGATACCTCATGGCCTCCGGCAAGGGGGGGAAGGAGCGGCTCGTCCCCATGGGGGAATCGGCCTGTGCCTGGGTTTCCCGCTATCTGGCCGAGGCCCGGTCCGTCATGGACCGCGGCGGCGACAATGTCCATCTTTTCCTCACCCGGCTCGGAGACCGGATGACGCGGCAGGCGTTCTGGAATATAATTAAAAAACGGGCTTTGGAAGCGGGAATAAGAAAGACCATTTACCCCCACACCCTCCGGCACTCGTTTGCCACCCATCTGCTGGAGAACGGCGCCGATCTCCGGAGTGTGCAGGCCATGCTCGGCCATGCGGATCTTGCGACGACCCAGATTTATACCCACGTGACCCGGGAGCGGCTGAAGCGTATCCACGAGGAGCATCATCCGAGAGGGTAGGGCGGGGTTGGCGCAGAACAAGCAAACTCTCTGACGAAAGGACAGTGTGATGAAGTATATTGTGCTCCTCGGCGACGGGATGTCGGACGAGGCCGTGAAGGAACTGGACGGAAAGACGCCGCTGCAGGCGGCCAGGACGCCGCACATGGACACCATGGCCAGGCGGGGGAGGATCGGGCTTGCCCGCACCGTGCCGAAGGGGCTTCCGCCGGGCAGCGATGTGGCAAACCTGTCGGTCTTCGGCTACGATCCCCGCTCCTGCTACACGGGTCGTTCCCCCCTCGAAGCGGCAAGCATGGGGGTTCATCTCGGCCCCGATGATGTGGCGTTCCGGGTGAACCTCGTGAGCCTCCTGCCGACCAAGGGGACACTCGTCATGAATGACTACTCGGCCGGCCACATCACCACCGACGAGGGGCGCGAACTGATCGAGGCCATCCAGCAGCAGCTGGGGGGCGACGAGTTCCAGTTCTATCCCGGCGTGGGGTATCGTCATCTCATGGTCTGGCGCAACGGCAAGAGCGGCATGACTGTTACTCCTCCCCACGACATTTCGGGGCAGAGCATTCTCGATTACCTCCCCAAGGGGGATGGGGCCGACCAGCTCATCAGCCTGATGAACTCGTCCCAGCTGATATTCAACAATCATCCCCAATACCGGCGGCGTCTCGACGCGGGGAAGGTTCCGGCAAACTCCATCTGGCTCTGGGGGCACGGAAAGGCGCCCCGGATGGAGCTTTTCAGGGACAAATTCGGGTTGACCGGCGCGGTAATCTCTGCCGTTGACCTCATTAACGGCATCGGTATCGCCGCGGGGCTCGACGTGGTTCGGGTCAAAGGGGCCACCGGCTACATCGACACCAACTACGAGGGGAAAGTCCAGGCGGCCCTGGAGGCTCTGGAGAGTCATGACTACGTCTACCTGCACGTGGAAGCCCCTGACGAGGCCTCCCACTCGGGCAATCTGGCCCACAAACTCCAGGCCATCGAGGATTTTGATTCTCGGGTTGTGGGACCCATCATGGAGGGGATCAGGCGTTTCGGTTCGTACCGGATTCTCTGCACCCCCGATCATCCGACGCCCATCCGGCTCAGAACACATACAGATGCCCCCGTGCCGTTCATCCTCTATGACGGCAGGGAGAGGGAAAACGGTTCAACAGCAGGCTACGACGAGGATTCGGCCCTGGCTTCCGGCCTGGTGATCGAAGAAGGGCACCGGCTCATGGATCTTCTGCTTGAGCCGTGACCATGATGGATGGGGTAACGCATGAAAAGAGAGACAGGGCGGATCTGGGAATCCGCCCTGTCTCTTTGCGCTACCAGCGCCGGTAGGCCGGCCCCGGGGGGCGGTACCAGTAGGGACCGGGCCAGTACCCGTAGTAGTAGGGATCGTAATAGTAGTATGGCGGCGGCGGGGCGGGGTAGGGGTAGCCTTTCTCGTAGTCGTAGCTTTTCCAGACGTGAATCTCCCTGATGGCCACGAGCGGATAGGTGTAGTCGACCTCATCGAGGGGCATGGTCTTTTTCCCCTTCACCTCACCCACAAGGGTTACGAGGCGGCCGGGCTTGAAGATCATGGCGTCGAGGAATGATTCGGAAACGGCAAGGAACCTCCCCTCGGAGCGAAAAGTGTTCTCCGGCATTCCTGTTTCGTCGAGGGCCACCTGCATCACCTCCAGTTGGCTCCCTGATCCCGTGTTCTTGACCCCGGCGATCACACCCCCAACCAGGACGTGCTTCCCGACAAAGGAATCCGGTTTTTCCCTGAGCATGGTGTAGGTGACAGTTGGGTCCACCAGCAGCCGCGACTGGCCGCTGATGACGTGGGCACAGCCTGTCAGGGCCATGATCAGTATTGCAAAGATTGATATTTTAAGTAGTTCCATGGAAAGCAGTCCCCGGATTGCATATTCTTCCCTGTAAGGTTATCGCCGGGGAGCTGAAAGTCAAATGTGACCAGATTAGGGGGAGAAGGATGCTCTTTTTCAGGAAAATCAGTGGAAATTACAGCAAGTTTTGTGCTACTCTCAAGCGCTAAAATTTAACCCGGATATTCCATTGGGCGGCGCGAAGCGCCTACACGAGCCCTGCCGGATGCTTTCCGGCATCTTTCCCCCCGTTTTCCGCACCAATAGTCCCTGCTATTGGCTTGTCAAACGGGGGAAAATCTGCCCGGAATTCATCACAGCAGCATCTCGTGTCCCAATGGAAAATCCGGGTTTAATCCGGGGAGTTGCGCCTTGAAAATATGTGTCATTGGCTCAGGTTATGTGGGGCTTGTTGCGGGAACCTGTTTCGCCGAGAGCGGCAATACTGTGATATGCGTTGACGTAAACCAGGAAAAAATCGAGGGACTCAAGCAGGGAGTCCTTCCCATATACGAACCGGGTCTCAAGGAGCTGGTCCTGCGCAACAGCGCCGAGGGCCGGCTCTTCTTCACCACCGATCTGGCTTCCGCCGTCAGGGAATCGCTCATCTGCTTCATTGCCGTCGGCACTCCGCCGGGAGAGGACGGCTCGGCGGACCTCCAGCATGTTCTGGCCGTGGCCCGTGAAATCGGCCGCGCAATGGAAGGGTTCAAGATCATTGTCGACAAGTCGACGGTGCCGGTCGGCACCGCGGAAAAGGTACGGCTGGCAACGCAGGAGGAGCTTGACCGACGCGGTGTGACCCATGAATTCGATGTGGTGTCCAACCCGGAATTCCTCAAGGAAGGGGCTGCCATTGACGACTTCATGAAGCCGGACCGGGTGGTTATCGGTGTAGACAACGTTCGCACGGCAGAAATCATGAAGGAGCTTTACTCTCCTTTCATGAGAAAAACCAACCGCCTCATCGTCATGGATGTCAAGAGCGCCGAAATGACCAAGTATGCCGCCAACGCCATGCTCGCCACCCGCATCTCGTTCATGAACCAGATAGCGAACCTCTGCGAGCGGATGGGGGCCGACGTGGCCGCCGTGCGGGAGGGAATCGGGTCCGATTCCCGTATCGGCTATGATTTCCTCTTTCCCGGCGTCGGCTATGGCGGCTCCTGTTTTCCCAAGGACGTGAAGGCCCTCATCAAGACCGCCGAGGAGTGCGACTATGATTTCGTCCTGCTCAAGGCGGTGGAGGAAGTCAACGAACGCCAGAAAGAAATCCTCATCGACAAGATGGTGGCCCATTTCTCCCGGGAGAACGAGGCCGCTCCCCTTGCCGGAAAAACCATCGCCGTCTGGGGACTTTCGTTCAAGCCCCGTACCGATGACATGCGCGAGGCCCCCTCGATCGTTATCATCAGCAAGCTCCTTGAGCTGGGTGCAACGGTCCGGGCCCACGATCCCGAAGCGGTCAAGGAGGCCAGGAAGATCTTCGGCGACCGGATCACCTACAGCAGCACCAGCCAGTACGAGATACTCAAGGGGGCCGATGCCCTGGCCATCATCACCGAGTGGAACGAGTACCGTAACCCCGACTTTGAGCGCATTAGCGCCAGTCTGACCGCTCCGGTGATTTTCGACGGCAGAAACCTCTACAATCCCCGGCGGATGCGGGAAATCGGCTTCATTTACCACTCCATCGGCCGCAATGGTTCTGGCTTTGCCGGTTAGCGGGGGAGAATGATGCGGGTACTGGTAACCGGCGGGGCAGGCTTTATCGGCTCCCATCTCTGCGAGCGGCTGGTGGGCGACGGCCACGAGGTTCTTTGTGTCGACAACTTCTTTACCGGGAGCAAGAACAATATCCTGCATCTTCTGAGCAACTCCCGCTTCGAGCTGATTCGCCACGACATAACCGAGCCGATCCTTCTGGAGGTGGACCAGATATACCATCTGGCCTGTCCTGCATCACCGGTTCACTATCAGTACAACCCGGTGAAGACCATCAAGACGAGTGTCATGGGGACCATCAACATGCTCGGCCTCGCCAAGCGGGTCCGGGCGCGGATTCTTCTGGCCTCCACCTCCGAAGTCTACGGCGACCCCCAGGTTCATCCGCAGCCCGAAACCTACTGGGGGAACGTGAATCCCATCGGCATCCGCAGCTGCTATGACGAAGGGAAGCGGGTCGCCGAAACCCTCATGATGGACTACCATCGCCAGAACGGCGTTGATATTCGCATCGTCAGGATATTCAACACCTTCGGCCCCCGCATGGCGGAACACGACGGCCGGGTGGTGTCGAACTTCATCGTCCAGGCCCTCAAGGGGGAAGACATAACGGTCTACGGCGACGGCAGTCAGACCCGCTCCTTCTGCTACGTGAGCGACCTGGTGGAAGGGCTCGTCCGGATGATGTCCCGCGACGGCTTCATCGGCCCGGTCAATATCGGCAATCCCGCCGAAACCACTATCCTGGAGTTCGCCCAGCGGATAATCGCGCTGACCGGCTCCAGTTCGCAGGTGGTTTACAGGCCGCTTCCGGCGGACGATCCCCGGCAGCGGCAGCCTGACATTTCCCTTGCCAGGACGATGCTCGGCTGGGAGCCCCGCGTCCCCCTGGAAACTGGGCTTGCAAAGACCGTCGCCTATTTTTCCGGCCTCGGCTCCGGCTCGTGTTCGTAATCCAAGGAGGAAGCATGCGGAAGAGGATGTACCTTATCCCTGCCGGCTGCATACTCTTCATTCTCTTTTTCACCGTCTTCGGCGAGCGGGGACTCCTGCGCATTTACCACCTGAGCAGGGAGAAACAGGAAATTGCCGATAAGGTCACAGAGGTTAAAGGGGAGAATGAAAAGCTCAAGCGTGAGATCGAAGCCCTCAAGACCGATCGCCGTTATCTGGAAAGCATTGCCCGCAAGGATTTCGGGCTGGTGAGACCAAACGAGATTGTCTATCAGTTTCCTGCTTCGGACAAGGCACCGGCCACCCCCCAAAGGCCGGTTACCTCGGCGGTCGAAAGGAAACGCTAGGGCGGGCGGAGCGAATCCGCTCGTTCCTTTTTCTGCCATCAGGAGATAAGACCATGAGCAGTTCCAAGAGACAGGCCTGCGCCGTCTGCGCCTGGCGCGAAAACTGTGCGAAGAAATTCTGCGTAACCGATGGCGGCGCGCGCTGTCCCGATTTCAGCCGTGACGTATCCATCAAGGTTCCAGATGATGAATCGGATGAAACCAATGAATAAACCGGAGGGATCAATGAAAGATAGGGTTCGTTCTCTGGTCGCCGGGGCAATCGAACGGTGCTTTGCCGATGGTTCCCTCGCCTCGAACCAGATGCCGGCCATTGTCATAGAGAAACCGGCCCACGCCGACCACGGCGACTTTGCCTGCACCGCTGCCATGGCCATGGCAAAAGCCGAACGGAAGGCTCCCCGGGCCATTGCCGAGCTTATCGTCAATCATCTGGAAACAGAAGGTAGCGGAATCGTCGGGGGGGTCGAAATCGCGGGTCCCGGCTTCATCAACTTCAGGATCCGGAGCGAGGCCTGGAGCAAAACCCTCTCGGCTGTAGAAACGGAAGGGGAGGGCTTCGGCCGGAGCAATACAGGCCAGGGGCGTAAAGTGCAGGTGGAGTTCGTGAGTGCCAACCCCACCGGTCCCCTCCATATCGGCCACGGACGCGGCGCCGCCATCGGCGATACCATTTGCCGTCTTCTTTCCGCCACCGGCTTCGATGTGACCCGGGAGTTCTACTACAATGATGCCGGCGCACAGATCGCCAATCTGGCCCTTTCCGTTCAGGCCCGCTGCCTCGGCATCGAGCCCGATGACCCCCGGTGGCCCGCCGATGGCTACCAGGGTGACTACATCAAGGATGTGGCCCGCTCCTATCTGAACCGTGAAACCGTCGATGCCGGCGACCAGCACGTCACCGCCTCGGGAGATCCCAATGACCTGGACGCTATTCGCCGTTTTGCCGTTGCCTATCTGCGGCGCGAGCAGGACCAGGATCTCCTGGCCTTCGATGTGCATTTCGATGTCTACTCCCTCGAATCAAGCCTCTATACCGAGGGGCGCGTCGAAGAAGTGGTCAGGCGCCTGATCCAAAACGGTCATACCTTCGAGCAGGATGGTGCCCTCTGGCTGCGGACCACCGATTTCGGCGACGACAAGGATCGGGTCATGCGCAAGTCGGACGGCAGCTACACCTACTTCGTTCCCGACGTGGCCTACCACCTTGCCAAGTGGGAGAGGGGGTTCACCCGCGTCATCAACGAGCAGGGGGCGGATCATCACAGCACCATCACCCGGGTGCGGGCCGGACTCCAGGCCCTTGACGCCGGAATCCCGCAGGGGTGGCCCGAATATGTCCTTCACCAGATGGTGACGGTCATGCGCGGCGGTGAAGAGGTGAAAATATCAAAGCGCGCCGGCAGTTACGTCACGCTGCGGGATCTGATCGACGAAGTGGGGCGCGACGCCACGCGATTCTTTTTTCTCATGCGCAAGCCCGATTCCCAGCTGGTTTTCGACATCGACCTGGCAAAACAGCAATCCCTCGAAAATCCGGTTTACTACGTCCAGTACGCCCATGCGCGGATCTGCAGCATTTTCGAGGCCGCCGCCGAGCGGGGGTACGCAGTTCCGTCCTTTGCCGATGCCCATGCAGAGCTTCTCGGCACCCCGGAAGAAATTGACCTGATCAAGATCATCAGTTCATTCCCTGAGGTTGTCGAGGGAAGCTCCCTGTCGTTCGAGCCCCACCGGATCACCTACTATCTCCAGGAACTGGCCGGGGCATTCCACTCCTTCTACAACAGCAATCGCGTCATCACCGACGAGAGGGAGCTCTGCCTGGCGAGGCTCTTCCTCCTCAAATGTGTTGCCCAGGTGCTGAGGAATGGCCTTGCTCTCCTTGGCGTATCGGCCCCGGAGAAGATGTAGCAGGATAGGGTGTTATGGTCCTCGACTATCGTGAACGTAAACCGGTTAACAAGAATCGCCCCAAATCGAAGCCGGTCGGCCTCTACCTCGTTGCTTTCGGGGCTGTTGCAGGCTGTTTCTTTGTCCTGGGCGTGGTGACTGACCGCTATCTCCTGCCTCCCCGTACCTCCGCAACAGCAAATGCGCCCAAGGCGCCGGCACCGGCTCCAGCACCTCCTGCACCCCAGGCAGCCGCCGGGAGCGCTTCTGGTGCCGATCAGCATAGTGTCCCGCCGCCGGAGCCCTCACTGACTTTTTACGAAACACTCCCCAAGGGAGGAAAGGCCATCCTCGGCAGCGGCATCAACCCCAAGCGTCCCGAGGCACACGATACAACCGCGAAGCCTGGCATAGCGGTTCCGGTCAATAGTTCTCCGGCAGCGCCCCAGCAGCCTGAAGCAAGGCCCGCAATTAAAACGGAGCCTCCCCAGACATTGCCCGCTGTGCCGCCAAACAGAACTGCTGCAGCCGATACTGCGGAGCGGCAACAGTCAAGTGACGCAGCGGCAAGAGATTTGGCCGCGAAAAAGACCGCCACGACCAAGGGAAAGTATGTAGTCCAAGTAGCCTCGGTCAAGGAGCGCAATGAGGCGGAATCCATCAAGAAAGTGCTTCAGGAAAAGGGTTTTGCTGCCTATATAGTAGAATCTTCCGTTGTCGGGAAAGGGACCTGGTATCGTGTAAGGGTCGGCAAGCAGATGGACCAGTCGGCGGCCGGCAGCCTGGTAAAACAAATCGGTGGGGGAGCAATAATAATTTCCGAATAGCAAAAATTTTTTATTGACTCAAACAATCAGGAGTTGTATAAAGAGAATCTCTTGTGACGCGGGGTGGAGCAGTCTGGTAGCTCGTCGGGCTCATAACCCGAAGGTCAGAGGTTCAAATCCTCTCCCCGCAACCAATAAATAAAAGCCGGTTCGCCTAAACAGCGAATCGGCTTTTCTGTTTCAGTGATAAATTAAAGTGAGGTCGGTCGTCAATAGCGGACACCTCAAGTTTTCAAGGGTGGGCTTCTGCAGACAGAGCTGGCGTGATGACTCATAGGCAGATACGCCGCCTTCAACAACCAACTTCAGGGCCTAATTCCGAAACTCCTTCGAGTAGCGGCCATTTGAACTTTTTGTTATTTCGACACCTCCGTTAATTGGGGTTAGTAACATTGGTGTCCGTTTTTTCAAATTACCCCATTTTTTAAGAACGGAATTGTTCGGATGTGATTACGTAATTGCTTTAAATTGTGATAAAAAAACCGGCCAAGTTAATAAACTTGGCCGGTGGTGTTTTCTGGTGGGCGATGTAGGGTTCGAACCTACGACCCCTGCCGTGTGAAGGCAGTGCTCTCCCGCTGAGCTAATCGCCCCAAGAAAAGTAGAAAGTTAATATCAAAACCTGCAACGCATGTCAAGAGATGAAATCTCTTGTGAGGAGATGTTGGTTTAATGCGGGCTTCAGCGGCAATAAAAAAACGTTATATTCTCATGAATACACCTTGACGTGAATCACGGCTGTTGTTATAGTCCAAAACCGTCGTTTTTATCAATACTAAAACACGAGATGGTTTTGAGCACGAAGCAGGATGCCGTCTGGCAGGATGATTGTGCCGTCGGACTCCGGTGATGACGTTGATTTTGCTTCTGTCTGCGTAATGGGGCGTGACGACTTCGTGGTTTATGTTTCCACTGACGACCGGAAGAAAGGATGCGCATCTACTTTAAAGAGCGGGAGCCCCGTTTTGCGGGATCTGTTGAACCCGGATTTTCCATTGGGACACGAGATGCTGCTGTGATGAATTCCGAGCAGATTTTCCCCCGTTTGACAAGCCAATAGCAGGGACTATTGGTGCGGAAAACGGGGGGAAAGATGCCGGAAAGCAT
>Ga0209172_10001992_pt1 | contig 39002 bp, 35 predicted proteins | sample LarsenN4metaG_FD_184113 | JGI IMG/M metagenome (GOLD analysis project Ga0209172, IMG submission 184113) | Hot spring sediment bacterial and archeal communities from British Columbia, Canada, to study Microbial Dark Matter (Phase II) - Larsen... ... | reverse complement strand
CAGACCAACCACTTCGCCTTGAAGTCTAAACTCTATCTCAAGGCCATCAAAGCTGCTTTTGCTGAACTCAGAACCTTAAATTGTCAATCTCTTGATTCTGTCAAATTCTCCTTTGCGTAAGGTGAGTTAATCATTCACTATTCACCATTAATTAGTACCTTAAGCCACTGTTTCCCTTTGACGGATTGTGATATAATTAACCTGTTTAAGTTTTATCAATTTAACAACCCCGACCTCATCATCCAAATTAGACCCTTCGACCTTCTACAAGGAGTTACCATGAGCAACGTAACCTCATTATCCAGCCTGAAACGAGTCAAAGAAGCTCAGCCCAGAGACGAAGCCAAACCGGCCTCCCCCGCCGATGATTTGGTTATCCCCCTGGAACAACCCATTCCACCCGGTACGCCCATGCAGCGCGGCTTTATCAGCGCCGGGCGAGCCGAGCGGCTGCGCCTGCAATTGTGGCTGGCCGACAACCTGCGCAAATCCATTGCCCCGGATGTTCCCCTTGACCTGCCGCTGCCCCGCACCCCCGAACGAGAACAGACCGTCCGCGAGCGCTACCAACAGGCGCTGCAACGGGCTAATATCAAAATCCCGGCCGAGGTGACCGAAGAGCAGTTTTACCATAATGTTCTGGACGAAATTTTTGGTTTTGGCCCATTGGAACCTTTTGTCAGGTCTGACAGTATCAGCGAAATCATGGTTAACGGTCCTTACATTATCTTTATCGAATTAAAAGGCAAAGGGCTGGTCGAGTCAGGTCACAAATTTTTGGATGACGACCACGTGGAACGGGTCATCAAACGGATTGTCAAGCCGCTGGGTCGTGTCGCTGATGCCGATCACCCTCTGATTGACGCCCGCCTGCCCGACGGCTCGCGGGTTAACGCAGTGCTGCGGCCCTGCGCCATTGATGGCCCCAACATTACTATCCGTAAATTCTCCCGAGATAAGCTGACCATAGATAACCTGATTAGTTTTGGCTCGCTGACGCCGCACATGGCCGAGTTTCTGCGGGCGTGCGTCATTTCCCGGCTCAATATTATTGTCTCCGGCGGCACCGGCTCCGGCAAAACCACCTTAATCAACTGCCTGTCCGGCTTTATCCCCGAAGGCGAGCGGACTGTTACTATTGAAGATGCGGCCGAGCTGCAATTTAAACAACGAAATGTGATTCGCCTGGAAACCAAAAAGCCCAGCCCCGATAGTCCCACCGTCGTTACCGTGCGGGATTGTGTGGTCAATGCCCTGCGCATGCGCCCGGAACGGATTGTGGTGGGTGAGTGCCGCAGCGGTGAAACCCTGGATATGCTGCAAGCAATGAATACCGGCCACGATGGTAGTATGACCACCGTTCACTCCAACAGCCCCCGCGACTGTATTTCTCGCCTGGAAACACTGGTGCTGATGGCCGGGGTTGATCTGCCCCTCCAGGTGGTCCGCACTCAGATTGCCAAAGCTATCAATTTGATTGTCCAAATCAGCCGGCTACGGGATGGCTCGCGTAAAATCACCCACATCACCGAAGTACAGGGCATCGAAGGGGATACGCCGGTTTTGACCGATATTTTCCGATTTGTCGAAAAAGGCGAAGAAGAGGGGAAAGTCATCGGCCAGCATGAGCCGGCCGGTTTGCGGCCCAAATGCGAACCTATCTTAAAAAATCATGGCTTTAATTTACCGCCGACCATGTTCATGAAGTCTGACAGCTTTAAGTAGAATTTGGCTGTTATTTGTTAATAAATTGTAACTGCTCGGCCATGTCATTTCGAGCGACATTAGGAGCGAGAAATCTTCTAATTCAGGGTTTTGCAGACAACCGTCTCACAGATTTCTCGGCTTTCAGCCTCGAAATGACATAAGGAGTGAGTAGTTATGATAAATTTTGATCTGGGGCAAACTTATGCAGTTTGATACGCCTCGAGTTCGATCACGACTCGATCTTTTATATCTGGTCACCCGCGAGTTTGGCGCACGGCTGGAGATTGACCAGGTGTTGCAGCGGGTACTGTCTGCTACAGTCGCCTCCGTCTCGGCTTACAACGCCAGCCTCTTCCTGCTCGATCAGGCCGGAAAGATTGAAAATTTATTTTTTATTCAGGAAAACTTCGAGGTTCAACAGCGCAGCCGGCCCGGTTTGGCAGCTATTATGGAACACGGACTGGTTGGCTGGATTATCAAGCACCGCGAGGATGTTCTGGTCAAGGATACTCAGACCGATGAACGCTGGTACAAGAATGGTAATCCTGAACTGACTCACACGCGCAGCGTCATCGGTGTGCCGATTCAACTGCCCGAACAATTTATCGGGGTGCTTATGGTTACGGCTACACAGCCCAACTATTTTGACGAGAGTGATCTGGCTATGCTGCGCATCATTGCCGATCAGGCCGCTTTTGCTATTGCTAATGCCCGCCTCTTCAAGGCCGAACAGCGTCGCCACCGCCTGGCCGACACGCTGACCTCCGTTGCTCGCACCATCAACTCCACCCTCGATCTCAAGGAAGTACTTTATCTTATTCTGGAACAGTTAGCCTTGGTCATTGATTATAACAGCAGCGCCATCCTGCTGCTTGAAGATAATGTTCTGTCAGTCCGGGCCGCGCGGGGTTTCGAGGATATGCAAGACGCCCTCAATGTTACCGTTTCTTTGGAGGAGGGCCAGCCAAATTACCGGGCCGTTGTTCAAAAAAGACCTCTCTTGATAAACGATGTTGATCTGGAACCGGGTTGGAAAAAAAGTTCTTCCTCGCAAAAAGTCCGCAGTTGGATTGGCGCACCTTTGATTGCCCAAGACGAAGTGATTGGCATGCTTACGGTTGACAGCTACGAGGTGGATAAGTATACCGAAGAAAATGTACTTGAAGTAGCGGCTTTTGCCGATCAAGCGGCGACGGCGGTGGCCAATGCCCAGGCCGTTGCGCTTTTACGTAGTATGGAGGAAAGCTACACCGACCTATTTGAAGACAGTGCCGATATGATCGTTATTACCAATTATCAGGGTCTAATTCTTGACGCCAACCGTAAAACCTGTGAAATGCTGCGCCGCCCCAAAGAGGCCATCGTCGGCAGTGACATCTCTTTTATTGATCGTCATTTAAAGGATTGTTTAACCGAAAAAACCAACCGTTTACGCACCTGGCGCGAAGTATCTCTGGAATTAGACATTCTCGACGCCTATCGTGATCAAGTTTCGCTGGAAATAAACGCCCGGCAGGTGCGCTATGCCGGCAAAGCCTGTGTGCAGTGGGTAGGCCGCGATATTTCGACCCGCAAAGAGGCCGAGCGGATGCGCCAGGATTTGATCAACATGCTGGTCCATGATTTGCGTGGGCCGGTTGGCAACCTGATCAATATGATTGAACTGCTGCCGATGTTGATTACTTCTATAGACGAAAACCCCCGCCTCGGCAATTTCTTAACCCTGGCCCGGCGGAGCGGCCAGGAAGTACGAGATTTGGTTGATTCCATGTTAGACGTGGGGCGCTTGGAAACAGGCGAAATCCATTTACAGCGCAGTGTGGTTGATTTGGAAGAGATAATTCAGGCAGTCAAAGATCAGGTTACGCCACACGCCGAAACCAAAGGAATGGAACTTATCTTTAACCCACTGCCCGACGACATCCCCGAAGTTTGGATTGACCGGGGTATGATCCGGCGGATACTGATTAATTTGGTTGATAATGCCATCAAATATACGCCCTATGAGGGCCAGGTTTCGCTGACCACCACCTTAAACGGGGAGATGCTTTGCTTCGCCGTCAAAGACAATGGCCCCGGCATCAGTAAAGCCAACCAGACCCGTATCTTTAATAAGTTTTCGCGAGTAGATAACTCGGCTAATGCGCCATCGGGCGTGGGGTTGGGTCTGGCTTTTTGTAAGCTCGCCGCCGAAGCCCACGGCGGCTCGATCTCGGTTGAAAGCGAAGGCATCCCCGGCCAAGGCAGCACCTTTTATCTCGCCCTCCCCCTGCTCACTCCCTCTGAAGAATGAGCCTGGATTTAATCGCCCAGTATTACGATTTGCTTTACGGCAGTCTGGACGAGGATTGGTCAATGTGGCAAACGTTGACCGAAGCCGCCGCCGGTCCCATCCTGGAAATTGGCTGTGGCACAGGCCGCCTATTGTTACCTCTGGCCGAAGCCGGACATGTCCTGACCGGCCTTGATTTATCGGCGGTGGCGCTGGAGGCCGCCCGCGCCAAAATCAAAGCCGCCGGTCTGACCCGGCGGGTTAGCCTTCACCGGGCCGATATGCGCGAGTTTGACCTGCCCCGCCAAGATTTTGCCCTGGCCTTTATCCCTCTCAACACCTTCATGCATTGCGCCTCAACCGACGAACAATTGTCAACCCTGGCCGCCATCCACCGCCATCTGCGGCGCGGGGGCCAGCTTATCATTGACCTTTTTCACCCCGACCCCGCCCTGCTGGCCGAAGCCGATGGACGCCTCTACTTTGAGGATGAACTCGTTGACGACTTAACCGGCCATACGGTGCAGTGGTACTGGCGGCACCAGATTGACCTGGCCCAGCAAATACGCCATTTAACCTATGTTTTGGATGAGATTGATTCGGAGGGGCTGGTGCGCCGGACGCAGCTTGCTGTTTCGCTGCGTTTTGTCTATCGTTATGAAATGGAGCTCTTGTTGCGCGCCGCCGGTTTTACCGTCGAAACCATCTACGGCAGCTATGAGCTTGAACCGTTCCACAGCCACAGCCAAAAGATGATTTTTGTAGCGAGGAAAGAAGAAGTAAACAATAGTCAGTAGCCAGTAGCCAGAAAAAGATTTCTGACTACTGACATCTGACTACTGACATCTGGCTACTGGCCTACATTTCTTCCCGGAAGCTGACATTATGCTTTTTGCGGGCCTTTAACACCGCCCGGCGCAAAATCTCGTGGACTTCGCTGGGGTTGGAAACATTGTTGAGCACCACAGTAGGGTTACTGCGGTCGTGGCTGCGAATGTGGATGTCGCCAATGTTCAGCATCCGCTCGCTCATCCCCTGGGTCATATCAATATCCTGAATCCGCACCAATTCGATATCTTCGCGGTCTTTACCCAGCATGCCCTCGGTGATGCGCACCCGCTCATTGGTGATTTTATAATGAACGCTGAGCGACAAGTAGGGCCGGCCTTCCCAAAGCACTTTTTCAACTTCATCATCGCCGTCGTCAACCGGGGCCTTGGCTACGGCTGCCGGCTGGCCGCTGGCCTGGGTGAGCAAATCGTCCATCTCCTTCAACACCCCTTCGGTGATAGCCCCAACCAGGCGATCCAGATCCGCCTGGGGCAAGCTGGACGTGTTGACCCCACTCTGGGCAATGGCCTGCCAGATACCCGCTTTTACTTTAGCCCGCAATTCAGGTAAAGACATGGTTATCTCCTTGTATATAAAGATGCGATGATAGGGGAGGCGAGGAGGCGAGGAAATACTTCGCGTCCTCACGTCATCGCCTCCCTCACCTGTATACTCTGACTCTATCCGAACATAGAACCCTTGTCAAGCCTGAAAGAATATCCTCAAGCTTAAATTTGTTATTGACATTTCAGGATTGTTAACTGATAATAAAATTCTGACCACTTCGCCTGGAAGTTATCGCAAGTCTACGCCAACTGAAAAGAAGGTAGCAAGGGTAGCAAAGTAGCAGAGTCAGATGATTTCCCTGTCTACTGTCTACCTTTTTCGAGGAGGGATTTTGCCATGAGCCAACAACCCGCTAACGAAAACGCCATTGCTTTACAAAATGCCTGGCAGCGCTATGCCGAGTTTGACCAGAGCGCCCTGACTGCCTCCAAAAATCACCTGAACCTGCGCCGGGCGGTGATTATTTTGTCGGTGGCGGCTACCCTCCTGGCCATTCTGACCCAGCTTTACGGTAATTCTGAAACGGGCCTGGGCCAGGCGCTCAAAGTGGGGCTGATCCTGGTTCCTATTATTAGCTCGGTGATTCTGGCCTTTGCCAACAAGCTACAACAGGGCGAGCGCTGGCTGGTTTTCCGCACCGGCGCGGAGGAAATTCTCAAAGAGATTTACTTTTTCCGCACCGTTTTGCAGCAGCAAGCCGAGCGCGGGCAGTGGCTCACCGAACGGGTGGCAGCCATTCAACGCCAGGTTTTTGAGGGCGTCGGCGGTGAGTTGGTTTTGAAGCCCTATACCGGCCCGGTCCCACCTTACTATTCCCCCAACAACCTTGACAGCGACCCCGGCTTTTCAAACCTGCTGGCCCAGGATTACATCCGCTTCCGCCTGGATAACCAGCTCGACTATCATTCCAACAAAATTGTCGAGCTGCAAAGGATGCGCACCCAACTGCAAGCGGCCATTTTTATCTTTGGCGGGTTGGGCACCCTGCTGGCGGCATGGCCGGGCGGCATTTTTAGCATTTGGGTCGCCCTGACCACCTCGCTGGCGGCGGCCTTTACCGCCTGGCTGGAACTGCGCCGGCTCGATTCGACCATTAATAACTACAGCCAGCTCATTCTTGAGCTAAAGATTATCCGCGATCATTGGCTCAGCCTGTCCCCCGCCCAGCAAACCGGCGACGAGTTTTTCAAAATGGTCACGGCCACCGAAAGAGTCCTGTGGAGCCAACACAACCAGTACATCAGCGAAATGCGCCGGGCTGTGGCCGAACTGAAAGGCAAAGAAGACGACCTGATGAGCAAGGCGCTGAACATGCCTGCCTCGCCGGTGATTGATGCAGCGCTGCTGGAGCAGGCTCAAAAAGCGATGGTGGTCGCGGCTAAAGTTTTGCCCAAGATTGGCGTCTCCGAAGAAGTGATCTCGGTGGCCGAGGCAGCGGTTGATAATCTGGTCAAGGTGGCGGGTCCCAAAGATACAAGCACAGCCAATGGAACTGAGGAGCAACCCACCGCCGCTCCAGCCGATTTACCCAAAGCGGCAACAGAACCGGCCGCTACTCAGCCGGATTCAAGGGGAGAGATCAGCCCCAAAAAACTCAAAGGCTTGCCCCACGCCTTTGTAGTGATGCCCTTTGGCCGCAAGCAAAGTTCGGATGGCCGCTGGATAGATTTCAACGCCATATACCAGGATTTGATCAAACCGGCCCTCATCGAAGCCGGCTTTGAGCCGTTCCGGGCCGACGAAGAGAGCGTCAGCGGCGATATTTTGACCGACATGTTCCAGGAACTGCTGCTGGCCGATCTGGTCATTGCCGATTTGAGCATTGACAATGCCAATGTATTTTATGAACTGGGCGTACGCCACTCGATGCGCAAACGCGGGCTGGTTCATATCCAATCGGGGCGCTCCTACATGCCGTTTGACATTTTTAACGTCCGCACTGTGCCCTACCACACCGACAAAATTGGCCGGCCCGACCCCGAATTTCTGGAAAAAGACCGCCAGGCCATTGCCAAAATTGCCCGCGAAACCTGGGCCTCCAGCCAGGACCGGATTCACAGTCCTATTTTTAATCTTCTCGACGGTTTGGAAGAGCCGAATCGTAAGTCGCTCCGCACTCCCCTGGCCACCGGCTACTGGCGCGAACACAAAGAGTGGGAAGAGCGGGTTGAAATTGCTCAACGGCAAAAGCGCATTGGCGATGTTTTGCTGCTGACCGAAGAAGTGAGCAACCCGCTGATTAAAGAAGATGTCATTGCCGAGGCCGGCAAAGCGCTGCGCAGCCTGGGCCGCCACGAATTGGCCTTGCAGCAATATCGAGCGGGGTTAAAAATCAACCCCAGAAATTCCGAGTTTCGCCGCGAGGAGGCGTTTCATCTGGCCCGGCTGGGCCGCTATGATGAAGCGATTGTGAAATTGGAGCGCCTGCTCGAGGATGAACCGGGCAATATCGAAGCCATCTCTTACTTGGGCCGAATTTACAAAGAGATGTGGATAAATGAATGGACGCATATCGAGGATGAACAGGAGCGCCAGAAAAAAGCGTTCTTGACCGGCTACTGGTTGAAAAGAGCTATTGATACCTACCTTTCCGGCTACAGTTTAGACCAAAATCACTTTTATTCCGGCGGAAACGCCCTGACTCTGGCCCTGCTGCTGGACAATCTGGTGCAGCATTTCGACAGCGACATTGACCCCGAATGGCAGGCAACCCGGCAGCAAATAGCCTTACTCAAAGGGGCGGTTCAGTTTACTCTGGAAAGTCAAGCCCAACGGAACAGCAGCAATTTCTGGGCTTTCATCGGCCTGGCCGATTTGGCCGTCTGTGTAGCCGAAGAGCCTAAAGCTGTTACCAGGGCCTACCAAAAGGCGTTGACCCTGGCCGGGCAAAATCGTTTTGCCCTGAAATCCACCCTGGCCCAATTGGAATTGTTCAAATCTTTGAATTTTCGCCCAGAGTTTGTCAATGCCGGTCTGACCCTGCTGCAAGAAGAGATCAAAAAATTGGAGGCGGAAGATCATGCGGCGGAGGATAAGAACCGCAATATCTTCCTCTTCTCCGGCCACATGATTGATCGGGCTGACCGCCACGAGCCGCGCTTCCCGGCGGGGATGGAAAAAGAGGCCCGCGAGCGCATTGAAAAGGCTTTGAATAAGATGAACGCGGATGCAAATGATATGGCAATTATTCCGGGGGCAGCTTGCGGCGGAGACATCCTCTTTATTGAAGCCTGCTTAAAACGAAACATGCGCGTTGAGGTTTTACTGCCCTTTACCGAAGCCGACTTTATCAAGGAGTCGGTCAGCTTTGCCGGGGATGAGTGGGTAACTCGCTTCTACACTATTCGCAATCACCCCAATGTTTCGATCCAATACCAGGTTGACCGGCTCGGGCCGCTACCGTTGGGCGATAATCCCTACGAGCGCAATAATCGCTGGGCGCTCTACGCCGCCCTGATTTATGGCATTGACCGCATTCGTTTTATTGCTTTATGGGATGGCAAAGGCGGCGACGGCCCCGGCGGCACCGGCCATATGATGGAAGAGGTTCGCCGCCTGGGCGGCATCACCGAACACCTCGACACCACCAAGTTCGACTACTGGCAGGCTAAGGGCAAGGTAGGCAAAGTGTTGGACATGCTGGCCGAAGGTCAGTAAGAATCCAAGGGAGCCAACGCCTTTTGACAAAAAGCTAAACTGTCGCGCAGGTTTTTCCTGAGCCTGACCTCATCCTCAGCTTGCAGGCTGGTCGGGCCGAGTTCCAGAGAAACGAGGCCGGCAAATTGATCCTTAGTCAGTTCAGCCAGAAAAGCCGCCAAGGGTAAAGAGCCGTTGTATAATAATTGGTGCTCGTGGCCGTTGAAGTTGGATAGGTGGATGTGAGCCACTTGGGGCTTGATCTGCCGATAAAACTCTAGCAAATCCGCCCGCCAGGTCCCGACGTGGGTAGTATCGAGGGTGAGGTGTTGAAACTGGTTCAACTGGCGGGCATTGTTGAAATGGTACGGTTCCAACTGCCAGGGGCCAAGCCAACGGCGCGGCATATTCTCTACGGCAATTTTTACCGCTGTTTGCGCTTGAAAATGGGGTAATTCCTGTTGCAGCCAGCGGCCCAGCGCGCCCGGACCGGCCACGGGAATGGGAATAGACAATTTCCAATGCCGCTGCGGGGCCAGCACCACGCTCTGCAAGCGCACCCACCGCGCCGGTGGATGAACGACCACCGTCTGCGCCCCCAATGACTCGGCCAGGCAGACGCTGTGCTGGATCAGGCTGACCGGGTCGTGCTTCCAGCCGGGGGGAAAGCTGGCAAAGGGGCTGTGGACCGCCAGAATCGGCAAATTGTGGCGAGCCATCAACTTTTCCAGGTGGGGCAGGTGATGCGTCTCGCGCCGCCAATCCACCATCAATTCAACTCCGTCGAAGCCGGTTTCAGCCGCCAAGGCCATGGCCGTATCAAGATCAAAATTAAACAGCGAGCCGGTCGAGAGGATAATTGGGCTGGTCATTCCGCTTGATGGCGCTGCTTAATCATCATGGTCCGCTTGAAACTGATAACCTTAACCCCCGCCTGATTGTAACCCTCCGAAGCAACCGTCACAATCCCCCAGCCGGGCCGTGAGCGCGACTCGCGCAGGGCCAACACTTCGGATTGGGCGTAAATGGTATCGCCGTGAAAAACCGGCGCGTGGTGGATAACTTCGTCCAGTTGCAGGTTGAAGCCATTCTGGCTCAGGTCAATCACACTCATCCCCACCACCACCCCCAGGGTTAAAATTCCATCCACCACCGGGCGGCCAAATTCGGTTTTGGCGGCATAATCGGCGTTGAAGTGGAGCGGGTTCAGGTTCAGGGTGATGTGGCTGAACCACATATTATCGGCTTCAGAAATGGTTTTGCCGTAGGGATGGCGGTAAATATCGCCCACTTCAAAATCCTCAAAATAGCGGCCGGTCCAACCAGGTTTGAGGGTCATTTTAAAATATCCGAAATCAACGTCAAACCAGCAATTTTCTTAAAATCTGTATCGGCTGAAATAAGAGGCATTTGCAAATGGAGGGCTGAGGCGGCAATAACGGCATCGGGTATCTTGAAACGATATTGCCGCCGAATCAGAATCGTTTGGTCAATTATTTCTGAGGTTAACTCTACTCGGTGGCAAAGGGACAAAAAGGCTTTAATCAAGTCCATTTCACTTTGGGTCAAGTGACTGGCCGAAAGCAACTCGATTTCTGAAATAGCCGAAAAGTAAATCTCCGGTGTACTAACCACCAAGTTGGTAATTTTGCTCTGGCCTTCAAAAAAGTAAATAAAAGCGTTGGTATCCAAAAGGATTTTATTGCCATTCACTGCGGATTTCCTTTTGGAACGTCAGGCCGTCCTTTTCCCATTTCAAAATACCGCTATATTTTAGCCGATTTAGTTGAGCCGTGTAACTTTTGACTAACTCCTGTAACATTTCCTCGGAGTTGCCGTGAAATTTCTGCTGGAGAAGTTCGGTTAGTTGTTTTTCTAAAATACGGTCTTGAATTTGCAGGGTAAGCATAAATGCCTCGCTTTCATCGCCTCTATCACTTTTTGACAAAGATTCTGCTGCCGGTTTATGGTTGAGCCAACCAATTGAAAATGCGCCGCCCCCGAACTGCCGGAACAGTCTGGCGAACTATAGATATTTTACCGACTCTTTGGGCTTCTGTAAACTGTGCGGCCAGCTTTGACCTTTTTGGTTGGGGGTGGCCGTTTTGATTGGCCTAAAATCTATTCGGCTTCGGAAATGGTTTTGCCGTAGGGGTGGCGATAGATATCGCCGACTTCAAAATCCTCAAAATAGCGGCCGGTCCAGCCGGGTTTGAGTGTCATTCAATCTCCTTGAGAAAATTAACCACAGATGACACAGATTTCACAGATTTTTTGCGGAGGCTAACGCCCTCGAAATAACCCGCCGCCGGGCTGGCAAGGCCAGCTACACTGAAAAGTAACTTCGCCAGCAAACTGACGTTCAAAATTCGACGGGTAGGCGCTCGGGTTGATTGAGTTGTTAGCCAGCCCTGGCCCTGCCCCAATTACTACTCCCAAATAATAAATTATGCTATGGCTCCTTGCTCTCTATAAGGAGATGTTTGCCAGTAACACTTCTTGCCTATAACAATAAATATTGGGCCTTTACTATCCGCTCTTCTCCAAAAATCATCAATTGACATTGGGTTTTCTGTGTACGGGAAAAAATCTAAATATATCTCATCATCAAAAAAACGAATGTTTAACTGGAATATTATGCTAAAATCGTAATTCCTCGTCTTTTCCAAGATAAACTTGGTGATTTCCACGATTTCAAAAGTCAAATTTATCCAGTTATTTGGGGGAGCAAGGGTTAGATCTTGTGTACCAACCGTGATACAGACGCTATAGGGTTTAGATTTGCTAAACAGTTCAAAGCTCACATTATGAATTACTGCATCGTGAAAAGTTCCGAAGTGTTTTTCTAATTCGGCTAAAGTATCAGGTGATAATTCTTTTCTCATAAGACTGTATTTGGAATACGAAAATCGTTTTCGGCTGGCTAACAACAAATTATACTCAAACAACTCACGCCAAAATGTAAAGGCACAGAGGTTTTATAGTTTTCACCTCTGTTATCCCCGCAAAAAAAACCACCAAAGCGCCGCAATGAGCGAGGTAAGCACGCAGCCGGCGGCGGCCACCATCAAGCCACAGGCAATGGGGGTGTACCCTAACTCAAACTGCCGTTCATCCACGCTGAGCATGCTGCTTAATTTTCTCCTGCCAGAAGTCCATTTTTTCGCATTTGCAGGGGTTGGCCTGCTTGGGTCCGCCGGGGCGATAGCTGTGCGGGCAGCTTTGGGCCATGCCCCCATGAAACGCGGGCGCAGAATGGTGGATATGCCACCAGTGACCCTCGCCGCCCATGTAGCCGCAGTTATTAGCCATGGCCTGCAAGTCGAAGCTGGTGCCCAGGCTTTCGGTAGGGATGGGGTAGGGAACGGCGCAGCCGTAGCGGCGGTCGAAGATGCAATGCCGGGGCACATCAGCCGGTTTATGCCAGAAGCGGCCCAGGCGTTTGAGAAAGCTAAAAAAATTATACAATCGTCTGCTCTGGGTTTTCCTTGTTACAGAATTAGGTAAATTGTCAGGATTTAACGTGTCAAGTTCCTGGCATGTCATTTCGAGCGCTAGCGAGAAATCTTCTTGCTCACTATAGCACTTTAGACTGTGGTAACGAAGATTCCTCCCTCCGGTCGGAATGACATAACAGTCTCGGAGGTATCTACTCACTTTTTCGTCCGGTACGTAAATACACGCACCACGCACTACGCACCACGTTTCACGCCCCACGTCCCGCCGGTTCGTAAAGCTCAATCAACACCCCGTGCGCCGATTTAGGATGGATAAAGATATAGCGGTCGCCGCGTTTATTGGTGCGGATTTCGCCCAGCACTTCCATACCCTTGGCGACCAGCGTTTGGGTCGTCTCTTCGATATTATCTACTTCCAGACAGACATGATGCATCCCTTCCCCTTTTTTAGCCAAATACTTGGCTACCCCGGAGTCAGCCGTGGTGGGCTGGATCAACTCCACTTCGCCGGTGGCGGTGGGAAAATAAGCCACTTTGACGGCCTCGGCCGGTTCCTCATTGACCGCCGTCAGCGGCAGGCCAATCGCATCTCGATAGACCGCAATGGCTTTGTCTATATCTTCCACGACGATAGCGATATGATTTAATTTGGTACTCATTGTTGCTCCTTGAAAATAATCCACAGATTACGCAGATTTCGCAGATAAAGAATTAAAAATCTGTAGTGGTCAAGACGAGGTTGAACTGAATAGGTCGTAAAATCTCACGCGAAGCCGCCAAGAACGCCAAGAAAACAATAAAATCTTTGCGACTTTGCGGCTTTGCGTGAGATAGTTGAGTCTAATATCTTGTTGACTACTACATAAAGAATTAAAAATCTGTGCCATCTGCGAAATCTACAGATTTCTATTCTTGGTGATGTGTTGTAGGCTCATCTTGGGTTAGTTCTCTGTCCCCCTCAAACTTTTCCAGCAGCATTTGCACCGCTACGGTCGCGGGCATGCTCCCGGCCAGCACCGCCTGTTCGATTTGCGGGCGAATACTCTTGACGCCGGGGTGGTTGAAGAAAAGTGTTTTGAGATGTTCTTCAATCATGGCCTGCATCCAATCCAGAATTTGGGCCTGGCGGCGGGCGGCAAATACACCGGAAGCAGCGGTGGTCTCACGAAACGCTTCAATCACCGCCCAGATTTCGGCAATGCCTTCGCCGGTCAAGGCGGAACAGGTAAAAGCCTGTACATGCCAGCCTTCGGTGGCCGAGGAGAGAAAGCGCAAAGCGCGGGCATATTCGGCTCTGGCAGCTTGGGCGCGGACTTTGTTTTCGCCGTCGGCCTTGTTGACCACCAGCGCATCGGCCAGCTCGATGATGCCTCTTTTGATGCCTTGCAGTTCGTCGCCTGCGCCGGCCAGCATCAGCAGCAGAAAAAAATCCACCATCGAGCGAACCGTCGTTTCGCTCTGGCCCACGCCGACCGTTTCAACCAGGATGACATCAAAACCGGCGGCTTCGCAGACCAGCATCGTTTCCCGGCTTTTGCGGGTCACACCGCCCAGCGTCCCCCCCGACGGCGAAGGCCGGATAAAGGCTTTTGGTTCGCGGGACAGCCGCTCCATACGGGTTTTGTCGCCCAAAATGCTGCCCCGGCTGACGCTGCTGCTGGGGTCAACGGCCAGCACCGCCAGGCGATGCCCCTGCTCGCACAAATACGTACCCAGAGCTTCGATAAAGGTGCTTTTGCCCACGCCCGGCACGCCGGTTATGCCCACGCGAATGGAACGGCCCGTGTGCGGCAACAACTGCTTCAACACTTCCTGGGCCAGTTCCATGTGGGCCGGGGCATTGCTTTCAACCAGGGTGATGGCCCGCCCCAGAATGGTCCGGTCGCCGGCCAATACGCCCTGCACGTAGTCGTCAAGGCCAAGCTGGCGGCGGCGAATCAGGGGCGGGTCTGGCTGGATTTGACCCCCACCCAGACCCGTTCCTCGCGCCAGGCCGTCATGGCTGGCTTCAATGCCTTTCATGACCCGGCTGGCAAATTCCTGACCCGCTTGCGGTGGGGTCCATTCCGGTTTCTGGCTTTCCTCAGGCATGGGCAGGCATAGGCGCAACCCGACGCTTCAACTCCTCAACCACCTTTTGCGCGGCGATGGGGATAATCGTCCCCGGCCCGAAGATGGCCGAAGCGCCATTGGCCCGCAGATATTCATAATCCTGGGCGGGAATGACCCCGCCCACCACCACCATAATATCCTCGCGGCCCAGTTTTTTCAATTCATTGACCAGTTGCGGCAGCAGCGTTTTGTGCCCGGCGGCCAGCGAGCTAAAGCCGACCACATGCACGTCATTTTCAACCGCCTGGCGGGCCGTTTCCTGGGGCGTCTGGAAGAGCGGGCCGATATCCACGTCAAAGCCCATATCGGCAAAGGCGGTGGCGATGACCTTGGCCCCCCGGTCGTGGCCATCCTGGCCCATCTTGGCTACAAGGATGCGCGGGCGGCGGCCTTCCAACTGCTCAAACTCATCGGCCATGCGCCTGACCACGGCAATTTCTTCCTCTTCGCCAAACTCGCTGCTGTAGATGCCGGTAATCGAGCGGATGACGGCCTTGTGCCGGCCAAAGACCTTTTCCAAAGCGCTGGAAATCTCGCCCAGGCTGGCCCTGGCGCGGGCCGCCTCGATAGATAGGGCCAGCAGGTTGCCATGGCCGTTTTCGGCGGCGTCGGTCAGCGCGTTCAGCGCCGCCTCAACCCTGGCTTCATCCCGCTCCGCCCGCAGCCGGGCCAGCCGCTCAAGTTGCGCCTGGCGCACGGCGGTATTGTCCACCTCTAAAATTTCAATGGGTTCTTCTTTGTCCAGGCGATAGCGATTGACGCCGACAATTGTTTCCTTGCCGGAGTCAATATGCGCCTGCCGGCGGGCCGCGGCCTCTTCAATGCGCATCTTGGGCAGGCCGGTCTCGATGGCTTTGGCCATCCCACCCAGCGACTCGACCTCCTGGATATGGCCCCAGGCGCGGTGCATCAGCGCATCGGTGAGAGCCTCGACGTAGAAGGAGCCGCCCCAGGGGTCAACCACCCGGCAAATGCCGGTTTCGTCTTGCAGGTAAAGCTGGGTGTTGCGGGCAATCCGGGCCGAGAAGTCGGTCGGCAGGGCAATAGCCTCGTCCAGCGAATTGGTGTGCAAAGATTGGGTGTGGCCCAACGCGGCGGCCATCGCTTCCATGCAGGTGCGGACTACATTATTGAACGGGTCCTGCTCGGTCAGGCTCCAGCCCGACGTTTGGGAGTGGGTCCGCAGCGACATCGAGCTGTCCTTTTTGGGGTTGAACTGCTTGATGAGCTTGGCCCACAGCAGGCGGGCGGCCCGCATTTTGGCGACTTCCATAAAGTAGTTCATGCCGATAGCCCAGAAGAAGGACAGGCGCGGGGCAAAGGTATCAATGTCCATGCCCGCTTTGAGGCCGGTGCGAACATATTCCAGGCCATCGGCCAGGGTGTAGGCCAGTTCCAGGTCGGCGGTGGCCCCGGCTTCCTGCATGTGGTAGCCGGAGATGCTGATGCTGTTGAACTTGGGCATATTTTGGGCGGTAAAGGCAAAAATATCGCCGATAATCCGCATGGACGGTTCGGGCGGGTAGATGTAGGTATTCCGCACCATATATTCTTTGAGAATGTCGTTCTGGATGGTGCCGGTCAACTGCTCGTGTTTGACCCCCTGCTCTTCGGCGGCGACAATGTAAAACGCCAGGACCGGCAAAACCGCCCCGTTCATGGTCATCGAAACCGACATCTGGTCCAGGGGAATCCCATCGAACAGGATTTTCATATCCAAAATGGAGTCAATCGCCACCCCCGCTTTACCCACATCGCCCACCACGCGGGGGTGGTCCGAGTCGTAGCCTCGGTGCGTGGCCAGGTCAAAAGCAATGGACAGCCCTTTCTGCCCGGCGGCCAGGTTGCGGCGATAAAAAGCGTTGCTTTCCTCCGCCGTGGAGAAGCCGGCGTACTGGCGCACCGTCCAGGGTCGGGTAACATACATGGTCGGGTAGGGGCCGCGCAAAAACGGCGGCAGCCCGGCCACGTAGCCCAGATGCTCCAGATTTTGGGTGTCGGCCCCGGTGTAGAGCGGCTTGACGTCAATCTGCTCCATCGTTTTCCAGATAAACTCTTCGACCGGCAGGCCGGTTTCTTTTTCAAACTGCTCGCGCCAGCTTTTTTCATCCACCGCGGGATAAGCGGCGTCGAAATCCAATTGGGTAAAATCAGGATTTTTGCTCATCATCAGCCTCCTACACCGAGCTTCTGCTGCAAGCTCGACAACATTTCAACCACATTGGCCCGCACATGGATAAAATCATCCACCCCGGCCGCCCGGTGCGCCTCAACCTGGTCGGTGGGATAACCGGCCAGAATTACCAGCGTGTCGGGTTTGGCCGCCTTGATTTGTTGGGTCAGCGGGGGTACCAGTTCGGGGTAGCTCTCGTCGGTGGAGCAGATGACGACAATGGGCGCGCCGGAAGCAAGGGCAGCCTGGGCGGCCTGGCCAACCGTGCCAAAACCGTCGTTGCCGATAACCTCAAAGCCGCCCACCTGGAAAAATCCGGTCGAGAAGTCGGCGCGGGCCTTGTGCTGCGGAATTGGCCCCATATTGGCCAAAAAAACTTTGGGCCGGCTGCCGGTTTTCGCCTGAAATCCTTCGGCGGCCCGGCGCAGCGCCTCAAATCTTTCGGCCAGGCGATGACTGCGCAGGGGCGTAATCGTCATGGGCGTCTCATCGCCCTGGCGCAGCGTCCGGGCGATTTCGCCCAGGGTGGCCCCGGCCAAAGCCGCCTCAATCGCCATTTCGATCACCTGGTCTGGGCCGGCATTGAGCATATTGGCCAATTTTTCCAGGACCACCGTGCTGGCCTCGTTGTCCAGCGCGGTGCGATATTCGCCGATGTGAGCGGCGCGTTTTTTGCGCAAGGTTTCATAGTCAGAGGTGCGGGTGGCGATAGGAGTTTCGTTGAGATTGGGGTATTGATTGGTCCCGACCAGAATATCCCGGCGCAAAGCCAGGTTTGTCTGGCGTAGTTCGGCGGTTTGAGCAATCTGTTCCTGGGGAAAACCGGCAGCCAACGCTGCGGCCATACCGCCCTGTTTCTCGACTTCCTGGAACAGCGCCCAGGCTTGGCGGGCCACTTGGTCGGTCAGCTTTTCGACATACCAGGCCCCGCCCGCCGGGTCAATCACCCGGGTCAGGTGGCTTTCCTGCTGCAAGATGATTTGGGTGTTGCGGGCAATGCGCCGGGAAAATTCGTCGGGCAGGCCAATGGCTTCGTCAAAACAACCGACATGCAAACTGTCACAGCCGCCGGCCACGCCGGCAAAAGCCTCGGTGGTGGCGCGGAGCATGTTGACATAGGGATCGTAAACGGTTTTGTTGTAGGCCGAGGTGCGGACGTGCAGCGCCATCTTCTGAGAGTCGGCGCCGCCGCCAAAGGCAGCAACGGCTTTGGCCCAGAGCAGCCGGGCCGCCCGCAGCTTGGCGACTTCCATAAAATAGTTGGCCCCGACCGAGAAGGAGAAGCGAATGCGAGGAGCAACGTCATCAATAACTAGGTTGCGGGCCAGCATCTCGCGCACATATTCAACTACCGTAGCCAGCACAAAGGCCAACTCCTGCACGGCATGCGCGCCGCTGTTGTGATAGGGCTGGCTGTGAACCGTAACCATGCGCAGGTGAGGGGCATTGGCTCTGGCCCAGGTGATGAGTTGGGCCATGCGGTCATAGCCGCCGGCCAGCGAGCGGGGATAACTGCCCGATTGGGCCAGGACGCCCAACGGGTCCATCTCGATGCCGCCGCGCAGTTTTTCAACCGCTTTTTTCTGCCGCCGCACCAGGGCCGTCAGCATTGCCGTGGTCGGCAGCGCCGCCGAGATAGCCTGTATATACAGCGGCGTCTGTTCCAAATCAATCCCGGCCAAAGCTCTGGCCAGGTCATCCACGGTGGCAATGGAGACGCCCCCCTGCCCCACCTCGCCCGCGCCGGCCTCGTCGGGGTCGTGGCCCAGCAGGGTCGCCGTATCCAGGATGAGGGTCAGGGCTGTCTGGCCGCGTTCCAGATCGTGCCGGGCGGCCTGGTTGAACTCTTCGGGGGTGCTGTAGGGAAGTTCCTGGGCGATGAGCCATGGCTCGGCAACGTAACCGGCGGCGCGGCTGCCCCGCACAAAGGGGTAAAGGCCGGGCCAGGAGTTGACGTGAGCCAGACCGGCGACATCTTCTTGCCGGTACATGGGCTGCAACTCAATGCCTTCATAAGTTTTGCCGATTAACTTCTTCTCAAAAGGCACGCCCTTGAGGGTTTGTTCGGCAGCCTGTCGCCAGGCTTCATAAGAGGGGGCTGTAAATTCACTTAACAGCCGCCCCTTGCCCGAAACGGGCTGCTCTTGGTTTGCCATAGAGTATCCTCCTTGTAAATAAGACCGGGAACAGGTCAGGCCCTACGGCAGAGGCCCGGTTGCCGGTCCTCGGTCTCCGGTCATTACCAGTAAAAAATTTTCACATTTCACGTTATTCGAACATGTTTCAGGAGGCATGGGTGATTATTATAACCCGCGCCTGAACACTGCCAAAATTCTCGCTATTTTAATAGCCAAAAGGGGCGAAAATCTTTTCCATGATAGGGTTCAACCTCAACCCTCACAAGTGCCAAATGTCATAGTTTGGATAGGTCATGTTTCCCGATTGAGAAAAATAGCACAATTAGCCCGAAATAAAAAAGCCTCTCATTGTAACATCCCCTCGTTTGAAATTTGTTTGTATCCCACTGGCCCAGAAAGGGCAATTTGTTCATAACCTCAAATATGAATAAGATAGAAGCGATTTACGATTGGATTTACGATTTTGGATTTTTAATCTCCAATCTCTAATCTCCATTCACCCCAGGAGGCAGACCTATGACAAAAATCATCCTTCTCGGCGGGGCCGGGATCATTGGCAAAGTGATTGCCCGCGATTTGGCTCTGACCGGCGACGTGGCCGAAATTGTGGTGGCCGATTTGAACGAGGCCGGGGCGCAGGCAACGGTGGATAAGGCCGCACCCGGCGACAGCCGTTTTAAGGCGGCGGCCATTGACGTGACCGACCAGGCGGCGCTGGTCAAGCTGCTGCGCGGAGCGGACTGCGTGATCAACAGCGTCCAGTATTACTTCAACCTTGACGTGATGCGGGCCTGCCTGGAGGCGGGCTGCCATTACCTGGATTTGGGCGGGCTGTTCCACACCACCCGCAAGCAGTTGGGACTGAACGAGGATTTTCAAACCAAAGGGCTGACTGCCATCCTCGGCCTCGGCTCCTGCCCCGGCATTGCCAATGTCCAGCCGGCCCTGGTGGCCGACCGCTTCGACGCCATCCGCTCGATCAAAATTTACAACGGGGCGACGACCGACTCCAGGGACAGTCTGGCCTGGCCCTACTCCCTGGCGACCATCCTGGACGAGATGACCGAAAAGCCGGTCGTTTTCCGCGACGGGCAATTTGTGGAGATGGAGCCGCTGTCGGAGGAGGAAGCCTTTGATTTTCGCGCCCCCATCGGCCACCGCCTGGCCCACCTGACCCTCCACTCCGAGGCGGCCACGCTGCCGCTCAGTTATGCCCACAAAGGGGTGCAGGAGTGTTTCTTCAAAATCAATTTTTTTGGCTACAGTGAAAAAGCCTTCCGCCGTTTGCAGGGGTTGACCCAACTGGGCCTGGGCGACAAGACCCCGGTCAGGGTCAAAGCCAAACTACCGGGTGGGGAGTTGGTTGAGGCCGAAGTGCGTCCCCGCGATGTATTGAGCGAAGTTCTGCTCCGCAGCGAGGCTACCCAACGCGGCGAGAATCCCGGCTTTAAGGATATTGCGACGGTGGTCGAGGGAAGCAAAAATGGCCGGCCGCTGACCATTCGAGTAGATACGACGGCCTGGCCTCATCCCGATTTTGGCGTCAGCGGCGGGACGCTGGTGGTCGGCGTGCCGCCGGCGGTGGTCGCTCGCTGGCTGGCGGCCGGGGAGGTGGCGGCCAAAGGAGTTTGTCCGCCGGAAACCAGCATTGATCCGGGGCGTTTCTTCAAAGCGTTAGCCGAGCGCCGCATCCACACCGAAATAACGGTAACAGAGCAAATAGTTTAAATGTGGCGCGTAATGCGTCATACATAAAAGCCGGCTTTGAGTGAAATCACTTATGCCCAATTCGCAAGCCTTCAATCTCCAACCTCAAGCTCAAACCTGGCTTGTTTCCGCTATTCACTTAGCGGGCCTGACCCTCCTCACCCTGCACCTGGCCGCCCCCCACCTACCCGAAGCGACCTTCTGGAGCCTGTGGCCCTATACCTTTTTACCATCCTGGCTCGGCTGGACGCTGGCTTTGCTGGCCGGCGCATTGATTATCCCGGCCATCAATCAAATGGTCCTGGCAGGATTACGATTTACGATTTACGATTTACGATTTACGATTTATATTTCACGCCTCACGCCTCACGCCTGGTTTGCCCTCATCGCCCTCTTCTCCGGGCTGCTCTTTTGGCTGGCCCGGCTGCGCCATCTGCGCTGGGGCGACTCCTATCTACTGACCAAAGCTCTCTCCACGCCCGATTTGGACCTGCGGGTCATTTACAATTGGCAGGCCCCGTTCACCGTCTTTTTGCACCAGCGACTGTGGCAGTTTGTGGCTGAACCGCTGCTCGGCTGGCCGGTGGAGACCGTTTACGCGACGACCAGTATTATCTGCGGCGTATTTTTTGTTTATTTATTACTCACTTTTGCCGCCCGCCTGGGCCGCAGCCCTCTGGAAAGCGCAGTCATAGCCGGGCTGGTCCTGACCACAGGCTCGATGCAGTTGTTTTTTGGCTATGTTGAAAATTACACCGTTATCTCGTTGGGGCTGCTGGCGACGCTCTTTTTGGGCTGGCGGGCGTTAGCCGGAGAGATTGCCCTGATTTGGCCGGTGCTGGCCCTGTCGCTGACCAATGCTTTTCATCCTTCGACAGTTTTTTTGTGGCCGGGGATATGGCTGTTAAGCTGGCTGTACTGGCGGCGAGGCCGTGTCTCACCGGTCGGGGCGATCTGGCAAATCCTACTCCCGCCGCTGTTGATTGGGGCGAGCGTGTTGGCCCTGATGGAAAGCGGCGGTCATGGCCTGGCCGCGCTGTTGGGCCAGGATCGGCCCGGCGGCGGCGATGGGGTCTGGTTTGTGCCCCTGTTTGAAATTGACCCGGAATGGCAAAAGTATCAACCCTACACCATGTTTTCGGCGGCGCACCTGCTGGACTGGCTCAACGTCCATTTGCTCATTTCCCCGGTTGGTTTGCCCCTGCTCGTCCTGATTTTGACCGCCCGCTTCCGCTTCGGCCTGCCCCTGTTCGAGCGGCCCGGCGAGCGTGATTTTGGCTACTTCTTGACCGTGATGGCCGCTATGTATGTCCTGCTGACCTGGCTGTGGAACCCCGATTACGGCGGGCGCAAGGATTGGGATTTGTTCGCGCCGTCGGCTTTTGTCTATACCCTGCTGGCCAGCCTGCTGCTCGTCCGGGCCGTAGCGGATCGGATGAAACTCGCCCAGGCCAGCCTCTTCCTTATCGCCGTTTCCCTGCTGCACACCGCCGCCTGGATTTTTGCCAATACTCACCCCCTGCCCAGGGAGTAATTGAGTAGTCAGTAACCAGAAGTCAGAGATTTTTTTCTGACTACTGGTTTAGGATAAATGGGCAATTGACTTCACCCCGGCGTAGCCTGTACAATCGGTTTGTAGTTAATGTTAACTCCCCTGATGACAGATGCGCGACGCCGATTTACAGGAACTCCAAAAAGATACCTTTACCGTTGTCATTTTTTTGGTGGCAACGTTGGCCTTGATTTTGTTCTATGTTATGCTGCTGGCCCAATCTTTTGCTGCCCCGGCCAACCAAGGAGATTACCGCTTCTGGTGGCTGCCCTCCACCATGACCGCTGTTGTTTGTCTCCTCAGCTATAAATTATACCACGATGACCATTTTCGCTGGGCCACCTATGTTTTTGTAGGAGGTCTGGTCCTGATAGTCCTCTCTTTTATGCTGTGGCCCAAGGGGGATTTCAGTACACTGCACGTCTATTTGCTGCTGCTGATTGTGGCCATGGCCGGTTTGTTGATCAGTCCCCAGGCAGCCGCGCAGACCGCCATCTTTGCCGTAGTCGTAACGCTACTGGCTGCGTTTTATTTTTACGGGTTTTCCTGGCAAACGGCTCGCCCTTTGATTGCGCCGTTATTGATGACCTGCGGCATGGCTGTGGTTAGTTGGGTCAGTTCCGACCATCTGACAACGGCCATGGGCTGGGCGCTGAACAGCCAGGAACGCGCTCACCAGCGAACACAGGAACTTTTTGAAAGCCAGCAGGAATTAAAAAAAGCCTACCAACTCCTGGAAACCACCAACCTCCGGCTCAAAGCCGCCGAAGCCGCCGCCGTCGAAGCAAACCGGCTGAAAACGCGCTTTATTACCAACCTCAGCCACGAACTACGCACTCCTTTGAATGCGATCATCAACTTCTCTTATATTCTCTCCAAAAGTCATCACGGCACTGTTACCCCGGAGCAGGCTGACTATCTCAACCGCATTCACAACTCCGGCGAACTGTTATTACAAATTGTGAACGACTTGTTGGACCTGGCCAAAATCGAAGCCGGCCAGATGGAGCTATTTAAAGAGCAGGTTGACCTGGCGGCGGTGAGCCAGAGCGTCATGACGACTGTTTCCGGCTTGATCACGGATAAGCCGATTGAGCTGCGCCAGGAAATCGCCCCGGCGCTGCCCCGCATCATTGGCGATGAAACCCGTTTGCGGCAGGTGCTGCTCAATCTGCTGGGCAACGCCGCCAAGTATACCGATCGGGGCAGCATTACCCTCCGTGCGGCTCAAAGCGACGATGGTTTTGTCAAAGTGAGCGTCATTGATACCGGCATTGGTATCCGCCCCGAGGATTTTGAGCGGATTTTTGAGGAGTTTCAGCAAACCGAGGAAGCCTTTGCCTTGAGAAAAGTGGGCACGGGGCTGGGTCTGCCCATCAGTAAAAAGTTTGTCGAGTTACACGGCGGGAAATTATGGGTTGAAAGTAGACCGGGGCACGGCGCGGCTTTCCATTTTACCCTGCCCATTGCCCCCGCTGACCTCCCGCTGCCTGAAATTCCACCGGTGTTGAGCCAAAATTTTGTAGAAAGTAAGGTAACAACCTCATGAAAACCAGCCTGGAAAACGCAACCATTATTGTGGTTGAGGATGATCCTAATTCTTATTTAGCCACCCTTGACCTGCTCAAAATGGAAGGCGCAACTTCGGTTCACTGCTGTAGTTCCGGCAACAGCGCCATTGCCCTGGCCGAAAGCCTGCCTCAGGTAGACCTGTTTTTGGTTGACATCTACATGCCCGGCGAAACCGGCTATGATATCATCAAACGGATTCGCAGCCATCCCCAACTGGCGCAAAGTAAAGTAGTCGCCTTGACCGCCAGCGTGATGTACGATGATATCCGGCGGGTCAAAGAAGCTGGATTTGATAGTTTTATCGGCAAACCGGTTCGCCCGGTGCGATTTGCCAACCAGGTTCGCGAGATCTTGAGCGGAGAAGTTTTGTGGGAATGGCGTTAATCCTCACTCACCCTTTCAAGCCGTCTGGTTACAGGCGGCTTTTTTTATACTAAGCGCACGCTAAAATTTGCGTAGGACGGCATCCCTATGCCGTCCGTTGAGGTATGGGGATGCGTCAGCTACGGAAATTTTGAAATGCGTTGGGTATATGTCTCAGACCCTAAGGGTCTTAAAGACCTTTAGGGTCTTCTTGCCAATTCATCGAAGACGACTACAATGAAATCAGTTCCCCTGGCGCAGGGTTGAGGAAATGGCAGATGCAGGAAAGGAAACCCTTCCATACCACCACCTCGGCTGAATTTCGAGACCTGGCCGAAACGGCCTGTGCCGCCGGTCGTTTGCCCGAACTCATCGAAGCCATCTCCGAACGCCTGGAGCGGTATCGGGCGGCCCTGCAATCTCACCAACTGGCCCGCGACTTTCAAAGCATTCGGGAAACCAAAAAACTGATTACCAATTTAGAAAACAAGCTGCGTATTGCGGCTCAACTGCAACCCGTAGCGCCTCCGGCTGAGGACGAGCCGTTACTTTAGGAACGCCGAAAAGAGATTGGAGACGTCGTGTCCTTTGGGTATTGGAGGTAGTTAATCTCTAATCTCTAATCTCCATTGACCATGGCCCAGAAAAAAGGTTTCTTCAACTCGCGCCAATGGCTCCGCTTTAAGCGAGATACGGCGGTATTTGCCCACCGCTTTCCCTGGTTCACGGCGATTGGCTTACTATTGACGATTCTCGGTACGGCCTACATCTTTCAACTGCGCTATAACCAGGTTAGGCCGGGCGGGGAGGATTACGAGTACCTGACCTATATCAAGGCGGTGTATGCCGTTGTCAATATGACCTTTTTTCAGCTCACCTATGCCGACATGCCGCCCGGCAGCGAGCTGGACATTTTTGCCATCGTTGTGCCGCCGGTAGGCCTGGTGCTTTTTACCTACCTGGGGCTGAAAGTCATCCGCTTTATCCGCATTGCCTTTGTCCGGGGCGAGCGAGGCCAGGAGTGGCAAGAAGCGGTGATTGAGGCCACCGTCAAGAACCATATTATCATCTGCGGGCTGGGCCGGGTGGGCTACCGCGTAGCGGGACAACTGCTGGCCTACCGGCAGCCGCTGGCCGGCATCGAAGAAACGCCTTCGCCGTTGGTGGACGAGTTGCTGGCCGCCGACCTGCCGGTTATTTTGGGCGACGCCGAAAACGAGGAGACGCTTAAAAAAGCCGGCATTGAGCGGGCCAAAACGGTGCTGGTCTGCACCAACAAAGATTTTGTCAACCTGGGCATCGCCTTCCGGGCGCGAGAACTCAACCGGCGGGCGCGCATCGTTCTGCGCCTCTTTGAGGATGAAATTGTCAACGACATCAAAACCAGCTTCAAGGTGGATGCCATTATCAGCCGGTCGGCGGTGGCGGCGCTTTCGTTCACCTATGCCGCTATCGGGGGCGAAATTATCGAAACATTTACCCTGGGGGAGCGCAGTTATGTTTTAACCCGGGTGCCCATCGGCATGCACTCGCCGATGCTGGGGCACACCATTGGCCAAGTAACCGAAGCCCAGGATATAACCGTAGTTTGTTACAACTCCGGGCGCACCTTAACCATTGAACCTGACCCGGCCACCCTCCTACAAGCCGGCGACAATTTGTTTATTTTTACCACGATTGACCGGCTGACCCCGCTGATCGAGTTTGGCCTGAGCCACAACACCCCGCCCCCTGGCAGCGAAGGGCCGATTCTGGTCTGCGGGCTGGGGCACACCGGCTACCGGGTGGTGACTAATTTATTGGGCCTGAACCGGCAGGTCGTTGGGTTGGATTTTGAACCCTCACGCCTGGGGGAGCGTCTGCACGAATTGAACGTGCCGCTCAAATACGGCGACCTGCGCTGGAACTCTACCCTGATCGAAGCCGGCATTCAGCAAGCGGCAGCGCTGGTGGTCTGCACGGAAGATGACATGGTTAATTTGCAAATCGCCCTGGCCGCCCGCGCCCTTAAACCGGCCCTGCGGGTGGTGATGCGTATTTTTGATGACCGGTTGGGCGAACAGTTGCGCCAGACTTTTGAGATTGACGCCGTTTTTAGCACCTCGGCCCTGGCCGCGCCCGATTTTGTTTCGGCGGCGCTCAACCGCATGAATGTCCGTACCGTCGCCATCGAGGGTATCGAGCAGGCCATTGTCCGGCTGCAAGTGACCCTATCGGCCCTGTATGATGTGCCGGTGGCCGAACTCCAGGAGGAAGAGGGATTAAGCGTACTATTACACGCCCGCGGCGAACAGGTCAATATTCCACCGGCCGCAACCACGCGCCTGCGGGTGGGGGATGAAATTGTCGTCCTGGCCGCGCCGCACAAACTGGACGATTTGAATCGCCGCAACAAAACCTTGCATGAATTGAAAGCAGAAGGGTATACATAAGATGAGTTAGTGTTCAGTCATCAGTCTGACTACTGACTACTGATGACTGGTTGCTGACTATCCCATTTTCAAAAGGAGAAGAACTATGCGTGCGGGTAAAGATTTAACCGAAAAACCTATTTACAGTCTCACCGATGGCCGACTGTTAGGCAAAGTCAAAGACCTTTATCTGGACAGCAACCTGGAGCGGGTAGTTGGCCTCTACCTGGGCAGCGAGGGCATTTTTAGCCGCAAGAATATGCTCATCAACCGCGACCGGGTGACGCTCTTTGGGGTTGATGCCGTGCTGGTGGCTGACTCGGAGGTGGTGCTTGAGGAGGCTCAGGTGGCCGAATTGGACACCTGGGTGCGGCGACAGGATTTAGCGGGCCGCGATGTAGACACACCAGGCGGCACGCGGGTGGGCATTATCGGTGATATTTTGGTCAACGACGAGGGGACGGTGGTGGGCTTCAAGCTGGCTCGCACCTTTGTCGAAGGCCCCATCAGCCGCAAACATGCCGTAGCCCGCGAGGTAGTGGTTGATACCGGGGGCGAGGATGGGGTCATGACCATTGACCTGGCCCAAGCCGAGCAGCACGATTTGAGCGCGGAGTAGGTTTTTGGAAATTTCCTCGTTCCCAAACTGAGTTTGGGAACGAGGAAAAAATTGGAGTCCAAACCTTGGCTTGGAAAGGCCAAAGCAAGCTTTGGACTCCGTTTCTCGTCTGATTACTTGTTGGCCGGGGCCACGTAAGGCTCGTGGAGTTTGACCGGATCGCTTTTTTGGCGCAGCCGCAGATTGAGCAGTTCCACAAAGACCGAGAAACCCATGGCAAAATAGATATAGCCTTTGGGAATGTGTTGGTGCAGCCCTTCGACCACCAACGAAAAGCCAATCAGCAAGAGAAAACTCAGGGCCAGCATTTTGACCGTCGGGTGACGGTTGACAAAGTCGCTGACCGGGCCGGCGGCCCACAGCATAATTACCACCGCCACGACGACGGCGGCAATCATCACCCACAACTCGTCCACCATGCCGACGGCGGTGATGACCGAGTCGAGCGAAAAGACAATATCCAGCAGCAAAATTTGGATAATGACACTGGTAAAGGAAGCCGCCACCTTAGCCGAGGCGTGTCCCGCTTCTCCTTCCAACCGTTCGTGGATCTCATAGGTCGCCTTGCCCAGCAGAAAGAGGCCGCCCAGCAGCAAAATCAGGTCTCGTCCCGAAACTTCCTGGCCAATAACGCTGAAGATGGGAGCGGTCAGGCCAATGATCCACGACAGCGAAAAGAGCAGCGCAATCCGGGTCAGCATGGCCAGGCCCAACCCCACCTGGCGCGCTTTGTTCTGCTGATCGTGGGGCAGTTTGCTGGCCAAAATCGAGATAAAGATGATATTGTCAATTCCCAAGACGATTTCCAGACTCGTCAAGGTTACAAAGGCAATCCAAATTTGCGGGTCGGTTATCCAATCCATGCGGCCCCCCTTTGCCGTATAATAGATTTGTCGAAGTCAGCGAATTATACTCAGTTGGCTTCAACCCGCTAATTTTTCACCGGATTTTGTAAGCTCTAATCTCGCACTAATTCTTCCAGCGCCTCTGGGCTGTACTGCTCGGCGTACTCGGCGGAAGGCGGGATCAATTTGATCACATCAATCAGGATGCCGTTGGGATCAGCCGTGATGAAGTGACGCTGTCCCCAGGCCTCGGATTTTAGTTCAAGATGGATGGGCAGGCCCGCCGCTTTAAGCCGTTCATACACCGCATCCACATCATCCACCTCAAAATTGAGGAGGATGCCCTGCCCTGGCCGGCGAAACCCTTCCGGCAGGCTGGGGTGGCGATAGTCCAGCAGGGCCAGTTGAAACGGCGGGTTTTGGGTGGTGATCAGGCTGACATACCAATCCGCTTCAAAGGTTAGTGTAAACGGGAAATACGTCAGATAAAAATCGCGCGATTCTTGTAATTTGGTGGTCCCAATCACGGGGTAAAAACTTGATAAATTCATCATTGCCCTCTTTTCTATAGTGACTATTTGCTGTAAAATTATACATACAAGCTGTATGTATGCAGCTAAACACGATTATACATACAAACAGTATGTATGTCAAGAGGTGAAAGCAATGAATTTGGAAAAAAAGAGCGCCAAAGTGGTTCAAGGGGAAGCTACGGTGCAAACTCTTACCGCCGTAGCGCGCCGCCTATTCAGCGAGAGGGGTTATCATGATGTTTCAACGGAGGAAATTGTGCAGGCAGCCCAGGTAACCCGAGGCGCATTGTACCATCACTTTTCCGGCAAAAGTGATCTGTTTTTCGCCGTTTTTGAAGCAGTGCAGGGGGAGATCAGCCAGCGCATCGAGCAGGCGGCTGAGGCTGGGCCGGAAGGTTGGGATGCTTTTTTGGCCGGCTGCCGGGCTTTTCTGGAAACCTGTCTCGATCCCCAGATTCAACGGATTGTTTTTATTGACGCCCCAGCGGTGCTGGGCTGGGATTTGTGGCGGCGAGTTGATACCACCTATGGCTTGATGTCGCTCAAAGCCGGCCTGACCGATTTGATCAACACCGGGCTGATCAAGCCCCAGCCGCTCGACGCCCTGGCCCATCTTTTATCCGGCGCAATGAACGAAGCCGCCCTATGGATTACCCACGCCGAGAACCCGACCCAGGCTTTGGAGGAAGCGGTCGCCACGCTGGAGCTGCTGCTGCAAGGCTTAAAAACGGAGGGGGTGTAATTTTAACCCTCAACCGGCGCTTTTTCACGCTGGGCTTCTTCCTCCATCAACTGGCGGCGCAAAATTTTGCCGACCATCGTCTTGGGCAGTTCGGTGCGGAACTCGACAAATTTGGGGACTTTGTAGGGGGCCAGGCCCTCTTTACACCAGGCAATGATTTCTTCGGCGGTCACGGTTTGGCCGGGTTTGAGCACCACAAACACCTTGGCCCGCTGGTTGTCGCTGTCTACCGGCACGCCGATGGCGACCGCTTCCAGCACTTTGGGATGCTCGTACAGCCGCTCTTCGATGTCGCGGGGATAAACATTGAAGCCACCCGAAGCCAGGATCATATCCTTTTTGCGATCCACAATGCGGAAGTAGCCATCTTCGCTCATCTGGGCAATGTCGCCGGTATGCAGCCAGACTTGGCCGTCGGCGTGCTGGCGCAGACAATCGGCAGTCTCTTTGGGCATGTTCCAATAGCCCTTCATCACCTGCGGCCCGCGAATGCAGATGACCCCCGGCTGGTTCGGGCCTAGCTCGACCTCTTCTGTTTCTGGGTCCATAATTTTTACGTCCGTATCAGAAATAGGCACGCCAATAGTCCCAATTCGTCCCCCGCTGCCCAGGGGATTCGCCAGGGCCACCGGCGAAGTTTCGCTCAGCCCAAACCCTTCCACCAGCCGGCCGCCGGTGATGCGCTGGAACTGGGCCTGCACTTCGACCGGCAACCCGGCCGCGCCGCTGATGCAGGCTTTGATAGATTTTAAATCATACTTGCCTGCTTTGACATCGGGGTGATTGCTGAGGGTTGTGTAAAGCGCCGGCACACCCGGAAAGTAAGTGGGCCGGTGAATGTTGATAGCGTTAAGCACGTGGACTATATCGCGCGGGTTGGGAATGATAATCTGAGTGTGGCCGCCAAACACCGAGAGGTTCATGCAGACGGTCATCGAGTAGCTGTGGGTCAGCGGCAGCGCAGTCAGCATGATTTCCGGCCCGGCGGATTGGCCGGCCCCGCTCAACCAGGCCGCCGATTGCAGGGCATTGGCCACTACGTTGCTGTGGGTCAGCTGCGCCCCTTTGGGCACGCCGGTGGTTCCGCCGGTATACATCAAAACGGCAGTGTCTTCGGGCGTAATTTCGACCGGCTGCGGCTTAGCCGGAGCGGCGGCCAGAAAATCCTGAAACCAGACGGCGCCGGCATCCTGGGAAATGTCCACCCGATGGCCTTCTTTCTTCTCTTTGGCCAGGCTGAACAGGGTTTTGAGCAGGCCGGGGAAATACTCTTTGATATGGGTCACAATGACCTGCTTGAGTGCGGTGTGGGCGCGGACCTGTTTGACATTTTTGTAGAGCAGGCTCAAAACGACGGCAAAGGTGGCCCCGGCGTCTTTCATCTGGTGCTCGATTTCGCGGGCCACATACAGCGGGTTGCTGGGCACGACAATCCCGCCGGCTCGAAGCGTGCCGTAATAGGCAATGACATACTGCGGGCAGTTGGGCATATACAGCACCACCCGGTCCCCTTTTTGCAGACCCTGCTGCTGCAAACCGGCGGCAAAACGATCCGCCAGCGCGTCCAGTTCGCGGTAGCTCAGCCGGCGATGCTGCTCGCCCAGCCAGGGGGCCATACCCCCAAAAATCAGCGCCGTGCGCTCGGGATGCTGCTGAGCGCTCTGGCGCAAAAATTGATCCACCGGCTGGCGCGGATACTCAATCGAAACCGGCACGTTAGGATCGTAATGTTGGTGCCACACTCGTGGTTCCATGCCCCTGTCCTCTCTTAGTTTAGGTTCAATGAAGTATTTACAACAAGTAAGAGGTTTTATCCCGAAGAAATAAGAATTAGGAAAAGGCAGTTTTCCTAATTCTTATTTCTTTGGTTCTGGCTTGTTGTCTTAATATTATCAGAAATAGTCCCAATTGTCACCTATCCAAAGTTAGGCTGCGCAAAACCTTACTTTGTTGAACGATTAGCTCAATTTTTCCCTCATCCCCTGTTCAGTGGGCGTCATTTCGGTTATAATGGGGTTAAGTGATGAGCAGCCTGCCGGACAAATTAAGGATTTCGGCCCACCAGGGCGAGACCGAAGGGATTCGGGCCGCCGCGTCCCCAAGAAAATTCGGGTGTAACCTGGCGACCGATTCATAGTTAGGCCTCATGAGGACAAGCTAATATGACAATCGCTGTAACGCAGAGCAAAATTCACTGGAACTATTTTCTTGCGCTTGAACGCGACTTGGAGATTGTGGCCCGGTACGTCGAATTCACGAAGCCCAACTTCAAGACCTTCTCGATTGAGTTGGCCCACCTTCTCTTCGCAGCGGCATCGGAGGTAGATGTTGTTGCAAAACTGCTCTGTGAGTAAATTGCTCCGGGGGCACGATGTAACAACATTACTGACTACAAGGCAACACTATTGCCAGCCATTCCCGGTCTACCACGAACTAAGGTGTTCGTTCCCCGATTCGGTCTTCGCTTCACGCCCTGGTCCAAATGGGCAGGGGCAAACAACCCTGGGTGGTGGCGGAGCTACAACAATGTCAAACATCAACGCGATACACACTTTCAAGAAGCAACGTTGAAGAATGCATTGAACGCGCTTGGTGCCCTACTCATTCTCACTCTGCATTTTTACTCGAGGCAACTCGCGACTCCACCAAACGTGGTGCTTACCCCAAAGGAAACAACGCTTCAACTCAAACCCGAGTCCGCGCTGCTTCGCTTCGACGAGACTTGGTACAATGACAACTTGATCGTATGAGTGTCCTGTGACTATGAGGCCTAACAACGTGTTCGACCGGAGCGCGCGAAGCGGAAATCGCATCGTTACCTTCGGCGTCGTTCGCGCCCGGTCAACACGGGCGTTGGGCGCTCGTTGATACACCAAACGCGCACTGCTAACTATTTGAGGGAGCTATTTAAACCAGACCTGTCAAGCTTTTTGACTTAACCCCATCTTGTAATTACAATATAGTTACAAAGTGAGGTGGGTCATGGTACATTCAACCGTCAAAACGCGTATTGTAAAAATCGGCAATTCTCAGGGTATTCGTATCCCTAAACCTGTTCTGGAACAACTGGGGTTTGTCGAAGAAGTTGAGTTGGAAATCCAGCCTGACCAATTGATTGTCCGCTTGCCCCACACTCCCAGACAAAATTGGGAAGAACATTTCCAAAAAATGGCTCAAGCAGGTGATGACCAGTTGCTTGATGAAACCGCGAGCCTAACCGACTGGGACGAGCGGGAGTGGGAATGGTAGTCAAACGCTTTGAGATCTATTTGGTCAATCTTGATCTAACCGTTGGCAGTGAAATCAAGAAAACTCGTCCTTGTGTCATCGTTTCACCCGATGAAATGAATCGGCACATTGCTACGGTGATTGTGGCCCCAATGACGACCAAAGGTAACGCCTACCCCACCCGAGTTAGCTGTGAGTTTGAGGGTAAAAAGGGGCAGGTCGTCTTGGATCAGCTCAGAACGGTGGACAAGAAACGATTAGCGAAGTGGTTGGGCGAGCTACAGCAGGGGACACAGAAACAGGTGCTGGCGACTTTAGCAGAAATGTTTGCCGAGTGAAGGAATAAGCCAGGCCTCTGTTCCCCCGATTTTACCCCACGCAAGACGCAACACGCAACACGTCGCCTCTCACTCCCCTTCCAACCGCTCAATCGTCTCCACCATCAGCTCAACCGCTGCCCGCAGGGTCGGCCCATCGAAGGCGAATTTGGCCCCGGCGGTGGCGTAAAGCTGGGGCAGCGAAACCGTGCCGCCCAGGGCCAAGGCGCGGCGATAGCCGGCCACGGCTCCAGCCGGGTCGGCCAGCGAGTTGCGCCAGACCTGCACTGCGCCCAACTGGGCCAGGCCGTATTCCACATAATAAAATGGACTCTGGTGGATGTGCGGCTTGCGCTGCCAGCCGGTCATCATTTCCTCTTCCAGGCCGCTCCAATCCACGCCGGGCATAAAACGCTGCCACAAAGCCGCCCAGTAAGCATCGCAGCGGGCCGGGTCGGCGCTGAGCGCCGGGTTTTCATAGACCCAATGCTGAAAAGCATCCACCACCGCCATATACGGCCAGAACAAAATCGCCCCCTCCAGGTGTTCGATGCGGGCGCGGGCGGCCTCCGCTTGAGTGTAAAAGCTACCGGGCGCGGCCAGATAAGGCCCACCCAGATATTCCATGGCCATGGAGGCTACCTCGCCAAATTCCTCGCCTACCTGAAGCTGTTGATAATAGGGCAGGGCGCTGCTTTCAAAAACGTGGAAGGCGTGCCCGGCTTCGTGCAGCAGGGTTTGGACATCGTCGTGCAGGCCGACGGCGTTCATAAAAATAAAGGGGCGTTTGACCGCCGCCAGCGCGTCGCAGTAGCCGCCGGGTGCTTTGTTTTTGCGATTTTCCAGGTCGAGCAGGTTCTCGCCGCGCATGGTTTCAAAATAAGCCCCCAGGTGCGGATCAAGCTGCTGAAAAAGCGCCGCGCCCTTCACCGCCAGGTCGGCGGCGGCCCGATACGGGCGCAAAGGCGGCCGGCCCAGCGGGTCAACCTCCAAATCCCAGGGGCGCAGGGCGTCAATCCCCAAGCGCTGGCGGCGCTTTTCGTAGATGCGGCTGGCAACGGGAACCACTTCGGCCTCGATGGCCTGGTGAAATTGAAAACAGTCCGCCGGGCTATAGTCGAAACGGTGCAGCATTTGCCAGCGAAAGGCCCGAAAATCACTCAAGCCCGCATTGGCGGCCATTTGCTGGCGTAATTTTAGAAACTTTTGCCATAATTCATTAATCGCCGGGCGGTCGGCCAGCCGGCGCTGGGCGGCCAGCCGCCAGGCCCGCTCGCGCACAGTTCGATCCGGGTTTTGATAAACCGGCTGCAATTGGGCCAGGGTCAATTCCTCGCCGGCCCATTCCACCGTCTGCGCGCCGATAATTTTATCGTACTGCGTGGCCAGCTTTTGTTCTTCGGTCAAAAGCGGCAGATTTTCCGGGCGAAACAGGGCCGCCTCAGCCCGCATGCGCCGCAAGGGCAGCTCAAACCCGGCCGGTTCTAACCCGCTGGCCAGCAGCTTTTCCTTGAGCTGCTGCTCGGCCTCTTGCACCGCCGGGTAAACTTCATCCAGAAAGGTGTTAAACTGCTGCTCGGCTTCGTGGTCGGCGGTATTGAGGGTAGTGGCAATAAAGAGGCGTTGATGGATTTCATCCAGGCGCTCACTCAAGCGGGTCCAATCCGCCAGAAAGGCGGTCACGCTGGCCGGGTCGAGCAGTCGGGCGTTCAGGTCACGGAAATACGGCTCGATTTGCGGCCAGGTCCACTGGCTCATCGCGGTTGCAGCTTGAGGTAGCGTCTCGAACATTCAACCCTCCTAAAAATAGTAGTCAGTAGTCAGATGTCAGTCGTCAGATTTTGGAACGGCTATGTCTTTCAACCGAGTTACCAGCCTATATCTTACCGCAATTTTTACCGGGGAACGAATCGCAAACGGCAAAACACTTGCTCCCCATGGCTGGCTCTGCTATTATAAGGCCCATTGACAGGTAGCAAGTAGCAGGTATCAAAATTAACTTCCCGTTTTGCGTTCCTACGAGTTCCCTTAGTTCCCTGGGAACTCGTAGGAACTCTGGGAACTTATTCTTTGACAGTCACGATGTCTCTCTCCCTGTCTACCCTTCTCTCAGGAGTTTAATGCATGCACTATAACTTCGACCAATACATCGAGCGCCGGGGCGGCGAGAGCTACAAATGGAACGACTACGGCGACGAGGTGCTGCCTTTGTGGGTGGCCGATATGGATTTTGCCGTGCCGGAGCCGGTGATTCGGGCGCTGCACGAGCGGGTGGCGCACGGCATTTTTGGTTACGGCCGGCCTTCGCCAAAACTATTAGATGTTATTTGCGAACGGATGCAGCGGCTCTATCAGTGGACCGTCAGCCCAGAGCAGATTGTCTTTCTGCCTGGCCTGGTGACCGGCCTCAACGTGGTCAGCCGGGCTATCGGCTCGCCAGGGACGGGTGTGCTGGTCCAAACGCCGGTTTACCCTCCCTTTCTCAAAGCGCCTTTGAACCACGGCCGTCTCTTGGATGGGGCGGAATTAGTCGCCCACCGCGAGGGCCGGCAGTTGGTTTATGAACTGGATGACGCAGCTTTTGAGGCCGCTATTACCCCCCGCACCCGCCTGTTTCTGTTGTGCAACCCACACAATCCGGTTGGGCGCTGCTATACCCCCGCCGAGCTGACCCGCATGGCCGAAATCTGTCTCCGCCATAACCTGGTTATCTGCTCCGATGAGATTCACTGCGACCTATTGCTGGGCAGCGCCCAACACGTCCCCCTGGCCAGCCTGGCCCCGGAAATTGCCGAGCGCACCATCACCCTCATGGCTCCCAGCAAAACCTTTAACCTGGCCGGGCTGAAATGCAGTTTTGCCATTGTCTCTAATCCCGACCTGCGCCGCCGCCTGAACATGGTCTCCGCCAGTATGGCCCTGGCCGTGAATGTCATGGGCTTAACCGCCGCCCTGGCCGCCTATCGCGATGGCGGCGAGTGGCTGGACCAGCTGCGCACTTATCTCACGGCCAACCGCGATTTTGTGGTCAACTACGTTCAGGAATATCTGCCCGGCCTGGCGACGACCATTCCCGAAGCCACCTATCTGGTCTGGTTCGACTGCCGCGAGGCCGGGATTGAGGGCAATCCTTTCCAATTCTTTTTGAAACAGGCGCGGGTCGCCCTCAACGACGGCGCTCACTTTGGACCGGGCGGCGAAGGTTTTGTCCGGCTCAATTTTGGCTGTCCCCGCGCCACTCTCACCGAGGCACTAGAGCGGATGCGGGCAGCGCTGAGTGAAAGAGGCTTAGCTTTTTCTCGTACTGAGATAAATCCCCATTAGCCCAAAAAGGAAACCAGCCGCAACCAAACCGCCGACCAGCGGGACAGGCAGCGCCGAGATGCCGGCCGGGGCAGGCAGTGGGGCGGCGGTGTCGGGCATTGCTGGGACTGGCGCCTCGGCCTCATCGTGAAAGGATAGTTGTTCTGCTTCTGCACTGGTGAGTTGAGGCGCGTGGTTCTCGGTCTGCCACACCGCATCGGCCAGGGTTTGCTGGTAACGCTGCATCAGTTCGACATCCTGGCGCATCTGGCTGTCGTGGGTCAGTTGGGCGACTTCGTTCAGCTTTTGTTCCAGACTGACCGCCAAGCGCCAGGCGGTTTCATACTGGCCGGATTGGAAAAGACGGTCAATTTCGCGCATGCCCTCGGCTGTCTGCTGGACGGTGACATTGCGCAAGATGTCCACCTCCCAGGTGGGATCATAGCCGGTCATGTTTTCAACCATCTCGCCGGCAATTGTCTGTTCGAGGGTGACGGGACGCTGGGCAAACTCGTCAAAATAATGCAGTTGTACGGTGGCCAGGGGCCGGAGGCCAGCCGTGCCGGAGGCCGGTTCCACCTGCAACTGGGCCAGCATCACGGCGCTGTCGCCCGTACCCAAAGGCCACAGTGGGACATTCAGGGCTTCAGCCGGTGAGATGTCATCCTGGCCGGTCACACCGATGAGTCTAACGCCATCAGCCGGAATAACGGTCAGGTTGACCTCGTTAGCCACGCGCTGTTTTAACCCGGCCACATGCTCCCGAAAGATACGATCCATCTCTTGAGCCGAGTCAACAAAGCTGTAACCGCCTTGACCCTGATCGGCCAGTTGGCTCAGCAAAGCATCGTTCAATTCCAGGCCCAGGCCAATGGTGCTCAGGTAGATCCCGCGCCGGTTGTAGGCCAGGGCGTCGGCCGCAATTCGAGCCGGATCGGTAATACCGGCATTGGCAATGCCATCGGTTAACAGAATGACTCGATTGTTGCGGCGGGCATCAAAATTCCGCTCAACCTCTTGAAAGCCCAACATCATCCCGGCATGGAGGTTCGTGCCGCCGTTCGGCCGAATCTGCTCAACCGTGGTCTGGATCCAATCTCCATCGCCGACCGGCTGAGCTGGCAGCAGCACTTCCGCGCTGTCGCTGTAAGTCACAATCGAAACAATATCCTGGGGACTCAGGCTGGCCAGAAAGATGCGCAGGGATTGTTTGAGGTAAGGCATTTTGTCGGGTACGTCCATGCTGCCGCTGCGATCAATCACCAAGGCCAGGTTCAAAGGGGCGACCAGTTCCGTTTCCGCCGACTTGGTTTGCAGCCCCATCTGCAGCCAGACCACACCCCCTTGTCGGGGCATGCGCTCATTACCCAAACGTAAATTCAAGCCTACTGCCTCGCGCTCCGGTTCGGGGAAGTGTTGTTCATAATATTGCAGATATTCGGCTATACGGACTTCCTCGGCCGGCACAATCGCCCCGGCATTGATGACGGCCCGGCTGCGAGCCTTGCTGGCTTCGGGGGCCTGGCCGCCCGCGCAAGCGGTCAGGCTGATCAACAGAACCAGCCACAGCGCGGCCCATAGGTTACGAAGGTAAGTGGAAAGCACCTTGTTATTCATTTTAGTTTTTCTCCTTATGGTTTGATAAAACTATTAGACCTTTGCCATCCACTTTACCGCCTCTGCTGTTGCACTTCAAGCGCCAAAAGTGTACCACTGGCTATAACACTCGCTGTAACATCTCTTGGCGCTTTGCGACGCCCTTTGTATAATCAAAAGAGAAAATGGAAAGTTTTAACCAACTCCTCAACAATTACATCCGGCGCGCCGGCATCAGCGACACCGAATTAGCGCGGGCGCTGGGCGTCAGCCGGCAAACTATTTTCCGCTGGCGTGAGGGGCTGACAGGCCGGCCCCGGCAGCGCGAAGATGTGCTGGTCATAGCCCGAAAATTGCGTTTAACCCCTGAGGAAAGAGATAAACTTTTGCTGTCCGCCGGTTTCCGCCCGGAGGAGGAGGGAGGCGAGGACGCGAGGACGCGAGGAAAGGAAACATTTGAAGGCGAGATAATCGTCTCCTCGTCTCACGCCTCTTCGCCTCTCGTTTCATCGCCTCAACCCAGGTTGCGCCGGTTATGGGGGCTGCTCTTGTTGGGGGGAGGATTGTTGCTGGTGATGGTTGCCTGGGGTATCACCTGGGTACAAAACAACTCTCAAGCAACCATCACACCTTCCGTAGCAGGCGTCGTCGCTTCCCCACCCACCCCAGCCCGGCCCAGCGAAACCGTTATTCTGATTACCCACTTTGCCAATTATGCCAGCAGTCAGGTAGGTTACAATGTTGCCGGGCGATTGGCGCAGGCCCTCCAACAAGAGGTTGACCGGCTGCAACCAACGCAGATGCGCATCGTCATCTGGCCGCAGCCAGTGGGCGAACGCGGGGAAGCCCTGCAAGCCGGTCAGGCGGTCAGCGCCACCCTGGTTATCTATGGCGAGTACGATGTGGGCCGGATTGTGGTCGAGTTTGCTCAACCGGCTGACCAAGATGATTTTGCCGACCCCGCCCTACAGCGTCACGTGGCCGATGTGCCTGATTTGTCGGCTGCCATTAATGGCGACCTGCCGCAACAGGTGCGCTCTCTGGCCTTGCTGGCCCTGGGCCAAATCTATCTCAAACGCGGCCAGGCTGATCAGGCTCGTCCGTTGTTGGCCCAGGCCCGTGCTAACCTGGAAACCGATCCTGCGGTAGAACCGCAGACGTGGGCGTTGGTTAATTTCTACCTAGGGCTTACTTACCTAAATTTCGCCCAAATAAGGGGCAATATGGATTCATTGATTTAGATTTGACATAAAAATAGTGATCGTCTTACCTGTAAGGAAAGAGCCTTAATCAACCCATACAGGAGGACGATCACCATGC
>Ga0209172_10001988_pt1 | contig 39038 bp, 28 predicted proteins | sample LarsenN4metaG_FD_184113 | JGI IMG/M metagenome (GOLD analysis project Ga0209172, IMG submission 184113) | Hot spring sediment bacterial and archeal communities from British Columbia, Canada, to study Microbial Dark Matter (Phase II) - Larsen... ... | reverse complement strand
GTGGAAGGCCTCGTAGGTCACGTAGCCGTTGGTGACCATTACCGTGTTGATGCCGTGCTCGCGCGCCGCCTGGCAGATATCAATCACGTACTCGCCCCAGATGGTCGGCTCGTTGTAGGTGAAGGCAATGGAGGGACAGCCGTACTGTTTGGCCAGCAGAACAACGTCTTCGGCAGGCAGGTAGCGCGAGTGCACCTGATCGTGGCGCGATTTGGATATGTCCCAGTTCTGGCAGAAGAAGCAGCCCATGTTGCATCCTGCCGTGCCCATGGAAAAAATCGCCGTGCCGGGCAGGAAGTGGTTCAGCGGTTTCTTCTCGACGGGATCAATCTGGAGGGCCGCGGGCGAAGCATAGCCGAGGTTGTAGAGCCTGCCGCCCTGATTGACGCGGATGAAGCAGAAGCCGCTCTGGCCCGGGCCGATGTGGCAGTGGCGCGGGCACAGGTAGCAATGCACCTTGTCACCCGGTTCTGCCTTCCACCAGCGTGCCTGGTGCAGCGTGGGTGACTTCTGAAGGACTTTGAGTTCTCGCATGGCCTGGGCAGCCCAGCCGCGAAGCGGGCCGCCTCTCTATTTGCATTATACGCCTAATCGGCTGGCGCGGCTCGGGCACCGATGCCAGAGGCTCACTTCAGCTCAGGTCCCGGCTGTGTCGGGACCGGGACCGGAGCCAGGCGTTTACCACCGTCGCTGGGCACGGCGCCGTTCGGCCGCCCAGGCCAGAAAGCGCCGCAGGCGGGCGCGCTCGCGCCACAGGAGCGCGAAGAACTTGCTCGCGTCGAGCCTGTCGGCCTCCTTGCCGAAGAACGTTTCCAGGCGCCACCGCAGGTAGGGACTGGCCCACGGCCGTAACCGGTAGCCCTTGGCGACGATCCAGTAGTAGCGCAGCGCGGTCAGCACGACAGCGGGATTCTATCGTGCGCAATGCAGCGTGTCATTCCGGGCCGCGCCGGCCGCTCATCACTTGCCGGTGAGCTGCGTGGCAGCCGCTTCGAAGAACTGCTGGAGGACTCGTTTGGCGGCGGCCTCGATCATGCGCTGGCCGACGGCGGCAATCAGCCCGCCAACCTTGGCCTCGCCGCTGTAACGGACCTCCGTCTGGCCAGCTTTATCAACCAGCTCCAGCCAAGCCGTTCCGCTCATGAAGCCGGGCACTCCTTTGCCCTCCATCTTTAGGCGCAAGGAGTGTGGCGGCTTTTTTTCGGCTAGTTCGACCGAACCCGAATAGTTCCCGGAGATGGCGGCGATGGCTAGCTTGACGGCGACCTTATAGCGGTCCGGGCCGGCTGGTTCGAGGCGATCACACCCCGGGAGGATCCTCGCCAGCCGCTCGGGGTCGGTGAGCAGGCCCCAGACTTGTTCCCGGCTGGCCGGCAGCAAGTAGCTTCCCTGAATCTTCACGCTTTCTTGCCCTGGGCGCGGGCCAGTGCGCGTTCCAGTGCGCGGCGGGTCATCACCACGGCCATTTCCCGGCGGTATTCGGCCGAAGCGTGCAGGTCGGCGAGCGGCTCGATGCCCTGCCCGGCGCGGCTCGCCGCTTCGGCCAGCCGTTGCGGGCTGGCCTTCTTGCCGCGGAGGGCCTTCTCGACGGCTGCGGCGCGGTAGGCCTTGGCCGCAACGCCGGTCACGCCGACAGCCACCGCTTCGATTTTTCCACCCTTGCCCAGCGTCAGCAGGGCCGCCACACCCACGACCGCAAACCCGGAAGCCGCCTGGTGCAGCTTGCAATAGGAGGAACCCGTGTGCGCAGCGTCCACGGGCACGCGCACTTCCGTCAGAATCTCTCCCGGACGCAGCGCCGTGGCCAGCAGGTCCACAAAGAATTCTGCCGCGCGGATGACCCGCTGGCCAGATGTGCTGGCGGCGGTAGTCTCCGCGTCCAGAGCGAGAATGGCCGCAGGATAATCCGCTGCCGGGTCGGCGTGGGCCAGGCTGCCGCCGAGCGTGCCGCAGTTGCGCACCTGCACGTCGCCGATTTGCGCGGCCGTCTCCGCCAGCAGCGGGCATTTCGCGCGGACCAGCGCGGAACCTTCGATGGCGGCGTGCGTAGCCCGTGCGCCGATCACGATGCGTCCGTTTTCTTCCCGGATCGAGTCGAGCCCGCGCAAGCGCCCGATGTCAATGACGTAGCGCGGCGCGGCCAAGCGCAGCTTCATCAACGGCAGCAGGCTGTGACCACCGGCGAGCACTTTGGCTTCGTTGCCGTGCCGCTCCAGCATGCGCAAAGCCTCCTCGAGACTTTTCGGGGCGTAGTATTCGAATGGTGCGGGGATCATTTTCCCCTCCTCGACCTGCGCAGCAGCCGCCAGATGCGCTCGCGCTTGACGGGCAAATCCACGTGGCGCACCCCGAAGGGCGCCAAGGCGTCCACCACGGCGTTGACGATGGCCGGCGTTGCTGCAATGGTGCCCGCTTCGCCGACTCCTTTGACGCCCAGCGGGTTCACCGGCGAGGGCGTCACCGTGCGCGACACATCCATCCGCGGGACGTCCCCGGCGCGCGGAATGGCGTAGTCGGTCAGCTCGCCGGTGATGAGCTGGCCGTTTTCGTCGTACACGGCCTCTTCGAGCAGCGCCTGGCCCACCGACTGCACGATGCCCCCGTGCACCTGGCCGTCCACCAGGAGCGGGTTGATGACGTTGCCGCAATCGTCCACGGCGTAGTACTTCAGCAAGTGCACCTCGCCGGTTTCCGCGTCCACTTCCACGACGCACAGGTGCGCGCCGAACGGGTAGGTGAAGTTGGAAGGCTCGAAGAACGTCGTGGCTTCCAGACCCGGCTCCATGCCCGCGGGCAGCGTCTTAGCCACGTAAGCCGCGCCGACCGCTTCAGAGAAACTGACAGCCTTCGCGGCGTTGGACCGGACGCAAATCTTGCGGTCGCGGAAGGTGAGTTTCCGGGGGTCTTCGCCGAGAAGGTGGCCCGCGATCTGGGCAAGTTTGTGGCGCACTTTTTCGAGCGCCTTGTAGACGGCCGTGCCGCCCACAGCCGTGGCCCGGCTGCCGAACGTGCCGATGCCGTAGGGCACAGCGGCCGTGTCGCCATGCAAGACGAACACATCCTCGGGCGCCAAGCCAAGCATCTCTGCGGCAATCTGTGCAAACGTGGTCTCCTGGCCCTGGCCGTGCGGCGACGAGCCCGTGAGGACACTCACCTTGCCCGTGGGCTCGATGCGCACCGTGGCGCTTTCCCAGCCTCCGGCGGGCATAGCGCTCGAGGGGCCCATGCCGCAGATCTCCACGTAGGTGGAAAGGCCAATGCCGATGTATCGCCCCTGCTTGCGCAGCCGAGCCTGCTCAGCGCGAAGCTTCTTGTAGTTGCTGCGCCGGAGCACAAGCTCGAGCGACTTCTGATAGTTCGCGCTGTCGTAGATCAGGCCCGTGGGCGTCGCGTAGGGAAACTCCTTGGGCTGCGGAAAGTTCTTCCGACGGATTGCAACGGGATCCTTCTTCAGTTCTGCGGCGACCAGGTCCACCACGCGCTCGATCAGGTAAGTGGCTTCCGGGCGGCCTGCGCCGCGATAGGCGTCGGTGGCCATCTTGTTGGTGAACACGCCGGTGATTTCCACGCGCACGGCAGGAATCTTGTAACAGCCGCAAATCATCAGGGCGGTCAAGGTGGGAATGAGCGGCGTGAGCAACTGGTAGTAGGCGCCCAGGTCAGCGAGGATCCGGCAGCGCAGGCCGAGGATGGTGCCATCGCGGCGCACCGCGACTTCCACATCCTGGATCTGGTCCCGACCGTGGATGGTCGCCTGGAAATTCTCCCGGCGCGTTTCCGTCCACTTCATGGGCTTGCCGAGGCGCATAGCCAGATGGGCCACCAGGGCTTCTTCGGCGTAGACGTTCAGCTTGCTGCCGAACCCGCCACCGACTTCGGGAGTGACCACGCGCACGGTGTACTCCGGCACCCCCAGCATGATCGCAATCTGCGTGCGCAGCAGGTGGGGAATCTGCGTCGAAGACCAAACCGTGAGCTGTTGCGCGCCCGGGCTGTAGTCGGCCACCACGCCGCGCGGCTCCATGGCCACGGGGATCAGTCGCTGGTTGATCAAACGCTGCTTGATGACGCGGTCCGCCTGCTGGAAGGCCTTCTTCACCGGGCCGCCCTCGAGCTCCCAGCGGTAGGCGATGTTGTCGTTGCACTCCGGATAGAGCAGCGGCGCGCCCTTGGCCATGGCTTTAGCGGGGTCCAGGACCGGCGCGAGCGGCTCGTACTCGACTTCGACCAGCTCAAGCGCATCGCGCAGCGCGTACCGATCCGCGGCCACCACGACGGCCACGGGTTCGCCCACGAACCGCACACGATCGGTAGCCAGCGGACTCCGCATGGCAACCTTCATGTCCGGAATCTGGGCGGCACATGGCACCGGGCCGAGCACGCCCGCCAAGTCCGCGCCGGTCAGCACTGCCACCGCGCCTGCCGCGCGGGCCTTGCTCGCATCCACGGACTTGATCAACGCATGCGCGTGAGGGCTGCGCACGATGCCCACATGGTGCATCCCGGCAAGCTGGATATCGTCCGCGTAAGGCGCAAGCCCGCGGATCAGGCGCGGGTCTTCCTTGCGCTTGAGTGGTTTGCCGATCAATCGCGTGGCCGTGGGCATACCGTCCTCCGACGCAAGCCCGGAAGAGCTACCGCTTCCGCGATTTCATCTTCCGCGCGGCGTACTGCACCGCATCCACGATGTGCTGATAGCCGGTGCACCGGCACAAGTTCCCGGAGATGGCGCAGCGGATTTCCGGTTCGGTCGGGTTTGGATTCCGCTCCAGCAGGTGCACGGCCGCCAAGATCATCCCCGGCGTGCAGAAACCACACTGCAGGCCGTGCTTTTCCCAGAAGCCTTCCTGGACAGGATGCAAACCTCCGCCGTTTGCGGCCGCCAGCCCTTCGATGGTGGTGATGTCGGCGCCGTCGGCCTGCACCGCCAGCAGCGTGCAGGACTTCACCGCGCGGCCGTTCAGCAGGACGGTGCAGGCGCCGCAGATGCTCGTTTCGCAGCCGATGTGTGTGCCGGTCAGGCCCAGCACATCGCGCAGATAGTGCACGAGCAGCAACCGCGGCTCGAGCCGGTGCTGATAAGCTTTCCCGTTTACCCGCATTTGGATTTCGACGCCCATGAACCCTCCCCGCTCGCCAGCTCGGGAATCGAAGCGCGGTGCGCGGACGCGGAACCTTACTCCCGCGCTCGCAAAAATTCAAGCTGGCTGGGACTGGTCCGCCGGGAAGAACCGCGGTCAGGCGGGCAGGGTGCGCACCCAGATGCGGTCGGTGGCGGGTTTGCCGAGGTGGAGCCGGCGCCGGCCGAGCGCGAGGGTCATCGTCTCGTCGTATTCGCGCCGCTCGATGCGCACGCGCACGCCGGGGCGCAGGCGCAGGCCTTCCACAAAATCAAGAAACCGCGCGTCCTTTTCATACACGCGGAGGACTTCCACGGTGCGGCCGGGCTCGACTTCCGCCAGGCGCACCGCGCCAGCCTGGCGACGGAGCTTGGCCATGCCGCCGAACAAAGGCACGCCGTGCGGACAGTAGCTGTCTGGCCCGAACATCTTCAGCAGCAGCGCGGCCACCTTTGCCGAGATGCCGTGTTCGAGCCTTTCCGCCTCTTCGTGAGCCTTCGTCCATTCCAAGCCGATGACTTCCGTCAGGAGCTTCTCGGCCAGGCGGTGGCGCAGGACAAGCTGTTCAGCAATCGCCCGGCCCCGGCGGGTAAGACGGATACGCCCGCTGCGGCTCACGCGCAGGTAGCCATCGCGCGTCATGCGCTTGAGCGCCGCAGTCACCGCCGGCGGCGTGACACGGAGCTCTTCCGCCAAGCGCGCGCTGATAGGCTCCTGCTCTTCCTGGATGATCTCCCAGATGGCTTTCAGGTAATCTTCCTGGGAGACGGTGGTTTTCTCCCGCCGCACCAAACCTCCTTGCTGCCATTATAGGGAAAGCCGCCGCTCGGACAACTTTTTCTCTCCGCAACCGCTGCGCGGGACAGCATAATCAGAACATGCCCAAGGCCAGCGCAGGGCTGCTGCTCTACCGGCGACGCCACAACCAACTCGAAGTCTTTCTGGTTCATCCCGGCGGGCCGTTCTGGCGCAAGCGCGACGAGGGCGCCTGGAGCATCCCCAAAGGCGAATACGAAACCGGCGAGGAGCCTCTGGGCGCTGCGCAGCGCGAGTTTGCCGAGGAAACGGGCGTCCGGCCCCAGGGGCCTTTCCTGGAGCTGACTCCCGTCCGTCAGAAAGCCGGCAAGACGGTGCGCGCTTGGGCCGTCGAAGGCGACTGCGATCCCAGCCGCATCCGCAGCAACACGTTCTCGGTGGAGTGGCCGCCCGGCTCCGGCCAGCAGCAAGAGTTCCCCGAGGTTGACCGCGCCGCCTTCTTCCCGCTGGCCCAAGCCAGGAAAAAAATTAACGCCGCACAGGTCGCGCTGCTCGACGAACTGGCCCGGAAGCTCGGCAAGTAACGCGTGGCGCAGACTGGCCCGCGACCGTGGTGATCCCGCTGCGGCGGGGGCCATCTTGCCTGCGCATCCCGCCGCAAAAGCCCCGGCAGAGTATGCTGCTGCGCGTGCCGGAAGGCGACGGCAAAGAGCGCGAGTACGTCGTCATCTCCATGAAGCCGCCGGCGGACGTGTGCTCTGCCCGCGCTTTTGAGAGCAAGCAACCGTAGGCGTGCTTGGCCCTGGCGCGGCCCTGCCGCCAGGAACACTTCGCAGCCGCCACCCGTGAGAACGGCACTAGGCTGCGAGAACGATCCTGGCATCCACGGCCTGGCAGGCAGCAGGATGTGAGGAAGCCATGAAAGGATTCAAGTCCACTTCGCTGATCATCGGGAAGTCGCTGGCCAGTTGCGCCAGCCGGAGCAAGCTTTCCTCGACCGTGGGCAGCGCCACGGGTTCCCAACCGCGGAACGCTCCGAGAACGCGCCCGCCGGGCATTTCGGCCAGCATGGCGCGCACGTCGTAATCGGTTACCGGAAGCACGCGCAGCACCACGGCCTCCAGCGCCTCCGCCAGAATCCCGCCCAGCCTGGCCAGCACGACGGGCAGGCCCTGTTCATCGCGGCGAAAGCCGAGAATCAATTCCCGGTCACGAGGCACCATCTGCTGCAGGAGCACTCCGGGCACGCGGCCGGCCGGCCGCACCGCTGCCAAACGCCGCATCAACGCCCTATAGGCAGCTTCCAGCTCGGCCTGGCTGCGGATGCCCAGCACGACGCCGCCGACTTCGGTCTTGTGCAGCACGTCCGCCGAGACAACCTTCAGCGCCACGGGGAAGCCGACGCGGCGGGCACCGGCGTCCAGCTCGCGCTCCTCCCGAACAAGAACGTGACGGGCCACGGGGATGCCGTACGCTCGGACGACCGCTAGCGATTCTTCCACGTCGAGCACGTGGCGACCCACCCGGCGCAGGTGCTCGATGAGCCTGGCCACCTGCTCCTGGCGCACGGCAAAGCGCGGCACGCGCCCGCGCGGCAGAGAGCGCCATTCTGCGTAACGCGCCATGGCACTCAGCACCGGCGCGGCCGCCTCGGGGAAATCCACCAGAACGCATTTGTCCACACAGCTTTTCCGGAGCAGGTCTTCCTGGGCCGGGAAGGCTGCTACCACCGGTCTTTCAGCGGTGCCGGCGGCTTGTTCGACGGCCAGCAGGACGTCCGCGCCGGAGACATGCGGGGGCTGGACAAAAACCGCCAGCAGGGCATCGGTGGCTCCATCGGCGAGCAGGAGCCGCGCGGCGCTGTTGTACATCGCGGGCGTGCCCTCCACCGTCAAGTCCACCGGATTGCCCAGCGAGGCCCGCGGGGCGACGAACGAGCGCAGTTGCGCCTGGCGCTCAGCCGCCAGCTGCGGCAACTGCAGCCCGTGCCGCTCGAGCAGGTCGGCGGCCAGCACGCCCGGGCCGCCAGCGTTGGTCAGCACGCGCACGCGGCGTCCGCGCGGCAGCGGCCCCTGAGCAAAACCCTGGGCGATATTCAGCAGCTCTTCGGTGTTTTCTGCCAGGATCATACCGGCCTGGCGCAGCAGCGCCTCGAAAGCCCGGCTGAAAGTCGCCAACGCGCCGGTATGCGAACTGGCAGCGCGCACCCCGGTCTCCGAGCGGCCACCTTTCAGGCACACCACCGGCTTGACCTCGGCGACCCCACGTGCCACGCGCAGAAAATCCTCGGGACGGAGGAAGGTTTCCAGGTAAAGGGCAATGACCCAGGTCCGTTCGTCCGCCCCGGCATAGGCCAGGGCGTCCAGATGCGTGACGCCTGCCTCGTTACCCAGGCTGGCAAACAGCGAGTAGCCCAGCGGTCGGCCGTGCGTGAGACTGAGCACCAGGGCTCCCAGCGCGCCACTCTGGGAGAGAAAGGCGATATGGCCCGGGCGAGGCGGCACGGGCGAAAAGGTCAGATTCAGCCGCAGGGACGGGTCAGTGTTGAACAGGCCCATGCAGTTGGGCCCCAGCAGTGGGACACCCGCCTCCGCGGCGCGCCCGCGCAACTGCTCTTCCAGTGCAGCACCTTCCCGGTCGAGCTCGCGAAACCCCGCGGTGATCACCACGAGCCCTTGCACCCCGCAAGCGATGCATTCCTCCACGACGGGAAGCACCACCGCGCGTGGCACCACTACGACAGCCAGCTCCGGCGCCTCTCCGATTGCGCTCACGGCCGGATAGCAAGGCAGCCCCCCGATCTCGTGCACTTTGGGATTCACGGCAAAGACGCGCCCGGAGTAGCCGAAGTCGAGCAGGTTGTCGAGGATTTGCCGGCCCACGCCTTCCCGGCTGGTGGAGGCACCGACGACGGCCACGGAGCGCGGCCGGAAAAGGTGATCCAGAAGGGTGACGTTGGTTACCGACGAGCTGCTTGCAACCAAGGACATGCCGGTTGTTGTCCAACGGGCGCCAAAGCAGCCGGCCTACGCGGCGCGACCGACTGCGGTGATTCTGTTCTTGATGGCTTCCGCTTCCTTACCAAACCGCTTGTCAACGCCCAGCCAGAGCGCCTCCAGCGGCAGCAGGCCGCTCTGTTCGACCCAAGCGGCCACGGCCGCCAGTGCGGCGAGCTTGGGCCCAGCCAAGCGACGAAACTCACGACGCTCCACGATCGCACAGAACGCAGGCAAGGGCACTTCGGTATCCGCCAGAACCACCGTCGCGGGTGAAACGCGTTCCCAGACGCCGATGCGCTCCAGCTCCTTGGCGCCATCGGCCGAAACCACCAGAACAGCGTCCGGCTCCTCAATGCCTGTGAAAAGGATGGGCTCGGGGCTCAGGATCAACTCAGAGATCGAGAAGCCGGTGCCCTGGGTCACCGGGTTGTCGTTCTTTTGCGTGACATGCAGGCCGCACAGGATCGCCGCTTCCGCTAGCAACGTGGCTGCTGACTGCACGCGCTCGCCCGCTGTTCCCGCCAGAAGCAGGCGAACGGGCTTGTGGAGTCTGACAGTAAGCTGCGGCGCAGCGAAGCTTGCAGGGGCGTGCGCAGCCCGGCGGGCGTTCTGACGGCGATAGGCAAAGTCAAACGTCGGCCGGCGATCATCGCGCAGCACCCCCAGAGCGTAGCCGGCCCGGTCGGCCACCTCCCTGAGTTGCGCGCCGGTAAGCTGATTCCAGCGGGTGGCGTAAGCCGTGCACAGCTCCAGCATTTCGACCATGGCGAATCCGGGATGGGCAATGGCCCGCGCAAGCACCTCCGCCAGGTCGCCATCGCTCGCCAGCTTGCGCGCCACGAACGGGGCACGGCTAGCCAACAACACACGAGCCAGGTCCAGCGGAGGAACAAAGTTCCCGCCCGGGGTCGTGGCCGTAACAAACTCCAGCGGAGAGAAAGCCGAATTCTGACCGCCTGTCATCCCAAACAGGAAGTTGTTGTGCACGAGCACGGTCACATCGGGATTCAGCAGCGCCGCGTTGATCAGATGATGGATTCCGATCATGGCTCCGCCGTCGCCGATCAACACCACGGTCTTCAGCCGGTGTGAGCCGAGCAGCGCGTCGGCCAACGCAAGGCCCGTGGCGAAGGCTGTGGAGCGACCGTGCGTGGTGTGCACGGTGTGCGGCGTGGCAAACTGCGCGTCGGCCAGACCAACGCAGCCAATGTCGGTGACGATGGCGAGATCATCCGGGGGAAGCGCGAGCGTTGCCAGTGCTTGGCCCAAGGCACGCAGCACCAGTCCGTGGCTGCAGCCCTTGCAATACGGCAGCGGCGTATCCTGGCGGAGGTAGCTCACGGGCCTTCCTCCACCGCGGCCATGATCTCCGCTGGAGGAATCATCTCCGCCACGCGATTGACGCGTACCACCCGTCTGCCGGCTAGATACGGATCGAGCACCGTGGCGTACTGGCCGGTCAGGTTTTCCTCTGCGATCACCACGCGCGAGCAGCCGGCTGCCGCCTGGCCCAAGGCCTCCGTCGCCACCGGGAACAAGGTAAGCGGCTGCAGGAATGACACGCGCCGCCCGCGCGCCCGCAGGCGCCGGCAAGCCTCGCGCGCGGCGCGCGCCGTAATGCCGTAGCTGATGACCAGGGTATCGGCAAAATCGTCCCGCGCCAGACGCACCAGCGCCATGTCCTCCTGATGCGCGACCATCTTGGCCTGGAGGTGAATCAGCAGCTCGACGACCTCCGGGGCATTCTTTCGCAGCCGACCTTCGCGGTCGTGCGCCGAACCCGTAGCGACGACGCGCGCCTGGCCTCCCACCGGCGCGAAGTCCGGCGGTTCCTCCAGGCAGTGGCAGGCCTGGGTGAGGAAACGCTGTCCACCAGCCACCAGCCGGCGCCGGGCCGGCTCAGCGCGAGGCAGCGCCGCGGAATCCACGCTTTCCATGGTCATGCCTACTTCCTTGTCGGAGAGCAGGACCACCGGGGTGCGCAGGCGCTCCGCCCAGCGGAAGGCCACCTGCGTCAACTCGAAGCATTCGCGCGCATCGCTGGGAGCAAAAACAGGAATGGTGTAGCCGCCAGAGGTGCAGCACTCGGCCAGCAGCACATCGCCCTGTGCGCCCTGCGTGGCCCCGCCCGTCGAGGGCCCCAGGCGCTGAACCAGGGCGATGACGACCGGGGTTTCCGTCATCACCGCGTACTGCACGGTCTCGATCATCAGGCACCAGCCGGGGCCGGAGGTTGCCGTCATGGCCTTGTGGCCCGCCAGCGAAGCTCCCACGCAGTAGGCGAGCGCGGAGATTTCATCCGGAGCCGCCAGGGCCACGCCACCAAGCCCGGGCAGCTCTTCCATCATGGTCTGGTAGATTTCGCTGGAAGGCGTGATGGGATAACCGCTGAAGAAGCGACAGCCCGCGGCCAGGGCGGCGAGCGCCACCATGCGGTTGCCGGAAACCAGACCCACTTGCGGCGCGGTGGCCTGCGTCACCTGCTCTAGCGGTTCAGGCGCCTGCGTCGCCAGCACGTCACACCGCCCAGGCGTTCGCCTCGTCCGGCGCCACGGAGGTGAGTGCCAGCACCACCGCATGCGTCACGTTCAGAAACCGGCTGGTGGGCACGCGCAGGCATTCCCCGCGCCGCCCGAAGTACATCCGCGGGCAAAACACGATTTCCGGGCAAGCGGCCAAGGCCCGGTCCACATATACGCCAAACCCGAACGGGTTCTCGTACCAGTGCATGTGGCCGAGTTCGGTATCCGCGAAGATGGCAGCGGACTCGCGCGACGCGAGCGGCTCCACGGGGCCGTGACCGACGGCCCGCTCCAAATCTTCCGCCGTGAGCGGGCGGGTTTCCGGGCAGATGGCGGCCACCGGCTGGCCGTGCACGCGAAAGAAGTGCACGGCAGCGTGGTTCAGCGCGCCGCAGGTGCAGTCGATTTCCGGGCGGGTGGAACCCGGCATGCGCTGGTCGAGGTACTCACGCAGAATCGTCAAGTGTTTCATCGCTCCGCCTCCTTCCGGCGGGGTTCCCGAAGGTGCGGGCGCGGCCGTTGCCGGGAAGGGCTAGAGGTCGCCGTCGAGCAAGATCTTCTCCGCCTCCTCGCGGTCTATGTCGGTGACCAAGGGGATGCCGCTGATGCGCGCCGCTTCGGGGGTGAGCGCGGCAATGTCGTCGCGGGAGATGTGCCGCAGCGCGAACTTGCGTGCGCCGCACATCAACTGGCGCAGCCCCTGGGCCACGCGCTGGTAGTAGGTGTAGTAGCCAATGGCCCCGGTGGGCAGCTTCTTGAAGCGGTCCTTGAAGCGTTCCTGCAGCTCCGGCGCCGTGACGAACACCTCGCTGATGGTCGTGCCGAACCGCTCGATGTAAACGGGCAGGCTGCTCTGCTCGATGTGCCGGCCGATGGTCTTTCCGACCATGGCGGCCGCCAGCGGGCTGCGCGCCCAGGCAATGAGCTTGGCGTAGGGCGCCACCAAGGCCAGGCCCTTGAAGATCTGGTCTTCAAAGGTGTAGCCGCCGGCCACGGCCACCGGCGGAACGTACTTGCCCTGCTGGGCGAGCTGGTGGCAATAGCCGTAGAGCAGCGAGTGCAGCTCGATGCCCGGCACGCCCCACTCATTCATCATCCGCCAGGGGCTCATGCCCGTGCCCCCGCCGGCCGCGTCCACGGTCAACAGGTCCAGCTCGGCTTCCGAGGCCCACTTGACCGCGCGGGCCAGATCCACCGGGCGGTAGGCGCCGGTCTTCAGGAACACCCAGCGGGCCCCTAGCTTGCGCAGCTCCTCGACGCGGCGGAGGAACCCGTCGCGGCTGGCCATGCCGATGCGCGAGTGTCGTTCGAATTCCCGGAAGCTGCCTTGATGGAAAGCCTCCTGCACCAGGGGATCCTCGGGATCGGGGAGCACGACGTAGCCCCGGCGCTTCAGCAGCTTGGCCTTTTCCAGGTCGCGGATCTTCACTTCTCCGCCGATGTCCTTGGCGCCCTGACCCCATTTCAGTTCGACGGCGCGCACGCCCAGCCGCGTGATGCCGTACTCCTGCACACCCAGCTTGGTGTCTTCGACGTTGCCCTGCAGGATCACCTCACCGTAGCCTTCCTCCTGCCACTCGCGGAAGCAGCGGATGCGCCATTCGAGCTCGGGACTGGAGATGACGCGCCCGTTCGTCATCTGGGACGCGGGATCCATCCCGCAGACGTTTTCGCCCACGGTGAGGCACGTGCCCGTAATGGCCGCGCCCGCCGCCAGGCTCTCCCAGTTGTTTTTGGCCACGTTGGTGGAACCCATGGCCGCCAGAATAAAAGGCAGGCGCGAACGGATGCCCGGGGCGCGCCCCCAGACAACTTCCAGGTCCACGTTGGGAAAAAGGGCGCGGTCGCTGTCTGGCTCGATGCCCCAGGCGCCAGTGGCCCGGCCGAGAATGGTGAAGTGGGAAAGGTCCACCGGATAGTCTTTGGCCGAGGCGGTGGTAATGATGCCGAACGGCTGCGGGTAGATCATCTCCGGGCCGCGGTAGGCGGACTTGCCGATTTCGCACATGCCGATGCAGCCGTCCACGCAGGTGGTGCACATTCCGCTGAACGGGCTGATGGAATCCTCGGTGCGGTTCTTGGTCAGCGTGGCTGCCGAAGCATTCAGGCGCGAGTAAGTCATGGGCGGTCTCCTTTGCTTTCGCGGTCACGAGGGTTTGCACCGGGCCAGAGCAAGTCCTGGCGCAGCGGGCCGGCCAGCTCACAGGCCACGCAGGGATCAAGGAAACACATGGCGTGGTCGTGATAAGCGAGGCAGGCGGGAGCAAAGTTCAGGCAGCCGCTGCACAGGGTGGTTTCCGGTTGCGCGCCGTGGCAGCGCAACTCGCACACCGGGCAGATGTACAGGCAAGCACCGCAGTGCCGGCAGATTTCCGACTGGGCCCGAAACGGGCTCATCACCTTGCGGCGCGGCCCGCGATAGGCGAAGCCAATGGCACCGGCCACCATCTGCTCCTGGCAGATGCGCACGCATTTGCCGCACTGGATGCAGTCTTCAAACTCCGGTGCGAACCGCGCCTGGCGCACGCCGTAACGGCTGGCCAGGTCCTGGATGGTTTTCGACTGCGGGCTGGTGGCCACGTAGAGTTCGAGCAGCAATTGCCGGGCGCGCTCCACGCGGGCGGAATGCGTTTCGATCTCGAGCCCATCCTCAGCGGGAAGCGTGCACGCAGCCAGCAGCTTGCCGCGGTTGCCGTTGGCCACTTCGACCACGCAGAGCCGGCAGGCCCCGTAGGGCGTCAAGCCGTCGTCGTGGCAGAGGGTAGGGATGGGCATGCCCAGGAAGCGAGCGGCTTCCAGCACGGTGGTTCCTGGCTCCACTTCCACTTCCACGCCGTTGATTTTCAGTCGGGGCACAGGCCGCGCTCCTCAACTCACCTCAATGGCCTTCGGTTGACAGACCTCTAGGCACGCGCCGCAGCGGATGCATTTGGCGTCGTCAATGCTGTGCACGCTTTTCTTTTCGCCGAGGATGGCCTCGGTGGTGCAGACCTGCACGCAGGCGTGGCAGCCATCACAAAGGGTCGGCTCGATGCGGTAGGTGATCAGCTCCTTGCACACCTTGGCCGGGCAGCGGCGGTCGCGCACATGGGCCAGATATTCATCGCGGAAATAGCGCAGGGTAGTGAGCACGGGATTCGGCGCGGTCTGGCCCAGGCCACACAGCGACGTCTCCTTGATCGTCCAACTCAGCTCTTCGAGCAGAAGCAAGTCGTCTTCCGTGCCCTGGCCGCGGCAGATGCGCGTCAGAATCTGCTTGAGGCGTTGCGTGCCCTTGCGGCAGGGGAAACATTTGCCGCAGGATTCTTCTTCGAGGAACTCCATGAAGTAGCGGGCCACGTCCACCATGCAGGTGTCGTCGTCCATCACCACCATGCCGCCCGAACCCATCATCGAGCCGGCTTTGGTGAGCTCCTCATAGTCAATGGGCAGCTCCACGAGGCTTGCGGGGATGCAGCCGCCGGAGGGACCGCCAATCTGCACGCCCTTGAGCTTCTTGCCCTTGGGGATGCCGCCGCCGATTTCGTAGATCATCCGGCGCAGGGTAATGCCCATGGGCACTTCCACCAGGCCGGTGTTGTTGATCTTCCCGACCAGCGAGAAAACCATGGTGCCTTTGCTGCGCTCGGTGCCGATGGCGGCGTACCATTCGGGCCCGCGGTTGATAATCACCGGCACGCTGGCCCAGGTCTTGACGTTGTTGATGACGGTAGGCTTGCCCCACAGGCCTTTCTGCACAGGGTAGGGCGGGCGCGGGAGCGGCTCGCCAACGCGGCCTTCGAGGGAAGCAATAAGCGCTGTCTCTTCTCCGCAGACGAACGCGCCTGCGCCTTGCACCAGGTGGATGCGGAAGCTCATCCCGCTGCCCAGGATGTTTTCTCCAAGCAAGCCGAGCTCTTCTGCCTGCTGGATGGCCACGCGGAGGTGTTCGACGGCCAGCGGGTATTCGGCACGGACGTAGATGTATCCTTCGCTGGCGCCCATGGCGAAGGCCCCGATCAGCATGCCTTCGAGCACGCTGTGCGGGTTGCCCTCCAACAGGCTGCGATCCATGAACGCGCCCGGGTCGCCTTCGTCCGCGTTGCAGATGATGTATTTGGGCCGGGCCGGGTTCTTCCGGCAGGCCTCCCACTTCACCCCGGTGGGGAAGCCCGCCCCGCCGCGCCCGCGCAACCCCGAGCGCTTGACCCAGTCCACAACCTCTTCCGGCGTCATGCCTACCAGCACCTTCGGCAAGGCCAGGTAACCGCCGACGCTCAGGTAGTCCTCGATGGCCTTGGGATCAATCCTGCCGTTGTTGCGGAAGAGCACGCGGTGCTGGTAGCGGTAGAAAGGCACGTCGTCCTCGCGGACCACGCGCTCGCCGGTGCGGGGGTCCTTGTAGAGCAAGCGTTCGACGGGGCGCCGACCGTTCACGAGGCCGCTCAGGATGTCCTTCGCGTCGCTGGCGGCGACCTTGTTGTAGAAAGTACCTTCCGGCCAGATGAGCATCACCGGGCCGCGCTCGCAGAAGCCATGGCAGCCCGTGCTCTTGACTTCAATCTGGCCGTTGAGGCCGCGCTGTTCGATGTTGCGGCGCAGGGACCTGAGCACGTCTTGGGCGCCTGCGGCGGTGCAGCCGCTGCCGGCGCAGACCGTCACGCAGGTACGCCGGGAGTCGCGAGAAGCCAGGCAGGCTTGGCGGAAAGTCTCGAGGTCCTGCAGCGACTCCAGCCGGGTCATGGTCAACCCTGCTCCACAAGCGCGGGGGCCGACTTCTGGTATTTCTTCAACATGCCCCGCACTTTGCCTTGGGTCATGTGCGGATGCGTGTGGGCATCCACGCGCAGCACCGGAGCCAGCCCGCAACAGCCGATGCAACGCACCGCACGGACGGTGAACTGGCCGTCCGGCGTCGTGCCAGCCTCAGCCAACCGGAGCTCGCGCAGGATGCGATCCAGCACCCGGGGCGCCCCGCGGACGTGGCAGGCCGTGCCCAGGCAGACTTGGATCAGGTGGTCGCCCACCGGCTCCAGACTGAAGCAGTTGTAGAACGTGGCGACGTGGAAGACTTCGATCAGCGGCACGTCCAGGTGCCGGGCTACCGTGCGCAGGGCGTGTTCGGGCAAATAATGGTACTGCTCCTGGATCTGCTGCAGGATGGGGATCAAGCTGTCTGCCCGGGTGGGCCAGTGCTGGAGAACCTTTTCGAGCTCGACCGTGGTCGTCTCGCTCATTCGCTCCTCTCGCCGTCCTGACGGGCGGGCGCGCCGCTACTCATAGCCAAAGGTGGGCGGATGCTCTACATCCTCCGAGCGTAGCGTGTGGGTTTCCCCGCACGCCGAGCACTTCTCCACCACCACGGGCCATTTCAAGAACGGGGTCGAGCAAGTAGCCATCAGTGGCACGGGCGAGCTGGTCCTGGGACAGACGTAGGTTCCGACCCGAAACTCAGCCAGCGCAGCTTTCTCGGCGGACATGGTCTGCCTCCGCCCGCTGGAGGATTCAGCAATCAGGCAGCCAAGATCAGCCTGCGGAGGCAGACCAGAAACAAACCGCAAGTCCTTGCAAGATTAGCTATTTGGGCGTTCCGCGGAGAGGGCAATCCAGATTTCGAGCACCGGCTAATCGGGGCGGCTGCGCCATACTCCCCATCGTGGGGCTTTCTGCTTCGAAGTGCGGTTCGCGCCGTGTAATTCGGGCGGGGTGTTGCAAAACTCAGCAGCAAGTCGGGCCGCGCCGCAGGATACAAGTGGCTCTTGAAGTGCCTGTCAGGTTCGGCGTAAGGTGATTCGGGAGGCCGCGCCCCAGCTAGAGAGCCGGCTCGCCCTCGCCTCTGAGGACGAGCCAGCGGCTCAGAAAGGATTCGCCATGGGGGAACTGGTTCTGCCCATCGCGGTGACGGCGATTGTCCTAGCCTGGCTCGGCGTCTGGTTCGTCGTTCGTCATTGGGGCGTGGGGTTTACTGCCCGTTCTGTGCACTGCCCCCACAAGAATCTCCGCGCGACCATTTCCACCGTGAACTACACGCGGAACGGATGGGGCGTGGAAGTCGGCCGAGACGTCTTGCAGTGCTCGCTGGCACCCGGCGCACTGACCTGCGACAAGAGCTGCCTGGTTCAGCTCTGAGCGCCAGGCCATCGGCGGAAACAGAAGGACCGGGAGACGCAGAGGGCCCGGAGACATGGGGTGTCCCCGGGCCCTCCGCGCTGTCAGTGCCCGTGTGGGGGTGTGGGCTTCGTGAAGCTCTAGGCCGCGTGCACGATCACACGCATCCGATGGCGCACCCTGCCGAGGGCGCGGTTCAGGAAGTGGCCGCGATCCAGAAATGGCAGCACCGGGCGGCGCCGGCGCCCCAAGCGCCCCAAGGCGCGCCGCAGGCTGGCGTCGTGGTTGGTGAAGATCAGCCCCGAAGTCAGCGTTTCCACGGCATCCTGCTTGCGCCCGGCACGCAGGTAAACTTCCGCCAGATTGAGATAAAGCTGGGGATGGGTGCGCTTGCGCTTAATGGCCGCCGAGCAGAGTTGCTCCCCGTCGGCCCAGCGTTCCTGGGTCATGGCGCGCACCAGCCCCAGGTAGGAGAGGTAGAAGGGGTTGTCCAGCTCCAACTGCGCGGCGCGTTCGATATGCGGCAGGGCTTCCGCCGGTTGCCCGTCGCGCAGGCGAATCAGACCAACCCGGAAATGATCAAACGCATTCCACTCGCTCATCAGCTAACCCCATTAGCGGGGCCGGACGAACAGACTCGAGGCGCCAGAGGCAGGGGGCCCCGGAGGGGGTTCCTTCGCCGTCCGGCCCCATTCTTCTAACCAGGGGTCAGCTTAGGCCGGCTTCAGGCTGAAAAACGACTGCCGACAAGGGCAGTTCTGGGCCAGTGGGGTTACCTGCCCGCGGGGTCAGGCGAGTGGTTGGTGGCTAGTGACGAGCAAACTTTCCCGGCCACTTGCCCGCGTCATTCACCGCTCTTCTTCCGCGGAGCTTTGCCCTTCTTTGCGGGTGCGGGCGGAGGCTCTTCGGGTTTTTCGGTCAGCTTGACGACTCCGAGCTTTTCCTGGGCGCGCAGGTAGTCCATCAAGTCGGCCAAGGGAAGGGGCTCAAACTCACCGGACAGGAAGTCGCGGATTTCGAGTGCGGTCTTCTTGCGCCCGAGAAGGATGTTCAGCTCGCTCGTCATGTGCTGGGGGATCTTGCGCAAAGCCGCCTGCGCCGCAGCGCGTTCCTCCGGCGTAAGAGGTGGGGCGGGCGGTTGCGAAGGTTGCTGGGGCGGCTGAGCGGCCGGAGGCCCGCCAGGGCCCGGGGCCGGAGCGATGCGTTCCACCACCAGGCGCGACGCCTGCTCCTGTTCGGCGGTCAGGACAATCTCTTCCGGGACGACCTTGTGCCGCTCGGCCAGTGCCTGGTAGAAGGCCCTGACTTCGTTTTCCAGGGCCGAGCCGCGTTGCTCCACGAGAACCTCCAAGCCGGCAAGCTTTTTCTCCGCCTCGGGGGGCGCGTTGAAGAGCACCGCTGCCGAGCGCACCACACCCTTTTCCACATTGGTCTGGTGGCGCACGGCGACGCGGGCTTCGCGGTAGGCGTCGCGCAGGCCCGCGCGGTCGGCCACATCGGCCAAGTAAGCTAGGCCCTTGCGGTGAGCCTCTCCTTGGCGCTCCGCTCCGCGGGCCAGAGACTCCGCCACAATCCTCCAGGCCATGGCGTCGTCGGCCGCGGCCAGCGCGATCATGCACGCCGTGCCGACCACCGCGACGCGCTTGAACTGCGTCGGGTCGAGCTTGTCCGGGGTGTCGTGCGAGGAGTGGTACCACATGTCCGGCCAGGTGACGAAAATCACCGCGGGGATGCCCTGGTTGAGATAGACCACATGGTCGCTGGCCCCGTAGTGCTTCTCGATGGCGATGTAGAACGGGTCCTGGCTGCCGTTGGGCGACACCACCGGAAGCGTGAAGCGGTAGCCGTGGTGCCGGTAACGGACGCGCTCGCGGTTCAGGTTGGCAATGAACTCCATCACGCTGGCGCACACGTCGCTGAGGAACGAAGGGAAGGTGTCCGGGGTGCGGTGCAGCGTCCAGAAGCTGGAGCTCATGCGCAGCCCCAGGCCTTCCATGTCGAAATTCAGGTCGGCAATCAGGCGCTTCTGCACCTCTTCGTGCCTGCGCAGCCAGGCAATCGTGCCGCTGAACTCGGGCACCCAGAGGAAATGGATGTCGCGCCGGGGCCGGGGCAGCTTGCCCTGCTCAAGCAAGCGCAGCAGCGTGCGGCCCATCTCCAACGTGGCCGCGCAGCCGGAGTTGTCGTCGTTGGCGCCCTGCTTGATGTAGCCCTCGTAGAGGTGCGCGGAGATCATGATGGCCTGGTTCGAGGAGCCGTCGCCGGGGATCATCGCGTGCACCACTTCCGTTTCTCCCGGGAAGGTCTCCGCCTGCACGACCGAGCGCAGAACGACCTTTTCGCCGCGGCGCAACCGATCGGCCAGCTCCCGCCCCACCCGCGGCGCAATACACCAGCCGAAGCCCGGCTGCCGGCCCTGCGGCGCGTTGGCGGAAATGCCCGCAGAAAGAATCTGGTCGGGATAGCTGTCCGGGCGCAGCGAGTTGTAGCTGACGATGCCCGCTGCGCCGCGCTCGAACACGGCCAGGCGCTGCAGCGCACCGGCTCCCGCTGAGCCCAAGACAATCTTTCCGGCCACGTCCTTGCCGGCGTAGTCTTCCGCGCGGGAGCCGACGCCCACCTCGACCAGCTCGGCGGTCACGTCGCCCGGCGCGCTGTTCGCGCAGAGCGAGATGGCCACCTCGTAGATGTCATACAGCTTGCGCTGCTCCGGTTCGACCATCCAGAGCTGCCCGGCCGAAGGCTGCCACAGCCGCCCGGGCGCCGGGAAGGACTCAATCTCCACGCTGGAAAAACCGGCCTCGCGGGCATACCGCGCCATCACTTCGCTTTCGCGGAAGTTGCCCTGGTATTCGGTGCGCGGCCGCACGCGCGGGTAGGGCACCATCTCCAGAATGATCTGCTGCGCGCGCTCGCCCGAGGCTTCGTCAATGATGGCGCGCATCTGCGCCCAACTGAGCAGCGTGCGGTCTTCCTTTTCCTGCGAAAATCCGGAGGGAAGCAGCAGCGCTCCACAAACGGTCGCCCAAGCGACCAGCAGACCAGGCCATACCCTCCTCATGGCTCCTCCACAGGGTGAAAACGTCAAGCTCTGCAAGCGGGGCGCAAGGGTAGTACGAAACGGGTGGGATGCAAACGGGAATGTTCGCGCGGCCGCAGGCTGTGGCCCGCGCAAGTCAGGAGACCACCCGCAGGGCGTCGCCCGCAACCTCCTGGGCCGGCCACGGCTCCCGCGCCCAGTCTTCCGGCAAGTCGCCTGCGTCCGGGCGCAGGTAGCGCCGGAAGCTCGGTCGAATCGTGGCCAGCAGCTCCCTGCGCGATTTGCTGCGCAGCGGTTTCCCCGTGTAAATCTTGCCCATGCGGGCCATCATTTTCTCCGGCAGAACACTGGAGAACATCAACAACGGCCACGTGAAGTTCGGGCCGTTGGTGCGCCGCAGCTTCCACAGCCACATGAAAATGCCGCCCAGGCGCCAGGCCATGGGCCCCCACCAACTGTACTGTCCCGGGCGGAGGTTGAACTTCCAGCACTTCATGATCAACTGCCACTGCAGGGGCGAAAGGTTGCGCGTCTCGGTGACGCCGCGCTCGTTTTCCATGCGCGTGTCGTGCAGAGGCGTGAAGATGGAGGGCACCAGGAAGGCAAACCGTCCGCGGCGCTCCATCTCGTACACCAGGTCAAGCGTGGCCATCACGTCTTCATCGGTCTCGCCCGGATTGCCGACCATCAATGTCATCATGGGGAACCAGTTGTTTTCATTGGCCACGCGCAGGCCTTCCAGCACCACGCTGGGCCATTCCTCGATGGGGAACGGCACTGCCTTGCTGGGCATGATCCTCCGGGCCATGCGCACCGAGCCGGTTTCCAGGCCGATGAGCGGCGCCAGAATCTTTTTCTGCGGGTGAGAACTGAGCCGGGGCAGGTGCAGCGGGCTCTTGGGCAGCAGGATGCGCGAAAGCTCGCGGATCAGCACCGGGTCCACCACAAACGGCGCCATCGTGCAATGGCTCAGCACCACGTGCTCGACGCCGGGCGTGCCGGCAATCGAGCCGTACAGGTCGAGCAGGGCTTCGCGGTTGGGGAAGAAAAACGGCGTGTCCGTGTGCACCTGGCCCCAGAGGAACATGTCTTCGGTGGCCAGGGAAATCTGCCGGTTGCCCTGCGCAACGTTGGCCCGCACGCCGGCCATGATCTTTTCCTTGGGAACGTCTATCTGCGGGTTCAGGTCGGGGACGCAGAACTGGCAGCGGCGGCCGCAGCCCGTGGTCATTTCCACCACGCCGAAGGTCGTGCGCCAGCGCGGCACCAAGATGGCCTCGCGGCTGGTGGGATGGCTGACGGCTAGCTGCCGCGGCAGGCCTTCGCCGCGCAGCGCCCGGCGGAACAGTTCGATCGTCTCCGCTGATTCGGCGCGGCCTTCGACCACGCAATCCACGCCCAGCGCCTCGGAGGCGCCGGTCTGCAGAATCTGCCAGCCACCTGAACCGCCCACGATAACCCGGAAGTTTTCGCGGTAGGGACTGGCCTGGATGGCCGCGAAGGCCAGCTTGGCGTAGTGTGCATTGATGGGCTCGCGCGAAGAACCAAAAATCGAAGTGTAAACTCCGGCGGCAAAGGTGACGCCCAGCGGATTGTGCGTGGAGATGGCCACCACTCGCGTGCGCGGCCCGACGAACTGGGGCAGATCATCCGGGTAGCAGGCTGCGACGTCCTCTTCGCCGAACTCCCCCACCAGCGCTTCCTGCAGCACGCGGACCCCGGCCGGCAGATAACGAGCGGAGCCGTCCGGATTGCGCTCGACCTCGCGCCAGCGCGGATACTTGTGGTCCAGTACGGGCTCCATCCACACGGGTAAGGACGCCATTCCCATCTGGATGAAATAGCCGGCGTGGTCAATGGATTCGGTCAGCGGCGCGGTCAGAACGATGCACTTGCCGCCATCCGGCGGGGGACCGGAGGCGAGCCAGGGGCCATGGCTGCCCGCTCTCGCCTGGCTGCCCGTTCGCCCGGAACCGTTTGGCTTCATGGTGCCCCCAGTAAGAAGCATCGCGCCGCACAACCCCGCCTGTGGCGAGGCCGCCAAGCAGCGCACCGCCCTGAATCTTGGCTCGCGATTCGCGCAAGCTTACTGGCCCTGCCCGCTGCGGTCAACTGAATCCTGGGCTGAGGTCGAGGAGGAGGCCTCAGCGAAGATAGGCGGTAACAGCCTCCACGGTGGCGTGCGCCGAAGCGAGCGCGTTCTCGATGGCTGGCGCGCCCTGAACGTCCGTGTGCGAGAAGTACAGCCCCGGATGCGACCGTCCCGCAAGCGCCATGACGCCGCCCGCGAGTTGTCCCGGCCGCGCGATGAGCATGGGATGGCCCCAGCGCGTCAGGCGAACGCCTTCGATGTCGCTTCCGCGCAGGCCATGCTGGCTGAGCCCTTCGAGCACGGCGCAACGGATTTCCGCCTCGACGTAGTCGTAGGTTAGATAGCGCAGCCGCTCGCGCCCGTGCGCATAGGGATAGGGGCGATACACGGTCAAGATGGCGTAATCGCTCTCGCCCCAGATGGGAAACGTGGCGTTGACAATGTCCGAGAAAACGCCGCGCGCCGAGAGGTGTTCGGGCTTGGCATGGCGCACGTCCACGCCGTGAATGCGCGTCAGCTCGTAGCCGTCAGCAAAGTGCTTGTCGGAGAAGATGCGCCGCATCGGCCGGCGCAGGAGCACATTGGCCACCACGTAGCTGCGGTAATCCAGAGTATCCAGGGCCTGCAACTGCGCAGCGGGCAGGCTGGGAATGATGCGCTTGGCCAGAAAGAGCGGCGAGGCGAACACGACGGCCCGGGCATGGTAGCGATGCACCTTGCGGTCCCGGTAGGCCAGCACCGCGTAAGCCTTCCCTTCCCGCTCCGGCTCGATCAGCAGGACGCAATGGCCCGTGCGGATGATCTCCGGGTGGTGCAGCCGGAGCCGCTCGGTCAGCCGTCGCGCGATGTAGGCGTTGCCGCCGGGATAGACGAGGATGTTGCCGAACTCCGCGGCGAAAAAGTTCAGCCCGTGGTAGGCGGAAGTTTCCCAGCTATTCGTCCCGAACGCGCCCCAGAAATAATACTCGATGGCTTCCCAGCCCCCCGCCGGAATGTCCCCGACTGTTGCGCCGTAGAGCTCCTGTTGCACTTTGGCGTCGAGCAGGAACTGCTGAAAGGAAAGAGTATCGAGGCGGTGGACCAGGCGCTGGTCGGCGGGCGGAATGGAAGGGAAGTTGTCGCTTTCGTTGACGGCTTCGAAAAACTTGACGTTCTGCTCGGTGTAGACGTTCTGTTCCGGCACAACCGCGGAATTGGTGAAGACGCAGTGGTTCGCGTTGCCCGCCCAGCGGCGTCGCTTGCCGTGCTCCTTGGCGAGATCCTCGCCTTTCTCACGCAGGCCCAACTCCACCAGCAACTCATAGTTCAGCACGTCCTGCGGGGCCGGGTCTTCCTCGTCCGGCTCCGGGTCAATCATGTAAGCCGCGCCGAGGGCGTACTCGATACCGTTCCAGTTCTCGCTCTTCGAGACGCCGCCGGTCTCGCGTTCGCGTTCGAGCAGCAGGATGCGGCGACGGCGAAGCTTGTACGCGACGGTCAGGCCAGAGATGCCTCCGCCCGCCACAATCACGTCGTAAGCCTCCGGATGGTCCACGGGCTCGCCGAGCTGCCGGAGCAGGCCCCGCGGATTGCGCAGCAGGTCGTGACCTTCGTCGAAGTCGTCCCCGGTCCATTGCCGATCGGGTTGGAAGGGAGGCAAGGCAGCCAGTCTGGAATAGACCGGCGTCGCGCCGAGGATAGCCACCCCAGAGAGGAACCGCCGACGGGAAAATCCGCGCACGTGGCTCATCGCTGCGGTCCTCCCCCTGCGGCGCTGCCGGCCCCCAGCCGGACACGGCTCTGCGGCGTCACGTTGCCATGTTGCAGCGCCCCGGGCACTTCGTCACTGACGCGCAGCGGCCTGCCGTCGGGATAAAACAGGAAGCGGCGAATCTCTGCGGGAAGGAACGGGCGGGAGCCCAGCCGGTTGGTCACGGCAATCTGGTTGCCTGACTCGTCCACGTAGCGGTCGCGCACTTGGCCGCGGTTGACGCCGACGGCCACACCGCGCGCGCGGTACGTGGCCACCAGTTTCGGTGTGGGCACGGGAGCAAAGCCCAGGTGGCCCGGGGTGTCGGGCGGCTCGACCAAGCGAACCACGGCAAGACCGTTTTTCCCGTCGGCCACATACGCGAAGAAGCTGGTATTGGTCGCCGCAACCGCCACGTCGTAAGCGTCGCTCAGGGGCGCGTCGGCACGGTTGTAGTCGACCGCTTGCGGCCGCTCCGGCCGCTCGATATCCACAATCACCAGGCCTTCGCTGCCTGCGGCGATGGCCAGGTAGCTGCGCCACTGCGTCAGGCCGCGCGCGTCGGCCAAGCGCAGCGTGGCGCCGGGGACCAGGCGCGGGCGTTGCGGGTTCGAAATCTCAAAGACCTTCAAGCCTTCGCGGTCGAGCACAAACGCGTAATGGAGCTGCAGTTCAATCGCGCGGGCGCCCTCCAGCTCGCCTGCGGCACTCTGCCAGACGAGGTTCGGCGCCGTCGGAGTGCTCAGGTCCACGACGCTCAGGCCCGTGCGCTCCGAGACGACGTACGCGTAGCTGCCCCAGTTCTTCACCATGCGCGCCCCGGCCAGCCGGCCTTCGTGGTTGAAGGTCACCGCGCGCGCCAGCCGGTTATTTTCCGGGTCGCCGTCGGCCAGCGTGTCAATGTCTACCAGGATCAGGCCTTCCTCGCTGTCGGTGACCAGCGCGTAGCGGTACAGCTCGTGCAGGGGCTGCTCGCGATTGTGCTGGCGGATTTCCGCCGCGGTGGCAACGCGGCCGGCGATGGCTTTATTCGTACCCACGTGCACGGGTAGCGTCACCGGCAGATGCACGAAGGTGGCGTTGCGCATGGGCACGGTGGTCCTTTCGCCGAGCGGGGAATTGACGGCCTGCACGATGCGCTGTGCCGCAGCCTTGTTGTTGATGTTGGCGATGTCGTAGAGCTTGAGTCCCGCAGAGCCTTCGGCGGCCAGCAGGTATTCCCCGCGCGTGGCTACCGCGCTCACCCGCGGCGCGCGCCGCGAGTAGGCCGTCTTGAGCCTGCGGCCGCCGGCCACGAACCGCGCGTAGCTCTGCGGGTGGAGCACGCGATGGAAGTTGCTCCCGATCACCGGCTGGGGCTCGCGCCCTTCGGTCACCTGGACCGCAGTGACCCCGTGGCCCTGCTCGGCCAGATAGACGTAGGTGCCCAGGAAGGTCAGGGCGTTGGCGCCAAAACCGAGCAGGAGCGAGATGCGCGCATTGTTGTCGCCCGCGGCGCTCAAATGGCAGTCGGTGCACTGGCGCGTCTCGACTTTGCGCACCGTGTGCGGCGGATGCGGGGTCATGGCTTCGTTGGCGAAGCCCGGAGCGGAAACCAGCGGCTGCTGATGGACGATGTTGTTGCGGTTGCGGTCGTAAGCGGAGACCACCACCGCGCTAGCCGGACGAAAGGGCGTCACCTTGTTGCCGTGATTGGTGGTGCCGATGCCGAGGAAAAACGTGTCCGTGCGGATCACTTGCCGGTAGTAGGGTGCGTAGCCGCGCGAGAACTGGTTCTCGTAATGTTTGTCCTTGGATTTGACGTTCAGCTCGAGCGGGAGGTGGCAGCCGGAACAGGTGGTTTGCCAGGAGGAATGGCACGTGGTGCATTCCATCTTGTTGTAGGCGTGCGCCAAGCCGCTTGCGCGGTCGGCGAAGTGCACCGAGCCGTCGTCGCGAACCAGCTTGGCATAGGCGGCTCGCGGACTGTAGTCGGGCTTGCTGGGGTCCACGACGTCGGCCAGTTGCGTCACCTGCCACTCGAGTCCCGCCTCGATTTTCGAACGCTGATAAATGCGTCCGTCGCGCTCATAGAACTGCGGCAGACGGCGGCGCCGCTGCGGATCGGCGGGATCGAGGAACGGCGTTTTGGCTTCGCGCAGGTCGGTGGGCTTCCAGGGATGACCGGAGGTTTTCAGCGTAGCGCGCGCAGAGACCGTGCCGTGGCAGTCCACGCAGCGGATCTCGATGTAGTCGGTCATCTGCGGATAGATGTTGCCGTCGCCATGCATGTCCTGCTGGGTGTGGCAATCGACGCAGTGCATGCCCTTTTCGAGATGGATGTCGCGGAGAGGCACGGCGCGCTGCCATTTGGCCGGATCTGTCTCGGGGATCACCTGCCCGGCGGCATCGAGCAGCCGGCCCTTCAGGTCGCGGTGGTAGACGTTGGTGAAGTTCCAGCCGTGAGCGTGGAAATCGGAAAATTGCGCTTGGCTGAATTGCGGGTTGTACTCGGCGAGGTCAGACATCGCGTAGGTCTGGGCTCTGGTGTCCCAGCTCCCGTACTCCGGTTCGGCGCCGCGCTTCTTGACTTTTTCCGCTTCCGTCTCGCGATCCCACCAGATGCGGCCGAGGTACGTGCCGATGGCGCCGTCGCCCTGGTGATAATGGCAGGTGAGGCACTGCGCGGAGGGAATGGACAATTCGAATTCGTGGCGGATGGGATGGCCGCTCTCGCCGCGCGAGCGCGCCGCAGCCAGGGCCTTGTCGCCGGTGGCCGTTTGGCCGCGGTTGCCATAGGAAGCAAAGCGGCCTGCGCTCCACGGGTCGCGGTCGTTCGCGTAGATCACATGGCAGGCCGCGCAGCCGCTGGAGCGGTAGTCACCGGCAATGCGGTTCGGCCCGAGGAACCACAGCGTGGGGTCGTTCAGCCGCGTTTTCAGCACGTTCAGGAAGACGCCGGCGATGCGGCCGTCGGTGCCGGGGCCGCGGGTGCCCAGCGCGGGATTGTTCACCTCTGCCACGCGCAGCGGATCGCGGATGCGCGTAATCGGGAACTGGGGATGCGGCACGATGCGTTCGATGGCGCCGTGCGCTTGTGCTCCCGGCTCGGCGTGGTCGTCGCGCACCTCGGCGGGCCGGCCTTGCCGGTCGAAAGCCTCACCATAAAAGGCCTGCTTCCGCTCGAAGCCGCCGTTGTTGTAGAAGACCGCGGCGTGCACCATGGCGTTGTGAGCCATCACCGATTTGCGCGCGGCGGAGAGGATCTCCGCGTGGCAGCGCCCGCAGGTCTCATCCGCGATGCGGAAGTCAGCCGGATTCATGAAGCGGACGAACTCCGGAGATTCTTCGTTCAGGGCCGCGTAGGAATCCTGCGGGTTGGCCGAGGAAGCGAACAGTTTGTGGTTGCGTGGGCGCACGTGGGCCGCGTTGCGGTCCGGAGCGGCGCCCGCGGCCAGCGCGCCGTTTCCGCCGTGGCAGTCCACGCAGGTCAGTCCTTCGCGGTCCATGCCGCGCTGGCCGAAATCGGCTGGCAGGGCCCTGGCCGGCGCCCGGGTGAAGCTGTGCATGGCTTCGATGCCCGCGTGGCAGGCCAGGCAGGAATCGGAAGGCTGGCCGAAGGCCGGGCGGCCCTGCGGCGTAGCCGATCGCAGCGGGGCCCACAGCAGCACCGTGGCGCCCACCAGCAGCACGAGCATCAGCACCGTCGAACGATCGCGAGCCAGCCGCCCCATCAGTACACCAGCCGCAATGCCAGGAAGGTGCTGTACACCGCGCCGCCGCGCTGAAACGCATCTTTCAGTCCCTGCAGGGGATGGAGCAAGGAAAAGCCCAGGTCGAAGATGACGTTCTGATTGGCCTCGCGCAGAAACGGCTTCAGGCGGAAGAAAACATTCTCTTCCACCGCCGCCCCGTGGTGGCCGATCACGATGCGGTTCGTGTACGATCCGGTCGCCGCGAAGCGCAGCAAATTGACGTTGACGGAGAGCTCCATGCGCGGCGAAAGCGCCAGGTCCACGCCCGCGTTGAAAGCGTGCAGGCCGGGATGGATGTGATGGGCGGGGTCGTTCACGCCGCGCAAGGACGGCAACAGGCTATTCGCGCGCACAAAGTCGCCGCGGCCGAACTTGATGTTCTCGCCCACCCAGTAGCTCAGCGGTCCGCCGAACAGGGTTAGGCCGTCGCTGATGGCGTCGAAGCCGCGATCCTTGGTGTCGGCAGGATTGCCATCGCCGGAAGCAAACAAATAGCCGGCGCGTATGTTCCAGAAGTCGAGTTTATACTGCGCGTCGAGCAGGACCATCCACGCCGCAACGTCATGCTCGGTCTTGGCGGGCACCGGCTCCGCAACCACTTGATCCGCCGTGCCAAACACGAAGTAGGCCGCCGGGTTGAACGTAAGCCGGCCAAGGTGGCCGTTGAATGCAGCGCCCAGGTAGTACGTGTCGGTGTTCGCGCGGAAGGCAGCCCCGGAAACTTTGCGCCGCTCGCGGTTGTAGTGGAAGGTCCACTCGCTGTTCCAGCCGGGCACCAGGTCTTCCCAGGTCACCCGCGCAATAGCCACTTGATGGCTGCTGGGCCGCGCAAAGTCAATGAAGCCGGTGACGGCGTCCTTTTGAAAAAGCTTCAACCAGGCGAAGTCATAGCGCAGCCGGTTGCGCTTCAGCTCGCCGAAGAGCCGTCCGCCCAGGCCCGCATCGTTGAAGAGCAGGCCGTGGAAGTCCGAGCGGAAAGCCTGGAGGCCGCCGCGCAGAAACAGCAGGTCGAAGTTGTCGTGGCCGTCGTTTGAGCCGCCAAAGTCGGCCAAGCGCAGGTCCACGAAAGCGTCGACGAGGTGCGCGTCGCCGTTCGAGCCGGAGTTGAACGCCGTGATGTCGTGCTTGAAATCGGCCACGCCGTTGATACGGAAGCGAAAGTCAGAGGGCACAAAGGCGTCGTCGAACCGGCGAACCTCCGCGCCGAACAGCACGTTCTCCGCGACGAACTGATTGTGCCGCACAAAGACCAGTGTTCCGGCGGCGATCTGGTCCGCAAAGACGCTGCTGAAATCCAAGTTGCGGCGCGATTTGTAGACGAACGTGTTGAGCGCGTTCAATTCCAGAAACCAATTCCCCGCCAGAGGGAAGTCTGCCTTGAGGATGTTCTGGTGGTAAGGGTCGTAGATGCGGAAGCTGTATTCGGGTCGGCCCTGCCAGTCGTAGCTGCGCCAGCGCGAGGGAACGGCCTGGATCTCTGCCGCCACTTCGCTCTGTGGGGAATCGTCCGGCCGCGCCGTGCCCGGGTCACTGCGCTTGGCGGAAGTTTCCCTGGAAGCAGCGGGCGCGGCGGCCGTCGAAGAGGTCTGCGCCGAGGCTACCGAGCACAGGGCCACCACACACCCTGCTGCGGCAAACAACCGTGCGGAGATTCGCTTCACCTGTCCCTCAGCCTGTCGGAACCCGCCCAGGAACTGCGCGTAGGCTAGCCAGTCGCCGCCGAGGCGTCAACGGCGGTCGCGCCCGCTGGTGTCAAAGCGTTCACCCGCGGGAGGCGGGCGGGCTGGCCAGGGCAGCGTCCTGGACGGCGCGGCCCAGCCGCTCGTTGGCTTCGCGCAGCCGCAGGCTCAGCACTTTGCACATCTCCACGGCAATCTCCGGCCGCTGGGCGATCAACGTGAAGAACCGGCCGCGCTCCAGCGTCAGCAGGGTGCAATCGGTGAGCGCCACGGCCGTGGCGGAGCGCGGAGCATCGTCGAACAAGGCCATCTCGCCGAAGCACTCGCCCGCTCCGAGCTGCGCGAGCACGCGCTCTCCGCCGTTGAACTTCTTGCGGATGGCCACCCGGCCCTGGCACACAATGCACAGGTCGGAGGCCAGGCTTCCGTCCGCGAAGATCGTCTCGCCGGCCAGGTATTCGTTCTGCACCAGCGCCTCGTCAATCACCAGCAAGTCGTCCAAGGTCAGGAAGCGAAACAGCGCAATGCTTTTCAGAAAGAGTACGCGGTTCATGAACAGGCTCCGTTCCCAGGTCAGTTCCGGCAGCGGGGCATGCGAAGCCGCGGCCGGCTGGCCCTGGTGATAAGTCTTGGAAAGCAGGGTATGCAGCAGCGCGGTGCGAACCAGCGGGTCGCCATTCTCGCGCAGCGCCGACGGAGGGATTGGCTCGGCGCGCATGGTGTACACCCCGAGGGCGGCGATGCGCACCCAGCGGTCACCGGACCGCGCGGCCTCGGCAAGAATCGCGGCCCCGTCGCCCTCCACCCCAGGGAGCGGTTGCCTGCCGGGCTCGGCCAGGAATTCGAGCAGGCCCAGCACCGGCTCCACGAAACGCCGGTGGCTGAGCGACGCCAAGGTTTCTACGGCATCTGCGCGGGCCCGCTCGTCGCTGCTGGCCAGGATGCGGCGAACACAGTTCAGCGTCCGGCTGTGCCCGAGCGCGGAAAGCACGTGCAGCATGCGGCGCACGACGCGCTGGTTGCTGTCCTCGAGGGCCGTGCGCAGTGGCATCCAAACGGACGCCGGTGGCAGGCCGCGGAGCCATGCGAGGTTCCGCCGGGCCTGTCGGTAAGCCGGCTGCATGAAGCTGTAGAGCAGGTCCTCGGCGCGGCGGCTGCGCATCCCGCCGATGGCGGCGATGGCGGCGTCCACGACCTCGCTGCGGAACGAACGCAGATAGGGCTCCACGAGCGGCAGGCCCCGCTCGCCCCAGGCTGCCAGGGCTGCCGCCGCATTATCGCGAACCACGGGATGGGCGTCTTCGAGCGCAGCAGCCGTGCGCGCCATGGCCGAAGGGCTTTGCACCAACCCACAGAGTTTCACCGCCGCAGCGCGCACCGGCGCTTCCGGGTGATCCAGGTAGCCCGTGGCCAGCTCCTCGATTTCTTGCGAGACCTCGCCTTGGCGGACAAAGGCAGCCAGCGCTTCCAGCGCATCGTCCTTGATCGAGCTGTCTCCCTGCTCGGCGATGCGCCGCAGCAACGGCACCAGCCGCGCCTCTTTGGCGGCACGCGCCGCCTGGATCATGGCCAAGTGGGCCCGCGCATCCAGACCGGAATCGAGCGCGGCCCGGCAGGCCTCGCGCAGCTCCTGGCTGGGCGCCGTGCTCAACTCGACGCCCACGCAGGCCAGCCCGCGAATCACAGGACTGGAATCGCACAGCAGGCGTCGCAAGGTGGCCTCGTCCAGCGGTTCCCGGCTGGCCAGTAGCGCTTCCAGGGCCAGCTCGCGCAGGGCTTCCTGGTCCGATTCGAGCGACTCGCGGATCTGCCGCGCCAGATCCTTCGGGCGGAAGGCCACGTAGAGCTTCACCAGCGCGCGCCGCACGGCCACATCGGCGCGGGGCAGCAGGGCCTGAAGATCCTCCAGGAACTGCGCCGGGTTCATGCGCGCAGCGAGTTCGATGCCGAGAATCTGGGCGCTGCGCTCGTCGCTGCGCAGCAGTTGCCGGACTTCCGCGGCGTATTTTTCCGGCAAGCGCGCCAGACCTTCCCCAACGTCGTCCAGATTGACCGAGCGCGCGCGAAGCATTTCCACCAGCGAGCGCAGGTAGTGGCCTCCGGTGCGGTAACCAACGGCCACGAACAGCACACTCAGCCCCAGCCCGACCACGGCGATCTGCGCCTCGGAGAGGAACTTCTGAGCCACCAGCAGAAACAGGCCGGCCAGCGCGGTGCCGCCGGGATAGAGCAGCCCGTCCGTCAGCGTGCGCACGCGCCCCAGAAAGCGGCGCGGCACGGCGTTGTAGTTCAGGCTGTCCACGGGCTGGGCGATGCTGTTGCCGAGGGTTTCGTAGTTCAGGTTGGCGGCCAGCGCCGAAGGCAGCCGCAAACTCGCCGCCAGCCCGGCAAAGCTGGCCAGGGTGGTGGCCGGGTGGATGACGCTCATGCGATGCACGCCCAGCCGGCGAATCAGCGGCCGGGTGACAAAAAAGAGCACGGCAAATTCCAGCACACTCAGCGCGGCTCCCACTCGTCCCAGAAAGCTGGTCAGGTCCTGTTCGTCAGGAAAAGAAGCTTCGTAGACGTGGAAGGCCTGAAACTCCGCCAGGCAGCGCAGCACCACAGAAAGGGAGGCGCTGGCGGCGATCAGCAGAATGACGGGATGGCGGCGCAGGATCAGCGGGAAATCCCGCAAACTTTCGCGCAGGCCAGCTTCGGGAACATCTTCCGGATCCGCCTGCTCGAGGGGCTTCTGCGACCGCTCCAGCCAGGACACTTGCGCAACGGCCAGAAGGTACAGCGCGGGGACAAACAGCAGCAGCTCCGCCACGCTGAACCACTCGGAAAGCGCGCTGGCCAGGCTTCCTCCCACCAGCCCGCCAAACGACATGGCCATCACCAAGAACGTGGCGTAGCGCTTCAGCTCGAGCGAGGTAAAGTAGTCGGAGACCAGCACCCAGAATTGAATGTCCACGAGCGCTTCGAGCAGGCTGAAGGCCATGTATACGAGGAAGTAGGCCGGCAGTCCGTCCCACCGACTCACCAGCACGTGCAGGCCGACCACAACCAGAATGGCCGCGCCCAGCAGCCAGCGGAACAAACGAAAGCGCGGGAACCGATCTACGAGTTGCGAATAGAATGTGGCCACGGGCAGCGAAATCACCGCCAGCAACACGTAGAAAAACGGCAGGCGATCGGCTCCGGCATTCGAAAGAAAGAGCGACTCGGCCAACGTCATGGCCAGCAGGTCTACGGCCAGCAGGGTGGCTGCGAGCAGGAGAAATTGCAGCAGCCGGATGAGCTTTTCGCGCGGCAGGCCGAGGCGCTGTTCCACCAGACGACTCATGGGTCGGGGTGATCGAAAGAAGCGCGATGACTGCGAGAATCCAGCGCCACTTTACTGCGAAACGGTAGCGCCACAGGGGCCAAACCCAAGCCAGGTTCCGTGAAAGGCAACCGACCCGCGGCCGGATGCAGCAACGGCTTGAGTTCAGCCCGCCGCGGGGCAGCCCGCGCCGTGTGCCGCCGGAGCCTGCGCGACAAGGCTGGGAGCGCGCAGCTCCGGTTCCCGCCGCGGCCCAGCGGGAGCCTGACCTGAGGGTTCGTCCCCTACTAGCGGAAGCGCCAGCGGTAGCTCACCTGCAGGTTGATGCCCGGCGCATCGAAGCCCGAGCCATGACGGCGGTAGTTGGCATCGGTCAGGTTCAGCAGGGCGAAGGAGAGTTCGTTGCGCTGGTTGAGCGTCACGCTGCCGCGAAAGTTCACTGTGGCGAAGCCGTTCGTGCGCACAAACAGCGGCTGGGCCTCGCCTGCCGGGCCGAGAACGCGGGCGATAACCTGCTCGACCGTTTCGCCGGTCAGGCGGAGGCGGTCGTTCGCGATCAACCCCAGACGCTGCGCCGTGGTGTGGAAGAAGTCGCGGATGCCGCTGGCCGTGCGCAAGGCGCCCGTGCGCGGGTCGGCTAGTTCCGCGGGGTTCAAGCGTTCCTGCGGGCCGGAAACCTCCGCAAAGCCCTCCAGCCAGACGCGCCCGCGGGAATGGCTCCAGCGCAGGCTGGCGAAGAAAAAAAGCGGCGCAACGCGCCGGGCGGGATGGCCGGTGTCGAGTTCGGTGCCGCGCTGCCAGGCAGCCTTGAAGGCCGAGCTCCACTGCGCGGTCCAACTGGCGCGCACCGTGCTTTCCAAGCCGTACAAGCGCACGCGGCCGATATTGGCACGCGACACCACCGGCCGCGGGTCCGCGTCCACGAAGATCCGGCCAGCCTGGTCCTGCCCGGTGATCACCTGGCCGCCGATGGTTTCTCCGACCACGGTGCCCGGGACGATCAGCGTGCGGCGCTCGATCCCGTCGAACAGCTCGGAGTCGAACAGGGTCACGTCGCCGCTCACCTGCCGCAGCTTCCCGCGCAGGCCCCCTTCGAAGCTCCACAGCACTTCCGCACCGAGCTGCTGCCAGGGTTGGCGCGTGCTCGACGCGTCCGGCGCGGCGGAATCGCCCACCTGTGCGCCGAGGCGCACGGCTTCCTCGGGAGGAACTTCGAAGCCGCCGCCGGTCAGGCCCAGCTCGCCCAGGTCGAACACGGAAGGCGCTCGGAAGCCGCGAGCCACCCGGCCGAACACTACCCACTCCCGCCGGACAAACCACGAGAAACCGGAATGGATGGTTACGTCGCGGAAGGTCTCCGTAGCGGTGGGCACAGGCGGAGCGCCGCCGCGGGCGCTTTTTTCGGCGTCGGTGCGGAAGCGGAAATAACTCGAGCGCACCCCGTTTTCGACCAGCATCTTCTCCGCAACGACTTCCCAATCGTCGGAAAGGTAGACGCCCAGTGCCTGATAGCGCGTGCCGTTGGGAAAGCGCGGGCGGGAAGGAACCGGTAATTGCCCAGAGCGCTGTTCGGTGCGTTGCCCGAAAACAAACTCGTCGTAGAACTCCGCCCCGGCGGTGAGGGAATGTCGCCGGATCGGCGCCCAACTGGTACTGAACAGGTAGCCCAGCGCAGTGACGCGGTTGATTTCCCGATCCTGGGGCGAGGTTTCCCGGGTCTGCAGGGTCTGGCCGTCGGTCTGGCGGTTCACGGAAAAGGTCGCTTCAAGGCTGCGCAGCTTGCCCGTGCCGAGCTTCTGGTAGCGCGCATAGCCGAAGCCGAGCCGTTGCGGTGCCAGGTCGTGCCGCAGGCGGCCTTCGCCGCCGAGCAGACGGTCGTAGCGCCGCAGTCCGTACTGCTCCGCCTGCACCCAAGCGAAGGTCAGAAACTGATGGGCCGCAAAACGCGCGCCGAGCTTCGCGGTCCAGGAACTCTGCGCATAGTCCGTGTCCACGAGGCGGCTGCCCAGCGTGGCGCGCACCTGTTCGGGCGTGAAGCCGAAAAAGCGCGTCAGGCTGTTGTGCGAGTCTTCTCCGCCGCCGCTGCGGAGTCCCTGGTGCCGCCGCCAGGAGCCGGTCAGGCTGAGGCTGGCGCGCGGCCCCGCCAGGCTGGCGCGCAAGGCGTTTCCCGCGGCCAAGTCCGCCGAGGAAAAGAAGATGGCGTTCTCCGCGCTCCACTGCGCGCCGCGGTCGGTCCACGGCGGCAGCAGCGCGGTCAGGACGTTGATGGCCCCGCCCAGGGCATCGCTACCGTATTGCGCGCCCGCCGGGCCCAGGAAGACTTCCACCGAATCGGTGGCCGAAGCGGGCACCCAGCCGAGATACTGCGTGTTGCCGGAGCGATAGATGGAGTTGTTGAAGCGGATGCCGTCGAGCAGGTAGAGCACAGTCTGTGCGCCCTGCCCGCGGAGGATGGGCGAACCCTGCCCGGGAGTCGTCTCCTGCGTGAGAATGCCCGGCTCTTCGGCCAGCATGCGCGGCAGGTGTGCTCCATCGCGCTGGCGCAACTCCTCCGCGCCGCGCAAGCGCACCGACGCCGGCTCGACCAGGGTCTCTTCCGGCTCGCCGTGGCGGCCTGTGACCGTGACCTGAAACGCCACGGGCGCCAAGTGCAGCTCGACCTTCAGCGGCTCGGCGGTGTCGGCGGGGACGTCCAGCACGCGCTGATAAGGAGAAAAGCCCTTCGCCTCCACGCGAAACTCGTATCGGCCTGCGGGGAGGCCGGCGAACTGGAACCAGCCATCGTCGCCGGTGCGAGCTTCGCCCAGCAGGATACGGTTCGCCCCAAGCAGCTTCACAGAAGCATCGGGCAGCACGAACTCCTGCGGCCCGACCACGCGGCCCGCCACCGTATACGAGCCCGCCTGAGCCGCAGCAAGGAGGGGCGCCAGCAAGACCAGCGTGGAGACGAGTCGAATCACGCGGTGCACCGCAACCCTTGCACGAGAAAACGCAAGATGGAGTTGCGCCGCCGCGGAACAATCATCTGGGCGGTTCGGGGATGGCGGCGCCGTCCTTGCGCGGATCGGAGGCTCCGTAGTTGACGCCCGCGGCGAAGTCCCGCAGGACAGCCTGCCCGCCGCCCATCGGCCGGGCAAAGTCCCCGCGCAAGATGATCTTGTGTTCCCGGCCCTCGAGCGCCGCGCGCACCGCAGCCGGGACGCGCGCTTCCATCATCACGTCGCAGCCGCTGAAAGTGTCTTTGTTGAACCGAGCGGCTTCCAGCGCGGCCTGGATATTCATCCCGTGGTCCACGATGTTGGAAACGAACTGGGCGTGCGCCTGGGACTGGTTCCATCCGCCCATGATGCCGAAGGCGATGCGCATGTGGCCGCGCTCCATAAACGCCGGGATGATGGTGTGCAGGGGGCGCTTGCGCGGCGCCAGGGCATTCGGATGGCCGGAGTCGAGCGTGAACAGAGCGCCGCGATTCTGCAAGGCAAAGCCGGTTCCGTCTGCCACCAGGCCCGCGCCGAAACCCGTGCTCGAGTAGTTGCTCTGGATGAACGACACCATGCTGCCTTCGCGGTCCACCACGCTTAGATAAATGGTGTCGCCGCCCGCGCCGGGCGGCGTGCCGTGAGCCACTTCGCAGTTGGCCTTCTGCGGGTCGATCCGCCTGGCGCGCTCGCGGGCGTATTCTTTCGAAAGCATGCCCGCCACGGGCACCCGGGCGAATTTCGGGTCGGCCACGTAGCGCAGCATATCCGCGTAGGCCAGCTTCTTGGCTTCGATCATCACGTGCAGCGCTTCCGCGGAATTGTGGCCGTAGTCCTTCAGGGGAAAGTTCTCCAGGATGTTCAGCATCACGAGCGCGGCGATGCCCTGGCCATTGGGCGGGATTTCGTACACCGTCCAGCCGCGATAGGCGGTGGAAATCGGCTCGACCCATTCGCTGGAAAACTCCGCCAGGTCTGCGGGCGTCATCGTGCCGCCCAGCCGTTGCGAGTAAGCCACGATGCGCTGCGCAATCTCGCCCTTGTAGTAGCCATCGCGTCCCTGCTGGGCGATGAGGCGGTACGACCAGGCCAAGTCCGGGTTGCGGAAGATTTCGCCCGCGCGCGGGGCGCGCCCGCCGGGAAGGTAGGTTCGCGCGGCGTTCTCGTCGCGGCGCAGGATGCGCTCGCTCTCCGCCCAGAGGTTGGCCACCAGCTCGGTGACAGGGAAACCCTCCTCAGCGTACTGAATTGCCGGGGCCAACAATTCGGCGTAGCTCTTGCGGCCGAAGCGCGCGCGGAGTTTTTCCCAGCCATCTACGCAGCCCGGCACGGTTACGGCGTAGATGCCGCGCTGCGGCATGCGCTCGTTTCCTTTGCCGCGCAGCAGGTCAATGGTCAGGTGGGAGGGCGCCCAGCCGCTGGCGTTCAGGCCGTAGAGCTTGCCGCTCTTGACCTCATACACGATGGCGAACAGGTCGCCGCCGATGCCGTTGGACATCGGCGCCACCAGGCCCATGGCGGCATGCGCGGCAATGGCCGCATCCACGGCATGGCCGCCGCGCGCCAGGATCGCGGCGCCGGCCTGCGCCGCCAGGGGGTGCTCCGCCGCGACAATCCCGCCGCGCGCGATCACCATCGAGCGCGCCTGCCAGCGATCGTGCGCAAGGGGTTCCTGCGAGTCCAGCCCGTCCACACTCATAAGCCAGCCTGCCAGAAGTATCAGAATCGCGCACACAGCCCGTTTCATGCATGCAACTCCCGAAACGTTGCCGCGCAATCTACCGCGAAAGGGAGGGGTGAGACAACCTGCCAGGAAAGTCTACTCGACGCGGATGTTGCCCAGGCGCGTTTCGAGCTCGAGCTTGACGCCGCCACCGCCCACGCGTCCGTGCAGCTCGCCCTCGCCTGTGGAACGCAGCGCCACCAGCCGGTGGCGCGTCTCGATGCCGCCGAAGCCGCTGCGGGCGTGCAGCTCGAAGGGAATTTCCGAGAGCAAATGCACGCTGACGTCCCCCACGCTGGTGTCCAGGCGCCAGTCGCCGGAGGGCTGGCCTTCGGCGCGGATATTGCCCGCGCCCGTCCTGGCGTGCACGATGCCGCGCAGGCCGCGCACTTCGACGTTGCCCAGCCCGGTGCGCACGCGCACGTCACCCGTGACCGAAGCAATCAGGATGTTTCCCGCGCCGCTTTCGACGCGCACTCGCCGGCGGAGGCCCACGATGGTCTGATCGCCGAGTCCGGTTTCGGTGCGCAGGTCGGTTTCGGCGGGAACCACCAACTCGTAATGGAGGGTGACGTTTTCGCGCAACTCGCGGCTGGGCAGGTGGCCAATGCGGATGCGGCGGCCCTTGCGCGCGATAGGCGGCTCGGCTTCAAGCTTGCGCACGACGTACTGCGCTTCGGCGTCGCTGTCAAAGCGCTGCGGGCGGACGTGAATCGCACCGGTGATGCGAATCTCATTGCCCGCACCTGCACGCACAATGATGTTCCCCGCCCCCGTTTCGATCTCCACCCGGGCAGCTCCGGAGACCGGGAGCTGACGGACGAACTTCCCTTCCAGGGCATCGTCCTGAGCGAGGAGGGGTAAACTCGTGGCCAGCAAGATCAGAACAGCAGCCCAGACGCGGCAAGGGTCCAGTTTCACGGCTTTCCTCCACGGAGCAAGCTGGGCCTTGCCCTGTTGGACGCAGCTCCTGCGGAAAAGTTCCCGAGCGCCCCACCCCAGGCTCCCGCTAAGCCTGCCGCAAAGCCGGCCCGGATGCAAGCCTTGAAAGGCCAGAAAGCTTTCCGGAGCAGCCGGGGCTCGCACGGCAAGCAAGCGGGCACAAGCCCCCGAGGCCCAGCCGCGGAGATCGCAGCGCAGCGCCAGAGCAGGGGAAGCCGGCAGAAGCCTCTTGGCTGGCTGCTCCCGGCCGCCGTGGTGCAGAATCAGCCCGGCGACGCCGCCTTTTTTATTTCCGACGAAGGTAATCTCGGCATCCGAAACCCGCACAAA